>OFDN01002502.1_pt1 | contig 10030 bp, 9 predicted proteins | sample 1520971 | NCBI WGS metagenome assembly OFDN01 (sample SAMEA94257418, study PRJEB24077) | hot springs metagenome | biome: Aquatic biome; feature: Geographical feature; material: Water | place: India | collected 2012-06-12 | depth 5 m | reverse complement strand
CGCCGACCCGACGCTGGCGGTGCATGAAGCGGGCGCCCTCATGGCCCAGGCCCATGCGGAAGGCGACCCGCGCTTCGCCGGGCGGGCGCTGGCCCTGCTGCAGCCCTGGGCGGCCGATGCCCAGGCACCGGCGCCGGTGGTGCTGGCGCTGGCCTCCGCCGAGCAGTCGATCCACCGCTTCGACAGCGCCCAGGCGCGGCTGCAGGCCCTGCTGGCGCGGGACGCCCGGCAGCCTCAGGCCTGGCTCACCCTGGCCACGCTGCACCGGCTGCGCGGCCGCTATGCGGACTCCGACGCCGCCTGCACCGCCTTGCAGCAGCAGGCCGTCGCCCGGCTGCATGCGCAGGCCTGCCTGGCCGAAAACCAGGCCCTGCGGGGCGACACCACCGCGGCCCGCCAACAGCTGCTGGGCCTGCTGCCGCAGACCCGGGACGCCGGCACCCGCGGCTGGCTGCTCACCACGCTGGGCGAGCTGGAACAGCGCGCCGGCCGGCCGCAACCCGCCGAGCAGGCGCTGCGGGCCGCGCTGCAGGCCGATCCGCAGGACCGTTATGCGGCACTGGCCCTGGCCGACCTGCTGATCGACGCGGCCCGCCCGCAGGAGGCGCTCCGACTGCTGGACGGCCAGCCGCGCAGCAATCCGGTGCTGCTGCGCCGCGTGGCGGCCGGCGGCGGTCCTGCCGACGCAGCCGAGCTGCGCCAGCGCTACGAGCAGGCCGCGCAGCGCCCCGGTGGCCAGGACGGCCACCTGCGCGAGCTGGCCCTGTTCGCCTGGTGGGTGCAGCGCGACCTGCCCGCCGCCGTGCGCCATGCGCAGGCCAACCTCGCCACCCAGCGCGAGCCTTTCGACCTGCTGCTGCTGGCCCGCGTGGCCACCGCCGCGCAGGATGCCGCGGCCCTGCAGCAGGCCCGCCAGACCACCCAAGCGATGGGACTCCATGACCAACGCCTGCAAGCCCTGCTGCATGCGCAGCCTTGAGCGCCTGCGCGCGCTGCCCGGCCTCCTGCTGCTGTGGCTGGCGCTGGCCGGCAGCGCACTGGCCCACCAGTCCAGCGATGCCTACCTCGTGTTCCAGGCGTCGCCGCAGGGCGGTACCGAGCTGCGCTGGGACATCGCCCTGCGTGACCTGGATGCCGCCTTGCCCGCGCTGGACGCCGACGGCGACCGCCGGCTCACCTGGGGCGAGGTGCGCCAGGCCTGGCCGGCCATCACCGCCCATGTGCTGCCGCGACTGCAGGTGGCGGGCTGCGATTGGCAGCCTGTCGCCGGCCCCCTGCTGGAACGCCGGGCCGACGGCGCCTATGCGGTGCTGCAGTTCACCGCGCCCTGCAGCGTGGCGGCCGAGGCGCCCATGAGCTACACGCTGCTGGCCGAGGTCGATCCCACCCACCGCGGCATCGCCAAGCTGGTGGCGGCCGATGGCCGCACCACGCCGCGCCTGCTGGACCCCACCGCGGCGCCGCACCAGGCCGCGCCGGCCTCCTTCCTGGCCGAGGGCGTGCACCACATCGTCACCGGGTACGACCACCTGCTGTTCCTGCTGTGCCTGATCCTGCCGGCCGTGCTGCGTCGCACGCCGGGCCAGGCGCCGGGCTGGGCGCCGGTGGCGCACTGGCGCGAGGCGGCGCTGCCGGTGGTGGGCGTGGTCACGCTGTTCACCCTGGCCCACTCCATCACGCTGGCGCTGGCCGCGCTCGGGCTGGTGAGCCTGCCCGGCTGGTTCGTGGAGCCGGCCATCGCCGTGACCATCGCCATCGCCGCCATCGACAACCTGAGGCCGCTGTTCGGCCGCCGGCGCGGGCTGGTCACCTTCGTCTTCGGCCTGGTGCATGGCTTCGGCTTCGCTGGCGTCCTGGGCGAGCTGGACCTGCCGGCGGCCGAGTTCGGCTGGGCGCTGCTGCGCTTCAACCTCGGGCTGGAGCTGGGCCAGCTGGCCATCGTGGCCGCGGTGGTGCCGCTGCTGTACCTGCTGCGCCGGGCGGCGCTGTATGTGCCCGCGGTGCTGCGTGGCGGCTCGGCGGCGGCCATCGGCGTGGCGGCCTGGTGGCTGGTCCAGCGCACGGCGCTGGCCTGATCTAGAATCCGGCCCTCATTCAAGCCCCCACAAGAGCGAGAAAGGCATGACGGTTATGACACCGCGAACTAGGAGCATGGCCCCCACAGGCTAGCCGCCGCGCTGTCACGTCCCTTTCTGCCTGCACGCGGGTGCACGCACACTGAACGAATCGAGCGCGGCTTGTCCCGCGCTTTTTTCATTTCCGGAGCATTCTTTCCATGATCGCCATCCAACTGCCCGACGGCTCGAAACGCGAGTTTGCGGGTCCGGTCTCCGTGGCCGAAGTCGCCCAGTCCATCGGCCCGGGCCTGGCCAAGGTCACCGTCGCCGGCAAGGTGGACGGCAAGCTGGTGGACGCCAGCGACCGCATCGACCACGACGCCCGGCTGCAGATCATCACGCCCAAGGACGACGAGGGCGTCGAGATCATCCGCCACTCCACGGCCCACCTGGTCGGCCATGCGGTCAAGCAGCTCTATCCCACGGCCAAGATGGTGATCGGCCCGGTGATCGAGGAGGGCTTCTACTACGACATCTCGTACGAGCGCCCCTTCACGCCGGAGGACATGGCCGCCATCGAGGCGCGCATGCGCGAGCTCATCGCCAAGGACTACGACGTCATCAAGCGCATGACGCCGCGCGCCGAAGTGATCGAGGTGTTCAAGTCGCGCGGCGAGGACTACAAGCTCCGTCTGATCGACGACATGCCCGACGAGACGGCGATGGGCCTGTACTACCACGAGGAATACGTGGACATGTGCCGCGGCCCGCACGTGCCGAACACGCGCTTCCTGAAGAACTTCAAGCTCACGCGGCTGTCGGGCGCCTACTGGCGCGGCGACGCCAAGAACGAGCAGCTGCAGCGCATCTACGGCACCGCCTGGGCCGACAAGAAGCAGCTCGACGACTACATCAAGCGCATCGAGGAAGCCGAGAAGCGCGACCACCGCAAGCTCGGCCGCGAACTCGACCTGTTCCACCTGGACGAGCATTCGCCCGGCACGGTGTTCTGGCACCCCAAGGGCTGGACCATCTGGCAGCAGGTGGAGCAGTACATGCGCGCCGTCTACCGCGACAACGGCTACCAGGAGGTCAAGGGCCCCCAGATCCTGGACAAGACGCTGTGGGAGAAAACGGGTCACTGGGACAAGTACCGCGACAACATGTTCGTCACGGAATCGGAGAAGCGCGACTACGCGCTGAAGCCGATGAACTGTCCCGGCCACATCCTGATCTTCAAGCAGGGCATCAAGAGCTACCGCGACCTGCCGTTGCGCTACGGCGAGTTCGGCCAGTGCCACCGCAACGAGCCCACGGGCGGGCTGCACGGCATCATGCGGGTGCGCGGCTTCACGCAAGACGACGGCCACATCTTCTGCACCGAGGACATGATCCTCGACGAATGCGTGGCCTACACGGCGTTGCTGCAGAAGGTGTATGCCGACTTCGGCTTCACCGACATCATCTACAAGGTAGCCACGCGGCCAGACGCCCGCATCGGTTCCGACGAGATCTGGGACAAGGCCGAGTACGCGCTGATGGAAAGCCTGCGCCGCTCTGGCGTCGATTTCCGCATCGCCCCGGGCGACGGCGCCTTCTACGGCCCCAAGATCGAGTACACGCTGAAGGACGCGCTGGGCCGCCAGTGGCAGTGCGGCACGATGCAGGTCGATTTCTCGATGGCCGAGCGCCTGGGCGCCGAGTACGTGGCCGAGTCGGGCGAGCGCAAGACGCCCGTCATGCTGCACCGCGCCATCGTCGGCAGCCTGGAGCGTTTCATTGGCATCCTGATCGAGCAGCACGCCGGCGCGATGCCCGCCTGGCTCGCGCCGGTGCAGGTTGTTGTCACAAACATCACCGACGGCCAGGCCGAATACGCCTCCGATATTGCGAAAACGCTGCAAAAACAAGGGGTTAGAACCTTGGTCGATTTGCGCAACGAGAAGATCACCTATAAAATCCGCGAGCATTCCATGCAGAAGGTTCCGTTCATCCTTGTCGTTGGCGACAAGGAGAAGGCAAGCGGGGCCGTTGCCGTGCGTGCACGTGGCAACCAGGATCTCGGCGTGATGCCCCTCGACAACTTCGTCCAGAAGCTCGTGGCGGACATCACCGGCAAGGTCTGAGTTCCCCCGTGAACGCACCGTCATTACTGTCGAGCCGTTGCTTGCCTTGGGCTCGTTTGAAGGTCTGAACCATCGCTACTTTCCTTGACCGTCGCACTCCCAATGCGGAGCGCAAGCACCGGCTGAACCGCGAAATCATGGCGCCCGAAGTGCGCCTGAACGGGGTGAACAACGAGCCGCTGGGCATCGTGAGCATCCAGGAGGCTTTGCGGATGTCGGGCGAGCTGGACGTCGATCTGGTAGAGATCGCCGCCACCGCCGACCCCCCGGTGTGCCGCTTGATGGACTACGGCAAGTTCAAGTATCAGGAACAGAAGAAGGCCGCCGAAGCCAAGAGCAAGCAGAAGGTCATCGAGATCAAGGAAGTCAAGTTCCGTCCCGGTACGGACGAAGGCGACTACGCGATCAAGATGCGCAACCTGCGGCGCTTCATCGCCGAGGACGGCGACAAGGGCAAGGTCACGCTGCGCTACCGCGGTCGCGAGATCACCCACCAGGACATCGGCATGCGGCTGCTGGAACGCATCCGCGACGAGCTGGCCGACGTGGCCGTCGTCGAGAACATGCCCAAGCTCGAAGGCCGCCAGATGATCATGGTGCTGGCGCCCAAGAGGAAGTAAGCACGAGATTCGGCCCTGCGGTCTGGTCACCGCAGGGTTTGAAGAGAAGCCGCTGACAGGCCAACAAGCACTGCAAGTCCATTGCAGTCGCCTGCAGGGGTCACTAAGAAGGAGCAGTCATGCCCAAGATGAAGACCAAGAAGAGCGCGGCCAAGCGGTTCCGCGTTCGCCCGGGTGGCACCGTCAAGCGCGGTCAGGCGTTCAAGCGCCACATCCTCACGAAGAAGTCGACCAAGAACAAGCGCCACCTGCGTGGCGCCGTCAACGTGCACGAGACCAACATGGGCCATATGGCTCAGATGTTGCCGTTCGCGGGTCTTTAAGATTTCTGAGTAAGGAGAAAAACCATGCCTCGCGTCAAACGTGGTGTAACCGCACGCGCTCGTCACAAGAAGATCCTGGCTCTTGCCAAGGGTTTCCGCGGCCGTCGCAAGAACGTCTTCCGCATCGCCAAGCAGGCGGTGATGAAGGCCGGGCAATATGCCTACCGTGACCGTCGTACCCGCAAGCGCGTGTTCCGTCAGCTCTGGATTGCCCGTATCAACGCGGCCAGCCGTGAGCTCGGCGTGACGTACAGCAAGTTCATGGCCGGCCTGAAGAAGGCGAACATCGGCATCGACCGCAAGGTCCTGGCCGATCTCGCCGTCAACGACCCCGCTGCCTTCGGCAGCATCGTCGACAAGGTGAAGGCCCAGCTCGCTTGATCCGGCGCGCGCCGTTCGCGCGGCGCGTCGCCCCAAGCTTCAAGGCCGTCACCTTGGTGGCGGCCTTTTTCATTTCCGAATCAAGATGAACGATCTCGACTCCCTGGTGCAGACGGCGCAAGAGCAGTTCGCGCAGGCCGCGACGCCCGCTGACCTGGAGAACGCCAAGGCGCGTTTCCTCGGCAAGGCCGGCCGCGTGACCGAGCTGCTGAAGTCGCTGGCCCAGCTGCCGCCCGACGAGAAGAAGGCCCGCGGGGCCGAGATCAACGCCACCAAGCAGCGCATCGAAGCCGCGCTGACCGAGCGCCGCCAGGCGCTGGCCGATGCCGAGCTGCAGGCGCAGCTGAAGGCCGAGTCGCTGGACGTGACGCTGCCCGGCCGCAGCCGCGGTACCGGCGGCCTGCACCCGGTGTCGCGCACACTGGAGCGCATCGAGGCCATCTTCGGCTCGATGGGCTTCGACGTGGCCGACGGCCCGGAGATCGAGAACGACTGGTTCAACTTCACCGCGCTGAACACGCCGGCCGACCACCCCGCGCGCTCCATGCACGACACCTTCTACGTGGATGCGCAGGGCGCCAGCGGCGGCTACCTGCTGCGCACGCACACCAGTCCGATGCAGGTGCGCTACGCGATGCAGCATGTGAAGGCGCACGAGGGCAAGGCGACGATGCCGGAGATCCGCGTGATCGCGCCCGGCCGCACTTACCGCGTGGACAGCGACGCGACCCACTCGCCGATGTTCCACCAGTGCGAAGGCCTGTGGATCGGCGAGAACGTGAGCTTCAAGGACCTGAAGTCGGTATTCACCGATTTCTTCCGCACCTTCTTCGAGACCGATGACCTGACGCTGCGCTTCCGCCCCAGCTTCTTCCCGTTCACCGAGCCGTCGGCCGAGGTGGACATCGCCTTCTCGTCCGGCCCGCTGAAGGGCCGCTGGCTGGAGGTGGCGGGCTCCGGCCAGGTGCATCCCAACGTGGTCCGCAACTTCGGGCTCGACCCCGAGCGCTACATCGGCTTTGCCTTCGGCATGGGCCCCGACCGCCTGACCATGCTGCGCTACGGCGTGAATGACCTGCGGCTGTTCTTCGACGGCGACCTGCGCTTCCTGAGCCAGTTCCAGTAAGCGCCGCCCCCGAAGAACCCTGGAAGAGAAGCGACGACATGCAATTACCTGAATTCTGGCTGCGCGAGTTCTGCAACCCGCCGCTGAGCACCGAGCAACTGGCCGACACGCTGACGATGGCCGGCCTGGAAGTCGAAGAGATGCGGCCGGTGGCGCCGCCGTTCTCGCGCATCGTGGTCGGCCGCATCCTGGAGGCCACGCAGCATCCGAACGCCGACCGCCTGCGGGTGTGCAGCGTCGATGCCGGCGAGCATTCGAAGGACGGCCCGCTGCAGATCGTCTGCGGTGCGCCCAACGCCCGCGCCGGCATCAAGGTGCCGCTGGCGCTGGTGGGCGCCGAGCTGCCCCCGGGCGATGACGGCAAGCCGTTCGAGATCAAGGTGGGCAAGCTGCGCGGCGTGGAGAGCTTCGGCATGCTGTGCTCGGCGCGTGAGCTGAAGCTGTCGGAAGACCACGGCGGCCTGCTGGAACTGGCTGACGACGCGCCGGTGGGCGTGGACGTGCGCGAGGTGCTGAAGCTCGACGACACCGTGTTCACGCTCAAGCTCACGCCCAACCTGGCGCATTGCCTGAGCGTGTACGGCGTGGCGCGCGAGCTGTCGGCGTTGACCGGTGCGCCGCTGCGGAAGCCCGAATTTCCGCCGGTGCCTCCTTCGAACGACGACAAGCTGCCGGTGTCGGTGGAAGCGCCCGACCTGTGCGGTCGCTTCTCCGGCCGCATCGTGCGCAACGTCAACACGCAGGCCAGGACGCCGGCCTGGATGGTCGACCGCCTGGCGCGCTGCGGCCAACGCTCGGTCACCGCGCTGGTCGACATCTCGAACTACGTGATGTTCGAGTACGGCCGGCCTTCGCACATCTTCGACCTGGACAAGATCCACGGCGGCCTGGTGGTGCGCTGGGGCCGCGCGGGCGAATCGCTGAAGCTGCTCAACGGCAACACCATCACGCTCGACGACCAGGTGGGCGTGATCGCCGATGCGCAGGCGGTGGAATCGCTGGCCGGCATCATGGGCGGCGATGCCACTGCGGTGTCCGACGAGACGAAGAACGTCTATGTGGAGGCCGCCTTCTGGTGGCCGCAGGCCGTGGCCGGCCGCTCGCGCCGCTTCAACTTCTCGACGGACGCCGGCCACCGCTTCGAGCGCGGCGTGGACCCGGCGCTGACGGTGGAGCACATCGAGCACATCACGCGCCTGATCATCGACATCTGCGGCGGCGAGGCGGGCCCGATCGACGACCAGCAGCCCCGCATGCCGCAGCGTGAAGCGGTGCAACTGCGCGTGGCGCGCGCCGCCAAGGTCATCGGCATGCCGGTGACGCAGGCGCAATGCGCCGACGTGCTGCGTCGCCTGGGCCTGCCGTTCACCGAGGCCGAAGGCGTGCTGACGGTGACGCCGCCCAGCCACCGGTTCGATTTGCAGATCGAGGAAGACCTGATCGAGGAAGTGATCAAGGTCCTGGGCTACACGCAGCTGCCGGACACGCCGCCGCTGGCGCCGGTGACCGCCCGCGTGCGGCCTGAGGCCCGCCGCGGCAGCCACGCCCTGCGCCGCGCGGTGGCTGCGCTGGGCTACCAGGAGACGATCAACTTCAGCTTTGTCGAAGCGCGCTGGGAGCAGGAGCTGGCCGGCAATGCCGATCCGATCCCGGTGCTAAACCCGATCGCCTCGCCGCTGTCGGTGATGCGGTCCAGCCTGATCGGCAGCCTGGTGGCGGTGCTGCAATACAACCTTGCGCGTCGTGCGCAGCGGGTGCGCATCTTCGAACTGGGCCGTGTGTTCCGCCGCGATGCCTCGGTGACGGACACGCTCACCACCGTGGCCGGCGTGTCGCAGCCGATGCGGCTGAGCGGCCTGGCCTATGGCCCGGCGCAGCCGCTGCAATGGGGTGTGGCCGAGCGGGCGGTGGACTTCTTCGACGTCAAGGCCGACGTCGAGGCGCTGCTGGCGCCGCGCCGCGCCACCTTCGTCGCCGCCGAGCACCCGGCCTTGCATCCGGGCCGCAGTGCGCGCATCGAGCTGGACGGCCAGCCCATCGGCTGGATCGGTGAACTGCACCCCAAGTGGCGCCAGGGCTATGACCTGCCGCAGGCGCCGGTGCTGTTCGAGCTGGATGCCGAGGCGCTGGCTGCCCAGGTGGTGCCCAGCTTCCAGTCGATCCCACGCCAGCAGTCCGTGTGGCGCGACCTCGCGTTGGTGGTGAAGGACACGGTGGCCCACGACGCGCTGATCGGCGCCATCACCGACGACGCCTCCGGCCTGGTGCGCCATGCGCAGCTGTTCGACATCTACAAGCCCAAGGCGCCCACCGCCGACATCGCTGCCGACGAGCGCAGCATGGCCGTTCGTGTGGAACTGCTCGACGACAGCGCCACGCTGACTGACGAACGTGTCGATACCGTGGTGGCCGGCATCGTCGAGCGCCTGGGCAGCCGCCTGCAGGCGAGGTTGCGCGGCTGATGGAGGAGAAACCTGCGATGGACCGCGTGATCCTGCCGACCCTCGAGACGCCGACCCTCACCAAGGCCGAACTGGCCGACCTGCTGTTCGAGCGGCTGGGGCTGAACAAGCGCGAGTCGAAGGACATGGTCGAAGCCTTCTTCGACATCATCCACGCCGCGCTGGTGAAGGGCGACGACGTGAAGCTGTCGGGCTTCGGCAACTTCAACATCCGGCGCAAGGCGCCCCGGCCCGGCCGCAATCCGCGCACGGGTGAGTCGATCCCGATCGCCGCGCGCAACGTGGTGACCTTCCACGCCAGTCATAAACTGAAGGGCCTGGTGCAGGGCGACATCCCGAGCCCGGACGAGTTCGAGTAAAGTTTGAGCGCCAACCCGTGGAGCGTTGATTTCTATGGAAAAAGCGCTTCCCGCGATCCCTGCCAAACGCTACTTCACCATCGGTGAGGTGAGCGAACTGTGCGGTGTCAAGCCGTACGTGCTGCGCTACTGGGAACAGGAGTTCACGCAGCTCAAGCCGATGAAGCGCCGCGGCAACCGGCGCTATTACCAGCACCACGAGGTGCTGCTGATCCGCCGCATCCGGGAGCTGCTGTACGACCAGGGCTTCACCATCAGCGGGGCCCGCAACCGTTTGGCCGAGATGCAGGGCCTGGGCCGCCACGGCGCTGCCCATCCAGCGCATGAAGCCGAGCTGCACGGGCCGGATGACGAACCCCATGACCTGTTGCAGGCCGACGAACTGCACCACCTCGACGACGAACATGACGGCACGTTGGCGCCGCACGAAGCGGTGTCGCTCGACCAGCTGCGCATCGAATTGCTTTCGATTCGCAGCCTGCTCACCATTTGAGAAAACTTCAGGCTATACTGCTTGGCTCAGTCGGGGCGTAGCGCAGCCTGGTAGCGCACTTGCATGGGGTGCAAGGGGTCGCG
>OFDN01002499.1_pt1 | contig 10038 bp, 8 predicted proteins | sample 1520971 | NCBI WGS metagenome assembly OFDN01 (sample SAMEA94257418, study PRJEB24077) | hot springs metagenome | biome: Aquatic biome; feature: Geographical feature; material: Water | place: India | collected 2012-06-12 | depth 5 m | reverse complement strand
TGCTGCCGCGAAGAGCGGCCGCCGCGGACCAGGCCGAGATGGCGGCCATGGCCGAGCGTCATCACCTCCAGAATGACGGAGCTCTCGCCATGCTGGCGAGCGCCGATGATCGTGCCCTCGTCGGTCCATTCCATGGTGCGGTTCTAAACGATTGAGGGGAGGACGGAAATGCGTGTTTCTGGCCAGTATTTCTGCGACTTCTATTCTGCTTAGTCGTATCGACGGATAATAGTTGTAGGCCTGCACAAAAAATCGAAAGCGATCAATCTTTTGCAATATCTGATTTGTTATTTTCTATGATCCGTCACAATAGCTACACAGAATTGACTTAACGTCGTTGGAATAAATTTCAACAGTAATTTAGATTCGTATTTCATGAATATTGAATACATTAATTGTGCGATTTTTCGCTCTTTCAATCTGAAATCGAGATGAGCCAGATGACGTTAAAAATCATCCGCCGACAAATTCCGGGCTGGGGCACGGCCTACGGCCCCCCGGGCGACGGACCGTTTCCTGCGATCATGCTCTTGCATGGTTCGGAGGGGGCATGGTCTGGATGGAGCCACCGAAACGCAGTGTTCCTCGCGGGCCATGGGTACCTTGCGTTCCCCTTCGGCTACTCGAACAGGGGCAATGTTTGGAACGCCGGCGACATAATCGATGTCTCTCTTGATCGGACTGTCGAAGCCTTGGCCGCGCTGCGCGCATTCCATTGCGTCGGCGACGAAAAGGTCGGCGTCTACGGCGGTTCCAGAGGCGCGGAACATGCCTTGCTGTTGGCCTCGCTGATGGCCCGCGACGGTATCGAGGGCCTGCCTGACGCAATTGCCGCTCACAGCCCGCCCGATGTCATTTGCGGGGCCTTCAATGCGCGCAGCTGGCGGGACGCTGGCGATCCGGGCTGGCAGGCATGGGAGCCAGGCAAGCGGGCCTGGTCGTGGCGCGGCTCTTCGGACGAACTCCTCCCGACGACGCCCATCGAGATCGAACGCTTCGAAGGCCCGTTATTTCTGAGCCACGGCACGGCCGATCGCGTTTGGTCTGTCGAAATGACGCGCCGACTCGTGGCTCGGCTGCATGCGTGCGGCAGAGACCCGGAGGTCCATTTTTATGAGGGGCAAGATCATGCTCCCAAAGGCGACGCCGAGAATGAGCATTACGAAAACCTTGTTTCATTCTTTGAGCGCAGTCTGGCGACATGACGAGCGCAAATGACTTCGGTCTCGGACGAGGACGAAGTGCCGGCCATGCGCGCGTATCGTCACCTGACGGGTAAGGGATAGTAGGTTCAGGAGGCTCCGCCGCGCGCTGGACCATCCTTCGAGACGGCCCTGCGGGCCTCCCTGAGATGAAGGCTCGGCCGTGCTTACCCCACCACCCGCTCCACCCGGCTGATCACGCGCTTCTCGCGCAGTTCGCTGATGATGGCGCTGAGATGCTTCAGGTCCCAGACGGTCAGGTCGATGGTGACGTCGGTGAAATCCTGGTTGGGCCTGACCATCTGCACCTGGTCGATATTGCCGTCATGCTCGGCGATCGTCGTGGTGATCTGCGCCAGCGAGCCCGGCTCGTTGATCGATTTCAGCGCGATCCGCGCCGGAAAGCGCTGCGGCGCCTTGTCGTCGAGATCCCAGCGCACATCGAGCCAGCGCTCCGGCTCGTTGTCGAAGGCGGCCAGCGCGGAGGACTGGATCGGGTAGATGGTGACGCCCTCGCCAGGGGTGAGGATGCCGACGATGCGGTCTCCGGGCACGGCCCCGCCGGCGGGCGCGAAACGCACCGGCAGGTCGCCGCCCAGGCCGCGGATCGGGATCGCCTCGGCATCGGGCGTCTCGCCGGGAAGCTTGAACTTGAGGTTGTCGCCCTTGCGCAGCTCGAACCAGCCCTTGCCGGGCGGTGCGCCAAAGCCAGCCGCCTTGGGATCGGAGGCGGTCCGCTTTTCCGGTTCGAGGTCGGGATAAACCGCCTTCACCACATCGCCGGAATACATCTCGCCGCGGCCGACGGCGGCCAGAACGTCGTCGACGCCGGTGCGGGCGAGACGCTTCAGCGCGGCCTTCAGCTTCTCGTCGCTGAACGGACGCTCGGCCCGGTGGAAGGCGCGCTCCAGGATCTGGCGGCCGAGCCCGGCATATTGCCGGCGCACGGCGGTGCGCGTGGCGCGGCGAATGGCGGCGCGCGCCTTGCCGGTGACGACGAGCCCCTCCCATGCGGCCGGGGGGGCCTGGCCTTCGGCGCGGGTGATCTCGACCTCGTCGCCGTTCTGCAGCTCGGTCAGCAGCGGCGCGATGCGGCCGTTGATCTTGGCGCCGACCGCGGTGTTGCCGACATCGGTGTGGACCGCATAGGCGAAGTCGATCGGCGTGGCCCCGCGCGGCAAGGCGATGAGCCGGCCCTTCGGCGTGAAGCAGAAGACCTGGTCGTGGAACAGCTCGAGCTTGGTGTGCTCGAGGAACTCTTCCGGGCTGTCGCCCTCCGCGAGCAGGTCGACCGTGCGCCGCAGCCATTGATAGGCGCGGCTTTCATCGCCGAGCTGCGTCAGCTCCGTGGTGCGGCCATCCTTGTAATGGGCATGGGCGGCGATGCCGTATTCGGCGATGCGGTCCATCGTGTCGGTGCGGATCTGCAGCTCGACGCGGCTATGGCCGGGGCCGACCACCGTGGTGTGGATCGAGCGATAGTCGTTCTGCTTGGGCGTCGAGATGTAGTCCTTGTAACGGCCCGGCACCATCGGCCAGGTCATGTGGACGATGCCGAGGACGCGGTAGCAATCCTCGGGCTTCTCGACGATGACGCGGAAGCCGAAGATGTCCGAAAGCTGCTCGAAGGAGACGGATTTGCGTTCCATCTTCTTCCAGATCGAATAGGGCCGCTTGCGCCGTCCCGAGACCTGGGCCTGAATGCCGCGCGCCGCCAGCTTCTCCTTGAGGTCGCTCTCGACGATGCCGATGACCTTGCCTTCGCGCTCCGTCACCTCCTCCAGCCGCTTCGTCACGGTGGCGTGGGCTTCCGGCTTGATGTGGCGGAAGGCAAGCTCCTCCAGCTCCTCGCGCAGCTCCTGCATGCCCATGCGCCCGGCGAGCGGGGCATAGATCTCCAGCGTCTCCTCGGCGATGCGCAGCCGCTTTTCCGGCGGCACGAAATGCAGCGTGCGCATGTTGTGCAGCCGGTCGGCCAGCTTCACCAGCAGAACCCGAACGTCGTCGACGATGGCGAGCAGAAGCTTGCGGAAATTCTCGCCCTGCACCGCCTTCTTCGAGACGAGGTCGAGCTTCTTGATCTTGGTCAGCCCATCCACCAGCCGGCGGATTTCGGGGCCGAACATGCCCTCGATCTCTTCGAGCGTCGCGGCGGTGTCCTCGACCGTGTCGTGCAGAACGGCCGCGACGATGGTGGCGTCGTCGAGCTTCAGATCGGTGAGGAGGGCGGCGACTTCGAGAGGGTGGGCGAAGAACGGGTCGCCGGAAGCGCGCTTCTGCGTTCCATGGGCGCGCATGGCGTAGACATAGGCCCGGTTGAGCATGTCTTCGTCGGTATTGGGGTTGTAGCTCCTGACCCGGTCAACGAGCTCGTATTGCCGCATCATTCCCATGCGGGCCCTCTGTCACGCCTGCCGCCTTCGGATGATTCAATATCGGCCCCACGGCGCCCTGCGGCAAGCAGCATTCCCACGGCAACCAAGAAAAAAGCCCGGCGATGCCGGGCTTTAGCAGCTTTTATGGAGATCGCGCGACGCGCTCAATCCTCGTCGTCTGCGCTTTCCGTCGGCGGCACCAGCCCGTCCAGGCCGCGCAGCAGATCGTCCTCGCTCATGCGGTCGAACTGCACTTCCGAATCGGACGCGGTGGCGTTGGGCACGGAGGTGGTCAGCAGCGGCACGGTCTCGGCCTCGGGCTCGTCGACCTCGACATGCTTCTGCAGCGAGTGGATCAGATCTTCCTTCAGATCTTCCGGCTTCAGCTTCTCTTCCGCGATCTCGCGCAGCGCCACGACGGGGTTCTTGTCGTTGTCGCGCGGCACCAGGATCGACGAGCCCGACGCGATCATGCGGGCGCGATGGCTGGCCAGCAGCACGAGCTCGAAGCGGTTGTCGACCTTGTCGATGCAATCTTCAACGGTAACGCGAGCCATGGGGCGGCTCCTTCTGATCTTGGCGATGCAGGGAAATCTGTCGCCCGGCCTTACAGGCTATGACCGGGCAATGCAAGATTTTGCTGAGCCGCTCAGCCGCGCATGCGCCTGACGATGTCGTCCAGGCTGGGCTCGCCGCGCCAGAGGCCGGCGCGGTGCTCGGCCACCGCCATGGCCGGCAGCTCGTGCGGCTGCAATTCGGCGAAACGCAGGCGCATCGTCGTCGCCACGCCCTCGCCGAACGCGATGGCCTCGCGATTGCCGATCGAGGACAGGAAGGCGATGGTGCTGGCAGAGGCGTCGGCGATCGCGGAGCGGATGATCTGCTGGTCGCGCTCATTGGCGAGACGCATGGCGAAGACGGTCGAGCACTGCGACAGGATGGTCGGATCGAGCTCGCCGGGCCGCTGCGTGACGACGCCGAGATAGCACCCGTATTTGCGCCCTTCCTTGGCGATCCGGGCGATGGCCTGGCGCGTCGGCGCGAAGCCGAGATTGGGATCGGCCGGCACGTAGCGATGCGCTTCCTCGCACAGCACCAGCACCTCATAGGCGCCCTGGCTGGCGACGGCGAGATCGAAGGCCAGACGCGCCAGCACGGAGGCGACGGCGTTGACCACCTCGGAGGGCAGGCCGGCCAGCTGGAAGGCCGTGATCGGCCGGCCCTGATCGGGCACGCGAAACAGCTGGGCCACGATCGGGCCGATGGTCTCGATCATGTTGGCGCGGGCGAACATGAAGCGGTAGCGCGGATCGGCGTGGAGGGCTTCCAGCCGCACTTTGAGCGAGCGCAGCGAGGCGCGCGGCCAGCGCTGCTCGTGCAGGCCGATCAACTCGTCGAGGACGGTGAAGACGTCCTTGATGCGGTAGGGCGTCGCTGCGTCGACGCCGCTGACCACGGGCGCCTCGAAGCCGTTCTCGCGCGCGCCGTCCAGCGGGCGTTTCAGCAGCGAGGCGCCGAGATCGCGGGAACTCGCATGGGCGTTGGGCGCGCGATAGCGGGCGCGGGCGGTGTAGATGACCTCGCGCAGGATATCGCCCTCATCGGCCAGCGCATCGCGCCCCCTGAACACGACATCGGCCAGTTCTTCGAGCTTGAACATCCAGAAGGGCAGGTCGACGCTGTCGGCGTCGATGGTCACCGCGCGGTCCGGGAAGGCGGTGGCGTATTCATTGTGCGGATCGAGGATGAGGACGCGCAGCCGCGGCCTTGCCGCGACGCATTTCCGCAGCAGCAGCGACACCGCGCTGGATTTGCCGACGCCGGTGGTGCCGAGAATGGCGAAGTGCCGCGACAGCATGTCGCCGATGCAGACGGTCGCGGGGATGGCGTCGTCCTGCGTGAGATGGCCGATTTCGACCGCTTCCCGCGCGCCGAGATCATGGACCAGCGTCAGATCCTCGCTGCGAATGCGGTGGGCGGGCGCGCCGACGGTGGGGTAGGCGCTGATGCCGCTCTTGAAGCGCGGCGCCTTGCCGGGCAGCTCGGCGACCTCGCCCAGAAGCTCGACCTGGACATGGACGGGGTTGGCCCCTGCCTCGCTCCACTCATCCTTGAGAGCCCGCATCTCGTAGACCAGCCCGACGATGCGCGTGGTCCCGAGATTGATCGAGATCAGCCGGCCAATCGTCCAGGCGTCGGGGCTCTGGAAGCCGGCGCCGTCGATGGCGCTCGCGATCGTCGCCCGCGAACCGTCGCAGGCCACCACCCGCCCGAGAATGCGTTCGGGGGTCTGGAACACCGATCGGCGCTCGGGCTGGATATCCGCATCGAACTGGCCGGGGTTCACTGCTAGCTGCACAGCTTATCTCGCCTCTGGGGACAAAGCGTCACGCATCGACCCTAGATGGACGACTCTTGACGAATGGCTATCATCGGCGCTTGCGGGAGCTGGAACTCAACTTGGGGTTACCAATCCTGAAACGCAGGCTGGAGGATTTAATTTTCTCCCATCACGGCTGCGATGGCGATCGATCAATCAGCCATCCTTGAGCCTGCGGCGGCCTCTCGCTATGCAGGATCGACAAAAGGGATGGTGGTCATGGCGAAGAATCGACTGAGGCTCGGCGTGAATATCGACCATGTCGCGACCGTGCGGAATGCGCGCGGCGGCAGCGCGCCCGATCCCGTTCGCGCCGCCCAACTCGCGATCGCCGCCGGCGCCGACGGCATCACCGCGCATCTGCGCGAAGATCGCCGCCACATCCGCGACGCCGACATGGCCCGCCTCGCCAGCGAACTGACCAAGCCGCTGAACTTCGAGATGGCCGCGACGGACGAGATGGTGGCGCTTGCCGAAAAGCTGAACCCACACGCGGCCTGCCTGGTGCCCGAAAAGCGCGAGGAGCGCACCACGGAAGGCGGGCTCGACGTCGTGGGCCAGCAGGCGGCCCTGCGTCCGCAGATCGCCCGGCTGAAGGCGGCAGGCTGCCGGGTCTCGCTGTTCATCGAGGCGGACGAGGCGCCGATCGCCATGGCCGCCGCGCTCGGCGCTCCCGTCGTGGAACTGCACACCGGCAGCTGGTGCCACGCTCTGGCTGACGGCGACACGGCCAAGGCCGATGCCGAATTCAAGCGGCTGGAGCGCGGCGCGGCCTATGCCGCCTCGCTGGGCATCGAGGTCCATGCCGGCCATGGGCTCGATTTCGACAGCGCCCGGGCGCTGGCCGCCGTCGAGGCCTTCGTCGAGTTCAACATCGGCCATTTCCTGATCGGCGAGGCCATCTTCGTCGGGCTGGAGCAGGCGATCGCGACGATGCGGCGCGCGATGGACGATGGCCGGGGCCTGGGTTAGGCGCCGCCATGATCATCGGTATCGGCTCGGACCTCTGCGACATCCGCCGCATCGAAAAATCGCTGGAGCGCTTCGGCGAGCGCTTCACCCAACGCGTCTTCACGGAAGGCGAGCGGGCGAAGTCCGACAGACGCGCCTCCCGGGCTCCGTCCTATGCCCGTCGCTTCGCCGCCAAGGAGGCCTGCTCCAAGGCGCTCGGCACCGGCATGCGAGGCGGCGTGTTCTGGCGGGATATGGAGGTGGTGAATCTGCCGGGCGGGCAGCCGACCATGCGCCTCACCGGCGGAGCCGCCGACAGGTTGAAGCAGATGACGCCGGAGGGCTTCGAGGCCTTCGTCCATGTCTCGCTGACCGACGACCCGCCGCTGGCCCAGGCCTTTGTCGTCATCGAAGCCAGGCCGAGGGTCGGCTGAGCCTCTCCGCGCGCAATCGCGTCAGTGGACCGGGAAGACCAGCCGGTTGGTGACGCCGTTTCCGGAAGCCACCGTCCATTCGCCGCGCAGCTGCGAGGCGAGCGACTTCATGATCCGCATCCCGATGCCGTGGCCTTCGAGCCGGTCCTTGTCGACGACCATGCCGACGCCGTCGTCGCTGACGCTCAGCACATAGTCGTCGCCCTGGCGCGCCAGCGAGATGGCGAGGCGCCCGGCGCGCCCCGCGGGGAAGGCGTGCTTCACCGAATTCGTCAGCACCTCCGTGACGAAATGCGACAGCGTCGTGAGCTTGCGGATATCGAGGGTGATGCCCGGCGCCGTGACCTGGCAGGTGACATGCGACACGCCGGCAATGCCCAGCACATCGCTGCACATCTGTTCGAGATAGCGTTCGACCGGCACATCGACGCTGTTGGGATCATGCAGGCGGCGATGGATGCGCGCCATCATCTCGATGCGCGACCTTGCTTCGTCGATGACGACCGGGGCGGTGGCGGGATCGCTGGCGATGCGCCGCCGCGACATGTTGAGCAGGCTGGCGATGAAGGCGAGATTGTTCGAGACCCGGTGCTGCAACTCCTCGAACATCGTGCGCTGCTGCTCGGCCAGCGCGGCCGAGACAGCCTTTTCGGCGCTCAGGCGGTTGAGCGCGCGGTGCATCAGATAGATCAGCCCGATATCGACCACGACGATGAAGACATAGAAGCCGAGCGCCAGCGCCGCCTGGCCGTTCAGCGCGAAGCCGACGGGCGGTATGAAGAAGTACCAGGCCGCCAGCCCGCACAGCACGGCGCAGAGCGCTCCTGCGCCGACGCCGCCGAAAAACGCGGTGACGATGACAGCCGGGAAGAAGGTCAGGTAGGGAAAGCCCGGCGGCAGCCAGCCATCGACAGCCAGTCGCGCCGCCAGCGCCAGCGCGAAGGAGCCCAGTGCAAGCGCGAGCGCGCCGCGGCTTGGAAAGGTCGCGGGAGGGTCGTTGGAGAACAAGATCATGCGCGCCAGAGGTCGCCCGTGGCAGGAGTGAGATTGCAGGCGCCGCGCGACAGGGCGCTGGCCGGCAAGCCGAGTCGCGCCGATGGTGCGGGAGCGCCTGAGCTTGAAGCACAGGTTGCGGCCATTGTCGCCCCGCAATCGGGGGCGGGGCGCAGGACGGAGTTTGCGTTGTCCCCGCCCTCACATTGGGTTAGACCGCGCTCTGCTAGCTGAAACAGGAGCGCCCGCGTGGCCAAAGACGCCGAGATCAAGAGTAAACCGGCCAAGGACGAAGGCGGCGTTCTCGAGACGATCAAGGTCGTCGTCCAGGCTCTCCTGATCGCGCTGGTCATCCGCACATTGCTGTTCCAGCCGTTCAACATTCCCTCCGGCTCCCTGATCCCGACCCTGCTGATCGGCGATTATCTGTTCGTTTCCAAATATACTTACGGCTATTCCAAGCACTCGGTTCCCTTCAGCCCGCCGCTTTTCTCAGGCCGTGTCTGGGCGGCTGAGCCGAAGCGGGGCGATATCGCCGTTTTCAAGCTGCCGACCGACAACTCCACTGATTACATCAAGCGTGTCATCGGCTTGCCCGGCGACCGCATCCAGATGATCGACGGCGTGCTGCACATCAACAACCAGGCCGTGAAGCGCGAGCGCATCTCCGATTACGTCACGACCGACAGCTGGGGCCGGGCCTCCGCCGTCGCACATTATCGTGAGACGCTGCCCAACGGGGTGAGCCACGAGATCATCGAGCGCGAGGGCGACACCGGCACCTTCGACAATACCGGCGTGTTCCAGGTGCCCGAGGGGCATTTCTTCATGATGGGCGACAATCGCGACAATTCGCTGGACTCCCGCGATCGCAGCGTCGGCTACGTGCCCTTCGAGAACTTCGTCGGCCGCGCCGAGATCATCTTCTTCTCGATCGAGGAGGGGGCCTCCGCCTGGCGTGTCTGGGAGTGGCCATGGTCGGTCAGGTGGAACCGCCTGTTCAGCGGCATCAAGTGAACAAGACGGGGGAAACCGGGCGCAAGACGCCGGATCTGGCGCGCCTCGAAAAGACGCTCGGCCACCGCTTCGGCGATCGCGGCCTGCTCGTCACCGCCTTGACGCATATGAGCGCGGAAGGATCGCGGATCGGCAGCTATCAGCGGCTGGAGTTCCTCGGCGACCGCGTCCTCGGCCTCAGCGTCGCCGACATGCTGTTCGCGCGTTTTCCCTTGGCCGAGGAAGGCGATATGTCGCGCCGGCTGGCCGATCTCGTGCGCAAGGAGACCTGCGCCGAGGTGGCGCAGGCCTGGGATCTCGGGCCATTCATGCGGCTCGGCGACGGCGAAATCCTGGGCGGGGCGCGCAAGAACCGTGCTATCCTGGCCGATGCCTGCGAAGCCATCATCGGCGCCGTCTTCATCGACGGCGGCTATGAGGCGGCGCGGGGATTGGTGGAGCGCGCCTTCGGCGAGCGGCTGGCCAAGCCGCCCAAGCCGCTGCGCGACGCCAAGACCGCGCTGCAGGAATGGGCGCAGGGCCAGGGCTATCCGACGCCGACCTATAGCGAACGCGGCCGCTCCGGACCGGACCATGCGCCGCTGTTCCGGGTGGCCGCCAAGATTGCCGGGCTGATCGATGCGGAAGCCGAGGGACGCTCGAAGCGCCTGGCCGAGCAGGCTGCAGCCGAGGCCTTCCTGAGACGG
>OFDN01002498.1_pt1 | contig 10041 bp, 9 predicted proteins | sample 1520971 | NCBI WGS metagenome assembly OFDN01 (sample SAMEA94257418, study PRJEB24077) | hot springs metagenome | biome: Aquatic biome; feature: Geographical feature; material: Water | place: India | collected 2012-06-12 | depth 5 m | reverse complement strand
CGTCGATGCGCGCCAGCGCGTCGCGCGCGGCGGCCAGCGCCAGCCGGCAGGCCTGCCGCTCCTCCAGCGGGCCGGCGCCGTCGGGCAGCGGGAAGATGGCCAGCATGGCGTCGCCGATGAACTTGACGATCTCGCCCCCGCGCGCCTCCACCGCCCCGCCCATGATCTCGAAATAGCCGTTCAGCAGGCTGATCAGCGTGTCGCGCGGCAGCCGGTCGGCCAGCGTGGTGAAGCCGCGCAGGTCGCAGTACCAGATGACCGCGCGCAGGTCGGCGCCGGTGCCGCGGCGGATGTCGCCGGACAGGATGCGGGAACCGGTGCGGTGGCCGACATAGGTGTCGAGCACGGTGGCCGCCAGCCGGCGCAAGGTGAGCGTCTCCAGCACCGCGGCGAAGGCCGGCAGCACCGCGTCGATCAGTGCCAGATCGGTGGTGTCGAAGCCGCCGGGCCGGTCGGTCGCGAAGCTCGACATGTTGCGCCGGCGGTCGGAGAAGTGCAGCGCCATGAGCGCGTAGTCGGTGATGCCCTGGTCCTTCAACTCGCCCAGCACCGGGAACTCCCAGGGCGGCGCCATCCGCTCCAGCGTGAAGCGCATGGCCTCCGCCCCCTGTTCGGTGATGGTGTAGACGGGGCTGGTCAGATAGCCCTCGGTCAGCTCGGTGCCATGGGCGCGCTCGATCACCTCCACCGCCGGCTCGTGGGCGCGCCAGTAATAGCTCATGAACTGGATCTGCGGGTGCAGCAGGCGCAGCCCCAGCGACAGCCGCGTCAGCGGCACGCCGGCCTCGGTCAAGCGCCGGGCGAAGGCGTCCACCACGGTCGGGATGTCGGTGCTCTGCCGCCCCTCGCGCATCAGCCAGTCGATCACGGGCGCGGCGTCGCAGACGACCGGCGTGGACGGCGGGGGCGGGGGCTGTGCGGGTGTGGCCGTTGTCACCGGAATTCCGTCCTCTCCAGCGGGGCGGGCGGACTCGTCCGCTTGATCTGGCGGCGGATTCTGCCCAAGTTTGCGGAGCGGCGCCAGCATGGACCGGCGCAATGGAGGGTTCCCGAAATGTTCATCCAGACCGAGCAGACACCCAACCCGGCGACGCTGAAGTTCCTGCCGGGTCGCGAGGTGCTCGGGCGCGGCACGGCCGACTTCACCGACGGGGCGTCGGCGGCGCGCTCGCCGCTCGCCCAGCGCCTGTTCGAGATCGAGGGGGTCGAGGGCGTGTTCCTCGGCGCCGACTTCGTCACCATCACCAAGTCGGGCGACCGCGACTGGTACCTCCTGAAGCCGTCGATCCTCGGCGTGATCATGGAGCATTTCACCGCCAACCGCCCGGTGCTGCTGGTGGATGTGGCGGACGACAACGCCGCCAGCGAGGACGACGACGAGATCGTCGTGCAGATCAAGGAGCTGCTGGACACCCGGGTGCGCCCGGCGGTGGCCCAGGACGGCGGCGACATCACCTTCCACGGCTTCGACCACGGCGTGGTCTATCTGACCATGAAGGGATCCTGCGCCGGCTGCCCCAGTTCGACCGCCACGCTGAAGGCCGGCATCGAGAACATGCTGCGCCACTACATCCCGGAAGTGACCGAGGTGCGGGCGGTCCGCTGAGAGCCCGTTTACCCGCGGTCGACGTCATCCCCGCGCAGGCGGGAATGACGAGTGGGGGAATGCCGGAATGGCGTGTGTGGGAGCGGTGGCGCCTACTCCGGCACCACGAACTGCACGCCGTACCAGCGCCAGCGGCCGTCGGCCGTGGGCAGCGTGCAGTTGACGCGGGCGCGGCCGGGCGGGAAGGGGGCGGCGATGCGCACCTCCACCCGGTCGTCGGTCACCCGCTCCAGCGCCGTGCGCCCCTGGCCCGAGGCGAAGCAGGCGAGGCGCGACAGCTCGCCCACCGAGCTGTCCACGGTGAAGCCCAGCGGTGGCGGGTTGACGGTGATCAGCGTGTCCTCCGGCGTCACGTCCGACACCGGCAGCGGCAGGGCCGAGGCGGCGATGCGGAAGCGCTCGATGCCGCCGAAGGATTCGTTCATCACGAAGCGCGGCAGCGCCTTCATGTCGGCGCCCGCGTGCACGGCCCCCGACTGCAGCCCGAAGGCGGCGGTGAAGCCCAGCTCGGCCACCAGCTCGCGCACCGCGTCGGAATGGTCGCCGGCGGGGTAGGCGAACAGGGTGGGGCGCTGGTTCAGCTCGGTCTTGAGCCGGTCGGACATGCGCCGCAACTCGGACCGCAGGTCGGCCACCGGCCGGGTGGCGAGCGGCAGGGTGGAGGCGCCGAGCCCGCCGATGGTCACCCCGGCCGCCGCCATCTGGCGCAGCTCGTCCCAGCTCATGTGGCCGGGGGAGCCGCGGTCGATGGCGTCGGTGCCGACGAACAGCGTGAAGGGAAGCCCGGCCGCGCGCAGCCGCGGCCACGCCTCACGGTAGGCGGACTTGCTGGCCTCGTCGATGGTGATGGCGACGGTGCGATCAGGCAGCGGACGGCCCTGGCGCAGCGCCTCGACGATGCGCGGCAGCGGCAGCACGGTGTAGCCGCCGGCCTGGAGATCCTCCAGATGCGACTCGAGCTGGTCGATGCGGATGCTGCTGGCCGGTGTCTGGTCCTCGCCGAAACGGTTGTAGGCGAAGACCACCGCCGACGGCCCGTCGGCCGCGCCGGCGGACGTGGCGGACACCACGGCGGCGGCGACGCCCAGGACAGCCGCGAACAGGGCGGAGGCGCATCGGACGAGCATCCTCGCGGTGTGGCACAGAGGCACGCCCCGTCACAAGTCCGCAACGGCCGTCGCGTGCAGGACCCGCTTGGCCGATGCACGCGCGCCACAGCCGGCTGGGTCTAAAGCATCAGGCCGCCGGCCGCCCGGTCGGTCAGAAGCGGGAAGCGGGCCGCGTTCGGCAGCTCGTAATGCCACCATTCCATGGCGTAATGCGCCCATCCCGCCGCCGTCATCACCCCGAGCAGCAGCGCGCGGTTCCGCTGGGCGCCGGTGGGCAGGTCGGTGCGGGCGTGGTGCGAACGTTCCGTCATCGCGTCGAACCCGGTGCCCATGTCGAGCGGGGTGCCGTCGGCGTCGGCCAGGGTCAGGTCGACCGCGACGCCGCGCGAATGGTTGGAACCCTGCCGCGGGTCGGCGATGTAGGCCGGGTCGGGCAGCGCCTCCCACAGGCGCCACTGCGCCTCCGCCGGGCGGAAGGCGTCGTAGACGCGCAGGCGGCAGCCGATGCCGCGGGCAAGATCCGCCGCCCGCGCCAGCGCGCGGGCCGCCTCCGGGGCCAGCAGGCAGACCGGCTTGCGATAGATGACGACACCCGCCAGATTGTCCGGCGTGGCGTAGCGCAGGTCGATATCGACGTCGAAGGACGGCGGCGCGATGGGAACGAGCATGGACGGGTGTACGAAAGGTTGGACGGAGGTGGTGTCTAGCATGGTCCGGCGGCAATCATGAAGGTGCTGGCATGAAGGTGCTGGCATGAAGGTGCTGGCATGAAGGTGCTTGGTCTGGACACCGCGACCTCCGGCTGTTCGGCGGCGCTGTGGGTGGACGGGCGGATCGCCGTGCGGCGCTCCACCCCCATGGCGCGCGGCCAAGCGGAGGCGCTGGTGCCGATGGCCGTGGCCGTGCTGGCCGACGCGGGCGTCGCCTTCGCCGAGCTCGACCGCATCGCCGTCACCGTGGGGCCCGGCGCCTTCACCGGCCTGCGCATCGCGCTGGCGGCCGCGCGCGGCTTCGCGTTGGGCATCGACGTGCCGGTGGCCGGGGTGACCAGCTTCGCCGCCATCGCCCACGGGGTGCCGGGGGCGGAGCGGGCCGGCCGATCGTTGCTGGTCGCCGTCGACTCGCGCCGCGCCGAGCCCTACCTGCAGCGGTTCGGCCCGGACCTGGAGCCGGTGGGCGAACCGGCGATGCTGCCGGCGGACGCGGTGGCCGGCTGGCTGGCGGACTGGACGGACGCGCCGCTGCTGGTGGCCGGCGATGGGGCGGGGACGCTGCGCGACGCGCTGGCCGGGCGGCCCGGAACCGCCGTCGCCGAGGGCTCCGGCATTCCCGACGCGGCGGTCGTCGCGGCACTCGGGGCGATGGCGGGCGACACCGGTGCGCCGCCGCGACCACTCTACATCCGTCCGCCGGACGTCACCCTGCCGCGCGGTGCGGCGTGACCGCGGCACCCCGCCTTGTCCCGGCCCACCTCGTCCCGGCCGACCTCGTCCCGGCCGGGCCGCCGCACGCCGCGGTGCTGGCCACGTTGCAGGCCGCCTGCTTCCCGGACGAGCCATGGTCGGCCGCCTCCATCGCCGGCATGGTCGAGCCGCCGGCCGCCTTCGCCATGATCGCCATGGAGGGCGAGGAGCCGGTCGGCTTCGTCATGGTGCGCACCGCCGGCGAGGACGGCGAGATCCTCGCCATCGGCGTGCTCGACACGGCCCGCGGCCGGGGGACCGGCCGGCGGCTGTTGGACGCCGGCGTGGCCGGGGCCATGACGCGCGGTGCCACCGCCGTGTTCCTTGAAGTCGCGGAGGACAACGACGCCGCCCGCGCCTTGTATTCGCGCGCCGGCTTCGTGCCGGTCGGCCGCCGCCCCGGCTATTACCGGCGGCGGGAGGGGCGCGTCGCGGCGCTGGTCCTGCGCTACCCCTCCCCGGTCCCGCCGCCGCCGTCGGGCCGTTAATTTTTCGTCACACGCAAACGATGAACTCCTTGCGGTTCCGCCGGATTCTCCGGCCGGACCCAGTGCACGGTGTGACCGAGTTCGGACAAGGAACGAGGCACATTCTCCAAGGGTTCGCCCGCGTTCAGCCGGACTTCGAGGGTCTGCCCGCGGCTCAACCGCTCGACGCACAACTTTGTCCGCACAAAGGTTAACGGACATACCTCGGTCGTTATGTCGAGCAAGTAGACTTCCGATTTCTCATCCACAGCGGGTTCCTCTTTGAGCGAAAAGAATGGATATTGCGCCTTCCGGAAAACCTCTTTATATGGTTGTGCAGGCCAAGCCTCGGAGCAAGCTTACATGAGCAATGGAACGCCATCCAACGAGCTGTTGTCTCTGACCACGGAGATCGTAGCGGCCCACGTCTCCAACAACACCGTTGCATTGGGTGATCTACCGACACTGATTGAGCAGGTCTACAGGTCTCTCGTCAACATCGGCACCGAACCCCCCCCCGCCGAAGAGCGGCTGCAGCCGGCCGTCCCCATCAAGAAGTCGGTGACGCCGGATCACATCGTCTGTCTGGAGGACGGCAAGAAGCTTAAGATGCTGAAGCGCCATCTCAAGACCGCCTACAACATGACTCCCGAGGAGTATCGGGAGCGCTGGGGGCTGCCGCCGGATTATCCGATGGTCGCGCCGAACTACGCCAAGCAGCGCAGCTCGCTGGCCAAGCAGATCGGCCTGGGCACCCGCGCGCGGCGCGGCAGCGACTGAGGGTCCGACGCGGCGGAGCTCCGGGCCGGGAGCTCGGCCGCTTCGACGGCCCGGTGACGGGGTGTGACCGGTGCCCCGCCAGGCCGGAGCGTCCGGCCACCGGCGGCGCCGCGTCGTCGTGTTCGGATCCGTCCGGTTGGGTTCCGTCCGATCCGGCGCCGCCCGGACCGGCGTCGACAGGTTCCGCGCCGACGAGTCGGTTGACCGGCGCATGGCGGATCGTGCTATCCCTGACGGTCGAAGCGCTCCCGCCCATCCGTGGGGGCGACGCGGCGGCACGCGACCCAAAGCTTGGTGACCCGGAGCATGGCAGACACTTCCACCGACCAGGATGGTCCCTCCGAACTCCGGATGGGAAGCCTCGAGGTACGGCTGGCGGCAAGCCGTGAGGAGATCGACTGGGCCCAGGCCCTGCGCTACCGCGTGTTCTATACCGAGATGTCGGCCCGCCCGACCGCCGAGATGCAGGCGAGGGGCCGAGACTTCGACGATTTCGACGCGGTCGCCGACCATCTTCTGGTGATCGACCACGCGCGCGGCGACGGGCCGGAGCAGGTGGTCGGCACCTACCGCCTGATCCGGCGTCCCGCCGCTGCCCAGGTCGGCCGTTTCTATTCCAGCGACGAATACGACATCGGCCTGTTCGAGACCTTCCCCGGGGAGGTGTTGGAACTCGGCCGTTCCTGCGTCGACCTGTCGGCGCGCGGCCGGCCGGCCATGCAGCTTCTGTGGCGGGGCATCGCGGCCTATGTCTTCCGCCACGACATCGCGGTGATGTTCGGCTGCGCCAGCCTGCCCGGAACGGATCCCGCGGCGCTGGCCCTGCCGCTGTCCTACCTGCACCATTACCACCTCGCCCCGCCGGAGCTGCGCCCGCGGGCGCTCGCCGACCGTCATGTCGGCATGGAACTTATGGCGCGCGACGCCATCGACCAGCGCCGCGCGCTGGCCGACCTGCCGCCGTTGATCAAGGGCTACCTCCGGCTTGGCGGCTTCGTGGGCGAGGGGGCGGTGATCGACCACAGCTTCAACACCACGGATGTCTGCATCGTGGTCAAGACCGACCTGATCACCGACAAATACTCCAAGCATTACGAGCGCCGCCGGCGCGATGCGCTGACCGACTGAACCACCGGCGCCGGGCGCGCCGGTCCGCTGGGGACGTGCCATGGGATCGCCGATCATCGGGTCGTTGCGCATCGCTCTGTATCTTGCCTGGACCCTGTCGCTGGTCCCCGTGCAGGTCGTCGCCATGGCCCTGCGCTCGCCGCTGGCCAAGCGCATCCCGCGGCTGTACCACCGCGGGTGCGCCCGCCTGCTCGGCTTCCGGCTGGAGGTGCACGGCAGGATGGAGACCGGGCCGTCGGTGCTGTTCGTGTCCAACCACTCCTCCTACCTCGACATCACGGTGCTGGGGGCGCTGCTTCCGGCCAGTTTCATCGCCAAGAGCGAGGTGGCGGGCTGGCCGCTCTTCGGCTTCCTGTCCAAGCTGCAGCGGACGGTGTTCGTCGAACGCCGGGCGCGCAGCGACGTCGGCCGGCAGCGCGACGCACTGACCGCAAGGCTCCAGGAAGGCGACAGCCTGATCCTGTTCCCGGAGGGTACCTCGTCGGACGGCAACCGCACGCTTCCGTTCAAGAGCGCCCTGTTCACCGTGGCGTGGCAGACCGTCGATGGCCGTCCGCTGCTGGTGCAGCCGGTCAGCGTGACGGCGACCAAGCTGGACGGCATCCCGATGGGCATCAACTTCCGCCCCGTCTACGCCTGGTACGGCGACATGGATCTGGCCCCGCACCTGTGGCGCGCCTTCTCCATTGGCAAGGTGACGGTGGAGGTGGAGTTCCACCCGCCCGTCACCGTCGAGGGGTTCGCCAGCCGCAAGGCGCTGTCCGATCATTGCCAGGCGGTGGTCGCCGCCGGCGTGGAACGGGCGATCACCGGCCGCCGCCCGCCGGCCCTCGTACCCGCCGCCCTGCCCGCAAAGTCCGCCACCGAGCCGGCCGCCGCCTGACGCCGCGCGCGGCGATTGAAAAACACCATCACCGCTTCGGTTGACTCGATTCGCGGTGGTCGTGCTACCATATGCGGCCATGGGTGTTGCCGGGAGTCCCGGCGTATGACGCGACGGCGATCCGGCGCCGGCGCTCGTTCGGCGTTCCGGAGATGCCGGTGCCGGCCAGGGGGCCGGCTGGCGCAGGGGCGGAAGGAAAGGGGTTGAGCAAGAAGCTGTTCATCAAGACCTGGGGCTGCCAGATGAACGTGTACGATTCCGCCCGCATGGCGGACGTGCTGGCGCCCTTGGGATACCGCCCGGTGGAAGATCCGGACGGCGCCGACATGGTGATCCTCAACACCTGCCACATCCGCGAGAAGGCGTCGGAGAAGGTGTTCTCCGAGCTTGGTCGGCTGCGAACGCTGAAGGACCGCAAGGGTGCCGCCGGCGACCGCATGATCCTGGCCGTCGCCGGCTGCGTCGCGCAGGCGGAGGGGGAGGAGATCGTCGCCCGCGCGCCGTATGTCGACATGGTCTTCGGGCCGCAGTCCTACCACACCCTGCCCGAGATGGTGGCCCGCGCGGCGCGCGCGGCGGGCAGCCTGCTCAACACCGATTTCCCGGTGGAAAGCAAGTTCGACCATCTGCCGGAGGACACGGGCGCCCAGCAGGGGATCAGCGCCTTTCTGGCGGTGCAGGAGGGGTGCGACAAGTTCTGCACCTTCTGCGTCGTGCCCTACACCCGCGGCGCCGAGTTCTCGCGCCCGGTCGCCCAGGTGGTGGCGGAGGCCGAGCGTCTGGTCGCCGGCGGCGCGGTGGAGATCACGCTGCTCGGCCAGAACGTCAACGCCTTCCATGGCGAGGGGCCGGACGGGCGGAGCTGGGGGCTCGGCCGGCTGATCCGCCGGCTGGCGGAGATCGACGGCCTGACGCGCATCCGCTACACCACCTCCCATCCCCGCGACATGGAGGACGAGCTGATCCGCGCCCACATGGAGGTGCCGCAGCTCATGCCCTACCTGCACCTGCCGGTGCAGGCCGGGTCCGACCGCGTGCTGGCGGCGATGAACCGCAAGCACACCGCCGACGACTACCGCCGCATCGTGGGCCGGCTGCGCGATCTCTGCCCGGATCTGGCGCTGTCCGGCGACTTCATCGTCGGCTTCCCCGGCGAGACGGACGCGGAGTTCGCCGAGACCCTGCGTCTGGTGAACGACGTGCGCTACGCCCAGGCCTATTCCTTCAAATACAGCCCGCGCCCCGGCACCCCGGCGGCGACCGAGGCGCGCCCGGTGCCGGAGGAGGTCAAGACCCAACGCCTGACCGCGCTCCAGCAGCTTCTGGACGCGCACCAGCTCGCCTTCAACCAGGGTTTCGTCGGCCGCACGGTGCCCGTGCTGTTCGACCGCCGGGGGCGGCGCGACGGGCAGCTCATGGGTCGCAGCCCGTGGATGCAGTCGGTGTTCGCGGAGGCGCCGGAGCGGCTGCTTGGCCGCATCGTGCCGGTGCGGATCGCGGCAGCCTATGGCAACAGCCTGTCCGGCGGCGTCGAGACGGGGGAGTTCGTGCTGTCCCCGCCGCCGGGTGCGGCGGCCGGCGAACCGGTGGAGGCGTTGGCGTGAACGGCGTGGCCGAGCGGCGCATCGATCTCCGCTTCGACGACAACCGGTTGCTGCCGATGCTGTATGGCGAGCATGACCGGCATCTCGCCCGCATCGAAAACCAGCTCGGCGTGTCGCTGATCTCCCGCGGCAACCTGCTGACCATCGCCGGCCCGCCGGATTCGGCGGAAACCGCCCGCTCCGCGCTCGACGCCCTCTACGCGCGGCTCAAGCGCGGGCTCGATGTCGGCGCGGGGGAGGTGGACGCCGCCGTGCGCATGGCGGGCAGCGTCGGCGGCGAGGCGGCGCGCGACCAGGCGCTGGCGGCCATCAGCCGCCCCGACTTTCAGGTGCGCACCCGCCGCAAGGGCGCCATAACCCCGCGCACGCCGACCCAGGCCGCCTATCTCCAGGCCCTGGCCGAGAACGAGCTGGTCTTCGGCCTGGGCCCGGCCGGCACCGGCAAGACTTATCTGGCGGTGGCGCAGGCGGTGGCGATGCTGACCAACGGGCAGGTCGACCGCATCGTGCTGTCGCGCCCGGCGGTGGAGGCGGGGGAGCGGCTGGGCTTCCTGCCCGGCGACCTGCGCGACAAGGTCGACCCCTATCTGCGCCCGCTCTACGACGCGCTGCACGACATGCTGCCGCCGGAGCAGGTGCAGAAGCGGATGGCGTCCGGCGAGATCGAGGTGGCCCCGCTCGCCTTCATGCGCGGCCGCACGCTGGCCAACGCCTTCGTCATCCTGGACGAGGCGCAGAACACCACGCCGATGCAGATGAAGATGTTCCTCACCCGGCTGGGCGAGGGCGGGCGGATGGCGATCACCGGCGACGTGTCGCAGATCGACCTGCCGCCCGGCACCAAATCCGGCCTGAAGGAGGCCATCGAGATCCTGGCGGGGGAGGAGGGCATCAGCTTCGTCCGCTTCAACGACGCCGACGTCGTGCGCCACCCGCTGGTCGCCCGCATCGTGCGCGCCTACGACCGCAGCGACGCCGCGGCCGATGCCGCGCGCGCGGCG
>OFDN01002493.1_pt1 | contig 10055 bp, 8 predicted proteins | sample 1520971 | NCBI WGS metagenome assembly OFDN01 (sample SAMEA94257418, study PRJEB24077) | hot springs metagenome | biome: Aquatic biome; feature: Geographical feature; material: Water | place: India | collected 2012-06-12 | depth 5 m | reverse complement strand
GACGGCTGGCGAACACCGTCTGGTAGCGCTGTTCGTCGGCCGCCTCGTCGGCATGGGTGATGTAGGGCGGCAGCGGCACATGGCCGTGCTGCGCCAGCAGCGCCAGCGGGTCTTCGGGCAGGCGCAGGTGGAACAGCGAGTTGTCCGGGCCGCCGCGGCCCAGCACCTCGGCATCGAAGGCATCGGCAAATCGCACCTGGGCGCCGGCCTTGGGCGACTTGCTGGCACGCAGGTGGGCCAGCACCTCGTTGCCGGGCAGCACGCGCTCCACCAGCGCTTCCACCGCACCGCCGGTGTCCTTGGTGCCCAGCAGGCGGGCCTTGATCACGGCGGTGTCGTTGAACACCAGCAGGTCGCCCGCACGGAACAGCGTGGGCAGGTCGCGGAACATGCGGTCCACCGGCATCAGGCCGGTGCCGTCGAGCAGCCGCGAGGCGCTGCGCTCGGCGGCCGGGTATTGCGCGATGAGTTCGGGCGGCAGCTCGAAGTCGAAATCGCTGAGGGTGAAGCGGCGGTTGGAGAGGGGCATGGGCTGCAGGCTTGACCGGCCTGTAGAGAGTGCGTGACGGCACAATTGTTCCATGCGCCCAGCCGCCGATCGTGCGACGAAAGAGACAGCCCCACGCGCGGCCCCGACGCTCTCGGCGCCGCAGCGCGCCATGCACAAGCTGGGCCTGGTGCGCGACATCGACCTGGCGCTGCACCTGCCCCTGCGCTACGAGGACGAGACCCGCAACATCCCCATCGCCCAGGCCCGCGAAGGCGGCACGGTGCAGGTGGAGGGCGTGGTACTGGAGCACCGCATCGAGACCCGCCCGCGGCGCCAGCTCATCGTGCGCATCGCCGACGACACCGGCGAGCTGACGCTGCGCTTCATCCACTTCTACCCCTCGCAGCAGAAGGCGATGCCCGAGGGCCAGCGCGTGCGGGTGCGCGGCGAGCTGCGGGTGGGCTTCTTCGGCAAGGAGATGGTGCACCCCGCCGTCAAGGCCGTGACCGCCGACACCCCGCTGGCGCAGGCGATGACACCGGTGTACCCGGCCAGCGCCCAGCTGCCGCAGGCCTACCTGCGCAAGGCGGTGGCCAGCGGGCTGCAGCGCGCCGCGCTGGGCGAGGTACTGCCGCCCGAGGTGCTGCCACCCGGCCTGCCCAGCCTGAAGGAAGCGCTGCAGCTGCTGCACCACCCCACGCCGCAGACGCCGATCGCGGCGCTGGAGGACCGCACCCATCCCGCATGGGAGCGGCTGAAGTTCGAGGAGCTGCTGGCCCAGCAGCTCAGCCAGCTGGAAGCCAAGCGCGAGCGGGCCAAGCTGGAGGCGCCCGTGCTGCACGCCACGCCCGGCGGCCTGCCCGAGCAGCTGCTGGCCGCGCTGCCCTTCGTGCTCACTGGCGCCCAGCAGCGCGTGTGCGAGGAGATCGCCGCCGACCTGGCCCGCCCGCAGCCGATGCACCGGCTGCTGCAGGGCGACGTCGGATCGGGCAAGACGGTGGTGGCCGCGCTGGCCGCCGCGGTGGCCATCGGCGCGGGCTGGCAGTGCGCGCTGATGGCGCCCACCGAGCTGCTGGCCGAGCAGCACTTCCGCAAGCTGGTGCAGTGGCTGGAGCCGCTGGGCGTGCGCGTGGCCTGGCTGAGCGGCAGCCGCAAGGGCAAGGCACGCACGCAGATGGTGGAGATGGTCGCGTCCGGCGAGGCGGGCCTCGTCGTCGGCACCCATGCGGTGATCCAGGACGACGTGCTGTTCCACCGCCTGGGCCTGGCCATCGTCGACGAGCAGCACCGCTTCGGCGTGGCACAGCGGCTGGCGCTGCGCGACAAGCTGGAGGCCGCCGCACTAGAGCCGCACCTGCTGATGATGAGCGCCACGCCCATCCCGCGCACGCTGGCCATGACGTACTTCGCCGACCTGGCGGTTAGCACCATCGACGAGCTGCCGCCCGGCCGCACGCCGGTGCTGACCAAGGTGTTCGCCGACGGCCGGCGCGACGAGGTCATCGCCCGCATCGCTGACGAAGTGGCCGCCGGCCGGCAGGTGTACTGGGTGTGCCCGCTGATCGAGGAATCCGAAGCGCTGGACCTGCGCAATGCCACCGAGACCCATGCCGAACTGTGCGCCGCGCTGCCCGGCCGCAGCATGGGCCTGCTGCACGGCCGCATGGCGGCGGCGGACAAGGCCGCGGTGATGGCCGAGTTCAGCGCCGGCCGCATGCAGGTGCTGGTGGCCACCACCGTCATCGAGGTGGGCGTGGACGTGCCCAATGCCAGCCTGATGGTGATCGAGCATGCCGAGCGCTTCGGCCTGTCGCAGCTGCACCAGCTGCGCGGGCGCGTGGGGCGTGGCGCGGTCGCCAGCATCTGCGTGCTGCTGTACACGCCGGCGCTGTCGCCCTCGGGCAAGGCGCGGTTGAAGGCCATGGCCTCGACCAACGACGGCTTCGAGATCGCCCGGCTCGACCTGGAGATCCGCGGCCCGGGCGAGTTCATGGGCGCGCGCCAGAGCGGCGATGCGCTGCTGCGCTTTGCCGACCTGGCGCAGGACGCGCCGCTGCTGGCCCATGCCCGCGACGCCGCGGCGCTGCTGTTCGAGCGCCACCCCGCCGCCGCCCGCGCGCACCTGGAGCGCTGGCTGGCCACGCGGGCGGAATACCTGAAGGCCTGATCGGCCCCCGCGTTACACAAGGCCCGGCATTTGCCGACAATGTCTGCATGACCTTGACCGAACTGCGCTACATCGTCGCCGTGGCCCGCGAGAAGCATTTCGGGCGTGCGGCCGAAGCCTGCTTCGTGTCGCAGCCCACGCTGTCGGTGGCGATCAAGAAACTGGAGGAGGAGCTGGACGTCAAGCTCTTCGAGCGCGGCACCAACGAGGTGAGCGTCACGCCGCTGGGCGAGGCCATCGTGCGGCAGGCGCAGTCGGTGATCGAGCAGGCCGCTGCCATCAAGGACATCGCCAAGCGCGGCAAGGACCCGCTGAACGGCCCGCTCAAGCTGGGCATCATCTACACGATCGGCCCCTACCTGCTGCCGGAGCTGGTGCGCCACGCCATCGAGATGACGCCGCAGATGCCGCTCATCCTGCAGGAGAACTTCACCAGCAAGCTGGTGGACATGCTGCGCACCGGCGAACTCGACTGCGCCATCATGGCCGAGCCCTTCCCCGACACCGGCCTGGCCATCGCGCCGCTGTACGACGAGCCGTTCATGATCGCCGTGCCCAAGGGCCATGCGCTCGCCAAGCGGCCGGCGGTGGGCGCCGACGAGCTCAAGCGCGAGACCATGCTGCTGCTGGGCACCGGCCATTGCTTCCGCGACCATGTGCTCGAGGTGTGCCCGGAGTACGCGCGCTTTTCCAGCGACGCCGAGGGCATCCGCAAGAGCTTCGAGGGCAGTTCGCTGGAGACCATCAAGCACATGGTGGCCTCAGGCATGGGCGTGACGGTGGTGCCGCAGCTGTCGGTGCCCAAGGAATCCTCGGGGCTGGTGACCTACGTGCCCTTCGAGCCGCCAGTGCCCACGCGGCGCGTGGTGCTGGCCTGGCGGCGCACCTTCACGCGCTACGAAGCCATCGCGGCGCTGCGCAATGCGGTGTATGCCTGCCAGCTGGACGGCGTGGAGCGCCTGACGGCCTGAAGGGACGCCAAGCCCTGCGCTACAGTCGTCTCGAACATTCACAGGAGTCGACCGAATGAGCAAGAACAAGGGCAAGGACAAGTCGCTTCCCGCGGTGAGCGCGCCGGTGATCCACATCGGCATCAGCCCGGAGGACCGCGCCGCCATCGCCGGCGGCCTGTCGCGCCTGCTGGCCGATACCTACACGCTGTACCTCACCACGCACAACTTCCACTGGAACGTCACCGGGCCGATGTTCAATTCGCTGCACGCGATGTTCATGACCCAGTACACCGAGCTGTGGAACGCGGTCGACCCCATCGCCGAACGCATCCGCTCGCTGGGCCATCCGGCTCCGGGCTCCTATGCGCAGTACGGCGCCCTCACCTCGCTGAAGGACGCGCCGGGCACGCCGCCCAACGCGATGGAGATGGTGCGCATCCTGGTCGAAGGCCATGAGGCCGTGGCCCGCACTGCCCGCAGCGTGTTTCCCATCGCCGACGGCGCCAGCGACGAGCCCACCGCCGACCTGCTGACCCAGCGCCTGACGGTGCATGAACAAGCGGCCTGGATGCTGCGGTCGATCCTCGAAGATTGATGGGGCACCCGGCTTCATGGGTACATGAAGCCACCCGCCGGGCGGGCGGACCGGCTACTGCAGGCGGAATCGGCCGAGCGCCGATAATCCCGCGCTTGCCCCAACCAATCGTCGGTGCACCCCGCCACCCGGGGCGCACCGCGCCGCCATGTCCGACCTCACGCCCCAGGTGCGCCGCCGTCGCACCTTCGCCATCATCAGCCACCCCGACGCGGGCAAGACCACGCTGACGGAAAAGCTGCTGCTGTTCTCCGGCGCGATCCAGATCGCCGGCTCCGTGAAGGCACGCAAGGCCAGCCGGCATGCCACGTCCGACTGGATGGAGATCGAGAAGCAGCGCGGCATCTCGGTGGCCAGCTCGGTGATGCAGATGGAGTACCGCGACTGCGTCATCAACCTGCTGGACACTCCCGGCCACCAGGACTTCTCCGAGGACACCTACCGCGTGCTCACCGCGGTGGACGCCGCGCTCATGGTGATCGATGCGGCCAACGGCGTGGAGCCTCAGACCCGCCGCCTGCTGCAGGTCTGCCGGGCGCGCAACACGCCCATCCTCACCTTCGTCAACAAGATGGACCGCGAGGTGAAGGACCCGTTGGCCCTGATGGACGAGATCGAGCGCGAGCTGGGCATGACCGTCGTGCCCTTCACGTGGCCGGTGGGCATGGGCAAGTTCTTCCACGGCGTGATGGACCTGCGCAAGCAGCAGATGCGCGTGTTCAGCCCCGGCGAGGACCGGGTGGCCGGTGGCGAAGAGGTCATCGACGGCCTTGACAACCCCGTCTACGCCGAACGCTTCGGCATGCAGTACGAGCAGGCCCAGGGCGAGGTGGAACTGGTTCGCGAGGCTGCGCCGGAGTTCGTGCTGGACGACTTCCTCGCCGGACGGCAGACGCCGATGTTCTTCGGCTCGGCCGTCAACAACTTCGGCGTGCAGGAAGTGCTCGACGCCCTGGTGAACCTGGCGCCGTCGCCCGGCCCGCGCGGCTCGCTGCAGCGCGAGGTCAAGCCGGACGAGCCCAAGTTCACCGGCGTGGTGTTCAAGATCCAGGCGAACATGGACCCGGCGCACCGCGACCGCATCGCCTTCGTGCGCGTGGCCTCGGGCCACTTCGAGCGCGGCATGCGGCTGAAGGTGGTGCGCTCCGGCAAGGAGCTGCGGCCGAACACCGTGGTGAGCTTCCTGTCGCAGCGCCGCGAGCTGCTGGACGAGGCCTTTGCCGGCGACATCATCGGCATCCCGAACCATGGCGTGTTGCAGTTGGGCGACACCCTCACCGAAGGTGAATCCTTGCAGTTCACCGGGCTGCCGTTCTTCGCGCCCGAGATGTTCCGCAGCGTGGAAGTGGCCGACCCGCTGCGCACCAAGCAGCTGAAGGCCGGCCTGCAGCAGCTGGGCGAGGAAGGTGCGATCCAGGTGTTCCGGCCGGTGATGGGCTCGGTGCTGCTGCTGGGCGCGGTCGGACAGCTGCAGTTCGAAGTGGTGGCGCACCGGCTGGAGCATGAATACGGCGTCAAGGCGCGCGTGATGCCCAGCCGCTTCCAGGTGGCGCGCTGGGTGACCTGTGACGAAGCGGACGGCGGCGCGCGCGAACTGCAGCGCTTCATCGATGCAAATTCGCACCGTGTGGCGTATGACGCCGTGAACGCTCCCACGGTGCTGGTGGAGTACGCGCCGGAACTGCGGGCCATCGAGTCCAACTGGCCGAAGATCAAGTTCCATGCGCTGCGTGAACACGCCGGTTTGGTGTTCCAGCGACAGATGGAAGGCTGATAGGTTCACCCCCCGCTCGGGGGCTAGCGGGAAGCAGCCGATCCCTAAGAGTCGGCCACAAATTCACAGGGAGTTTCAATTGAGTCCTTGTACTTTCAAATCCGTTGTTGCTGCGGCAGCGCTTGCCGTTACAGCTTCCGCCGCCAGCGCTGCCGATTTCCCCGTCAGCGCGGTGGACCATTGCGCCTGCTTCGCCGCCAACGGCCTGGCCACGGTCTCGCTGGCTGCTGGCCAGGGCTTCACCGTCAGCGTGGCGGCCACCGACCTGTGGAGCGCGGGTGAGCTGCCCCGCTGGTCCAACGCCGACGGCCTGGTGTCCAACCTGTTCGCCACGGGCAGCGACGAAAGCGGTGCAGCCGCCGGCGTCCAGATCGGCCAAGGCTTCGGCAACCTCGAGATGGGCAACCTGAGCGCTCCTTTCGGCGCGCTGGTGGGCCAGATTGGTTCCGGCAGCTACTTTCTGGTGGGCACCAACTACAGCGGCACCGCCAGCACGGCCGGCACGCTCAAGCTCTTCTACTGGGACTCGGCCAACGTTGACAACGTGGGCTCGGTGCTCGCCAGCGTCAACGTCAGCGCCGTGCCGGAACCCGGCACCTATGCGCTGATGGCCGGCGGCCTGGGCATGCTGGCCTGATTCGCACGCCGCCGCCGCGCCTGATCCACCTCGCGCGCGGCTGCAGGCCGCGGCGCACACGAGCCACCCGCCACGCCGGCCGGTGGCTTTTTTCATGGGCGGCCAGGCGACGGCCGGCTTGCCGGCGGCGCCGATAATCGGCGCGTGAAAGCGTCCTCCCTGAACAGCCCGGGCGAGTCCAAGCTGCGGCTCTACCTCGACCTCATCCGCTTCGACCGGCCGGCCGGCTGGCTGCTGCTGCTGTGGCCCACGCTGTCGGCCCTCTGGATCGCGGCGGACGGTTTTCCTGGGTGGCACCTGCTGGCCGTGTTCACCGCCGGCACGGTGCTGATGCGCAGCGCCGGCTGCTGCGTGAACGACGTGGCCGACCGCGAATTCGACCGCCACGTCAAGCGCACGGCGCGCCGGCCGGTCACCAGCGGCGTGGTGTCGGTGAAGGAAGCGCTGCTGCTGGGCGCCGCCTTGTCAGTGGTGGCCTTCGGCCTGGTGCTCACCACCAATGCGCCGACCATCCTGCTGTCCTTCGCGGCGCTGGCCATCGCCATCGGCTATCCCTACGCCAAGCGCTTCGTGTCGATGCCGCAGGCGGTGCTGGGGGTGGCCTTCAGCTTCGGCATCCCGATGGCGTTCAGCGCGGTGCTCGGCGCGGCCGACTGGCGCTGGCGCGCGGTGGCCGACGCGGTGCCGCCGCACGCCTGGTGGCTGCTCGTCAGCAACCTTTTCTGGGTGCTGGCCTACGACACCGAATACGCGATGGTCGACCGCGACGACGACGTCCGCATCGGCATCCGCACTTCGGCGTTGACGCTGGGGCGCTTCGACGTGGCCGGCGTGATGGCCTTCTATGCCATCCACCTGCTGTCCTGGGCGGTGATCGGCCGTCTGCTGGGACTCGGCGGCTGGTTCCTGGCCGGCATCGCGGCGGCGGCGGCGCAAGTGGCCTGGCATTACGTGCTGATTCGCCATCGCAGCCGGGAAGGCTGTTTCAAGGCCTTCCGGCTGAACCACTGGGTGGGGTTTGCGGTGTTCCTGGGCACCGCCCTCGACCTGGCGCTGCGCTGAAGCTCAGCCGGCGGCGCCGAATTCGTCGCCCAGTTCCACGGCGCGCCGCTGCGCCGCCTGCAAGGCCTTGACGAAGGCGGCCTTCACGCCATCCGACTCCAGCGAAGTAAGCGCCGCGTGCGTGGTGCCGCCTTTCGACGTGACACGTTCGCGCAGCACCGAAGGCGGCTCGCTGCTCTGCTGCGCCAGCGCGGTGGCGCCTGCGAAGGTGCCCAGCGCCAGCTGCTTGCCTTCTTCGGCGCTGAGGCCCATGGCTTCGGCCGCGGCCATCATGGCCTCCAGCACATAGAACACATAGGCGGGGCCGGAGCCGGACAGCGCGGTGACCGCATCCAGCGCGCTTTCCTCGCCCACCCACAGCATGCGCCCGGTAGGTGCCAGCACCTGCTCCACCTCGGCACGCTGGGCGGCGCTGACGGCCGGCCGCGCAAAGAGGCCGCTCATGCCCTGGCCGATCAGGGCCGGCGTGTTGGGCATGGCGCGCACCACGGCGGGGCTGCCGGTGGCGCTGGCGATGGCGTCGCTGCGGATGCCGGCCATCACCGAGAGCTGCAGCGCCTGGGCCACATGCGCCGCGCTGGGCCGAGCGGCCTCCTTGAACAGCTGTGGCTTGACCGCCCACACCACCATCCGCGCCTCGGCCAGCGCGGCCCCCGGCGCGGGCAGCGTGCGCACGCCGAAGTCGGCCTCCAGCTTGGCGCGCTGGGCCTCGCCAGGGTCCACCACCAGGATGGAGGCGGGTGCGCGGCCGGCGCGCACGAGCCCGCCGACGATGGCACTGGCCATGTTGCCGCCGCCGATGAAAGCCACGGTGCCCGGGGAAGAAGTGCTCTGTTCGCTCATGGCGGCGAGTGTAGGTTTGGCCGCTCATGCACAACACGCATAGTTTGCGTCTCCCGCTGGAAGCGCGCCGTGACTACATTGGCTGCACGAAAACATCGTGTGGCCGCGCAACCGCGGCACCGGAGAAGCCATGTCACAAGCTGCCTTGTCCTTTGTCCACCCCACCGCCGACAGCCCCTGGGGCACCTACCTGTCGCAGGTGGACCGCGTGGCGCCATACCTGGGGCACCTCGCCAAGTGGATCGAAACGCTCAAGCGCCCCAAGCGCACGCTGATCGTCGACATCCCCATCGAGCTGGACAACGGCACCGTCGCCCACTTCGAGGGCTACCGCGTGCAGCACAACCTGTCGCGCGGCCCAGGCAAGGGCGGCGTGCGCTACCACCCCGACGTCACGCTGGAAGAAGTGATGGCGCTGTCGGCCTGGATGACGGTGAAGACCGCTGCGGTGAACCTGCCCTACGGCGGCGCCAAGGGCGGCATCCGCATCGACCCGAAGCAGTACTCGCGCAAGGAAATCGAGCGCGTGACGCGCCGCTACACCAGCGAGATCGGCATCATCATCGGCCCGCAGCAGGACATCCCGGCGCCGGACGTGAACACCAACGGCCAGATCATGGCCTGGATGATGGACACGTATTCGATGAACGTCGGCGGCACCGCCACCGGCGTGGTCACCGGCAAGCCGATCCACCTGGGCGGCTCGCTGGGCCGGGTGAAGTCGACCGGCCGCGGCGTGTTCGTCACCGGCCGTGAGGCCGCCCGCCGCCTGGGCATGAGCCTGGAAGGCGCCCGCGTGGCGGTGCAGGGCTTCGGCAACGTGGGTTCGTCGGCGGCGGAGCTGTTCGCCCAGGCGGGCGCCAAGATCGTCGCGGTGCAGGACCACAGCGGCACCATCTACAACGACAACGGCCTGGACGTGGCCGCGCTCACCGCCGCGGTGAAGGAAACCGGCGGCGTCGCCGGCTTCGCCGGGGCCGAGCGCATGAACGCGGAAGAGTTCTGGGACGTGCGCTGCGACATCCTCGTGCCCGCCGCGCTGGAAGGCGTGATCACCGCCGAGCGCGCCCAGCGCATCACCGCCAAGCTGGTGCTGGAAGGCGCCAACGGCCCGACCGTGCCGACGGCCGACGACATCCTGGCCGACCGCGGCGTGCTGGTGGTGCCGGACGTGATCTGCAATGCCGGCGGCGTGACCGTCAGCTATTTCGAGTGGGTGCAGGACTTCTCCAGCTTCTTCTGGAGCGAGGACGAGATCAACGTGCGCCTGGACAAGATCATGGTCGACGCGCTGTGCAAGATCTGGGACACGGCCGACAAGCACAAGATCACGCTGCGTACCGCCACCTTTGCCGTGGCCTGCGAGCGCATCCTGACGGCGCGCGAGGAGCGCGGCCTGTACCCCTGACCCCCGCGTCAACCCCTGCGGTGCGGCAGGGGCGGCGCGTCTACCATGCGGGCCCTTCGAGGCCCGCTTTTCATTCGCCCATGCAACGCCGTACCGTCCTGCCCGCCCTGCTCGCCACCGCCGCCG
>OFDN01002492.1_pt1 | contig 10061 bp, 7 predicted proteins | sample 1520971 | NCBI WGS metagenome assembly OFDN01 (sample SAMEA94257418, study PRJEB24077) | hot springs metagenome | biome: Aquatic biome; feature: Geographical feature; material: Water | place: India | collected 2012-06-12 | depth 5 m | reverse complement strand
TGATAATCTAAATTATAGGTAGAATTAGTATTGGTATTGAGGTCGAGAGAATTAACAACCGAGCTAATATTGAAGCGATAACGGCTATAAATTAACGATAAATTGCCAAAAAGTTTCTGAGAAAATAGGTGATTCCAACGCAAAGTGGCAGTTTCGTTGCCCCAGTTTAGACCGTTTGATGAGTTGTTTTCGGGACTTACAGTGTTTGTACTAAACTTATCTTTTCCAAAATAACCACTCAAATATAGTTTATCTTTCTGACCGAAATCATAATTCATTTTAGCATTCAAATCATAAAAATAATAGCCGCCCGTAGTTTTTTCGATAGCATCCCTTTGAGACGCTTTCACGAGTGGAGCAGCCACAACATCAAGATAAGTGCGTCTGGCCGAAACAATAAATGAAGATTTAGTGGACTTTTGTTTTTTTGTTTTAATCGGCCCTTCGAGGGTTAATCTTGAAGAAATAAGTCCGATTCCGCCCTCACCGTGCAGTTTTTCTTTGTTTCCTTCCTTCATATTCATTTCAATGACTGACGAAAGTCGGCCTCCGAAACGTGCAGGAAAACCACCTTTGGTGAGTTCTACACTTTTGAGGGCATCGCCATTAAAAACCGAGAAAAAACCAAAAAGGTGACTGGCGTTATAGACTACGGCATCATCTAAGATTATCAAATTTTGGTCAGGGCCACCGCCACGCACATAAATTCCTGATTGACCTTCCGAGCCTTTTTGTACACCTGGCATGAGCTGAAGCACCTTCAAAACATCTTTTTCGCCCATAAAAGCTGGTATTTTCTTGATTTGATTGATTGGTACATCAATTTTACTCATTTCTACCGACTCGCTCACTCGTTCTTCTTGGCGTTTTGATGAAACCACAACTTCGTTGAGCTGATTGGCCGAAGCTAACTCAATATTTATTTCGATATTTTTGTTGAGAACAAATGTTTTTTCGATGCGTTCGTAACCTACAAAAGAGAAAACCAAAGTAGCGGCATCGTTGGCAGGAAGCGTTATTGAATAAAAGCCGTAATTATTGCTACTTGTGCCGAAAGTGCTGTTAGGAACATAAACGTTTACACCGATAAGTTGCTCTTGACTGCCTTTTTCACGCACGTAACCACTTATTGTAAATGTTCGCTGGGCAAAAGTTGTATGACTCAAAACAGCTAAGAATATTAAAACGAAATGTATTTTTTTTATCATGGGTAGCAGATTATCCTATTATATTACTACGAAAAAGTGCCTATAAAAGTTGTGTAAAGTCTAAAAATTAAAAATTGTAGTGTTTTACGAAGATTAACAATAAAAAAACATCGCAATTGCTTAAATATCAGTTGTTTAGTTTTTATTTGTGCCAACAAAAATTGTAATTTTACGTAACATTAAAAAGTCTTACCTTCAATCATAAAATTATTATGGCAGAGAACGAAAAAAGCATTACAGATAAAGCAACCGAAATGGCTGGAGAAGCAAAGGCCGCTGCAACTGAAAAATTGACAGATTTGAAAGCTGAAGCAACCGAAGTAATCGGTGATTTGAAAGCAAAAGCATCGGAGTTAGTTAGTGAAGAAAAAATCAACGAAGTAAAAGCACAAGCGGCTGAGAAAATTGCTGATTTGAAAGAAGATGCAGCCGAGGCAGTAGAAGCTGCCAAAGCAAAAGCACAAGAAGTTGCTGCAGGTGCAAGCGAAAAAATTGCTGATTTGAAAGAAGATGCGGCTGAGGCAGTTGAAACAGCCAAAGCAAAAGCACAAGAAGTTGCTGCAGGTGCAAGCGAAAAAATTGCAGACTTGAAAGAAGATGCGGCCGAAGCAGTAGAAGCTGCCAAAGCAAAAGCAGAAGAGTTTGCTGCAGAAGCATCAGCTACAGTTGATAACTTGAAAGCAAAAGCTACGGAATTTATGAAAAGTGAAAACGTTGATGCTATGAAAGCAGAAGCAGCGGAAAAAATCGAAGATTTGAAAGCTGATGCTGCCGAAGCAGTAGATGCTGCGAAAGCAAAAGCTCAAGAAATTGCAGCTGAAGCAAGCGAAACAGTAGCCGAAGTTACTCAAAAAGCTAAAGGTTTTTGGAGTAAATTGTTTGGTGGTAAATAATCTGAATGATAGATACAAAAACGGTGAATCTGCTTGCAGGTTCACCGTTTTTTGTGATATAAAAATATGAAGTTTCCTACCCAGTATTTTATAGAAAATTGGAACGCTGATTATTCAGATTCTTTCAGAAACGCTGATTTTCGCAAATAAAATCCGTTTAATCAGCGTTGGCACATCTGTGTAATCAGCGTTCTATTTTTTTACAATATTATGAAAAGTCTAAGTTTTTTTACAAAATACTACTCGCTGCTGCCATTGCCACAGCAATAACAATTGCGGGCAGATAACCGTCAATCGTGAGGTCGTCGGTGAATTTGTCGATTAATTTAAGCAAAAGAGCTGTTACGAGCATACGCACAATAAAAGTAAGCATACCCAGTGTCAAAAAATTGAGCGGTACTCGAATCAAAAAACCAATGGTGGCATTCAGGATACCCAAAATCAGAGCGACCACAATAGCAAAAACATAATTTTTGATGTGAACTTTCGGCCACAAATAAGCGATTCCGAGCAAAACACCCGCATTTAGTAAAGTTTCTAAGATAAATCTCATGGTGTTTGGGTTTAATGTAAATTTTTAGGTTAACTGAATTATTTAGACTAAAAAACTATGCCAATGTAGTTTGTACAGAAATTTACTCACTTTTCCACCCTGGGCCTTTCACAAATCTCCCCGACTTTATGCCAGTATGTTGGCCGTCTTTCACGACTTGCTCACCATTAACAAACACATGAAGCATTCCTTCTGAAAGCTGATGTGGTTTCTCAAAAGTTGCTTTATCCTGAATTTTATTGGGGTCAAAAACTACAATATCTGCATAATTGCCAACGGCTAAACGCCCACGTTTCTGAATTTTGAGATTATCGCAAGGTAAAGATGTGAGTTTTCTAATGGCTTCTTGTAGTGTAATCACCTTTTCTTCACGCACATATTTGCCCAAAAGCCGAGAAAAATTGCCATAAGCTCTCGGATGATTACTGGATTTCAAAAACACCCCAGCTGGATTCATCGAGGCCGCATCTGAGCAAAAACTCATGTAGGGTAGTTGAATCTGTTTTTTTACGTTTTCTTCACTCATCAGAAAATATACAACATCTACTCGTGAGCCATCCGAAACCACTAAATCCATTGCAGTTTCGTACCAAGATTTTTTCTTGATAGTTGCTACTTCTGCCAAAGTTTTGCCAATGTATTTTCGAAGAGAATCTTGCTTAAAACCAATCAATAACGTTTTATCTGCTCCAGCAGCTAAACACAAATTTTCCCAGTCATTTTGTGGTGAACTCATTTCCCGCCCAACTTGCTCTCTGATTGTGCCAGATTTGAGCCTTCTACTCCATTGATCGAAACCACCTTCTTGTACCCACGGTGGCATGGCGGCGTCAAGTCCAGTTGCCCCAGCAATATAGTTGTACATATCAGCAGTTATATTGATACCTGCTTTTCTTGCACTATCAATTTTAGTAATCACTTTATCAATTTTTGGCCAATTGTTTTTTCCTGCGGCTTTCAAATGATAGATTTCTGCGTGAATATTTGCTTCTTTTGCAATCGTAATTAGCTCATTAACAGCTTCTTCAAGTCGATTTCCTTCACTTCTCAAATGTGAAATATATGTGCCTCCATATTCGGAAGCTACTTTCGATAACTCAATGAGTTCGTGCGTGTCAGAATAAGTTCCAGGGGTATAAATCAATGCAGAAGCCACACCCATTGCCCCTTCTTCCATGGCCAGTTTTACGTGCTTTTTCATGCGGTCAAGTTCATCGGGTTTAGGTGGACGGTTGGCGTAGCCCAATTCCATTGCTCTCACAGTTGAAGCTCCAACAAACGAAGCTACATTGGTCGAAACTCCTCGTTTTTCTAAGTAAGAAAGGTATTCTCCTAAAGTATTCCACGGAATATCGTATTTTATATTGCCTTGTGATTTTTTAGCGTCAGGCTTCATTGCATCACTGATTGGTCCCATTGAGTCACCTTCGCCCATAACTTCGAGCGTAACGCCCTGCATTATTTCCCCCATCGAACGCCCATCTTCAATCAAGCTTTCGGTACTCCAACTCAGCATATTTACAAAGCCAGGAGCAACCGCCATGCCTTTAGCATCAATTACGGTCACATCTTTGGTGTTAAATTGAAAACCAAGATTTCCCACAAATGCAATCGTATCATTTTTTATAGCAATATCGGCCAAAATGGGAGTAGTCCCGTTGCCATCAAAGATAAGACCATTCTTGATGATGAGGTCATATTTGCTTTGATTACAGGAAAATAACAGCAAAAAACTGCTAAAAAAGAGTAATTTATGGGGTTTCATGTAGGTTTCATTCAATTTGACTTAAAAATATAGAAAAACTATAAGCAATGAAATTTTTACCGAATTTAAAGCGATAATTAATTTTATGAAGTAAGGGTTAAAAATCGGTAGTATTAAATAATTCAATGCCGTATTTTAATGCCATAGGTATCATAAAAGTGCGTATGAGTTTATATTTGTAGAGATTTTTGGTATGAAAAATCAACAAATTCTGGATTTGAAATCCATCTTTTGCTAAAAAATCACGTTATTTGAATCATATCCTACAAAACCCATTTTGCCATGAAGAAGACCCTTTTGTTTTATACATTTTTTATCATAATGGACACACCACTTTTTGCACAATCATTTCTCGGAAACTGGCAAGGTCAGGTGAAAGGAAGCAATGGAAGCTTGAAAGCAGAACTCTCATTAAAATTAGCCAATACGAATCAACTTACTGGTCAAATGGTAGTTTTCTCGGGAGGAGAGACTAATACTTATCAAATTAAAGGAAATACGGCTGCAAATACGGCGTCGGGTACGCTTACTTATAATGATGGAACGGTGTTTACTTTTGTGATGCAATTACAAAATAATGCCATTCAGCAGAAAATTAGCTATAATAATCAGGTGATTTTGGAGGGAAATTTTGCAAAAATTCCTGTTGCTGTTTCGCCACAGACTACCAATGCGGCAGCAAAACCCGATGGTCTTTATCGAGACCCCAATTTGGTTGGAAAATGGACAAACCAAGAGAATTATTCATCAAATGGTGGGTTTTATGGCGGTTCAAGTACATCAATTATCTTGAATGCTGATGGAACGATTGATGATGGTGGTTCGAGTTCGTATGTGAGTGGACCGAATAGTTCGGGAAACTCATCGGGTGGTGGAAACTCAGCTATTGCTCAAGTAAAAGCAGCAGGAGCAAGGTGGTTTACAAAAGGGAATATTCTTTACTGGCGAGTAAATGTCAATGGTAAAGTGACAGACGTTCCCAACTCAAAATATTATATTGAACGAGGAGCATTACTACTTACCGATGTAAATACGGGCAAAAAAATGCTCTATTACAAAGGAAAGTAGTTTGGAATAAAGACTAAAATAATTGAATAAAGATAAAAATTGACTTGCTGATAAACAGCATTATTCATTCTCAATTATCCATTTTTAATTGTGCATCAGCACTAAATTACTTACGTTCATAAGTCAAAATCGAGATGTCGTAAGGAGTATTTTGTCCTGCCGAAAACTCTTTACGTTCGATGATGTTAAATTCACTTTCATCAAACTCAGGAAAAAAAGCGTCTCCTTCAAAAGTTTCATGAACGAGCGTGAGATAAATCTTATTAGCATAAGGAATCGAGAGTCGGAAGATTTCTTCACCACCCAACACAAAAACTTCATCATCAAATTTACATTTTTCAAAGGCAGTTTCTAAGCTATCAACCACTTCAAAACCTTCGTCTGCCACATAATCTGCTTGGCGAGTAATCACATAATTACCAACTTCTGACCAAATTCGGTGCGGGTTATCGTAGCTTTTTCGCCCCATAATCATTTTTTTTCCTTTCGTTACTTCTTTCAAATTATCCCAGTCAGCCGCAATCGGTGTCCAAGGTAAAGCATTGTTGAGTCCGATTGCTCGGTTCAAACTCATGGCAGCAATCAAAGAAATTATAGGCATATTACTATTTTTTATTTTAATTTTACAAAAATACTGCTGAAATAGCCAATGTTAATCAATACTTAACAATTTGATAACATTGGATTTTTCTTGGATTAATCAAAAATACTGACTTTTGTACCCAAATTACAAACACCAATATAATCAATTAAAATTTTAACTAAACCCCTGAAACCATGTTTGGCTTAGAAACCGACATTTTCCTCTTATTGTCATTCTGCCTTTTGGCTGCTTGTGCATTTGAATTTATCAACGGATTTCACGATACAGCCAACGCTGTTGCAACCGTAATTTATACCAACTCTCTCAAACCAACTCAGGCCGTTGTTTGGTCGGGTATTATCAACTTCATTGGGGTTGTGACTGGTGGAGTCGGAGTCGGAATGAGTATCGTAAACCTGCTTCCAGTAGAACTACTAATCGACCAAAATGTTTATCATAGTATCGCTATGGTGCTTGCTCTTTTGTTTAGTGCAATCATCTGGAATTTCGGAACTTGGTATTTTGGTATTCCAGCATCAAGTTCGCATACTTTGATTGGTGCGATTTTGGGCGTTGGTTTAGGATATGCTTTGCTTCCCGATAATAAAATGGGAATTGCAGCCGTAAACTGGGATAAAGCCAAAGAAATTTTCTCAGCACTCTTATTATCGCCGATGGTAGGTTTTGCTTTGGCAGTTTTCTTGATGTTTGCTCTTCGCAGATTATTGAGTAAACAAATCAGAAAACAAGTATTTGAAGAACCAAATAAAGACGAAGTTCCTCCATTTTGGATTCGTGCCATCTTGATTACAACTTGTACGCTCGTAAGTTTCTTCCACGGTCGCAATGATGGGCAGAAAGGTATTGGCTTAGTGATGTTAATTCTGATTGGGGTTTTGCCAACTTATTTTGCTATTAATAAAACCATTGATTTCAATACATTAAAGCCAGAATTAGCAACAATTTCGAGCCAAATCGCTCTCATTGATACAACTCACGCTTCAACTGCCGAAAAAGAAAAAATCGCAAAAGTAAAGAGTAGTATTGCTTACTTAAATAGCGTTGCCGATAGTGGCAAAGTTGAAAAAGCCAATGCTCTGGATATTCGTAAAGCTCTTTTGACGGTGAGCGGAACGACTAAGAAATTGATTGAAGATGAGGAAATTGTATTGAGCGAAAACAGTAAATTAATCCTAAAAAATCTGGCAACTAAAGAAGAAAAAGGTATCCGCCGCTTTACTGACCACGCTCCAATGTGGGTTATCTTAATGATTTCGTTATCATTGGGTCTTGGAACAATGATTGGTTGGAAACGTATCGTAGTGACAGTTGGTGAAAAAATCGGTAAATCACACCTTACTTATGCACAAGGTGCTTCGGCAGAACTCGTAGCAGCAACTACAATCGGTTTAGCTTCTTGGTTCAAACTTCCCGTAAGTACCACGCACGCTCTTTCTTCAGGTATTGCGGGTACTATGGTAGCCAGTAAAGGTATCAAAAACCTTCAAGCAGGTACAATCAAGAGCATTCTTCTCGCTTGGTTGCTTACACTACCTGTAGCAATTATTCTTTCGGCTTCGTTGTTTGTATTCTTCCGTTGGTTACTATAACCTTCCCTTAGTTTACAAACTAATTATATATCTCAAGTATGTCAAAAAAATGGCATACTTGAGAATTCCATTGCTTCATCAGTTCTATAAATTTCTAATAGACTAAGCTTTTCATTAGAAAAACAAAGGGTGTAATATGCTTATAATTAGCGTATTGTGCTAAAATCTTTCACAGCAAATCCACACTCGCTGTACCTTATAACACTATTATTTTATAATAACACCAATATAAAAGAATCAAGATGAAACTCCGTAAGACCTTAATTGGGCTGGCGATAGCTTTATGCCCAATCGTATCCAATGCTTCTATTTTTCCACTTTCTGCCAAAGACTCTACAAAGAAAGAAGTGAAAAAAAATTGGTACGATAATATCACTATCAGAGGTTATATGCAAGTTCGCTATAACCGTTTGCTCGAAACAAACTCTCAACTAAAATGTGAGCAATGCGACAGGTCAATGGGCGATGGTGGTGGTTTTTTTGTGCGTCGAATGCGTATTATTTTTAGCGGAAATCTCGGCGAAAGAGTTTATTTCTATGTTCAGCCCGACTTTGCCTCTTCGGCATCAAGCACGGGGCTTCACTTCGGGCAAATCAGAGATATGTACGTTGATGTTGCTCTTGATAAAAAGAAAGAATATCGCCTACGACTCGGACAAAGCAAAGTGCCTTACGGCTTTGAAAATATGCAATCAAGCCAAAATCGTTTACCACTCGATCGAAATGATGCCATCAATAGTGCAGTTTCTAATGAGCGAGACATGGGCGTGTTTTTCATGTATGCCCCTGCTAAAGTACGTACACTTTATGCTTCATTGGTAGCTGATGGATACAAAGGCTCGGGTGATTACGGTGTTTTTGCTTTAGGAGCATATAATGGACAAACCGCTAATCGACCAGAACTTAATAATGAAACGCACATAGTAGCACGTTTAACTTATCCATTTCAGTTGAAAAACGGGCAAATTATTGAGCCGGGTATTCAGGCATACACAGGAAAATATGTTTTACCAACCGATTTGCGTAGCACAGGAGTGACGAGTACAAGCAATTTCTCGTACCTCGACCAACGTGCGGCCGCTTCATTTGTTTTATACCCGAAACCTTTCGGCATTCAGGCCGAGTATAATATCGGAACTGGCCCAGAATTTAATAAAATAACTAAAGTTATTGAAAGTAAACCGCTCAAGGGTGGATATATTATGGCAAGCTATATGGTAAAGCAAAAACAAATTTTCATTCCTTTTGTGCGTGGACATTATTATGAAGGTGGAAAAAAACACGAATTAGACGCCCGTAGTTATCATGTAAAAGAATTGGAAGTTGGTTTAGAGTGGCAACCTAACAAAAATTTCGAGTTAGTTACGATGTACACTTTCTCAGAAAGAAGGTTTGAAGACTTAAGAACTATTGATAATTTGCAAAAAGGACGCTTGCTAAGACTGCAAGCTCAATTAAACTTCTAATTTTTTACTAATGAAGAATTTACTAAAGAAAATATACCCTTTTACAACTATTCTGCTAATGTGTTTTTTGAATAAAGCCAATGCTCAGCAGAAAGGTGCATTAATGGATGTAGATACATCTACGGTGAAAAAGCTACTTTCAACGCTCAAAAAGTATGAATATGTGGGTATTAGTGGTTATATTCAGCCTCAATACCAATTTATTCAAACCGAAGGAGCTAAGTCATTTAATGGTGGAGATTATACTGCCAATACAGATAATCGTTTCATGCTTCGCCGTGGTCGCCTTCGTTTTGATTATGCTCGTTTTGATAAAAATAATTTACCTCAATTAAATTTTGTTTTTCAGTTTGATGGAACAGAACGTGGAGTTGTAATTAGAGATTTTTGGGGGCGTTTCTATGAAAATAAATTGAATATGTTTTCGCTTACGACTGGTATGTTTGCCCGTCCGTTTGGATTTGAAGTAAATTATGGTTCTGCTGACCGTGAATCGCTTGAACGAGGTCGTATGTCACAGATACTAATGAAAGTTGAGCGTGATATGGGGGCGATGATTTCGTTAGAACCTCGCACAAAACAATCCTTTGTCAAATATATCAAATTTGATATTGGAGCGTTCAATGGTCAAGGCCTTACAGCAACGACTGATTTTGATAATCACAAAGACATTATCACCCGCTTTTCAATTAAGCCTTACAAAATTTCTCCCAAATTAATTGTCAGTGGAAGTATTTCGGGATTGTTTGGTGGCATGGAGCAATTTACAAAATATATTTACAAGATGTCAGGCAATCAATCTTTTGTAGTTGATTCTTTAGCTTCGAATATAGGAAAAATAGCACCACGGAAATACTACGGTGCTGATGTGCAGATAAAAATACCAAACCGAGTAGGGCAAACCGAATTTAGAGC
>OFDN01002491.1_pt1 | contig 10061 bp, 8 predicted proteins | sample 1520971 | NCBI WGS metagenome assembly OFDN01 (sample SAMEA94257418, study PRJEB24077) | hot springs metagenome | biome: Aquatic biome; feature: Geographical feature; material: Water | place: India | collected 2012-06-12 | depth 5 m | reverse complement strand
GCCCGTCAGGATCGTCGAGTGGCCGGGGCAGGTCTCGGTTAGGCCGTGGGTCTGATAGCCGTTGATCGACACCAGTCCCTGGTCCGCCATCCGGCGCAGGCCGCCGGTGTAGCGGCTGCGATACTGGTCGAACAGATTGGCGCTGAACTGATCCACCACGATGGTCACGATCAGCTTGGGCGGCGTCAGGGCCGCGCGGGCGGTCTGCGGCGCCGCCGTCTGGGCGGTCTGGGCCAGGACCGGACCGGCCGTCCCCAGCGACAGGGCGGCGAGGGCCGCCAGCGTGATGCGCGACAGGGACATGGGCTTACTCCGAAACAGTGTGGCTCGGCTTCTTAAAGGCCGCCGATGGCGATGGCGTGACAGCGGATCAGTGGGCCGGTCGGGACCGCAGCCGTCCCAGCTGATGCACAGCGACGGCGATCACCCCGCCGACCATCACCCCGATAATGGCCGAGCCCAGCGCCGTCACCGCCCAGCTGATCACGCCGTGCAGCGGACCCGTCGCGGCGCCGACCGCATGGGCCAGATGCTCCAGCGGCTCGGCGGGCCAATGCAGCCCCAGCCGGTGCGATCCATGCACCAGAATGCCGCCGCCGACCCACAGCATCGCAGCGGTCCCAATGATCGACAGGGCGCTCATCACCACCGGCATCCCCTTGACCAGGCCGCGACCCAGGGCGCGAACCCCGCCGTTGGGGCGCTCCGCCAGATGCAGGCCGATGTCGTCCATCTTCACGATCAGGCCCACGACCCCATAGACGGCGACCGTCATGGCGACGCCGACCACCGCCAGAATGGCGGCCTGGGTCAGGATCGGCTGGGCCGCCACATCGGCCAGGGCGATGGCCATGATCTCGCCCGACAGGATCAGGTCGGTCCGCACGGCCCCGGCCACGGTCGCCTTCTCCAGCGACGCGGGATCGTCCTCGGCGGCGACCTCTTCGTCAGGACCATGGCCGCCGAAGACCTCCATCAGCTTCTCGGCGCCCTCGAAACACAGATAGGCCCCGCCGCACATCAGGATCGGGGTTATGGCCCAGGGGGCGAAGGCGCTCAGCAACAGCGCCGCAGGCAGGATCAGCAGCAGTTTGTTGCGAAACGACCCCAGGGCGATCTTGCCGATGATCGGCAGTTCGCGGCTGGGCGACAGGCCGGTGACATAGCGCGGCGTCACGGCCGCATCGTCCACCACCACCCCGGCGGCCTTGGTCGAGGCCTTGCCCGCCGCCGCCCCGACATCGTCGATCGAAGCCGCCGCCATCTTGGCGATGCCCGCCACGTCGTCGAGCAAGGCGATCAAACCAGAAGGCATGCGAGAATCCCCAAGTTGCGCCGCAATAGGCGGTCGCTCCCGGCCCTAGGGCGCGCCGCCGGATTTGTCGAGCGCCTCCGCACGACGACGAAAGCCCCGCCGGCGAACCGGCGGGGCTTCCATTCGAACGCATTTCCGATGTCGGTTTTTTTTAGAACTTACGGCCAACCCCCACAGAAACGACCCACGGGTCCAGATCCACATCGCTCTTCAGAGCGCCGTCGTTGACGTCGGCGTCGATATTGACCCACACCTTCTTGACGTCGACGTTCAGGCTCCACGGTCCCTGGATGCCGATGTCGGCGCCCGCCTGCAGGGCGTAGCCGAAGTTGTCGTCCAGATCGACTTTGAAGCCGTTCTTGTCCTCGCCGCTGTAGAACAGCATGTAGTTGACGCCCGCGCCGACATAGGGGCTGAACCGGCCCTCGGTCAGCGGGCGATACTGAAGGGTGACGACCGGCGGCAGGACCCAGGTCTCATGAACGGCGACGTCGGTCGTTCCGCCCTGGGCGCGGATCTCATGCTTGGTCGTGCCCAGGATCGCCTCGACCGCCAGATGGTCGGTCAGGAAATAGGTGAAGCCCAGGGTCGGCATCACGCTGTCGCCCACATCGACGTGCAGGCCGGAGTCGGCGCCGGCGGCGGTCGTGATGGCGTTGTCGGCCTCGGAAAAGACGTCCGTCACGCGGCCGGTGATGACCCAGTCGCCCTTCTTGGGCGCTTCCCAGACGGCGGTCTGGGCCATGGCCGGCGCGGCGAAGGCGGCGGCGGCGACGGCTGAGAGGATCAGGGTTTTCAGTTTCATCTTGCTCATCCCCGACGCCCGCTGCCGCCTCATGCGACCTGTTCCGAGCGTCTTGAGAGGGATGTGCGCCCCCTGCAAAGGTCCGGCCTTGATCCAGCGCAAACCCATGCAGGGGTTGGACAATCTGTCCAGTCAGACCACCCGGGCGTGCCGCTTCTCGATGTCGACGGCGGCGGGATCAAAGGCGGCGCAGACCGCCCGCACGAACGGACGCCCCAGGTCCGTGACCGTCACCACAGACCCGCCGACCTCGGCCAGCCCGTCCAGCTGGAACGGCAGCAGCCGGGGCCAGGCGGCGTCCACCTCGGCCAGAGCGCGCCCGTGTCGGCGCGCCAGATCCGCCACATCGACGGCGAAGTCGCACATCAGCCGTTCGATGATCTCGCCCACGAAGGCGTCGCGCGGATTTAGGGCCACGCCTCGTGCGACCGGCAGGTCTCCGGCCTCCACCGCAGCGCGCCAGTCTCGCTCCTGGGCGTGGTTCTGAACAAAGCCCAGCGGCGTGCGGCTGATCGACGACGCCCCCAGGCCGATCAGCACCGGCGCCTCGTCGGTCGTATAGCCCTGGAAGTTGCGACGCAGCCGGCCGGCCCGCGCGGCGGCGGCCATGGAATCGTGCGGTAGGGCGAAATGATCCAGGCCGATCGCCTGCCAGCCCTTCTGCACCAGATAGCGCGCCGCCGCCTGGCTCTGGGCGAAGCGCGCCTCGGCCCCAGGTAGGTTGGCCTCGTTGATCAGCTTCTGATGCGGCTTCATCCACGGCACATGGGCGTAGCCGAACAGGGCGATCCGGTCCGGCCGCAGGGTCGCGACCTGGGCCACCGTATTGACGACGTTTTCGACTTCCTGAAGCGGCAGGCCGTACATCAGATCGAGATTCAGCGAGGTCACGCCCTGCGCCCTCAGCGCCTCGGCCGCCCAGCGGATGGTCTCAAAGGACTCCGGCCGGTTCACCGCCGCCTGAACCACGGGCGACAGATCCTGCACCCCAAGGCTGGCGCGGCTCAGGCCGATGCGGCCGGCGGCCTCGATCCAGTCCTGGGTCAGGACTTCGGGGTCCAGTTCGGCGGCGATCTCGAAACAGTCGCCCAGGTCGAACCGGGCGGCCAGGCCGGCGAACAGCCGCTCCAGCTCGTCCGGCGGCAGCATATTGGGCGTGCCGCCGCCCAGATGGATCGAGCCGACCCTCAGGCGTCGGCCGTTCAGCCCGCCCATCCGGGCCAGGACCAGATCGGCCTCCTTCAGCAGCAGATCGACATAGCTGCTCATGGGGGCGACCCGGTTCATCGCCCGGGTGTTGCAGCCGCAGTACCAGCACAGCCGCTTGCAGAAGGGGATGTGCAGATACAGCGATACTGCGCGCTCAAGGGGCGCGGCCGACAGCCACGCCCCCCAATCGGCGGCCCCGACGGCGGGGGTGAACTGCGCCGCCGTCGGATAGGAGGTGTAGCGCGGCGCGTGGACGTCGTAGCGGGCGATCAGCTCGCGCGTCGTCCGCACGTCGGCGCCGGCCGGGCTAGAGAGGGACATCGCCTTCTTTCGCCGCATCGACCGACAAGCCTTGGTCGCCTTCGTCGAACAGGTGGAACTCGTGCCACAGGCCGTTCAGCACGCCGAAACCGACCGCCAGCCCGACACCCAGGATCCAGGAAAAATACCACATGGCTTGATGCTCCTCGGGTTCAGTACAGGTCGGGGTTGGTCTTGAGTGCGGCGACCGAGGTCCGGCCCCACAGCACCTTGTAGACCCAGCTGGTGTAGGCCAGCACGATGGGCAGGAAGACCAGGGTGCAGATCAGCATGATGAACAGGGTCACATGGCTGGACGAGGCGTTCCAGACCGTCAGGCTGGACTGCGGGTCGATCGAGCTGGGCAGGATGAAGGGGAACATCGACAGGCCGACGGTCGAGATGATGCCGACGGTCGAGATCGACGACCCGCCGAAGGCCAGGGGCGCGGACCGCAGCCACATGCCCGACAGGCCGACCACCGCCCCGACGAAGCCGAGGGTGGGCGCGATCATCATCCACGGATAGAGCTTGTAGTTGTCCAGCCAGGCGCCGGGCGCGGCCTCGACCGTGGTGCGCAGCGGGTTGGAGAAGCCCTGGATGTCCAGGTCCCCCACGATCCGATAGCCGACGTTGCCGAAGGCCATATACAGGCCGCCCGCCGCGAATAGGACCAGAGCCAGAAGGCCGGCGATGGTGCCGAACAGACGGGCGCGTTCCAGCACCGGTCCCTGTTCCGCCTTGACCGACAGCCAGGCCGCGCCGTGCAGCACCAGCATGGCCACCGACAGCAGGCCGGCGATCAGGCTGAACGGGGTGAACAGGCCCAGCAGATTGCCGTCGTAGAAGGAGCGCAGGTCGCTATCCAGGCGGAAGGGGGCGCCCAAGAGGACGTTGCCGACGGCGACGCCGAACACCAGGGCCGGCACGAAGCCGCCGATGAACAGACACCAGTCCCAGAACGACCGCCACTTGGGCGACGGCCGCTTGGAGCGGTACTTGAACGACACCGGCCGCAGGATCAGGGCCGACAGGACCAGGAACATGGCCAGGTAGAAGCCCGAGAAGCTGACGGCGTAGACGAAGGGCCAGGCGGCGAAGATGGCGCCGCCGCCCAGGATGAACCACACCTGGTTGCCTTCCCAGGTGGCGCCGACGGTGTTGATCACCATCCGGCGTTCCTCGTCCGTCTTGGCGACGAAGGGCAGCAGGGCCCCGACCCCCAGGTCGAAACCGTCGGTCAGGGAGAAGCCGATCAGCAGCACGCCCAAGAGGGCCCACCAGATCAGGCGAAGGGTTGCGAAGTCGATTGGAAGATCCATGGTCGGATGTCCTCAGTCTGTCTGGTTCAGGCCACGGCCGCGGCGGCGACGGGTGTCGCGGGCGCCTCGGGGGCGGGGGCGCTGAAGGTTTCCTGCTCGTGGAAGGGCCCCTTCTTGATGGCGTAGAGGATCAGCCTGACCTCGACGACGGCCAGGGCGCCGTACAGGGCGGTGAAGCCGATGATGGTGCCCCACAGCTGGGGCACGGTCAGGGACGAGGCGCCCAGGAAGGTCGGCAGCACGCCTTCCACCGCCCACGGCTGACGCCCGAACTCGGCCAGGATCCAGCCGAACTCGATCGCGACCCACGGCAGCGGGATCATCAGCACCGCCAGACGCAGGAACCAGCGGGTGTCATGCTTGCGCACGGTGCACAGGAAGAAGGCCGTGGCGAAGAACAGGATCATGAACATCCCGATGCCGGCCATGATGCGGAAGCTCCAGAACAGGGCCGGCACGTTCGGCACCGTCTCCCAGGCCGTCTGTTTGATCAGCTCGGGCGAAGCCATGCGCGGATCGGCGACGTGGCGCTTCAGCAGCAGGCCGTAGCCCAGGTCGCGACGATGGGTCTCGAACACGCCGCGGGCGACGGGATCGGCCGGATTGGCCTTGACCTTCTCCAGGGCGTCATAGGCGATGACGCCGGATTCGATGCGGTCCTCAGCGGTGGCGACCAGTTCGAAGATGCCCTGGACCGGCTTGTCGATGGTGCGGGTGGCGATCAGACCCATGATCCACGGCACGTGGACGCCGTAGTGGGTCTCGCGGTCCTTCATGCTGGGGATGCCGATCAGGGTCAAACCGGCAGGCGCGGGCTCGGTGTGCCACATGGCTTCCAGGGCGGCGAGCTTCATCTTCTGGTTGTCGGTCAGGGCGTAGCCGGACTGGTCGCCCAGGACGACGACGGACAGAGAGGCCGCCAGGCCGAAGGCCGAGGCCACCGTCATCGACCGCTTGGCGAAGCCGACATGCTTGCCGCGCAGCAGATAGAAGGCCGAGACGCCCAGCACGAACACCGAGGCGCAGACATAGCCGGCGCTGACGGTGTGGACGAACTTGGCCTGGGCCACCGGGTTGAAGATCACGGCCATGAAGTCCGTCACCTCCATCCGCATCGAGTCCGGATTGAAGGCGGCGCCGACCGGGTTCTGCATCCAGCCGTTGGCGATCAGGATCCACACGGCCGACAGGTTCGTACCCAGCGCCACCATGAAGGTGACCAGCAGGTGGGCCGACGGCTTCAGCTTGTCCCAGCCGAAGAACATCAGACCGACGAAGGTGGCCTCCAGGAAGAAGGCCATCAGACCCTCGATGGCCAGAGGCGCCCCGAAGATGTCGCCGACATAGTGGCTGTAATAGCTCCAGTTCATGCCGAACTGAAACTCCATGGTGATACCGGTGGCGACGCCCAGCACGAAGTTGATGCCGAACAGCGTGCCCCAGAAGCGCGTGATCGTCCGCCAGATCGGCCGACGGGTCATCACATAGATCGACTCCATGATGACCAGCATGAACGACAGCCCCAGGGTCAGGGGCACGAACAGGAAATGGTAAAGGGCTGTCAGCGCGAACTGCAGCCTGGATAGGTCGACGACCGCGAGGTCGATCATGGCTCTAGGCTCCTTGTAGCCGGCCCCGACGACCGACGTTCGTCCCGCCCTAGAACCAAGGCGGGGCGGTCGCCTTGATTTCGATCAAAGCCCCCTTGCCCTCGGGGTCGTAGTGGACTGATCGTCCTTGGACATTTCGCCCAACGACGGTTTGTCCAATGGCTTTCGGCCCTGTCCCGAGGCTGGAGTGTTCGAATGACCTCTGCGCCGATTACGGCCTCCCCTCCCGCCGCCCCTCCCGCCGTCTGGCTGAAACGGTCCGCCGCGCCCTGGCGCCGTCTGACCGCCCTGGCGGGTCTTCTGGCGGTGGCGGACGTGGTTCCGGCGGTCGGTTTCGCCGGCGGTCTGGCCATGACGGTGGCCGCCTTCGGCGCCTCGCCCTTCGCCGCCCTGCCCTGGCTGCTGCTGGCGGTCGTCAGCCTGATCGCACGCGGCCTGATCGGTCAGGCGGCGGTGGTGGTGGGCGCGCGCCTGGGTCGGTCGGTCAAGACCAGCGTGCGCGACCGGCTGCTGGTCGACCTTTTCGGCCGGGGCGCCCGGTCCGGCGACCGTTTGACCGCCGTGGTCGAAGGGGTCGGCGCGCTGGACGGCTATATGTCCCGCTTCACCCCCCTGAAGATGGCCGCCGGCCTTTCGCCCCTGTTGATCATCGCCGTCGCCGCCGTCGCCAGCCCCTTTTCCGCCGGCATACTCCTGTTCACCCTCCTGCCCTTCGTCTTCGGCATGATCCTGGCCGGAACCGCCGCCGCCGGTGAAAGCCGCCGTCAATTCCAGGCGCTGGAACGGCTGTCGGGCCTGTTCGTCGATCGGGTGCGCGCCCTGCCCGCCGTCCTGGCCTTTGACGCCCGCGCCCGCACCACCGTCGAAATCGCCCGCGCCTCCGATGAACTGGAGCGGCGCACCAATCGGGTCATGCGCATCGCCTTCCTGTCCTCCGGGGTGCTGGAGTTCTTCTCGGCCCTGTCGGTGGCGCTGATCGCCGTCTATTGCGGCTTCAACCTGTTGAAGCTCCTGCCCTTCCCCGCGCCCGAGCAGCTGGACCTGCCGCGCGCCTTCTTCGTGCTGGCCCTGGCGCCCGAGGTGTATCAGCCCCTGCGTCGCCTTGCCGCCGCCTATCATGACCGCCAGGCGGCCGAGGCCGCCGTCCCCGCCCTGATCACGCCCGAGCCCGTCGCGCGCGACCGACATATCCTGCCGGAAGACGCCCCGGCGATCCGCTTTTCTAGCGTCTCTATCGCTTACGGAGACGCCGCCCCGGTGATTTCCGATTTCGACCTGGAGGTCCGCCCCGGCCAGATCGTCGCCCTGGTCGGCGCCAGCGGCTCGGGCAAGTCCAGCCTGCTGCACCTGTTCCTGGGCCTGTCGCCCCTGACCGCCGGAGAGGTCGAGGTGGGCGGCGCGCACCTCAGTCAGGCGGGCGACTTCGCCGGTCAGATCGCCTGGGCCAGCCAGAACCCCGTCGTCGTGCCGGGCAGTCTGGGCGACAACATCCGCATCGCCGATCCGTCCGCCTGCCCCGGCCGGATCCTGGTCGCCGCCGGAGAGGCGGGCCTGTTCGGCGATCTGGACCGGCCCATCGACGAACGCGGCGGCGGCCTTTCGGGCGGCGAACGGCGCCGCCTGGGCCTGGCCCGCGCCATTCTGAAGCGCGCCCCCATCCTGCTGCTGGACGAGCCCACGGCCAATCTGGACCCCGCTGCGGAAGACGCCATGCTGGATCTGATCCGCCAGGCGACGCGCGGTCGCACGACCTTGATCGCCACCCATTCCGCCGCCGTCGCGGCCATGGCCGACCGCGTGGTGCGCCTGTGATGAACCGTCCTTCGGCCTCCCGCATCGGCGCCCTGATCGCCGCCCAGCGTCGCGCCCAGCGGCTGCGTCTCCGTATCGCCGCTGCGACCGGCGCGATCGTCGCCGTGGCGGCGACCTGTCTTCTGGGGCTGTCGGGCTGGTTCATCACCAGCGCCGCCCTCGCGGGGATCGCCGGATCGGCGGCGGTCCAGGCCTTCAACTATATGGTGCCCAGCGCCACCATCCGTCTGCTGGCGATCCTGCGGACCGGCGCCCGCTATATCGAGCGGGTCTCCGGCCATGAGGCGGCGCTGAAGGCCCTGGCGCGGCTGCGTCCGCAACTGTTCGATGCCCTGGCTTCGGCGCCGCCAAGCCGCGCCCTGGCTCTCGCTTCGGGGGAAGCCTCGGCGCGGCTGGTCCAGGATGTGGACGCGGTTCAGACCCTGTTCGTGCGGCTGTCGGCGCCTTGGGCCCTGGGAGCCAGCGCCGCGTCCGCCGCCCTCCTCGCCGGCCTGGCCAGTCCATGGGCGGGCGCGCTCCTGCTGGCCTCAATGGCCCTCTGCGCAGCCGGCGCCCTTCTGATCGCACGACGTCTGGCCGCCCCCGCCGGGCAGGCGGTTCAGATCGCCGTCGGCCGACTGAAAGACCGGCTGGCCGCCCTCGAGGCCGTATCGCCCGAATTGAAAGCCTATGGGCTGGACCGTTGGGCGGCGACCCAAGCGGCCGAGGCCGCCGCCGACCTGGACCAGGCCCAAGTCGCCCTGACCCAGGCCGGAGGCTGGATGGCCGCCTGGCAGGCGGTCGTCACGGGGGCGGCGGTCGCGGCGGTGGTCCCCGCCACCCTGGGCGCATCCCTGCCTCTGACCGCCCTGGCCGCCCTGGCGGCGGTGATGGGCGTCGAGTCGGTCGCCGGCCTGGTCGGCGCCCTGCAACAGAACGGCGCCGCCGAGGAAGCCGCTCGCCGCCTGGAGGCCCTGCCCTCGGCTCTTCACCCGAATCGGGCGCCGGTTTCGGTCGCCCCGACCCTGGTGCTCCAGGCCGATGGCGCGGCCCTTCATCCGCCGGCGCGCCTGGGCCTGATCGGCCCCTCCGGTGCCGGCAAGACCACGCTGATCGAACGCCTGATCGGCCTGCGGGACGCCCAGCCGGGCGAAGCTCGCCTGGGCGACATCGACGTCGCCGACCTGACCCCCGAGGACCGACGGCCGCTGTTCGCCTATGCCGCCCAGGACGTGCGGCTGATCGACGGCACCGTCCGCGAGAACCTGCTGCTGGCCGGCCCGGCCGACGACGACGCCCTGTGGCGCGCCCTGGACGACGCGGCCCTGGCCGAACGGCGCGAGATCACCGTCCGGCTGGCCCGGGCGGTGTTGGAGGGCGGACAGAACCCATGATACGGTCGGCGCCCCGACAACCATAAGAATAGGGCCGTCCATGCGTCTTTCCGGTCTGATCGCCTCCGCCCTGACCGTCGCCTTTCTCGCCCTCCCCACCCTGGCCCAGGCCCAGGACAGTCCGGCCGGCCGCTGGTACACCGAAGGACGCAAGAGCCAGATCGAGATCGCGCCCTGCGACGGCACCAAGCTCTGCGGCAGGATCATCTGGCTCAACGAGCCGAACGACGAGAACGGCAAGCCCAAGACCGACATCAAGAACCCGCTGCCGCCCAACCGCGACAAGCCGATCGTCGGGCTGGCGCTGCTGGCCGG
>OFDN01002490.1_pt1 | contig 10064 bp, 9 predicted proteins | sample 1520971 | NCBI WGS metagenome assembly OFDN01 (sample SAMEA94257418, study PRJEB24077) | hot springs metagenome | biome: Aquatic biome; feature: Geographical feature; material: Water | place: India | collected 2012-06-12 | depth 5 m | reverse complement strand
CTACATCGGTGAAGTCGGTGATCCAGTAGCCGTGATGCGCGGCTGATTCCTGGCCCGGCGCGCCCTGCACGGGCCGGTTTACGAAGATCGGCGCGAGCCAGACAGCCGTCGCTCCCAGGCCCTGAATGTAGTCCAGGCGGCGCGTCACACCCCGGATGTCGCCGCCATGATAGAAGCCGGCGCGCTTGGGATCAAAGCCATCGATCAGCGGCCCTCGAGCGGGACCGCCGTGATCATTCGTCGCGTCGCCGTTCTCGAAACGATCTGGCAGAACGAAGTAGATCACCTCGTCTTGGGGCTTGCGCTGGAGATGGGGGCCGGGAGCCGCCGAGACGGCCGTCGCCATGGCGCCCATGCCAAGCGCGCTCAAGGCCGTCATGGCCAGCAGCGTTCGCCGCCAGGGCGTTAAGGCCCTCATCGCTCCCTCCCCCTCAATGCGCGCCCCAACTTGCGGGTCACATTGCAATTCTTTGCAAGAATTTGCAACCCGATCGGCAAGCTGTCAATCCGTCAACTTGAGGGTATTTGCGAACCAATACCCCTCCCCGGCACGCCAAAAGTGGCGCAAATGGGCCACACACGAGCCACTTAGCGTCGACAACTCGCACCCAGAAGGCTCGGTTTGCATATTTTTGTGTTGATTACGGCCCGTTAATTTGCAGTAGTTTGCAGCAACGGCCCGCCGCATGATTTCAACAGCGCAGAGCCGGACAGGGAGGGAACTCGCATGAACACCCAATTTTCGCGCCGTCGCGCCTGGCTGATGGCCGGCGGGGCCACAGGCCTGGCGCTCGCTTTCGCCATCGCCGGCTCGGCTCAGGCGCAGGCCCAAGCCGCCGCGACGGCTGATGAGACCAAGGTCGAGGAAATCGTCGTCACCGGCATCCGCGCCGGTCTCGAAAACTCCATCGCCCTCAAGAAGACGTCGTCCTCGATCGTCGAAGCCATTTCGGCCGAAGACATCGGCAAGCTGCCGGACACTTCGATCGCCGAATCGCTGGCCCGCCTGCCGGGCCTGACCGCGCAGCGCCTCGACGGCCGCGCCCAGGTCATCTCGATCCGCGGCCTTGGCCCGGACTTCACCTCGACCCTGCTGAACGGTCGCGAACAGGTTTCGACCGGCGACAACCGCGGCGTCGAGTTCGACCAGTATCCGTCGGAAATCCTGTCGGGCGTTGTGGTCTACAAGACCCCGGACGCCGGCCTGATCGGCCAGGGCCTGTCGGGCACCGCCGACCTGCGGACGATCCGCCCGCTGACCTACGGCAAGCGCATCCTGTCGGCTAATGCGCGCTATGAAATGAACAGCGAGAAGAAGCTGAACCCGGACGCCAAGGATACGGGTCACCGCTTCAGCGCCACCTACGTCAACCAGTTCGCGAACGACACGGTTGGTCTGGCCCTGGCTGTTTCGGACATTTCGACGCCGACCCAGAGCAAGCGCTTCAACGCCTGGGGCTATCCGACCATCAACTCGGCCAACGATCGCGTGATCGGCGGCGCCAAGCCCTACATCCAGTCGAACAACCTCGAGCGCTTCGGCGCCATCGGCGTCCTGGAATACAAGCCGAACGACAAGGTCACGACCTCGCTGGACGTCTACTACTCGGAGTTCAACGAAGAGCAGATCCTGCGCGGCATCGAGCTGCCGCTGCAATGGTCGTCCGCGACGCTGCAGCCGACGCGCACCACCAGCAACGGCCTGATCACCAACGGCACGTTCTCCGGCGTCAAGGGCGTGATGCGCAACGACCTGAACACGCGTGACACCACCCTGAAGTCGGCCGGCTGGAACCTGAACTACCTGACCGACAACGGCTGGTCGCTGACGACGGACCTGAGCTACTCCTCGGCCGACCGCACCGACGTGATCTTCGAATCCTACTCGGGCACCGGCCCGAACGGCGTCGGCGCGACCGACACCCTGGGCTTCACGACCACGCCGGGCGCGGGCACGATGTTCGCCTCGACCCTGGACTACACCGACCGCAACCTGTTCAAGCTGACCGACCCGCAAGGTTGGGGCGGCGGCGCCTCCGGCGGCGCTCTGACCCAGGCCGGCTTCTACAACACCCCGTCGATCACCGACGAACTGACCGCCGCCCGGTTCACCGCCAAGCGTGACCTGGAGTGGGGCCCGGTCAATTCCGTCGAGTTTGGCCTGAACGCCAGCCGTCGCGAGAAGGACAAGGAAGTCCACGAGAGCTTCCTCACCTTCGGCGGCCGCATCGCCGACGGCGCCCCGACCAGCCGCGCCATCCCACAGGAAGCCATCATCGGCGTCGCCAAGCTGGACCTGATCGGCATCAAGGCCATGCTGGCCTATGACCCGACCTACCTCTTGAAGAACGGCTTCTACACCCTGATCGCCGACGCCAACCCGGCCGTGCAGACCCGCAACTGGTCGGTCCGTGAAGACGTGCAGGTGGCCTACGCCAAGTTCGGCGTCGACTCCCAGGTCGGCTCGATCCCCGTGACCGGCAACTTCGGCCTGCAGGTGGTCCGCACCGACCAGTTCTCGAAGGGCGTCGCGGTCAACCCGTCCGCGCCGGCCAATCCGACGGTCACCGACGACGGCGCCAAGTACACCTACGCCCTGCCGAGCCTGAACCTGACGTTCGACGCGGGCAACGAGCTGTACATCCGCGTGGGCGCGGCCCGCACCCTGGCCCGGGCCCGGATGGACGAACTGCGCGCCAGCCAGTCGTTCAACCAGAACACCTCGCGCCTGACCTCGACGGACCCGAACAACTCGTACTTCAGCGCCAACGGCGGCAACCCGAACCTGCGCCCCTATATCGCTGACGGCGTCGACGTGGCGGTCGAAAAGTACTTCGGTCGCTCGGGCTATCTGTCGGCCGCCGTGTACCACAAGGAGCTGTCGAACTTCGTCAACTCCAACTCGTCGTCCTACAAGGACTTCTCGGACTATCTGTTCCTGCTCAGCGCCGCGCAGCAAGCGCAGCTGGGCACCAAGATCGGTCTGGTGTCGGGCCCCGACAACGGCGACGGCGGCTACATCCGCGGCCTGGAGCTGTCGGCCTCGCTGCAGGGCGACCTGCTGTGGGAGCCGCTGAAGCCCTTCGGCCTGATCATCAGCGGCTCGTTCACCGACAGCAAGGTGACGCTGGAAAAGGGCACGAACCCGATCACCATCCCGGGCCTGTCCAAGACGGTCATCAACACCACGTTCTACTATGAAAAGAACGGTTTCAACGCCCGGATCAGCAACCGCTATCGCGGCAAGTTCCTGGGCGAAGTCGCCGGCCTGAGCGCCGCGCGCGTCTTCCGCACCGTCGACAAGGAGTCGGTTGTCGACGCCCAGATCGGCTACGAGTTCCGCGACGGCCCGATGAACGGCTTGTCCCTGCTGCTGCAGGCCAACAACATCACCAACGAGCCCTTCAAGACCTACGACAACGACGATCAGCGCCAGACCATCGACTATCAGAAGTATGGCGCGACCTACATGGTCGGCGTGTCGTACCGCTTCTAATCCCCAAGCCTCCTCCTGCAGTCTTGGAGCCCCGTCGGATCATTCCGGCGGGGTCTTTTTTATGAGAGCCTCCGAGCAGAGAGGCGGACGCGGGCGGGACGACCATGGCGCAGGAGCCGATCAAGGCCGTGACCATCGTGGGCGGGGGAACCGCCGGCTGGATCAGCGCGGCCCTGCTCTCGCGCACGCTGGGCCCCTCCGTGGCCATCACCGTCGTCGAGTCCGACGAGATCGGCATCGTCGGGGTCGGCGAGGCCACCATTCCGGCCATCCGGCTGCTCAACGGCCTGCTGGGTCTGGACGAGAACGACTTCCTCGCCGCCACCCACGGCACCATCAAGCTGGGGATCGAGTTCGTCGACTGGCACACGGTCGGCCAGTCCTACCTCCACGCCTTCGGCCCTATCGGCCGCCCCCTGGGCATGGCGCCGTTCCATCACTACTGGCTGCGTCGGCGCCAGGCCGGGCATAACGAGAGCCTGTGGGACTATTCGCTCAACGCCCGGGCGGCGAAGGCCGGGCGTTTCGACCGCATCACCCAGGTGGGCGGCGGCTACCTTGAGGGCCTCGTCTACGCCTTCCACTTCGACGCCGCGCTGTACGCCCAGTACCTGCGCCGCTACAGCGAGGCTCAGGGCGTCACCCGCGTCGAAGGGCGCATTGTCGGGGTCGACCAGGACGCCGAGAGCGGCTTCGTCACGGGCCTGACCCTGCAGGACGGCCGAAAGGTCGGCGGCGAGTTCTTCATCGACTGCTCGGGCTTTCGAGGCCTTCTGATCGAGGAGACCCTGAAAAGCGGCTATGAGGACTGGCGCGCCTGGCTGCCGATGGACAGCGCCATCGCCGTCCCCTGCGCCTCGGTCACGCCCCTGACGCCCTATACCCGCGCCACCGCCCATGGGGCCGGCTGGCAGTGGCGCATCCCCCTGCAACACCGCACCGGCAACGGCCACGTGTTTTGCAGCGACCATATCGACGCGGCCCAGGCGACCGACGTGCTGATGGCCAACCTGGACGGAGCCCCGCTGGCCGAGCCGAGACAGCTGCGGTTCACGACGGGCCGGCGCAAGCAGTTCTGGAACCGCAATGTCGTGGCCCTGGGCCTGGCCAGCGGCTTCATGGAGCCGCTGGAGTCGACCAGCATCCACCTGGTGCAGTCCGCCCTCAGCCGGCTTCTGGCGCTTTTCCCCGATCGCGGCTTCAACCCGGTCGAGATCGCCGAGTACAATCGCCAGACGGCCCTGGAGTACGAGTACATCCGCGACTTCCTGGTGCTGCACTACAAGGCCACGACGCGCGAGGACACGCCGTTCTGGCGGGCGGTGCGCCGGATGGACATGCCCGACAGCCTCAAGGCCCGCATCGCGCTGTTCTCCCAGTCCGGCCGCCTGTTCAGCCAGGACGACGACCTCTTCAAGGAGGCCAGCTGGATCCAGGTGCTGATCGGCCAGGGCGTGATCCCCCAGGCCTTCCATCCGCTGACCGGCGTCGTCACGGACGCCCAGCTCGACGAGTATCTGGCCAATCTGCGCCAGATCATGGGCCGGGCGGTCGAGGGCCTGCCCCGTCATGGCGACTTCATCGCCAAGGCCTGCGCCAGCCGAACCGCAGGCCGCTGAGCGCCTCAGGGACGCTCCAGACGCTCGCGCGCCCGCCGGCGTACGGCGCGGAACACGAGGGGTAAGAGCTCCCAGCTGAACGCGCCGACGACGAAGCCGAACAGATAGGCCTCGCGCAGCGGCGGCCAGGGAATGAGCGGCAGCGCCACCCGCACCAGAAAGCCGGCCAGGATCATGGCCGAGGCGGCCGCGCAGGCCAGCCGCACCAGAAGGCCGCGCTCGACCACGCCCAGCGCGCCGATCTGCACGCAGCCATAGACGGCCACGCCGCCCACAGCGCCCAGGATCGCGCGCAGGCGATCGGGATCGATGTCCATCGAGGCCTCCTCTAGCCCGGGATCTTGGGGTGACGGCTCAGGGGTGTCCCGCTCCGCGCGCCGCGGCCGCGACAGCGCTCCGGAACAACCCCGCCGTTAAGAAATGTGCCCGGTCAGCGGCGCAGAGTCGACGGGGTGTGAGGGAGGGGGCGACCGGTTCTGACGCCGGGTCAATGGCCTACTAGAAGCTCAGACAACCATTGGAATACATGGGGAACACAATAGACTAGATGGTCGACGCAGATGCGGTAGCGACTGTTCTGCAAAGAGAATTTCAAAGGTGGTAGGCCTGGAGGGAGCGCCTTAGCGCGTCCATACTTCGAGCAATTTCAAGGACTTATCGATCCCGCGAGAGCCAATGTGAAGCAGTCGTGTGATACAATCAAGGCTTCGCCGGATGCTCCGGAGGAGGAGCCTGCGCAACAGGGATTTGCGGCTGCTTCTGGGGATCACGGGGGCTCATAGGGGGTGTTGAAATCTCGGGGGTAGTCGTCTTCGCAGGTTCGACCACTTTAGGTGCTGGGCTGAACAGGAGCAGGTGTACGGCCACCATCCCTCCAGTTACCCCTGTGGCAAAGAGACCGGCCGACGCCCCGGCGAGGAGGCCAGCCACTCTCTGACGCATTCTCCGGTTTTCACGAGCCACCCCGTACTCGAAAAAGTCGTCGCTTCTTGCAAGAACGAAGGCTATCAGCCCGGCAGCTAAAAGCCCCAGCGAAAAGCTTACGATTGCTGGGTATGCGAGCTTCAACGCGGTCAGCGGCGCGTCTCGGTCCAGCGCCTTGGATACGAGCGCTGCGAGCGCCGCACCGTTGCCTAACGCCAACGACGTATGGAAGCGTCTTTCCCAGTGAACACCGTCATCGTTGAGCTGCTTCAGAAGGTCCTTCTCGATCTCGGAGACGATCCTATCCACCTCTTCGGACGTTGAAGCCTCGACCGCTTCCGCTGCTTCTCGGTCTTTCGTTACACGGAGAAGATGTTGATAGGCGGCATCGACGTCTCGGTCGTTGCCCCACACACCCTCGCCGTCGTCACTATAGGTACCCAACTCTAATGCCCGCTCGATCAACTCACCGTGCCGGGTGGCGGCGACATCCTCCTCGTCTCGCAACTCATCCAACACTTGACGCGCCAGTGCGTGGCGCTCGCGAGCTTGAGCGAGGTTCATCGCGCCCCCTCCGTTCCTGTGGGTTTAGCTTGAGGTCTCACTTCTGGAGCTGATGGCCCGGACGGGCGCGGAGGCGAACTTGCGACCACGGGTCGTGGGGGGGTCTTGGGTGGTGCTGCGCTCGCCTTCTCGACCACTTTGGAGGGGCCGGAAGCCAGACGGTCGAACGACATCATGGCGGCGTACGTGCCCAGTACAAAAAGGCCGGTTGATAGCAGCGTTGCAGCGATGATCAGGGAAGCCGTCCAACTCAATCCCCACTTACCGCTATCAGGCTGAATCGCCTTCTCGTCTCTGTTCGTTCGCGTCAGGCGATGTAGGGCTTGAAGAGCCGGGAGCATGCCAGCAGCAAGGAGCCCGTGGGCGAAGAACAGGCCGGGCCAGACCATCGCAGCCGCGACCGGCTTAGGGTCGTCGGCTTGTAGGGTGCCGCCAATGATTGCCAGTACCGCAGCCGCATGGCCGATCTGCAGCGACAGGATGAAGCGACGATACCAGAAACTGACGTCATCACCTGCGGCTCTTGCCCTTTCGCGCTCTTCGGACTCCCGATCCAAAGCCTGAGCGCTCGCCAATTGTGCAGCGGCAGCGGCGCGTGTGGCAGAGGCGACCTCTAGCTGTGCGAGCGCTATCTCGATTTGCCCCTGCTCTTCCTGCAAGGCCCGCGCGATCTCCCATTCCGGCGTGCCCGCGACGGAGGGAAGCCAATGTTCAAGCGCCTTCTCAACAACGCATAGGCGCTCTTGAAGGCGAAGCCGCTGTTCCTCGCTCACCCTACCCACTCCCGCTCTGCCACATCGGCCAGCGCTGCACATCCAAGGCTACAGCATCGTCAGTGAGGTAGCATCTTTCACAACCTGTCCCGCATACCTTCACCAATCCAAAGGCAACCCCGCCCGCCTGTAGCGGGACCGGGCGTCCTTGATCACCTCGCGCATGATCTCGCGCACGGCGGGTCCGCCCTCCCTAATGCGCGGTGGTTCGTCCATCACCTCTAGCGCCGCGTCATCCGACGCCCACTCGCTATACCGGGTCGAGAGCACACGCCCTTCCTGCCGTAGCGTCGGCGCGGCCCCGTTGTTCGTCCGTCTCATGTCAGTCTCCAATGAAACGGCCCCCGCCAGCGGGATGCTGACGAGGGCCTGAAGCACGCTCAAGAGCTTATGTAGTTTCGTCATGGGTACAGGAGGACTGCTCGGCCTGGCGCCTCTCGCCGTCCGGCCTGAGACCTCTCTCGAAGCGTTAGTCCTTGCCTTCCAGTGCGTTCAGCCGGTCGAACACTGACATCAACGACGCGAGAAAAAAGACGGTGCTGATGATGAAGCCAAGGCCAGGGATCATTGTCCCAACGACCCATGGCCAGGGATTTATGCGGCGCTTCACGGCGATCTTGTAGACGATGACCGCGTAGACCGCGCTCACGAACGTGATCGGAGCAAGTTGGACGATTATATCCTGCATGAGTGCCCCCGGTGGAATAGGCTATACCGATGAGCTTGCTCATCCGCTTAGTCAACTTCGGAGGGTGATGCTCAATGGTTTCGGTCCATGTGACAGCGCCCCGCCGGACAGGTCCGACAGGGTCGCATGGTTTGGGTTGTGATGGTGGTGGTTGGGGCGTCGCCGCCCCGGTCGAGACCAGTCCGTAAAAAAGTTCGACGATGCCCCTTGAACTGGGACCGATCTGCCTACGTGAAACTCTAAGTTATCTTAGAGTCTCTCTAAGACCTCTGAACAGGATAACCGTAGGTCGTACAACCAGTGTAGGCCATATGATACCTGAGGCGGACTTCGAGAGGACCGGAAGACGTCATGAAGACGGATCACCACGCCCTTCCCTCTTCTTGGTCTACCTCGCTCGGAGCACATACCCACGGTGGTCCATTTCACCGGATTGGGAGGCGAGGAACGAGGTCGCGGGCTACTGCCCCAGCCGACGACCCTTTCCGCCCCTCCTTCCCCGGTCATTCTCGATAGGTCTCGGCACGACGGTGGCGACGGACGAGGGACAGGTTCGCCCGTGTCAGGTTCAGCCGGTCTCCGTCACGGTACCGGACGATCTCGCCCGGTCCGGCCTGGGTGATCAGCCGGGCGACTTGGACGAGGTGACGGCTCCCGGCCCGGCGTGTTCGCACGAAGCGCGAGCGTCCGCCGTTGCCGTTCAGGAACCACGCACCAGCCTGCCCCTGCGCTTCGAGCCGCCTCAGGTCTCCGAGGTCAACGCGGACGAAGTGGCCCGGACTGTTGGTCACCGGCACGTAGGCGCACCCGCCCATGACCGTGACGGATGGCGGCGCTTCCGAGATCACGCCGCACCTCGTTGCCCATAGAGGCCATACAGGCGCTTGTGGTCTCCTCGGAGGGCGATCCGGGCGACAGCGCGGGCGTCGGAGAAGTGCTCGAAGTTCGTCCCCGGCCCGACTTCCGCCACGGCGGCGGGGTTGCGGGTGGCGATGACGTGACCGCGAAGTACGAGCTTGTCGCCCTGGTCTCGGAGGTGGACGGCTTCACGGCCCGGCCGGGTCCATTGGGCGTCTTCGAGGGACCAAGGGGCACCTGCGAACCAGTCCGCGAGGGCGCGGGCCATTTCGTGCTCACCGACGCGGCGGCGTTGGGCGGCGTTGGCGAAGGCAGGTTTGACCGACGAATTGGCCTCGGTCCGGGCGCTGGGTAGGTGGGTAGCGTTCAAGTGGCTCATGGGTCTGGAGCCCCGGTGAATATGGCCGGGACGTGGGTGGTTGAGATGAGGGGGAGGACACCCGGCGCGGATGGCGCGGGGCGCTGGTACACTGAGGCGAAAAGCGGGGCAGACCGAACACGCACCACGAACGTGGGCGGTGGTCTGAGGGGATGGCCTCCGACAAGGCCCCCGGTCGCCCCGTCGCATCACCACGGCCAGGACCGGGTTAGCAGCGGGAGCGCCAGAGGCGACCGGAGGAGGACGCCGGGAGACCTTGGAGCGAGGTCGTCGGCGGGGTTCGGGGAGTGCTGGGCTCCAAGGGTGACGGTCTATTCGCGGGCCGCTGTTGGCGTGTCCGTTCCAAGGGGAAGCTTTTACTCGCGACCGCCGCCGAGCGGCCGGAGCGGCGTGAGGCGCGTTCTCCCAAGGGCGGCCGTAAATTACGAATTTAAATTCGAAGCGGTTGATGCAATGGGTTCCAAGGGGGCGACTTTATTCGCGCCTGCCGGGCCACCGCCTCCCCAGCCACGTCGCGCCAAACCCCTGAGGCGACTCAGGTTTCCCCGTCGCCCAACTCAGAGCGGACTCCAACTCACGGCGGTAACTCACTGAAAACGTGTTCATTTTTTTTGATGAGCCCATTTTGATGACTCATGCTGCGCCATCAAATCATCGTCAGGGAACACGCAATGACGACCTCCACACAGACCAACGACCGCGCCCACCTCGCCAGCCTGCAGCGCTCGCTTCGAGCCCAACAGGTGCGCCTGGACCAAATCCG
>OFDN01002488.1_pt1 | contig 10075 bp, 8 predicted proteins | sample 1520971 | NCBI WGS metagenome assembly OFDN01 (sample SAMEA94257418, study PRJEB24077) | hot springs metagenome | biome: Aquatic biome; feature: Geographical feature; material: Water | place: India | collected 2012-06-12 | depth 5 m | reverse complement strand
CGCGCGATTGTCGCCACGCGCACGATATTCGCTCGCGCGCGCCATCGCCTCGCGCGCCGCGCCCAGATCCTCGGCGCGCAGGCCTGCGCCTGATCCGCCCAGCAGCAAGGCTGCGGCGGCGAGCGCCGACCACAGTCTGTTGCCGGAACGAGATTCAGCTCTGGATGTCATATTGCCTTAGCAGATCGTACAGCGTCGGGCGGCTGATGCCGAGCAGCTTGGCCGCGCCCGAGATATTGCCCTCGGTGCGCGCCAGCGCATGGCGGATCGCCTTGCGGTCGGCGAGTTCGCGCACTGCCTTCAGGTTCAGGAATTCCGCCGTCTCGGGCTCGGCACGCTCGAGGTCGAGATCCTCGGCGGTGACCAGCCGGCTTTCGGCCATGATGACCGCCCGCTTCACCCGGTTCTCGAGTTCGCGGACATTGCCGGGCCAGTGCCAGGCATCGAGCATCTTGAGCGCATCGGGGGCAAAGCCCTTGACCGCCGGGTTCATCTCTGCGGCAAATCGGGCCAGGAAATGCTTGGCGAGCAGCGCCGCATCGCCAGGTCGTTCGGCGAGCGAGGGGATGTTCACCACGATCTCGGCGAGACGATAGAACAGGTCCTCGCGGAACCGCTCCTGGGCGATCATCTTCTCGAGATTCTGGTGGGTCGCGCAGACCACGCGGGTGTCGACCGGGATCGGGCTGCGACCGCCAACGCGCTCGATCACGCGCTCCTGCAGGAAGCGCAGCAACTTGACCTGCAATGGCAGCGGGATGTCGCCGACCTCGTCGAGGAACAGGGTGCCGCCAGCGGCCTGTTCGATCTTGCCGATGGTGGTCTTGATCGCGCCGGTGAACGCGCCCTTCTCGTGCCCGAACAGCTCGGATTCGAGCAGGTTTTCCGGAATGGCGGCGCAATTGATCGCGACAAAGGCGCCGCCTCTGCGGTTGCTCTTCTCGTGCAGGCCGCGCGCGAACAGCTCCTTGCCGGTGCCGCTTGCACCCAGCAGCATCACCGACACATTGGTATTGGCCACGCGCTCGATCGTGCGCGCGGCCTTTACCATCTGCGCATCGCCGGTGATCATGCCGCCCAGAACGGTGTGATCGTCGCCCGATTTCTGGCTGAGCCGCGCATTCTCGCGCTCGATCTGCTGGACGTTGAGCGCGCGGCGAACGATCAGCGCGAGGTCGTCGATCTCGACCGGCTTGCGGTAGAAATCATAGGCCCCCTGCGCAATCGCATCGCGCGCGCTCTGCCGCTCGCCATGGCCCGAGGCGATGATGACCTTGGTATCGGGCTTTAACCGCAGGATTTCCGCCAGCGTGGCAAAGCCTTCGCTTACCCCGTCGGGATCGGGCGGCAGGCCCAGATCGAGCGTGACGACATCGGGCTCCTCATAGCGCAGCAGGTCGATCGCGCTCGCCCGGTCGCCGGCGCACAGCACCTCGAAATCGTCGAACGCCCATTTGAGCTGGCGCTGCAGCCCGGCATCGTCCTCGACCACCAGCAGGCGCGGCAGCCGGTTGGCGCCCTTGCCGCCACCGTTCATCGCGGGATTGGGGGTCAGGTCGGTCATCGGTCAGGCTACCTTTTCGGATATGGGTACGGCTTGTGCCACCGGCGCATCGGAATCGATCCGGGTGGCGAGCGGAAGATGGATGGAAAAGCGGCTGCCCTCGCCCTCGCGGCTCTCGACTTCGATGCGGCCGTTCATCGCCTCGACCAGCAGCCGCGCCTCGTAAGCGCCGATGCCGAACCCGTCGGCCTTGCTGGAGATGAAAGGCTTGAACAGCTTGGCCCGGACGAACTCGGTGGACATGCCACAGCCATGATCGACAATCTCGATCACGCCGTTGAGCCCATCGCGCGCCATGCTGACATAGACAGGCGTGTCCTTGGGGCTCGCATCGATGGCATTCTGGATCAGATGGTCCAGCACCTGTTCGAGCTGTGCCGGATCGGCCATCAGCATCAGGCGCTGCGCGGCACTGGCGATCACCGGGTGCGCCTGCTCCTTGCTGGCGATGACCGCACGGACCACCCGCTCGGCATCGATCGCACGGACGCCCTCTCCCGCCGAGCGCGCATAGCCGGTCAACCGGCGAATCAGCGTGTTCATCTTGCCGACCGAATTCTGCAGCGTCGCGACCATGTCCTTGCGGAATTCGGGATTGTCGGCGTGCCGCTCGGCGTTGCGCGCCACCAGGCTCAGCTGGCTGACCAGATTCTTGATATCGTGCATGACGAAGGCCATGCGGCGGTTGAATTCGTCGAACTGGTCGGCTTCACGCAGCGCTTCCTGGCTGCGCGCCTCGGCGAGATAGCTGGCAAGCTGGCGCCCGACGAGGCGGAGCAGATCGAGATCTTCCCAGTCGAGCCGCCGTTCGACCAGCGGGCGCGCCAGCACCACGAGCCCGGCGAGCCGGTCGAAATGCACCAGCGGCACGATCGCCCAGGCATTGGTTTCCTCGACCACCCAGTCGGGGATGGCGCGGCGATCGGTGTCACGGTCTCGCCCCGAACGCAGCGCGTCGAGCTCGACGATCCGCCCGGTCGCCTGGAAATAGCCGATGGTCGCCGCTGTGCAGGCCTGGGCCGGAACATCGGCCGTGGGCCAGTTGAACCGTGCCTGAAGCTGCATGCGGCCATGGTCGCCGGGCGCAAGCAGCAGACCTGCCGGACTGTCGCTGATATCGGCGGCCGCCTTGATCACGCGTTCGTGAAAGGGCGCAGTGCCATCGCCCGGCCGTCCGATGGTCTCGGTAAAGCGGATCCATTCGGCGCGATAGTCATAGCGGTGCTGGAAGAAATGCTTGGTTGCCTTGACCTTGAACCAGGCGCGGAACCGGTCCGAGGGCAGCAGGATCAGTGCCGCCAGCGACATGCCGAGCACGAGCAGCATCTGCGCGCCCGAGGCGAGCGTGCCGCCGATCGCGCGCAGCAGCTGCGCCACCGCGATCATCGTGACAAGATAGCCCAGGATCGCGAACAGCGAGAGCGAGCGATAGGCGATCTTGCGCGACAAGGTGAGCTTCCAGCCGCCGGGCCGGTTGGCCGCCAGCGCGAAGAACGGCACCGCAAAGATCATCAGCACCCCGCGCAGCGCCAGCATGTCGGTGTTCAGGCTGCCGTTCAGAAAGCCCATGGTGTAGAGGTTGAGATCGTACAGCCACATCGCCGCGAGCGCGGTCAGCGGGACGCGCAGGCTCTTGCGGGTTTCGGTGTCGGCGACGCTGTAAAGATTGTTCGCCAGCACCAGCGCGCCGACCACGAAGATCATCCGCAGCAGCGTCACCGTGTCGAAGGCCAGGTTGGCCAGCCCCTCCAGCGCCGCCAGCATGGCGAGCCAGTTGTCAACAATCGGCTGCGCCACCAGCACCAGGGTCAGCACCAGATAGACCGCCGTCACGGTGCCCGGCTGCGCGCGCGCCGAGCGTACCATCTGGAACAGGAACGCCAGCCAGGCGAGGTTGCGCAAAGATTCGGCGAGCCCCGCAATCGGATGGACCGGCCCCAGCGCGGCTACGGCAAAGGCCCACAGACTTGTCGAAAGCAGCGCGATCAGCAGCGCGGCATCGCCCAGCGAGGGCCGGCTGCCGTCGCGTAGCCGCGCCCAGCGCTGCACCAGCCAGGCCGCGACCAGCAGGGTAAGCGCCGCCGCACCCGAATGCGCCCAGAGGCTTATATCGGCCCAGTTGGCCATGGGATCACCGGGCACCATCCGGCCACAGTACGACGCGCAGCGTCTGCAGGATGATCAGCAGGTCGAGAAACGGCGTGTAGTTCTTGGCGTAATAAAGGTCGTATTCCAGCTTGTGCCGGGCATCCTCGACCGACGCGCCATAGGGATAGTTGATCTGCGCCCAACCGGTAATGCCGGGCTTCACCATGTGCCGCTCGTTATAATAGCGCATCTTGGTTTCCAGATCGGCGACGAATTCGGGCCGCTCGGGGCGCGGGCCGACAAAGCTCATGTCGCCCTTGAGCACGCTCCACGCCTGGGGCAGTTCGTCGATCCGCACCTTGCGGATGAAGCGACCCAGCCGGGTCACGCGCGGGTCGTTCTTCTGCGCCCATTGCGCGCCATCGACCTCGGCATCGGTGCGCATCGAACGCAGCTTGACGATCTGGAATGGCTGGCCGTACAGCCCCACCCGCTCCTGCTTGAAAAAGGCCGGCCCCTTGCTGTCGAGCTTCACCAGCAGCGCGAAGAGCAGGATGATCGGCGCGGTGAGCAGCAGCAGAATCGAGCTCACCACCAGGTCGAACAGGCGCTTGGCGATGGTCGAAATGCGCCGCCCCGCCGAAAAGCCGTCGGAGAAGATCAGCCAGCTGGGATTGACGGTGTCGAGGTCCACGCGCCCCGTCTCGCGTTCCAGAAAGGTCGACAGGTCGTTGACATGGACGCCGGTGGTCTTGATGCGCAACAGGTCGTTGAGGGGCAGGGCATTGCGCCGCTCTTCGAGCGCCAGAACGACTTCGGTCACATTGAGATTTTCGACATGCTTGGCGAGATTCTTGATCGCATCGCGGTTGATCGCCTCTTCGACGACCAGCGGACCGTCGTTCATCGCAACAAAGCCGACCAGCACGAAGCCGGCATCGGGGCGTTCGGACAGGTCCTGTACCCGCTGCGCGCGCTTGCCCGCGCCCAGCACCATCAACCGCCGCTTGAACGCACTGGTCCCCAGCAGGCCACCCAGCAGGATGCGGTTGCCGATCAGGAAAACGATCGACAGCCCCATCGCATAGAGGCTGTTCGACCGCCACAAGGTAGTACCGGGCAGGATGAAATAGGTGACCGAAAGGAAAATCACCCCCAGCGAAATCGCTACCAGCAGCCGGGCGGCGGCAAAGCGCAGCGATTGCAGCGAATCCGGCCCGTAAACCCCGACCGCGATCATCGCCATGTGCACCAGCAGCGCGAAGGTCGCGATCGGCAGCGGCCGCTGGCTCAGCGGCTCGACTTCCATGCCGATCTCGTGCGCGCGCCAGACCCAGCCGATTTCGGCGGCAAGGCCCAGCAGCGCGAGATCGAAAAAGCCGAGCAGCAGCACCGCATGCGGCACGTAATGTTTGAACAGCCTGAACATGCTGCCCGCTATAGCCGGGCAATGGTCAAGTGTCGGTTAATTTTACAGCCCTATCCGGGCCGAGCCCAAGAATTTCCGACACAGTGTCAAAGCTTTTTACGCATCGGCGAATCCGACGGGGGTTATTCGCCGACCTTCTGCGCGGCATCCTGGGCCGCATCGCCAACCTTCTGCGCCGCATTGCCGACCTCGTTGGCGGCGCCCGCCACCGCATCGGTGCGCACTTCGCCCTGTTGCAGGAACTGCCAGGCGAAGAACCCGCCGACAACGAGGATCAGCAGCAGGATCGCCATCATCAGCCCCGATCCGCCGCCCGAGCGACGCTCGACCACGGTGGTATGCGTCTGGACCGGTTCGACCGGCCGATCGGTCACGGTGGTGGTCGTCGTGCTCTCGTTCATGGCATTTCCCCTAAGCGGTTGATATGGGGCGGATACGTGCCATGGGCGCGGCTGGTTCCGGCGACGCGCAAGCGGCTCAATCGGTGACGAAGTCGAATGGCGTTACCCCGCGTTCGCGATCGTCGAATTTCAGGCGAATGCCGAGCGGTGGCTTGGACCGCTGCGGACAGTCACCGCGCTTGCACATCGCGCAGCCGGGACCAATCCGTGTCGCGCCTGCCGCGCTCAGGTCCATCCCCCGCGCATAGCAGAGCGTGGCGGCCTGATCGACGGGCACGCCGAGGCCGATGGCGAACTCTGCCGTGGTACCGCCTGCGCCATAGCCCGCCCCCTGCACACTGCGCGCCAGCGTCAGCCAGCGGCTGGCATCCTCGAGCTCGACCAGCTGCACCTGGACCTGGCTGGGCCGCGAAAAGGCCTGATGCAGGTGCCACAAGGGACAGGTCACCTCGGTATCGGCCAGCGGTGCGCGCGCCGCCCCGCCAAACCGCTTCGACACCTGGCCTGCGCGATCGACCCGGATCATGAAAAAGCCGAGGCCCCGCTGCCCGACGCGCTGCAAGGTGGTCAGCCGGTGCGCGACATGCTCGAACCCCGCGCCGAAGCGCCGCTGGAGCAGCAGCATGTCATAGCCGGATTGCTCGCATGCCCTGAGAAACCGTCCATAGGGCATCATCACCGCAGCGGCGAAATAGCTGAAGATATGCCGCTGGTAGAGCCGCTCGGCGGTGCGATCGCCGAACTGCGCCCCCGCGACCAGCGCATTGATATCGGCGCGATATTCGAGCTGGCCGAGCAGATAGGCGGCCTGGAAGGTGCGCGAGGCCATGTCGAGCATTTCGGACAGCTGCAGCTGGCGGGCATGCAGATCGAGCCGCCTCAGCCTTTCGGGCATCACGCTTTCGGGCAGGATGCGGATCGACAGCTGGTGCTTGGTGCGCAAGCGCTCGGCGATCGCGGAATAGAGGTCGCCGCTCTGCAGCCGCAGCGCATCGGCCAGTTCCTCGGCGGCATGGTCAAGATCGGCAAAATGGTTGCGCCAGCGTTCGATCTCGCCGCGCACCCGCGCCACCGGATCGTCGACCGCGGCACCCGGCGCGCCACTGCCCGCACCGCCCTGGACCCGGTCGTACAGCCGCGCAAATGCCGCCGCCGTTCCGGGCGACGCCGCGAGCCAATCCTCGATCTCGCCCGGTTCGACACCCAGATCGGCAAAGATCGGATCCGACATGCGCCGCCGCATCGGGCCGAGGCCACCGCCGGGTTCGTCCCCGGTGAGGTCGCGCGGATCGACATCGAAGCGCTCGGCGAGCGCGAGCATCAGGCGCGCGCTGACGGGGCGCAGGTTGCGCTCGAGCAGATTGAGATAGCTGGGCGAGATATCGAGCCGCTCTGCCATGGCGGCCTGGGTAAGCCCGGCATTGCGGCGCAGACGGCGCAGCGCGGGACCGGCGTGCAAGGATGTTTCGACCATGGCGCACCTTGTAACAAACATGACAAGCTGACAAGATCAATGGCTGTTTTGGTGGCGAACTGCGCCAGTTTTCTGTCAATTTGTGCTGCGAAGCTCGGCGTCGCACGCTAGCGATGGCGCGACACAGCCCGGACGAGCTAGCAGGAGAGGATCTGGGTGAGCGGGGCAATCCCGCCACCCCGCCTTTCCGCCCGGACAATGCGATATCCTACGAGCTTTCCTGGGGAGGAAAGACATGCCGCCGGAAACTCAGGTTTTCGGCGGCATTTTCGTGACTTAGCCAGAAATTTTACAAATCGGCACGGATTCTTAACAGGTTGCTGCGATCATGCGCGCAAACACCGGCAGAATGAGGGTAATGCGCAGTGCTGAAACAAGTCATGCTAGGATCGGGCGGCATTTTGCTGGCCGCTGCGATCTTTGCATCGTCGGTCACCACCGGACCGGTGCCGGTGGGCGCGCCAATACCTGCGAGTGAGGCACCGTCAGCTACGCCGCCTCTGGTCACGCCTGTCCCGCCGCAACCCGCTATCGCACCGCCGCCTCCTGCACCGGAAGAGACCGGTGACACGCAGTTCGGCGCGCCCATGGTGTCGACCAAGCCGGTTGCCGAACATGCCGCAGAACCCGCCCCGATCGTCACCGATCCGGACAGCGCGCTTGCCAATGGCGGGCGGCAGTACAATGCGCGCAACACGCCGCACAATTTCCCGATCCCCAAATAAGGGGGCCGGACGAGGCGTCAGAGGCAGGCGCGCGTCAGATAGTTGCGCGTCTCGGCCCCGATCAGCGCGGCATGGCCGTAATTGGGATGGGTGATCTGCACCATCGCGACGTTGCCGGCATCGTGCCAGGCGGCGATCGCGGCTTCGTCGAGCGGGAAGTGCAGGAAATGCACCGCGCTGGCCTTGCCCGAGGCGCTGGTGCGCTCGACATCCTGTTCGGGCACGGCGGCGATCCGGATGGCGCCAATGGTCAGGAAGATATGCTCCTCGACCCCGCCGATCGTGCGCAGAAAGTGATCGCGCCGCTCGGGATTCTCGATCTCGAACATCAGCGTCGCGGTAAGCTCGCGGCCATTGGGCACCATCGGGTTATAGGCCGCCAGCTCGTCGGCCAGCTGCTCCTCGCCCCCCTTTTCGATGCGCAGCATCTCCTGGATCTGCAACCACATGCTGTCCCAGCTTTCGAAGGTGATCATCGCGTGCGGGCCGATGGCGAGACGCGAGAATTTCTTGGCGAGGATGCTCTCCTGGCGCTTGTCCTTGCGGATCAGCTCATAATCGGCGAGGTCCATGATGTCCTCGCGGGTGATCGAACGGCGGTCCCTGGGCATCGTCATTTCCATATCCGTTACAGTCCGTAAGCCTTGGCCATCAGTTCGACGGGATGGCCGATCCGTTCGGGCAGTTTCGCCGCCCCGCCCTGCTCCATCACCTGCTTGAGGTGCGATCCGGCGAGCGGGCATTCGCTGACCATGTAATCGGGCGCGGTCTTTTCGAGCGAGCGCACCGTCGGGCGCGCGAGCTTCACCGCGGTGTCGAAATTCTGCTGGTAGATGCCCCATTTGCCGCCATGTCCCGAGCAGCGCTCGGTCAGCACCGGTTTCGCTTCGGGGATGAGCTTCAGCATCTCCATCGCCTTGGGGCCCATGTTCTGCGCGCGCGAATGGCAGGCGAAGTGCACGCCGATGCTGGCGTCCATTGCCTCGACCGGGGTGAGCCCGGCCTGTTTGGACAGCTTGACGATATACTCGCTGATATCGTGCGTCGCGGCCGAGAGCTTCCTGATGTCCTCGTTGTCCGGCTCGATCAGCGGCCATTCGAACTTCATCATCAGCGCGCAGCTCGCGGTGATCGCGACCACGTCATAGCCCTGGTCGATCAGCGGCGCGAAATGCGCGGCGACGCGCGCGGCGGCGCTGGCGACGGCGGGTATGTCGCCATTTTCGAGCTTGGGCATCGCGCAGCATTCGGGATGCTCGATCCGCACTTCCACCCCGTTATGCGCCAGTACCTTCACTGCCGCCTCGCCCGGTGTCTGGTCGTTGAACTGGTCGTAGCAGCTCGCATAGAGCGCGACGCGGCGGCCGAAGCCGGGCGCATCCGGATTGGGCGCGGGCACGAGCGCCGCAGCGCGGTTGGTCAGCGGGATGTCGGCAAACTTGGGCAGGTGCGCGCGCTTGTCGATGCCGAGCATCGATTGCATGATGCCGCGCGTCGTCTCGCTCTTGCCGTCGGTCGCCCAGTTGGCGACGTCGGACAGCACGCTGCCCAGCCTGCCGTTGCGGTCGGTTTCGGCGAGCAGTGCATCGGCTTTCGACGTCATGCCCTTGCGATGCTCGACCGCGCGATAGCGCAGCATCAGGTGCGGGAAATCGAGGTCGAACTCGTGCGGCGGCACATAGGGGCACTTCACCATGAAGCACATGTCGCACAGCGTGCACGCATCGACGACCTGCTTGATCTGCCCGGCGGAAAGGTCCGCGACCTCCTCGTTCGGGCTTTCGTCGATCATGTCGAACAGCTTGGGGAAACTGTCGCACAGGTTGAAGCAGCGGCGGCAGCCGTGGCAGATATCGAACACGCGGCGCAACTCGGCATCGAGCGCAGCCTCGTCGTACCAGGATTCCTCGCGCCAGGGCAGCACATGCCGCGTCGGCGCGTCGAGGCTGCCTTCCTTGTATTCGGTTGCCATCGCGATTCCCTGTCAGGCTAGAATGACGAATTTTCTCCCCTGCTGGAGAGGATGGGGTCAGGCAGAAAAATGGCCTGCGCTTCGTGCCGAAGCACGAAGACGCAGGCCGAGTTGTCGTTCAACTGAAACTCAGGCTTCGGCCAGCAGCGCGTCGAGCGTCTTCTGGAACTTGCCGGCATGGCTCTTTTCCGCCTTGGCCAGCGTTTCGAACCAGTCTGCGATCTCGTCGAAACCTTCGTCGCGGGCGGTCTTGGCCATGCCCGGATACATGTCGGTATATTCGTGGGTTTCACCCGCGATCGCCGACTTCAGATTGTCGGCGGTGGTGCCGATCGGCTCGCCCGTGGCCGGATCGCCGCAGGCTTCGAGGAACTCGAGATGGCCGTGCGCATGGCCGGTCTCGCCTTCCGCGGTCGAGCGGA
>OFDN01002486.1_pt1 | contig 10080 bp, 11 predicted proteins | sample 1520971 | NCBI WGS metagenome assembly OFDN01 (sample SAMEA94257418, study PRJEB24077) | hot springs metagenome | biome: Aquatic biome; feature: Geographical feature; material: Water | place: India | collected 2012-06-12 | depth 5 m | reverse complement strand
TAGGCAACATCATCACCAAAATTTCGTCAGAGCCACTTTTGCAAGCCGAAACACAGTCTTGCCCTATGACCTAGTCGACATTCTGCATCTCTATCCCGAAGGCCTGCCGCTTTCGTTGTTTGCCGGGCTGGTCGACAAGAGCTTTCAAGCGCGCCGCGGCGGCCGGTCGAGCGAAACGCTCGCACCGCGCCCGGCCCTCAACCAGCCCTTCGTCGCCCCGTCGTCGGACCTGGAACAGCTGATCGCCAACATCTGGCGCTCGGCGCTGCGGATCGAGCTCATCGGGATCGACGACCCCTTTTTCGAGCTGGGCGGGGATTCAGGGCTGGCGGGGCAGGTGCTCGGTGAAATCGGTCGTACGCTCGGCATTGAGCTGAGCCCGGAAGGCGCCTTCGAGAGCTTCACGGTCGCCAATCTCGCACGGCTGGCCGACGCCGCACTGGTCGAGGCGGTGTCGCACATGACGCCCGAACAACTGGATCAGGCGCTCAAGAGCGAGCTGCGGGCCAGCGCCTGAGATGCGCCGCGCGCCGGCCACCGGCGTGCGGCCCCGGCCCGTACGCGCCGGATGGCCAAGCCGAAATGTCACGCCAGACGCCGGAAGCTCCAAGAGCCTTTTCGGCGTGGCGTGCTGCGCTGCTGCGGAATGATAGCGAGCTAGGGGCCGATGTCGCGGCACACTTCCATGAGTTCGCGCTCGGCCAGCGCCAGAAGGCTGACAGTGGTCCGGTAGTGCATCCGCGCCAGTTCGCACTCGGGCACGGCGTTGAGGAATTCTCCAGATTCGACGGCGCGCAAGGCGGCTAGAACGCCCTCAAGGCGAACGCGGACCGGCATCTCGGCCTTTGAAGGGGGGGAGGTTTCCTCCAGGCCCCGCCCAGGCCAGGGCACGATATGTCCGCTCGAATTCTGACTCATCTTCAAAGCCCCCCCTGGGACGTTTGCGGCCCCGTGCGGCCGTGTGTCCCTGTCCGGGCTCTCAACGGCTCGACCGTTAGAGCATCATAGCTCGCATAGACTGTCTAGACTTATCTTCGCTCCTTGGTTGCGATATTGGGGTGAACAACCGAGCTGGCGCCGCCATGCCGGAATTCCATTTGGACACGGTTGGTTAGATGGAAAAGACTTGGGGAATAAGGTTTGGCGAGCGAGGTTCTCCAGACTCCACAGCGCATGCGGAAACATTTTGCAATGTGGGCTGGAGCCGACGCTCGACCTGAAAACCAATTTGGCCTATCAGCTCAATTTCACAGAATCACAATTTAGCCGGAATTCTTCACATGGCTGCGTCTCTTGACCCAAATGTGACGGTCGGAAAAGCCGCCGAGATCGTCGTCGCATTTCTGAACACCCAATCGGTCAGCGCGCAGGATTTGCCCGGGTTGGTGAGCCGTGTCGTCGAGGCGTTGTCGGTTCGGGGTGTTGGCGACGAGGCAAGTCGGGCTCGCCCGGCGGAGGGGGGAGCGGCGGCTGCGAGCGTCGAAGGCGGCGAGTCCGACGACGAGGACGAGGCTGAAGTCCCGCTCCCTCGCGTTCCCATCGCGCAGACCGTGAGCGACGACTTCATCATTTGCCTGGAGGACGGCAAGCCGTACCGTTCGCTGCGCCGACATCTGATGGCCAAGTACCAGATGACGCCGGATGACTACAGGCGCAAATGGGGTCTGCCCGCCGACTACCCGATGGTTGCGCCAAGCTATGCCGCCCAACGTTCGCTGGTGGCCAAGCGAAGCGGCCTTGGCACCAAGAAGGAGGCCGCTGAGGCCACTGTCCGCACGATCGCGGCGCGCGGGCGCCGGCCGGGCTGAAGTCTAGCCCAGGCCGTGCCCGGGGAGCCCGCCGTCCGCGCCCCGGAGGCTTTTCCACGCGTTAGACCGGCGTCATGACCGCCGCGCCCCAGGAGAAGGGGCTAAGGCTTAGGACGAGAACCTGCGAGCGCTCGGAGGACCGCTTTTCGCCCAGCCATCGAGAGCTGTTGGCGAGATTGATCAGCGGATCGGCCGAATAGCAGTGCGAGATGTCCTCGAGCATGTCTGTCCGTCGTCAGGACATTTGGCGCAGATGGGGGTGTAAATTAGCGGAGAGCGAGCCTCGCCTGGGGGTTGATGTTAGGCGGCGAGCTTGCGGTGCAGCAAGCGCCGATATTCGAGGGTCTGTCGCTTGACCGTTTCGCGCTGCTTGATGATGGCGGCGGCCCTGCCGAAGTAGGCGTCGGCCGGGGTCACGTTGGCCAGGCTCTCGTGATAGCGCTGGTGGTTGTAGTGCTCGACGAAGGCCTGGATCTGGGCCTCCAGGTCGCCGGGCAGGAAGTAGTTTTCCAGCAGGATGCGGTTCTTCAAGGTCTGATGCCAGCGCTCGATCTTGCCCTGGGTCTGGGGATGCATCGGGGCGCCGCGCACATGGCTCATCTTGTTGGCCTCGATGTATTGGGCCAGCTCATCGGCACGCTGATGGGGACCTTCGCGGTCGGCGCTGCGGCGGGGCCGGCCCTGACCAGCGTGGCGGGATTGGTCCTCCCGCCGGGCCGCGCGCAGTTCGAGGCGATCTTCGGCCTGTGCGCCGTCCTCTGCCTCCTATCGCTGGCCGTCACCCAATTGATCGCCAAGGGCGACCCCGTGGCCGCCGAGGCGATCTCTGCGCCGGCGGCTCGCCGTCGTCGCCCGGCCGCTGGCCCTGACCTTCCTCTGTTCCTATGCCTATTCGGCGGTGATCTCGGTCTCGATCCTATTTGGCCATGATCATTACGGTTGGTCGTCGGTTCAGGCCGGCGGATTGCTGGTTGCGGTCGCCCTGGGCATCGTTCTGGTCCGTGTGATCGTTATCCCGAAGGTGGAGGAGCGGCTCGAGCGGCGGACGGCCTATGCCGCATTCGGCCTCGTCGGCATGATCGGGCTCTTGGCCGCCGGCTTCTCCGGCGCGTCGATTGTCTTTGCCGGAGGTATCTTTCTGGCGGCGGTCTTCTGCACGGCGGCGGCGGCGGTCACCACGACCATGATCTCGCTGGCCTCGCCGGCGGGAGACCGAGGCCTAGCCTTGGGCGCGAACCAGGCGGCCATGGCCGGGGCCTATTTCGTGGGATCCCTGTTCAACGGCCTTCTCTATCAATTTGGCGGCGACTGGACGCCCTATGCCGCGGGAGCCTTCGCCCTGGTCCTGTCGGGCCTGCTGTTGCCGGCGATGACCTCGGCCGCGCCCCTGGCCCGCAAGGTGTCGGGGGAAGCGGCCTGAGCCTCAGCGCCCGCGCCGCCTCAGCGGTCGCAGGAGGCGTCGTTCAGCATCCAGATCAGAAGGTCGGCGAACGACATGCCCAGCAAGGCCGCTTGCTCGGGCACCAAGGAGGTCGGCGTCATGCCAGGCTGCGTGTTGACCTCCAGCAGGATCATCGTCCCGGTGTCCGGATCGAACCGGAAATCCGAGCGGGTCACGCCGCGGCAGCCCAGCGCCTGGTGGGCCAGCTTGGCCTGGTCCAGGGCTAGGGCGTAGAACTCGGGGGGAATGTTCGCGGGCAGGGTATGCTCGCTGGCCCCGGGCGTATATTTGGCGTCGTAGTCGAAGAATGCGCGCAGAGGCGTGATCTCGGTCACCGACAACGCCCGGGGGCCGTCGGCCTCGTGCATAACCGTTACGGCCAGTTCCTTGCCCGCGATATAGGGTTCGACGACGATATCGTCGCCATAGGGCCATGATGGGTCGGCCAGCTCGACAGGCGGGGCGTTGGCCCCCTCGAAGACCCGAATGACACCGAAGGAGGACCCTTGGGCGTTGGGCTTGGCGACATAGGGCGGTGGAAGGATGTGGCGAGCAGCCGCCTCATGGCGGTCGACCAGCCTGCTCGGCGCGACATGAACGCCGGCCGCCGCGAGCACGGCCTTGGCGCGGGTCTTGTCCATGGCCAGCGCCGAAGCGAGCACGCCAGAGTGGGTATAGGGGATGCGCAGCAACTCCAGGACGCCCTGGACCGTCCCGTTCTCGCCCCACCCGCCGTGCAGCGCGTTGAGGACGATGTCGGGCATGCGAACCTGCAGCACCTCCGCGACGTCGGCGCCGACCTCAAGCGCCTCGACCTTCAGGCCGCGTTCGCCGAGCGCGGCCACGCACCCCCGGCCCGTCGACAGCGAGACATCGCGCTCGGCAGCGACGCCGCCCATCAACACGCCGACACGCTTGTCCGCCAAATCCATCGTCATCGTCCTGCGCAGTCCAGCCTCGATACACGGTCGGGCGACCGGAGGAATCTGGAGAATGTCGAGCCTCACGATCTATCACTTGCCGGACAGGTTGCAACACGGGTGGCTGCAAGTCGCGGATAGATTTCAATATACCAATTGTAATGCATCGCCATCAAGTCTATCGATAAATCTATCAGCAGGTTTTGAGTGGAGGTCTTGGCGGTGATCACGGGTAAACTGTTTCTGCTGTTCGCGCCCTTGTTCGTGCTGATGGTGGTCGCGGAATTGATTTGGTCCCGGGCGGTCGGAAAGGGCGCCTACACGTGGCGCGAGACCCTGGCCACCGTCGCGATCGCGGCGCCCCAGAACCTGCTCACCAGTCTAGCCTCGGTCGTGACCCTGGCGGCCTCGGCCTGGGTGTGGGAGCATCGCATCGCCACTGTGCCGCTGAACACGGCCTGGGGCGTGGCCCTGCTTATCCTGGCGGTGGAGTTTGCTTATTATTGGATACATCGAGGGACCCATGAGGTTCGCTGGATGTGGGCCAGCCACTTCGTCCACCACACGGTCACTGAACTCAACGTCCTGTCGTCGTATCGCCTTGGATGGACGAACGTGATCTCCGGAGGGTGGCTGTTTTTCCTCCCGCTCTCCTGGGTCGGCTTTCACCCCGCAGCGGTAGCCCTGACGGCGGCCCTGAACCTGTTCTACCAGAGCTGGACCCACACCACGCTGATCCCGCGCTTGGGCTGGTTCGACTACTGGTTCAATTCGCCGGCCAATCACCGCGTGCACCACGCCTCCAATCCCCGGTACCTGGATCGCAACTACGGCGGGGTCTTGATGGTCTTCGACCATCTCTTTGGGACCTATCAGGCGGAGCTCGCCGATGAGCCCTGCCGCTTCGGCGTGACCAACGGGCCCGAGCGGCGAAACATCCTGGCGATCGTCTTCCATGAATGGCGCGGCATTGCCGGTGACGTCGTGCGTCATCCTGGGCATTGGCGCGGATATATGTTCGGGGTCCCGGGCTGGTCGCACGACGGCCGGCGGAAGACCTCGTCGGACCTGCGCCGGGAAGCCCTGGCGGCGGCGAGCGCGGTTCAGGCCGATAGCGCTCCGACCTAGCGGCCGGCGGTCCCGCGGGGCCCGGCTCGGGCCAGGCCAAAGGCGCGGCGCTAGACGAGGCTGCCCTGAGAAATCATCATCATGTCGGGAGCGTCCGAGAAGTCCTCGATCCATCGTTTCAGGCCGCGGAGCAAGCGCTGCACGTCTTCCGCCCCCACCCTGCAGGTGTTGTGCTTGGCGAAAAGCGTTAGTCCCTCGTCATTGGCGTCGATTGTCAGCGAAAGATCATATTCCGCCTGCGGTTCCTGGACCTTCAGGGCGCGCGCGGGGCCGATGCCGGGAAATACCGCCGTGGGCGTGTTGCGATAATTCAGGAGGATGGATCCGGTCGGACGGTTGCCGGGGCGATCCACATCAAGGAGCGCCAACTCGCCCGGCGTGGTTCCCGTCGCGTTGATGGCCTTCATGGCGACCGCGGCGCGCGAGGCGGCCTCGCGAAAGGTCGCCGTCCCGCGCCCGCCGAGCCGCACGGCGGCGAGGGTGACGAAGTAGCCGATCGTGCCTGCGAAGATGTCGTCGTCTCGGCCGTGCCGGGCCACCAGGATCGCCGGGTCGGCAAAGTCGAGCGTCTCTTCGACCACCGACGCCAGGCCCGCCAGAACCGCCGTATAGAGCGTGGCTGCGGTTTCGACGCAGCGCGCCCTCAGGCGCGTGGTCGTGGCCCGTCCCATCCGGATCGCCGAATAGGCGGGCCTGTCGTCGTCAGCATCCGGACGATCCGCCGGCGCGCGCCAGGGCACGAACAGCGCCTCGGCCGGCGCACGCAGGCTGGCGAGGGTGGCTTGGCCCTGTGGGCTGCGCAGCACGACCGCCTGGTCTCGCGCGAACTGGGTGTAGGACGCTGCGGCCGGCGCAGGCCGGGGCGCGCCAGCGAAGGCCCCGGCGAGATCGCGGACGAAAGGTCTTTGCGACCAGGCGTCGAAGATCGCATGGTGGAGGACGACGCAGATGCAGTCGCCCTGTCCCGTCCGGAAGACACCCGCCCGGGCCAGCGGCGGCGCCGTCAGGTCGAACGGAGCGCCGGCGAAGGCGGCGAGCCGCTCGAGAAGAGCCTCTTGGCCGTCGCGACCCGCACCGAGCTCCTCGAAGAGGAAGCCCTCCGACACAGGCCGGTCCACGACGCCTCGCCACGGCGTCGCGCCATCGCGCGCGAAGCGGGTCCGGAAGGCCTCGTGCCGACCGAACACGTCGGCGAACGCATCGGCGAGACGGTCCACGGCCACCTGGCCGTCCTGCAATTGGGCGACGATCAGGTGATTGGCGCGTTCGACCCGGCCGGTTTCGTAGCGCCGGAGCATGCGGCGCTGGCCAGCCGTGGCGGGGTAGTCGTCCATCGAGGCCTGCGCGATCGGCGCCGGAGGGCGCACGCTCAGGTCGGCTCCAGGGCGTTCGCCGGAACGTCGCGCCCTTGCTTCCAGGCCTGCAGTTCGCGTGACGGCATCGCGCAACGGGTTTCGACCGTATGGCGCGCATAGTAGTCGAGCACCCCTGCGCGGAAGGCGTCATGCAGATCGATAATCTGTCTCAGCGCCGAGATTAGCCTTTCGATCCGAGCCTCCTCGATCACCGGCACATGGCGGAAGATGCGTTCGGGAAAGAACCCGTGGTCGTTTTCACGGTCCAGGTTCGCGTGCCACTCGAAGCGGTCGACCACGGCCTTGGGTATATCGTAGTGGCGGCGCATGCCCTCATAGATGTCGTGAGGCGCCAGGGCGTCGAGCGGCGAGCCCTCGTCGCGCATCAGCGCGACGGCGTACAGCAGCGGATCCTTGCGGGCCCAGTTGCGATAGGTCTGCATCAAGCCAATGGTGCAGGGCAGCGGCGGAGCCGAGCGGATGTCGGCTTCCGACCCCAGCCACCCGACGAGCGGCTCGAGCAGCATCTCGCCGTGGCGCGACTCCTCTTCGTAAAAGTCCATATATTCAAGGCGAATGAACTCGTCGGTGGCGCTCGCCACGGCCAAGGCCAGCTCTTCGGGCACCGCCCGGAGAAGATGCCCCTGCTCAAGGCAGAAGCCCTGGACGACCTGCAGCGGAGCCTTTCCGAAGGCTACCTCCCGATCGAGCCGCGGCGCGGTCGGATCGGCGGCGGACGCCTTGCGCCATTTCAGCAGCAGGGCTTCGAGGCGCCAGAACACCTCGCGGCCGCTGAAAAGCCCGTCGGACCGGAGAACCTCTTCCCCCGCCAGCAACATCTTCGACGCGTCGAGACGCGCCAGGGCGGCATCGACCTGATCCAGCGTCAGGCCGAGCGCGGCGGCGATATCCGGGCGCCGGCGACGCCCGTCGAGCAGGGCGGCGACCCGCTCCAGCTGCGGGGAGACCTCGAGGTCGAGACCGCGATACGAAATCTTTCCTCCGCCCAAAGTGCAGGCGTATTTGAGCAGCGGCTGTTCCATCGTGAGGCTCCTAGTAGGAGAAAGCGCCGTCCTCGACGCTCTCGAGGCTCGACGCCGGCGCGGCCAGAGCGGCGTCGATGCAGAAAAAGAGCTTGTCGAGCGCGGCGTCCAGGTCGTCCGGCGTGGCCATACGATTGGGCTTGAGGCCAAAGGCCCCGCCATAGGTCCGCACGTAGAGGCCCTCACGCATCGCCATGGCGGCCGCCGACCGGACGAGCGCCGCCGCCTGGGCGGGCGTCCCGGGCGAGACCAGCTCCACGCAACGGATCAGGCCTACCCCGCGGGTGCGGAGATGATGTCCCCGGCGTCCGACTTCGTCCTCGAGGCGATCCTGGAAATGATCGACCAGCGCTTCGAACCGAGCCGCGTCGGCGGGGTCGGCAAGGGTTTCGCATATCGAGGCCATGACCGCGACCGAGGGAGCCGCGCCGCCGGTGGTGTAGTCGGCGTCGCCAAATTCGAGGTTGTCGAACGCGTCGGTCGACAGGCATGCGGCCAGGGGGAGGCCGCCGGCCATGCCCTTGGCCAGGCACATCATGTCGGACGGAATGTTCCAGCGCGCCGACAAGGTATGGCCCGGCACCCAGCCAAAGCTCTGGCATTCGTCGAACACCAGCGGCACGCCATGAGCGTCGCAGGCGGCGCGCGCGCGCGCACACAGGGCCGCCATGTCACGACCGCCGAAGACACCCGAGCTGATCATTACCGGATCGATCAGCACGCATGCGAGGTCGTCGTGATGGCGCCGGATCAGAGCCTCCAGCACCGCGCCGTTCTCATCCGGCGCCTGGTCGAAATCGACATCGTACCGCGGACGAGGCAGGGGCGCGAAGATCACGGATTCGGAGCTCCCAATCAGGTGGTCGCGGCGGGGTTCTCCAAGACCGCGAAAGTGGATGCTCTGCGCGTTCTGTCCAAGATAAATGCCCTTGATCGTCAGGACGGTGGGGCGGCCCCGATAGCGCCTGGCCTGCTTGACGGCGCATTCCACCGCGCTCGAGCCGTCGTTCATCCGCAGGTTGACGACCTTAAGGTGCGAGGGGACGACGGCCGCCATGCGCTCATAAGCGTGATCGTAGAGGTCGCAGTCGAAATCCTGGTCGACGAACGTGAGCCGCCGGAGCGTCGACTCGGCCGCAGCCAAGCTTTGCGGATGCGCCTGGCCCATCAGGACGTTGACCGTCTGGCTGCTGATGTCGATGTACTCGCGCCCCTGGTCGTCCCAGAAGCGCGAGCCCGACGCCCTTGCTATGCGCACACCGCGCCGTGGCGCCGTGTTGGCGCTAGGACGCAAGCGGCGAACGGGGGGCAAGGCGTCCATGTCCGTCAAGCCGCCTCTTCCAGATCCTCGACGGCGTTCAGCGACCGGACGACGAAGTCGCGCAGGACCTTGGACGGCGGCGCGTCGGTGGCGAAGAGCATGCTGTTGACCAGACAACCGGCGGCGCCGACCTTCATCGCCTGGATGTAGTCTTCCGGCGCGCCGACGCCGCCGTCGAGCACGACCGGGACGGGCAGGGCGCAGATCTTGGCGAAGGTCTCCAGGTCGGCGATGCCGCCGCCGCTGCCGATGGGCGTGCCCATCACGCGCAGCAGGGGACATCCGGCGTCGACCAGCTTCTGCGCGAGCTCATAGTTGTTGGAAAACAGCGGCATTAGCTGCAGTTCGGGACGGAGCTGGCGAAGCTCCAGGACCGCTTCGAGCAGTTGATCGTCGGACGAAGTGCTCATGTCTTCGTTGAGCACTTCGAGCTTGATGACATTGACACCGGTCATCGCCAGGGCGTCGAGCGTCTTGCGAACCGCAGCCTTGCTTGTGGTCTGATGATTGATGTTCAGCATCAGAATATAGTCCTGGAGGTTCATCGCGCTGTTCAGCGCGTCGAACGTCACCCCGCCGAAGCCGATCTGCAGGTGTTCCCGGCGAAGGTCGGCGCCCAGGTGATGGGTGTTGATCGGAATGACGTTGGTGCCGGAGGCGGCGATCATTCGAATGACCTCGTCGAGGTCGACCGAGTGCATGTAGTTGCCAAAGCAATGCCAGATGGAGGCCATCTCCATGCCCGCGCAATCGAAGTACCGCATTTGAACCTCCCGATATTGGTCGGATAGCAAGGGCCTCCGGCTGTCGCGCTCACGCGCCGCCGATGGCGTTCCAACTCGCCCCGGTCCCAACATTTATGGAACGTATCGCCGTGTCAATAGATACATTTTAACTTAGATTTGTGTAAAATTTAGATTTGGCGTATTGACTTGCGTTCGATTGGCGATTGAGACTGCGGCCCACGCACAATTGTAAGTCTAGCGAAAGCTGGCGGGGGAAACATGATCGCTCAAAACGTCGCGGATCTGCCGATCTCCGCAGTCTCAGGAATCCTCTCCCGC
>OFDN01002482.1_pt1 | contig 10103 bp, 11 predicted proteins | sample 1520971 | NCBI WGS metagenome assembly OFDN01 (sample SAMEA94257418, study PRJEB24077) | hot springs metagenome | biome: Aquatic biome; feature: Geographical feature; material: Water | place: India | collected 2012-06-12 | depth 5 m | reverse complement strand
CGGCAACATCATCGACGCGCGCATCCACACCCGTCGCGACGGCATGGCGCTCGACAATTTCCTGGTGCAGGACCCGCTTGGGCGCCCGTTCATGGAGGAAAGCCAGATCGCGCGGCTGAAGACCGCGATCGCCGATGCGCTGGCCAACCGCGTCGCGCTGACCCCCCGGCTGATCGCGCGCCCGGTCGCGCGGCCCCGTGCGGAAGCGTTCAGCATCGCGCCCAATGTCCTGGTCGACAACAAGGCGTCGAACCGCTTCACCGTGGTCGAGGTCAACGCGCTCGACCGACCGGCGCTTCTCAACCGTCTGGCCTTTGCGCTGTTCGACCTAAAATGCATCGTCCATTCGGCGCATGTCGCGACCTATGGCGAACGCGCGGTCGATACCTTCTATGTCACTGACCTTCTTGGCGGCAAGATCGACAGCAAGGCGCGGCTGAAGACGCTCGAAAAGCGCCTGCTGGCCGCTGCCACGCAGGACAGCGAACAGGCGGTCGCGGCCTAGATCCTGCCGGTCAGGATCGCCCAGCCCGCGACACCGTTCATGCCGGTATAGACGATATAGGCTGGCAGCGCGATCGTGTAGCCGAGCGCCGCAAAGCTGAGCGCCGAGAGCAGGATCAGATATTCGAGCAGATAGCTGCCATAGCCGCGCATGAAGCCCTGGAACAGCGCGCGCATCTGCACCGCCATGGGGTGCGCGGATTCCATCGTCGCGCGGTGAAGCGCAAAGTTGATGATGCCGCACAGCACGATGAGAATGGTTGCCATGGCGTTAATCTAACGCCAATCGCGCGCCCCGCGAAAGCCCCGAATTGCGGCTGGACGATTTCGGGACGCTTGGGCCGTGAGGCGTTAAATCGCGAGGCGGATGATCTCTGCGCCCGGCTGTTCCTTTGCCAGGCGGAAGACCGGCACCTCGCCGACACCCTTGAGCGTCATCTTCTCGGGCAGCTCGAAATGGCGATCGCCGCGCCCGCGCAGCCAGGTGGTTTCGGACACCGCAATACCGTCGGGATGCGCGGTGCCCTCGATCCGGGCGGCGATGTTCATCGTCTCTCCCCAATAATCATAGGCCATGCGCGTCTCGCCGATCACGCCACCGACGACGGGGCCGGTATGGATGCCGACGCGGATATGCAGGTCGATGCCGGTCGCTGCGCGCAGCGCGGGGAGGCCTGCGATCACCGCTTCGCCAAAGCGGATCGCGGCATCGGCGCTGTTGTGCGATGGACTGTTGCCACCGCTGATCGCGAGATAGGCGTCACCGATGGTCTTGACCTTCTCCACCCCGGTTTCGGCCGCGCACTTGTCCGCAAGCAGGAAGAAGGCATTGAGCAGATCGACCAGATGCCCCGGCGAGATCCGCCGCGACAGGTCGGAAAAGCCGCAAATGTCGATGAACACCACCGAGACGTCGGGATAGGCATCGGCGACGACCTGCCCGGCCTTGAGCCGCTCCGCCACCGCAGGCGGCAGCACGTTGTAGAGCAGTTCCTCGGTCCGGGCCTTTTCCGCCGAGAGGGCATCGGCCAGCAGGAAGCTCTGCCGATGCGCCTGGCCGACCGACCAGTTGAGCAGCACCATCACCGAGGCGCTGGTGATGTACGTCATCGTTCCATAGATCACCGGAACGATCGAGCTGCCGGTTTCGACCATCACGGTGAAATAGACCGCCGCATGCGCCGCCAGCCAGGCGGCGAACCAGCGGGTCTGTCCGGCAAAGGCGATCGCGGCAAAGGCCATGACGATCAGGCCGTTGATCGCGATCGGCGCATGCAGTTGCACATGCTCGCGGTGCATTTCCTCGAACAGCAGCGCGTTTTCCGCCATAATGAGGAAGGCGACGCCCAGAAGGCTGGCGAAATCGATGATCGGTTTGCCCGCATAGCCGCGCCAGAAGGTCGCCCCGGCAAAGCCCGCCAGGATCGCGAGCGTCGGCAGCAGCAGCACCGAGAATTTGAGCTCGTCTTCTCGCGAGAAATAGAGGGGATTGACCAGCGCATAGCCGATCAGCATCGCCGCGAGAAACGCGGCGAACAGCCGCATGTGCACCACGCGGGCCTGGCGCTCGGAGGTAACGAAGCGCGCCTCGAGCGCGGGATCGAGGAACCGCCCCGTGCCCGAGCGCGCAATATCCAGCCTGCTTGCGTCCTGCTGCATCGTCCGTCCCTCTGCCTGGCGGCCCGGCCATCGGCATGCGAATTAACATCGAGGAATTGACAAAGCGGTAACGCCCCCGGATTTCTGGCTCCAAAGCCAATATGGGGAGGATGATTTGACCGATTTCGACAGCTGGCGCGCGCGCTCGCCCTTTTACGATGACAGCCACGAGGCGCTGGCGCAATCGGTCCGCCGCTTCGTCGCGCGCGAGATCGCGCCGTTCATCGATCAATGGGAGGCCGAGGGCGAATTGCCGCGCGCGCTGCACCGCAAGGCGGCCGAGGCGGGCATATTGGGCCTGCGCTATCCCGAGGAATATGGCGGCCATTCGGAAGGCTTCGACATATTCCACGGCATGACCCAGACCGAGGAACTGGCCGCGGTGGGCGCGGGCGGGCTTTCGGCCTCGCTGATGACGCACGGCATCGGGCTGCCGCCGGTGCTGGCGCTGGGCAGCGAGGAACTGAAGAAGCGCGTCGCGCCCCCGGTGCTGGCGGGCGAGAAGATCATCGCGCTCGGCATTACCGAGCCTTCGGGCGGGTCCGATGTCGCAAGCCTCAAGACCCGCGCCGAACGGGTTGGCGACCATTATGTCGTCAACGGCTCGAAAATGTTCATCACCTCAGGGATGCGCGCCGACTGGCTGACCTGCGCGGTGCGCACCGGCGGGCCGGGCGCGGGCGGCATCTCGCTGCTGCTGATCGAGATGGACGCGCCCGGCGTGACGCGCACCCGGCTCGACAAGATGGGCTGGCGCTGTTCGGATACGGCGGCGATCTATTTCGAGGACGTGAAGGTGCCGGCGGAGAACCTGATCGGTCCTGAAAATGGCGGGTTCATCGGCATCATGCGCAATTTCAACAGCGAACGGCTGGGCATGGCGATGGGCTGCTGCGCCTATGCGCGGGTGTGTTTGAAAGAGGCCGCCGAATGGGCACAGAGCCGCGAGACCTTCGGCAAGCCGCTGGTCAAGCACCAGTCGATCCGCATCAAGCTTGCCGATATGGCGCGGCGCATCGCCGCCACCCAGGCCTGGGTCGATCAATGCGCCTGGGCGGTCGAGCATGGCCGCGATCAACCGGCGGATTTCGCGATGCTCAAGGTGCAGGCAACGCAGATGCTCGAGATCGTCGCGCGCGAGGCCGCGCAGATCCTGGGCGGGGCGAGCTATATCACCGGATCGAAGGTCGAGCGCATCTATCGCGAAGTCCGCGTCAACGCGATCGGAGGCGGATCGGAGGAGATCATGCTCGACCTGGCCGGACGCCAGCTGTTCGGGGGGAAATGAACATCATCCCGAATGGATGAATTTGCATCCGAACCGGTTGAAAAACCATTTGCCATATCACCTGAATGTCATTGCAATAGCGCCAAGTACAGCGAGTCCTGCTGACTTGGGGGTGTGACATGCCAAACAATGGTGCGGGAATCCGGCAGCGTATCGGTCGGGCGTTTCAATCCCTTTTCATGGAAGATTCTTACATAGCCTGGATTTATTATGAATCGATGCGGGACAATTTTGAGGGCTATGTTGTTACGCACGACCCCCCGGCTTTTGAAATTCTACGCAGCGAATTCAACGGCTTCTGCTCCAAAGACGGAAAACAGCTGACGTTGGGCAAACTTTTCCGCATCGAATTGGCGCTACTGCTCCACCTGCCCGACGACGCCATCAAAGCGCGTTTCTGGTCGATCGAGGACAGGTTTCGACGGGTAGTCCCACAAAGCGTGATCGACAGCTATAACAATCGCACACCTTCACCAGGGGATCCCAGATGGGATGACATTGGCTTCGTGCGGAACCAGTCACGCAGTCTGCTCGATGTAATCCATGCCAATTATCTGATCAATCTGGGGCGCGAGCAATCGACCAAGCGGCTGATGTTCATCATCGCTGCGGCTGCTGTGGTTGTTAGCATCATCGCGGCGGTCCTGGCCCTGGCGCCGCTGTTTACCGATGAAGGCAAGGGCCTGATGACCGTAGCGGTCGTCGGGATGTTCGGGGCGATGATCTCGATCGTCAACCGGCTGCAAAAGGCGACATCGCGCGATGCGATGGCACAGGACGGCATTTTCGAGCTGATCGGGTTACGCACCGGTTGGGTCAGCATCCTGATGTCCGTATGCATGGGCGGCGTCTTTGCCCTTTTGGTCTATGCGATGGTCATCGGAGGTCTGTCGGAACTGGTACTCCCCAGTCCGCAGCCAGCCACTGCATCGGGCAACCGTGATGAAGCCGCCGATTTGAAGCCGATGGAATCGCCTGCCGGACCAGAAGCGCAAGGCGCGGAACCCCCCGGTAGCATTCCCAGGCCGAACGCCGGTGCAGCTGGTGCTGCCGGAGCCGATCAGCCCAAGACAACCGGCGACGTGGCCGGGGATAACGCTTCGAGCGATGGCCGATCTGACGCCGTGGCGGTGGCTCGGGCTAGCGCGCCCGCTGCGTTGGCGGCATCCGCCGCCGCAGCTGCAGTCAAGACGGAAAGTCGTCGGGCAGAAAAGGCCAAGGTTCCCGATTGCCCCAACCCCAAGACCGGCAAATGCCCCCCACCGCGCAGCATTGCAGCGGATTCCTGGGCCGAACGCATGTTCCGGGCGCTGCGCGTGGCGAACATTGCCGAATTCTACAAGCTGCTGGTGCTGGCCTTTGTTGCTGGCTTTGCCGAGCGGTTCGTGCCCGATATCCTTAACCGGCTAGGCAAGCAGGGCAAACCGGAATGATCGGCTGGCTGCGGTCGGCCCACGCCCTATGACCCAGCGCACTGCGCGTAGGACTCCCTGAAACTACAGGGCAATGCTATCAGGCGAATCGCCTGCATGTCCTTGCTTTGCCCGGAGTCCACCATGCCCTTGCCCGCGCGTCGTTCTGCCGTCTTCAGCCTGTCCGCCGCCGCGATTGCGGTGCTGGTCGCCAGTCCCGTCAGCAGCCAGCAGGCAGCGTCCCCCATCGCCCGGTACGACATGGATGTCGGCACCGTCACCGGCCTCGCCGCAATGGGCAGCGGCATGGGCGCAGGGCTTTCGATGATGTTCGGCGGCGGCGGCAACAAGCAGGCGCATGAGCTTATCCTTCGGCTGGGCTCCTCGAACGCCCCGGCGGGCGGCGCGCCCAGGGCCGACCATTTCATGCCCGCCGTCGCCAAGCTCGGCGCGTCGGTGCCGCTGGTCAGCCCCAAGCCCGGCACCCGCACCGAGGTGCCCGAAGAACTGCCCAAGGATTTCCAGCGCCCCAAGGGCCGCCTGCTGATCTATTGGGGCTGCGGCGCCAAGGCCGGGCCCGGACAGCCGGTGGTGATCGATTTCGCCAAGCTGACCGCAGGCCAGGTGCCGCCCGATCTGTTCGCAGGCGCCATGCCGATCGATCGCAGCGTCACCGCGGGCAACAGCCGCACCTATGGCGAGTGGCCCAATGCCGAAACGCGCAAGCTGCTCGCTGCCGACAGCTCGCTGCTGGGTGACCATCGCATCGCGGGCAATTATTCGCCCGAGATCAAGTTCGCGCTGGCGCAGGACTTCATGCCCGCGATCACCGGCAAGTCCTCGCCGCTGGCGGGCGGCGCGACGCAGATCAGCTGGAACAACGTCGCCAATGCCACCGGCTATTATGCCTGGCTGATGACCGCCAAGGCCAACAGCAAGGGCGAGTTCCAGGACATGGTCTGGTGGTCGTCCTCGGCCTCGCGCCAGTTCGGCGGTGCCTTGTGGGACTGGATCGCGCCTGCGCAGGTGGCGAAGCTGATCCAGCAGCAGGTCGTGATGCCGCCGACCCAGACCAGCTGCACCGTACCCGCCGAGGTCACCGCAGCAGGCGGCGAGTTCGCGCTTGGCAATCTCTATGCCTATGGCCCGGAAGCGAATTTCGCCTATCCGCCGCGCCCGGCCAACGCGAAGACTCCGTGGAAGCCCGAATGGACCGCACGCGTGCGCTATCGCTCGAACTCGATGTGGCTGCTCAATGGCCCGGACATGGACGCGATGATGCGCGGCGGCGACAGCAGCGAGGCCGAACCGCCGAAGAAAAAGAAGAAATGCAAGGGCGGGCTTGGCGGGCTGCTCGGCGCGGTGGTGACCGGCGAGGGTTGCTGACTCGGCTTGGAGTGCGCCATCGTTCCTGCTATGTTCCTACCGCGACCTCGAGTCGGAAGCTGAGGGGATAGAGCTATGAGCGAGTTGATATTCTACACCAATCCCATGTCGCGCGGGCAGATCGCTCGCTGGATGCTGGAAGAGGTTGGCGCGGACTACGAGCAGCGCCTGGTGCAATACGGGCCCGAGATGAAGGGGCCGGACTATCGGGCGATCAATCCGATGGGCAAGGTCCCCGCGATCGTGCACGACGGCAAGGTCGTCACCGAATGCGCCGCGATCTGCGCCTATCTGGCCGAGGCCTTTCCGCAGGCGGGGCTGGCCCCGACGGCCGATGAGCGCGCGGATTATTATCGCTGGATGTTCTTCGGGGCCGGGCCAATCGAACAGGCTGTCACCAGCCGGTCGATGGGTTGGGAGACGCCCGAGGACAAGCAGGCGATGCTCGGCTTCGGCAGCTATGAGCTTGCTAGCGAAACGCTCGCCGGGTGGCTGGCCGAGCGCGATTATGTCTGCGGCGACCGCTTCACTGCGGCCGATGTCTATGTCGGCGCACAGGTTGACTGGGGCCAGGCCTTTGGATCTCTGCCCGCCTTGCCTGCTTTTGTCGCCTATGCCGAACGGCTCCGCGCACGGCCAGCATATCAGCGCGCCAAGGCGATCGATAACGAACTGATCGCCCAGGCCGAAGCCGCAGGAGCGGGCGCATGACCCGGCAGGAAGGCGGATGCCATTGCGGCGCGGTGCGCTTTGCCGTCGATCCGCCGGGCGAGCAGGACGAGCCGGCGCGCACGGCGCTGTGCCACTGCACCGACTGCCGCCGCTGCGCCGGAGCGCCAGCGGTCGGCTGGACGGCGGTGGCGAGCACGACCTTCCACCTGCTGAAGGGCGCGCCCTCGGTCTATCATTCGTCCGAACATGCAGAGCGGAGCTTCTGCCCGACGTGTGGCACCGGGCTTTTCTATATCAACGAGGCAGTGCTGCCGGGGCTGGTCGATATCCAGACCGCGACCTTCGACGATCCCGATACCTTTCCGGCGATGGCGCATATTCAGACGGCAGACCGGATCGGATGGATGAAGACCGCGCACGAACTGCCCGAATTCGAGCGTTTTCCGGAAGGGTAAATTCCTCCCCGAGCTCGTCTCGGGGAGGGGGACCGCAGGTCGGGGGTGGAGGGGAAGCGGGTCGCGCTTCCCTTCGGAATGGGCTCTATCCTGCTGCCCCTCCACCACCCGCTGCGCGGGCGGCCTGCTTCCCCGAGCAAGCCGGGGGGGATCTGGGGCTAACCCTTAGCCCGTCGGCCCGAACACCTTGGGTGTATTGGCCCCGGCCTTGCGATCCTTGTCGCTGGCGGTGATCGCCTCGAGAATCTGCGGGTTGCGGAAATCGCCATTGGCATAATCGCGCGCGGACTGGCCCGCGATCGTGTCCTGCTTGTCCGGGTTCGCGCCATTTTTGAGCAGCAGCCGGACCATGGCGAGATCGCGCAGCTGTACGGCGCGGATCAGCGCGGTCTCGCCCGAATTGTTGGTGGCATCGACCTGCGCCTTGCGGCTGAGCAGTGTCTCCACGCCATCGACGAAGCGGAGATTGGTCGCCAGCATCAGCGGGGTCACGCCATCCTTGTCGCGCGCATTGGGGTTCGCCCCGCGCTGCAACAGAAAGCCCATCCAGGTGAGATCGCGCCGTGCGGTGACGATGTGCAGCGCGGTCTCGCCGCTGGTGATATCCTTGGTGTTGACGATGGTGCTGCCCGGTTCGTTCAGCATTTGCGTCGCCTTGTCGCCATCGCGCTCGCGCACCGCTTTCAGGAAGGTGTAGCTGTCTGAAAACTGCGCATGTGCCGCGACCGGCAGCAGCAGCGCCAGCGCCGTCATCAGGGCGAGCGAGCTACGGGTCCACATGCGGATAAATCCGTCCACGTATCCATGTTCCTTGTGCAGGGCGGGTCCATGAGCCAGGCCCGAGTTGTTCAAGCCCCCTTGAAACGGGGTGCATAGCAGAGCATGGACGAACCTGTCATGAACAAATCCCTTTCTGCCGCCGTCGCCGCCCTGATGCTCCCGCTGTCGCTTGCCGCCTGTGGTGGAGCCGCGCCCCGGCAGGAGGCACCGCTGGAAGGCGCGCGTATTGGCGGGCCGTTCACGCTGACCGATCAGGACGGCAAGACGGTCAAGGACAGCGATTTTGCGGGCAAGTTCCGCATCGTCTATTTCGGCTACAGCTATTGCCCCGATGTCTGCCCGGTCGACCTGCAGAAGATCGCCGCCGGTTTCGCCAGGTTCGAAAAGGACCAGCCCGAGCGCGCGAAGGCGATCCAGCCGATCTTCATCACCATCGATCCGCAGCGCGATACGCCTGCGGTGCTCAAGCAATATGTCAGCGCGTTCCATCCCCGCCTGATCGGCCTCACCGGCACGCCTGCGCAGATCAAGGCGGTCGCGGACGCCTATCTCGTCATGTACAAGGCGCAGAAGCCCGTCGGTTCAGACCCCAAGGCCTATCTGGTCGATCACAGCCGCCAGGCGTATCTGATGGGAAAGCAGGGAGAGCCGATTGCGCTCTTGCCCTATGACGACACTCCGCAAGCGATCGCTGCCGAAATCGACAAATGGACCAGCTGACCCCGTTCTGGGAACAGCCGCTGGCGAGCCTCGACCGCGCGCAATGGGAGGCGCTGTGCGATGGCTGCGGCAAATGCTGCCTGCACAAGGTCGAGGACGAGGATACGGGGCGCATCTACCCGACCAATGTCGCCTGTCGCCTGCTCGACACGCGGACTGCACGTTGCGCCGATTACCGCCATCGCCGCGCGCTGGTGCCCGATTGCCTGCGGCTGACCCAGGGCAATGTGCATTCGATCGCCTGGCTGCCCTCGACCTGCGCCTATCGTCTGCGCGCCGACGGCCTGCCGTTGCCCGACTGGCATCACCTCAAGACCGGCAGTGCCGCCGCGATGCGCGCGGGCGGGCATTCGGTGATCGGCCGGGTGATTTCCGAGGTGCATGCCGGGCCGATCGAGAACCATATCATCGAGGCTGAGCTGTGAGGGCCAACCGCTGATGTCGCTGGCCCGGCTGCTCTTACGTAAGCCTGCGCCTTCCGAAGCGCCGCAGCGGCTGACGATCAACGGCCGCGACTATGTGCTGGTCGTCCGCCGCCATCCGCGCGCGCGCGCGATCCGGCTGCGCACCGATCCGGCCAAAGGCGCGCTGCTGCTGACATTGCCGCGCCACGCCCGGCTGGGCGAGGGGCTTGCCTTTGCCCGCACCCAGGCCGAATGGATCGAGGCAAGCTTCGCGCGCGCAGGCACCGCAACGCCGATCGAACCCGGCGCGACGATCCCCTTTCGCGGGCAGCCGCACCGGATCGACTGGGATGCGCGGCATGGCCGCAAGGTAGTCGCCGCCGATGGCGTGATCCGGCTGGGCGGCGCGCGCGATTCGCTCGAGCCGCGCCTGACGCGCTGGCTCAAGGCCGAGGCCCGGCGCCTGTGCGCCGCCGATCTTGCCGATTATTGCGCCCGCGCCGGCACGCCCCCGCCTGCGCTCGCCTTGAGCAGCGCCGCGCGCCGCTGGGGCAGCTGTTCGGCAAACGGCACGATCCGCATCAACTGGCGGCTGATCCTCGCGCCGGACATGGTGCGCCGCTCGGTCGTTGCGCACGAGGTCGCGCACCTGCGCCACATGAACCACAGCGCGGAATTCTACGCCTGGCTCGATCACCTGTTCGAAGGCGACCGCAAGGCCGCCGACCGCTGGCTGAAGGCGCACGGCCGCGGGCTGTATCTGGTGGGCGGGGGTTGAGACCGCGAATTTTCGCGACCATCGGCGCGCAGGTCCCTCGACTTC
>OFDN01002481.1_pt1 | contig 10107 bp, 10 predicted proteins | sample 1520971 | NCBI WGS metagenome assembly OFDN01 (sample SAMEA94257418, study PRJEB24077) | hot springs metagenome | biome: Aquatic biome; feature: Geographical feature; material: Water | place: India | collected 2012-06-12 | depth 5 m | reverse complement strand
GCCATGGTGTTACCTCCTGTTCAGGTACTTCGTGGTCAGGCGAGGCAGGGTGTTGGCGCACCCTGTTCCGCCGCATTGCCGGCGACCGGCCGGCGCGGTATTGCTCTGTCAGGCGCTTCGCTCCAGCCGCACCACAGCGCGACTACCCGTCGCCTCGGCGAAGCGGGCCAGCGTGCGCATGGAAGGCAGCGTGCGGCCGCTCTCCAGTCGGGCGATGGTCGATTGCGTCGTATTCATGCGTTGCGCCAGTTCGGCCTGCGTCAGGCCGGCGCGGGTTCGGGCGGCGATGAGCTCGCGGGCGAGCTCGAATTCGGGCGCCTGCGCCGTATATTCCGCGCGGACCTCCGGGTTCTTCAGGATCCGGGCTTTCAGCTTGGCAAGGTCAGTCATCTGTCAGTTTCCTCATGCGCGCCAAGGCCGTTTCGATGGCCGGCCGCGGCGTCTTCTGGGTCTTCTTCGCGAAGACATGCAGCACCGTGAGCCGCTGCCCCGAGCGGGCCACATAGACAGCACGGGCAATGCCATCGCGGCCGGTCATGCGCATTTCCCACAGCTTGCCCTCCAGCGGCCGCACATGCGGCATGCCGACCTTCTGCGGCCCGAAGGCTGCCAGCAGCTCGCCGATGTGCAGGAAACGGGCCTGTATGTCCGCCGGCATCGCCAGCAGTTCGGCTTCAGCCTCCGAGATGACGGTCACGGTCCATTGCATAGACTATCTCTTTTCTGCGATGTTCTGTGAAGCAACTTGCAGAGTCGGCACAGCATCCGCCGCCGGCTGCTCGATGCGGGCCTGTTCCAGTACCCAGCCTTCAATCTTGGTGTGCCACATGCGCAGCAGGTCCAGTGGCCGGCGGCGGTAGTGCTTCTCCGCGATGGCGGACGGCTTGTGTCCCATGATTTGCGCGACGATGCCGGTAGGCACTTCCACCCACTCGGACAGCGTGCCGAAGGACCGGCGCAGGCCGTGCAGGGTGAGCGGCGGCAGGCCGGCGGCGGTCAGCGCCTTGTTGTGCGCGATGCGCGGCTCCTGCAGGCGGCCGGATGCAGCGGTCGGGCTGCTGAATACCCAGGGCAGGGCGCGCTCTGCACGCTCCCGCGCTGTCGCCTGGTCGGCGCTGCGCAGCGTGAGCACCTTTCGGGCGTCTGCATCGTGGCGCTGCTTTAGGTCGCGCAGCAGGCTGGCCACATAGGGCGTGAGCGGGATGGTCCGCTCGCCCTCGACCTTGTCGCGGATGGTGAGGCTCTTCCACTGGAAGTCGACGTCTTCCCAGCGCAGGCCGGCGAGTTCTTCGCGTCGCGCACCGGTCAGCAGCAGCACCTGCAGATAGGCTGAATGAACCGGGTTCGCCAGGGCGCATACCTGTTCGAACCACAGGGCCAGCTGCTCGCGCTGCAGGCAGTCGTCCTTGGCGGCCTTCTTCGGTAGTTCGTCGCGAGCGGCGCGGGTCTTGCAGGCATCGGCATGAACCAGTCCAGCAAACTCCTTCGTGCTGGCACACCAGTTCAGGAAGGCGCGCAACAGACGGAAGGCAAGTGCCGCGTGGGTCGGCCGGTTCGCCGCTTCCGGCTTCAACCAGTCGCGCACAGCTTCGGCGTCGATACGCTCCAGCGGCCGCGAAAGCAACGGACGCAGGATGCCCGGCTGCGTCGTATCGCCCTCGCCCTTCTTCCGGCCGCGGGTCTTGGGCTTGCCCCCTTCGCCGACAACCGCTTCATGGTCGGCGAGGGTACGAGCCCCCCACTTTGCCCGGCGGGCGTCGATGTACTCCGCCCAAGCATCGAGTGCCGGCGCTTCGGTGCGTCTCGCCTGCTCGCGCTGTGCCTCGATGGCGGCGAGCTTGGCAGCGCGCACCTCACGCGGATCGATGTCCTGATCGACCAGCGTCTGCAAGCGCCGCGCTTCCGCACGAGCATCGTCGATATTCCACGCCCGCACATCGCCGATGGTCTGACGAATAGTCTGGCGGTGCAGCTTCGCTTCGAAGATGAAGGACTTTGCCCCTGCGGCGGTGACGCGGACAGCCAGACGCGGGGCTTCCGTGTCCCACAGAAAAGCCTGCTTCATGCCGACCGCGCAGCTGAAGCGGCGGATGCGGTCCGGGGTCAGACGTTCGCGTTGCATGGTATCTCCGTTGGCTACACGACGCCCTCATGTAGCCCGTGTGTAGCCAAACTATAGCAACGCGAATCAATGCAGATCAATCAAAAACAACATAAAACAGACGAAAATACGCCATTCACGCCAAATGCATCAACTTGGATCAATCCCAATCAACACCATTTTTTGCGGACTCTTAATCCGTAGGTCGAGTGTTCGAGCCACTCACAACCCACCAGACGCAGAAGTAAAAGGCCAGTTCTCCGGAACTGGCCTTTTTCTTTTTGCGGCGTCGCAACGTGCGTGTGGTCTGGATCTAGCCTACTTCCCCGATCAGTCGCGTCATCAGCTCAATCGGCTGGTCCGGAGGGGCTGGCACCAACTCCAGCTTTCCCAAATCGACAGGCGCGATATCGATCGCAACGCATCGTCTTTGCTCCATCGCTGCCACGAGCTCCGTCCGGGTTGTGCACAGGACGACCTCCTTTCCACATTCGTGGCAGAACCGGATGGTATCTACCTCGGTCAATGCCAAATCGCCCCACTTGGCACCACATCGGAAGCGGAATTGGCAGAGCCTGACTGGGAGTGCAGATACGTCGGTCATGGTGTGTCTCCCGCAGGACAACGTTTCAGAGGGCTGCTGCCGGCAGCTGGCGCTCGACCCGCTCAGCATATGCTCTTGCTGGCGACAGCGCGAGAAGTTGCGTGGTCAATCGAGGCATTGAACCGGGCAAGTGCCTGAGCAGCGCCCCCGCCCTGGGTACAGCACCTCCCGGATCGTTCAAAGATTTGCCGGGATTGTTCAAGCCCGTCCGTCCGCCCATCCCTACAGTCAGTGCCAGATGGTCCCGCCCCGCGCGGGGGCATTCCGGGTTCTGCACATAGTCAAAATGACGGAGGGGAAGATGGGCGAAGCAACTGTGGCCGCAAAAGCGGCGGGAGCGACCGGGGGTGCGAGCACCTTCGACGCGGTGGTGATCGGCGCCGGCGTGGCCGGGCTGTACCAGGTGTATCGGCTGCGCGAGATGGGTATGTCGGTGCAGGGCTTCGAGGCCGGGTCCGGCGTCGGCGGCACCTGGTACTGGAACCGCTATCCGGGCGCGCGCTTCGATTCCGAGGCGGAGATCTACCAGTATTGGTTCGACGAGGCCATGTTCAAGAACTGGCAGCCGAGCGAACGCTTCCCGGCGCAGCCGGAAACCGAGCGCTGGCTGAACTACGTCGCCGATCGCACTGACCTGCGCAAGCACTTCCGCTTCGACACCCGTGTCACCGCGGCACGCTACGACGAAGCGCGGCGCCAGTGGGCGATCACGACCGACGCCGGCGACACGGTGACGGCGCGCTTCCTGATCTGCTGCACCGGCATGCTGTCGGCGCCGCTGACCTCGGTGTTCCCGGGGCAGGACAGCTTCCGCGGCGAAATCCACCACACCGCGCGCTGGCCGAAGGAGCGGGTCGAATTCGTCGGCAAGCGGGTCGGCGTGGTTGGCACCGGTGCGACCGGCATCCAGGTGATCCAGACCATCGCGCCGCAGGTCGGCCACCTGAAGGTGTTCCTGCGCACGCCGCAGTACGTGATACCGATGCGCAACCCGAAGTACAGCCCGGCCGACTGGGCGAAGCAGGGTGAGCGCTTCGCGCAGATCCGCGACCGCGTGGCGCGCACTTTCTCCGGCTTCGAGTACGACTTCGAGAACGGCGCCTGGGCCGACCTCACGCCGGCGCAGCGCACCGAAGTGCTGGAGCGGCTGTGGGCCGACGGCTCGCTGTCGCTGTGGCTGGCCTCCTTCGCCGAAATGTTCTTCGACGAGAAGGTGAACGACGTGGTGTCCGAATTTGTGCGCGACAAGATGCGCGCGCGCATCAAGGACCCGGCGCTGTGCGAAAAGCTCATCCCGACCAGCTACGGCTTCGGCACCCACCGCGTGCCGCTGGAGAGCAATTACCTGGAGGTGTTCCACCAGCCCAACGTCGACATCGTCGACGTCAAGCAGGCGCCGATCGAGCGCATCGTGCCCGAGGGCGTCATGACCGCCGACGGCACCGTGCATGAGCTCGACATCCTGGTGCTCGCCACCGGCTTCGACGCCGGCTCCGGCGCGCTCACCCGCATCGACATCCGCGGCCGCGAGGGCCGTTCGCTGAAGGAGGAGTGGGGCCAGGAAATCCGCACCACGATGGGCCTGCAGGTGCACGGCTATCCCAATATGTTCACCACCGGCGCGCCGCTCGCGCCGTCGGCCGCGCTGTGCAACATGACCACCTGCCTGCAGCAGCAGGTCGACTGGATCACCGCCTGCATCCGCTCGATGCGCGACAAGGGCCAGCAGGTGATCGAGCCGTCGCAGGCGCTGCAGGACCAGTGGGTCGCCCACCACGACGAGACGGCGAACAAGACGCTCGTGGTGAAGACCGACTCCTGGTACATGGGCACCAACGTCGCGGGCAAGCCGCGCCGTCTGCTGTCCTACATCGGCGGCGTCGGCACCTACCGCCAGAAGTGCGACGAGGTCGCGGCCAGCGGCTATCGCGGCTTCACCTTCGCCTGATCGGCGATGCACCCGGCCGGCATCGCCGGCCGGGCCCGGACACAGCGCCGCACCGCCCGGTGACGGCGACGACGGAGGAGCAGGAAGATGATCCAGAACGACTATTACAGCCAGGACATGCACGGCCCCTACGAGCTCATCAGCATCGGCGCGCTCGAGCTGGAGGAGGGCGGCACGATTCCCGACTGCCGGCTGGCCGTGGTCACGCACGGCACGCTGAACGCGCGCAAGGACAACGCCATCCTGGTGCCCACCTGGTACTCGGGCACCAGCAAGATCATCGAGCAGGTCTACATCGGCAAGGGCCACGCGCTCGACCCGGACAAGTATTTCATCGTCCAGATCAACCAGATCGGCAGTGGCCTGTCGAGCTCACCGCACAACAGCGACGGCGCCATCGCGATGGAGCGCTTTCCGCGCGTGCGCATCGGTGACGACGTGCGCGCGCAGCAGCGCCTGCTGTCGCAGCAATTCGGCATCGAGAAGCTGGCGCTGGTGGTCGGCGGCTCGATGGGCGCGCAGCAGACTTGGGAGTGGGCGGTGCGCTTTCCCGACCGCGTGCTGCGCGCGGCGCCGATCGGCGGCACCGCGAAGAACAGCGAACACGACTACCTGTTCGCCGAAACGCTGATCGAAGCCATCGTCACCGACCCGAACTTCAAGGGCGGCCGCTACGCCGCCTCGTACGACGTGATCGACGGTCTGCGCCGTCACGCCAAGCTGTGGACGGTGATGGGCTGGAGCGTGGACTTCTTCCGCGAAGGGCGGCACCGCGTGCTCGGCTTCGACTCGGTCGCCGATTTCGTCGAGCGCTTCATGGTCGGCTACTTCGGGCCGATGGACGCCAACGACCTGCTGTGCATGGCGTGGAAGTGGCAGCGCGGCGACGTCAGCCGCCATGCCGGCGGTGATCTCGCGGCCGCGCTCGCCCGCGTGCGCGCGAAGATGTACGTGATGCCGATCAGCCACGACATGTTCTTTCCGCCCGAGGACTGCCGCCGCGAACAGCGCCTGGTGGCCGGCAGCGAACTGCGCGTGCTGGACAGCATCGACGGTCACTTCGCATTGCTCGGCACCGACCCGGCGATGGTCGCGCAGGTAGACGGCCACCTGGCGGAACTGCTCGCCACGCCGGCCGGCTGAACAGGCGGCTGCTTCGCTGCGCTGCAACCTCGGCGCGCCGGACGCTCTGCTAAGCTGCCCCTGCCTGCCGGCGTGTGCCGGCAGGCGCGACCGGCGGCGCAGCGGACCGCGTCCGGCCTTCTCGTCGGGGGACAACGACATGCCGAACATCATCACGCCGAAAGAACTGCCCCAGTGGGTGCCCGGCGAGGTGCTTTCGTCGAGCGACAACCTCGGCTGGAAGGGCGTCGGTCATCGTTCCTACCGATACGCCGGCCTCGACGTACCGATTCCGCCGCTGGACCACTTCATGGTCGTGCGCTACGCCGCCGGCCAGACGCCGATGGACCGCTGTTTCGACCAGCGCTGGTCGCGTGCCGACTGCCGTCCCGGTGACGCCTCGCTGCTCACCATGTCGGAGGCCTCGCACTGGCACTGGACACAGCAGATCGACGTATCGCACGTCTATCTGTCCAACAGTCTGATGTCGCGCGTGGCCGGCGAGGTGATGGACAGGCCGGTGGCCGAGGTGCGGCTGCACGACGTGCTGTGCGCGCGCGACCCGACGCTGCTCGCCATCACCGACGCCATCACCCAGGAGGCGGTGCAGCCCGAAATGGGCGGTCCGCTGTATGCGGAGACGCTGGGCACCCAGCTGGCGGTGCACCTGCTGCGCAGGTATGCCCAGGTCACCTTCCGTCATGACCTGCCGGGCGGCCGCCTGTCGCCGGCGCAGATGCGCCGCGTGCTCGACCTGATCGACAGCCGCCTGCACGAAGCGCTGACGCTGGAAGACATGGCCGAGGCGGCCGGCCTCGGCGTATGTACCTTCCACCGCCGCTTCCGCGAGACGCAGGGCCGGGCGCCGCACGCCTTCGTGATCGACCGTCGCGTCGAGCGCGCGCGCCAGCTGCTCGCCGCCGGCGATCTGGCGGTCAAGGAGGTGGCCGCCAGCTGCGGTTTTTCCGATCAGGCGCACATGACCCGCGTGTTGCGCGCACGGCTCGGCACGACACCGGCCAAGCTGCGCGCCGCGCGCGGCTAGGACGCACCGCTCACTGCAGCAGCCGCAGAGCGATCGCACCGGCGCCGACCACGACGATGGCGGCGAGGCGCAGCCGGCTGACCGTTTCCTTCAGTACGCCAGCGGCGATCAGCAGCGCGAATACCACCGATGTTTCGCGCAGCGCAGCCACCAGCGCGATCGGCGCGCGCGTCATCGCCCACAGCACCAGCGTGTAGGACGCCAGCGTGCCGGCCCCGCCGATCATTGCCCGTCGGCCGCTGCCGCGCAGCCGCGCCAGCTCGGGTCGGCCACGTCGCAGGCAGAAAAGCAGGAGCATCAACAGACCGCTCAGCAGCAGCATCCACGCCGTATAGCCGAAGGCACTGCCGGACAGGCGCGCACCGCGGCCGTCGATCAGCGTGTAGCAGGCGATCACTGCGCCATTGGCCAGCGCTAGCGCGGCCGAGCCCAGGTGCAGGTGGCCGCGGCGCCGGGCGTCGCCAGCCAGCAGCAGGATGCCGCCGCCGATCAGCACGATGCCGGTCCAGGCGCCTGGCGACAGCCGTTCGCCGAGCAGCTGCGTCGCCGCGAGCGCGGTCAGCAGCGGTGCCGAACCACGCATCAGCGGATAGGCCAGGCCCAGTTCGCCGCCGCGGTAGGCGAGCGCCACCAGCGAGAAGTAGAGGACATGGATCACCACCGACGCGCCCAGCCAGGGCCAGCTGGCCGGCGCCGGCATGGGCAGCAGCGGCAGCAGGCAGGCCGCCCACAGCGCAGCGCCGCCGACCATGAAGGCGGTGTCGGCGAAGGTGTCCTGCGAACTGCGCACCAGCGCATTCCAGCCGGCATGCAGCAGTGCCGCGAACAGTACGACCGCCATCACGTCCAGGGGCATGCCGTCGTCCTCCGCCGTGCGGGCGCTGGATCAGTCGACCTGCTTCGGCGGCGCGGGCGGTGTCTCCTCGCGCACGCCGCGTATCACCTTGATCAGGCAGAACAGGAAGCCGGCGACGCCGACCGCGGTCATGATCAGCGACTGCCATAGCGGCCAGCCGCCGGTCTGGCTTTCGTCGATCAGGTTGAGCAGGCTCAGCGTCACCCCGGACATGCCGACGATGGCGAAGCCGAGGGCGGCGAAGAAGAACAGTACGCGCATGAATGAGATCCAGTGAGAGGTGGCGCAGCGCCGACGGCGGGCAAGCCGCCGCGGGTGCCCGGCGGCCTGCATTGTGTCCGAAGCGGCGGCGACCTGTGAAGCCGCATCGCCGGCTTCGACCACGCGCGCGCTTGCGCGTGCCGTGAGCGCTCCGCGAGAATGCGGCAACTTCATTCGCGAACCGACACGATGAAACGCATCGTCATCCTCGGCACCGGCGGCACCATCGCCGGTCAGGCCCGGCAGGCCGGCGACAACGTCGGCTATACCGCCGCGCAGATCGCCGTCGGCGACCTGCTGGCGGCGATTCCGGCGCTGGCCGGCTTCGCGCTGGAAGCGGAACAGGTGGCGCAGGTCGACAGCAAGGACATGTCCTTCGCCATCTGGCGGGCGCTGGCCGCACGCACCGCGCATCACCTCGCACGCGACGAGGTGGCGGGCGTCGTCATCACGCACGGCACCGACACGCTGGAGGAGACCGCCTACTTCCTGCATCGCGTGCTGGCACCCGCCAAAACGGTGGTGCTGACCGCCGCGATGCGGCCGGCGAACGCGCTGGCGCCGGACGGCCCGCAGAACCTGCTCGACGCGGTGCGGGTCGCCGCGCTGCCCGGCGCGCGTGGCGTGCTCGCCTGCATCGCCGGTGCGGTGCACGCCGGTTGCGACGTGCGCAAGGTACACCCCTTCCGTATCGACGCCTTCGATTCCGGTGACACCGGTGCGCTCGGCTACATCGAAGAGGGGCATCTGCGGCAACTGCGCGACTGGCCCGCGGGCGAGGCGCTCGGCCTGGCCTGCACGCAGCGCGAGGACTGGCCGCGCGTCGACATTGTCGTCAGCGCGGCCGGTGTCGACGGCGCACTGGTGGACGCGCTGGTCGCGCTCGGTGCACGTGGCATCGTCGCCGCCTGCACTGGCAACGGCACGCTGTCCGCTGCGCTCGAAAGTGCGCTGCTGCGCGCGCAGGCGGCCGGTGTTGCGGTGCTGCGCGCCACCCGCATCGGCCGCGGCAGCATCGTCGAAACGAGCGCGCAGGCGCTGCCGTCGGCCGGCGCGTTGACGCCGGTGCAGGCACGCGTCGAACTGCTGCTCACCCTGCGCTGACGCCGGGCATTCACAAAAAAGCACGAAGATTGCGCCGTGGGCGCGCTGCGACGGGGTCGCAAGCGCTTAAACTTCCGGCTCTGTGCACATCAAGAACAAGGTCGCCCAAGCGGCCGCCATAATCGAAGAACGCCTCCGATGCGACGTCGCGCATTGACCACGCTGTTGACCGTGGCCGCCCTGCTTGCCGGGCTGCTGCCGGTGGCGGCTGCGCTCTATTTTTCCTGGGCGTACACGCTGCGAGTGGAATCCCAGCACCTCGATGCACTGGCGCAGCAGGCACTGGCGCGCGCCGAGCAGGTGTTCGACGACGCGCAGTCCGAACTGGGCGGTCTGCAGAGTTTCCCGCAGCCGGCCTGCTCGCCGGCCCATATCGAGCGGCTGCGGCAGATCGCCTACTGCACGCCCTTCGTGCGCGAGATCGCCTATGTCGAGAACGGCCAGATCGCCTGCAGCAGCATGGGCAGCGACGCGCATCGCGTGCTGCCGGCGGCCGACTGGTCGGACGGCAAGGGGCGGCAGATCTGGTTCCGCGTCACCCACACGCTGGACGACGTCAGACCGTCGGTAGCCATCGGTCGCGGCAGCCACATCGCGCTGATCCACGCCAGCCACTTCCAGGCGCGCGCGGTCGGCGACACCCAGCTGGCGGTGCTCAGCACCACCGACTGGCTGCCGCTCGCCCACCTCGACCAGCCGCTGCTGCCGAGCATGATCGACACCGCGGTGACCGGTCGCGAGCGCATCCAGGGTGACCGTCTGTATGCCGTCGCGCAGTCGGCGCAGCTGCCCATCGTCGCCGTCGGCGCGCAGTCGCGCGCCCAGCTGATGGCGGCATGGACCGAGCCGCTGGTCATGATGACGCTGCTCGGCGTGCTGGTGAGCACGATGCTGATGTGGGCGGTACGCCGCTTCGCGCGCCAGTACTTCTCGCCGGCCACCGCACTGCTGTCGGCGATACGCCGCGGCGAGCTGCGCGTGGCCTACCATCCACAGATCCGCCTGTCGGATGGCCGCTGCGTCGGCGCCGAACTGCTGGTGCGCTGGCCCGACCAGAACGAGCCGG
>OFDN01002480.1_pt1 | contig 10109 bp, 12 predicted proteins | sample 1520971 | NCBI WGS metagenome assembly OFDN01 (sample SAMEA94257418, study PRJEB24077) | hot springs metagenome | biome: Aquatic biome; feature: Geographical feature; material: Water | place: India | collected 2012-06-12 | depth 5 m | reverse complement strand
AGCTCGCCCAGGCGCGCCATCAGCCGGCGTGCGATCACCGGGCTGACCGGGCTGCCGCCGTTGCGCAGCACGGTGATCTGCGCCACCAACTCGGCGGCGCTGGCGTCCTTGAGCAGGTAGCCGGTGGCGCCGGCCTCGATGGCTGCCAGCACACGCAGCTCGTCGCCCAGCGTGCTGACGACGATGGCCTCGGTGTCCTCGCGCAGCGCCAGCGCGGCGCGGATCAGCTCGATGCCATTGCCGTCGGGCAGGCCCAGGTCGATCAGCAGCACATCGGGCCGGCAGCGCTGCACCAGGGCCAGGCCGTCGGCCAGGTTGCTGGCCGCGCCCAGCAGGCGCAGGCCCGCGCCGAAGCGGCCGCCGCCGCACGCCGCGGCGGAACCGGGGCGGCGGGCGGCGACCAGTACCAGGGCGAGCCGTTCGGGAGCGGGCTGTCGGGCGTCGGCGTCTACCGCTTCGCCAACGGCATCCGCTACGCCGGCGAATGGCGCAGCACGCAGATGCACGGTCTCGGCGTGATCCGCTTCCCCAACGGCGACTGGTACGAGGGCGAGTTCCGCGACGGCCGTCCGCAGGGCGTCGGCGTCTTCCACTTCGCCGACGGCATCCTCTACGCGGGCGAGCTGACCGGCGGCAAGGTCACCGGCGTCGGCCGCATGCGCTTTCCCAACGGCGACGTCTACGCCGGCACGCTGACCGACGGGCGGATGAACGGCGTCGGCCGCATCGCCTACGGCACCGGGGCCAGCTTCGCCGGCAGCTTCCGCGACGGGCAGGTGGACGGCCCCGGCGTGCGCAGCTTCGACCAGGGCAAGGACAAGCTGGTCATCCCCGGCGTCTGGCGCGGCAGCGCCACCGTGCCGGAGTGAGTGCGGCCCCGGCCTTCATCCGATGGGCCGCTACCGGGTCACCCGCGCACCGCCTCCACCAACAGCTCGCGCACGACGGCGCTGTCGACGTCGCGGCGGGTGAAGGCGTCGCCGATGCGGCGGACGAGGATGAAGGTGATGCGCCCGTCCTGAACCTTCTTGTCCTTCGCCATGTGGCCGATCAGCTCGTCCACGTCCCACTCCACGCCGGGGATATCGGTGGGGCTGACGGGAAGCCCGACCGCGGTGAGGTGGGCACGGGCGCGCGCCGCGTCCGCCGCCGGGCAGAGCCCGAGCCGCACCGACAGGTCGAAGGCCAGCACCATGCCGATCGATACCGCCTCCCCATGCAGCAGCCGCGGGCCGAAGCCGGTGGCGGCCTCCAGCGCGTGGCCGAAGGTGTGGCCGAGGTTGAGCAGGGCGCGGTCGCCGCTCTCCCGCTCGTCCACCCCGACGATGTCGGCCTTGGCGCGGCAGCTCACCGTCACCGCCTCGCGCCGGGCGGCGCCGTCGCCGTCCACCACGCGGGCGCCGTTCTCCTCCAGCCAGGCGAAGAAGCCGGGCAGACGGATCAGCCCGTACTTCACCACCTCCGCATAGCCGGCCAGCACCTCGCGGCGGGGGAGGGTGTCCAGCGCCGCGGTGTCGGCGATCACCAGCTTGGGCTGGTGGAAGGCACCGACGAGGTTCTTGCCCTGGCGGGTGTTGATGCCGGTCTTACCGCCCACCGAGCTGTCCACCTGGGCCAGCAGCGTGGTCGGCACCTGCACGAAGTCTATGCCGCGCAGCGCCACCGCGGCGGCGAAGCCGGTGATGTCGCCGATCACCCCGCCGCCCAGCGCCAGCAGCGCCGCCGACCGCTCGATCCCGCGGGAGAGGATGGCGTCCAGCAGCCCTTCCAGATGGGCGAAGTCCTTGGTCTTCTCTCCCGCCGGCAGCACGATCGCCGGGCCGGTGGGGATGCCGGCGTCGGCCAGCGTCCGCTCCAGCGTGCCCAGATGCAGCCCGGCCACCGTCTCATCGGTGACCACGATCGGCGCCCGGCCGCCGGTCGCCGCCTTCACCAGCGGACCGGCCCCGGCGAGCAGCCCGTCGCCCACCAGGATGTCATAGCCGCGCGACCCGAGGTCCACGCGCACCGTCTCGGCCCCACCCATCACAGCTTCTCCCCGGCATGGGCCGCCACCGGCGCGCGCGGCGTCAGGGCGATCCCGAAATGTGTCTCCAGCGCCGCGACCACCCGTTCGGCCGTCTGTTCCGGCGGCCGTTCGTCGCTGTCCACGATGATGTCCGCCTCGGCGTAGACCGGGTAGCGCAGGTCGATCAGCCGTTGCAGGATCTCCCGCGGGTCGCCCTGCTTCAGCAGCGGGCGGTTGCTGCGGCGCGCCGTGCGGTGCAGCAGCATCTCCAGGTCGGCGCGCAGCCACACCGACACCCCGTGCGCCCGGACCACCAGCCGGGTCTCGGCGTCCATGAAGGCGCCGCCGCCGGTCGCCAGCACATGCACCGGCCGCTCCCCCAGCAGCCGCGCGATGATCCGCCGCTCGCCCTGGCGGAACACCGTCTCCCCGTCGCGCTGGAAGATTTCCTCGATGCTGCAGCCGGCGGCGGCCTCGATCTCCGTGTCCGCGTCCACGAAGGGCAGGCCCAGCCGCGCCGCCAGCCGCCGTCCCACGGCACTCTTGCCGGCCCCCATCAGGCCGACCAGCACCACCGTCCTCGGCAGCGGTGCCGGCGCGTGGGCGTGTGGAAGGTGACGGTGGGACATCGTGGCCTCGGCTCTCGGTCGGTCTGCTCGTCGGTGTGCTCTATGGTGTCGCAGGGCAGCGTTGTTGCGTCACGGCTCCGCCTGCGGCATAAGTGCCTCGCACCGTGGGCGTCGGCCACGGGCCGCGCCGGTGGGCTGGCGAGCGTTGCTTAGCACGAATGCGCCGCCTTGTCCCAACCCCCGCAGTCGCCGGCCGTGGTAACGGGGTCGCCGCGGGCGGCCCCGGTTTCCGTCGCCGAACCCGATCACGCCACACAGCCGTCGAGTGCCATGAGCCGGTCCCTGTCTGTCCTCATTGTCCTGATCCTGCTGGTGATCGGCGGCGGCATGGCCGTTCTCGCCACGTGGGACATGCCCGTGCCGTCGAAGACGGTGGAAAAGGTGCTCCCGGATGAGCGCTTCCCCCGCTGATACCGGCACCGCCGGGGTTGGCGGTACGCGCGACCGGGGCGGGCGATGACCACCGCGGCCCGGCGCCGTGGCCGTCCGTGCAAGCCGCGGCCAGCCCCCATCTCCCCGCATGTCGATGCCTTCCTCGACATGCTGATGGCGGAGCGCGGAGCGGCGCTGAACACGCGGCAGGCCTATGAACGCGACCTGACCGACATCGGCGGTTTCCTCGCCAAGGGCGGCGTTCCGCTGGAGCGCGCGTCCACCGACGACCTGCGCGGCTATTTGGAGCATCTCGCCGCCCCGGACGGCAAGACCGGCGCGCCGCCCGCCCCGCGCACGGTGGCCCGCCGCCTGTCGGCGCTGCGCCAGTTCTACCGCTTCCTGGTGTCGGAGGGGCGGCGCACCGACGACCCGGCGTCGGCTCTGGACAGCCCCAAGCAGGGCCGCCCGCTGCCCAAGATCCTGAGCGAGCGGGAGGTCGAGGTCCTCATCCGCGCCGCCCAGACCCGAGGCGGGCCGGAGGGGCTGCGGCTGGTCGCCCTGCTGGAGACGCTCTACGCCACCGGCCTGCGCGTGTCGGAGCTGGTCGGCCTGCCGCTGACCGCCATCCTGCGCGACGGCTGCTGGCTGATGGTGCGCGGCAAGGGCGGGCGGGAGCGCATCGTGCCCCTGTCGGAGCCGGCACGGGCGTCCATCGCCGCCTATCTGCCGCTGCGCCGGCACTTCATGATCCCCGGACGCGAGCAGAAGCAGCAGACCTTCCTGTTCCCCTCCCGCAACTCCACCGACGGGCACCTGACCCGCCAGCGCTTCGCCCAGCTCCTCAAGGAGCTGTCGGTGGAGGCCGGCATCGACCCGGAGAAGGTCAGCCCCCACGTGCTGCGCCACGCCTTCGCCACCCACCTGCTGGACCATGGCGCCGACCTCCGCGCCGTGCAGAAGATGCTGGGCCACGCCGACATCGCCACCACCCAGATCTACACCCACGTGGTCGGCGACCGGCTGCGCAAGGTGGTCGAGCAGCACCACCCGCTGGCGCGGCGCAAGCCGGGGTCCTGACGCCGCCCGACGGCGTGCGGTCACCGGGGTTGCGGCGATCCGTCCACCGGTTGCGCCCGTGTGCCCATGGTACACTCGACCTTCGCCGGGCAGCCGCCCGTGCCAACAAGACCGTCGAGGACCCCCATGGCCACCACCATCGCCGGGCTGGACATCACCGGCCCGATCACGCCCGCCTTCGCGACGATCCTGACGCCCGAGGCCATGGCCTTCCTGGCGGAGCTGGAGGGGCGGTTCGGGGAAGAGCGGCGGCGGCTCCTGGGGGTGCGGGTCAAGCGGCAGGCGCTGATCGACGCGGGGCAGGCGCCCGATTTCCTGGAGGAGACGGCCGCGATCCGCGCCGCCGACTGGACGATCGCGTCGCTGCCGCACGACCTGCTGGACCGCCGGGTGGAGATCACCGGGCCGGTGGAGCGCAAGATGGTGATCAACGCGCTGAACTCCGACGCGAAGGTCTTCATGGCGGATTTCGAGGATTCCAACACCCCCACCTGGACCAACCTGATCGAGGGGCAGATCAACCTGCGCGACGCGGTGCGGCGCTCCATCGCCCACACCGACCCGGCTACCGGCAAGGCCTACGCGCTGAACGACGAGGTGGCCGTCCTCACGGTGCGCCCGCGCGGCTGGCATCTGGAGGAGAAGCACGTGTCGATGGACGGGGAGCCGGTCTCGGCTTCCCTATTCGATTTCGGCCTCTTCGTCTTCCACAACGCGAAGGAATTGCTGGCCCGGCACAGCGGCCCCTACTTCTACCTGCCGAAGATCGAAAGCCATTTCGAGGCGCGGCTGTGGAACGAGGTGTTCGCCGTCGCCGAGGATTACCTGAAGCTGCCGCATGGCTGCATCAAGGCGACCGTCCTGATCGAGACCATCCTCGCCGCCTTCGAGATGGACGAGATCCTGTACGAGCTGCGCGAGCGCTCGGCCGGGCTGAATTGCGGACGCTGGGACTACATCTTCAGCGTCATCAAGAAGTTCCGCAACGATCCGGACGCGGTCATGCCCGACCGCGCCGACGTGACCATGGCCACGCATTTCCTCCAGTCCTACAGCCTGCTGGCGGTCAAGACCTGCCACCGGCGCGGCGCGCCGGCCATCGGTGGCATGGCGGCCTTCATCCCGGTCAAGAACGACCCCGCCGCCAACGAGGCCGCCTTCTCCAAGGTGCGCGCCGACAAGGAGCGGGAGGCGTCGAACGGCCATGACGGCACCTGGGTGGCGCACCCGGCCCTGGTCCCGGTCGCCCGCGAGGTCTTCGACGCCTACATGCCCGGCCCCAACCAGATCGCCCGCAAGCGCGCCGACGTGGCGGTATCCGCGGCCGACCTGCTGGCCATGCCCAAGGGGCCGCGGACCGAGGCGGGCCTGCGCCAGAACGTGGCGGTGGGCATCGGCTACATTGAGGCGTGGCTGCGCGGCACCGGCTGCGTGCCGCTGTTCAACCTGATGGAGGACGCGGCCACCGCCGAGATCAGCCGCGCCCAGGTCTGGCAGTGGGTGCACCACCGCGCGTCGCTGGACGACGGCCGCACCGTCACCATGGTGCTGGTCGACTCCGTCATCAGCGAGGAGCTGGCCGCCTGGAAGATCCGGGTGGGGGAGGAGGCCTACACCGCCGGCCGCTACGAGGACGCCGCCCGCCTGTTCCGTGCCCTGGTGGAGGACCGCGATTTCGCCGAGTTCCTGACGCTGCCCGCCTATGACCGGCTGGTGGCCGAGGGGGCGTGAGGGCACCCCTCCCCACCCTGTGGCGGTCTTGCGCTGTGGCCCGGGTTGATGCCTACTCCGGCGGGAGGTGAGCCATGGACCATGACAGCGACGTCTTCGCCTGGACCCAGGAACAGGCCGCGGCGCTCCGCCGCGTGGCGGACACGCGCGTCAATCTGCCCGGCCTGGACCTGGAAAATCTCGCCGAGGAGATCGAGGACATGGGGAACGGCATCCTCTCCAAGATCGAGGGGCTGGTCACCCAGATCGTCGCGCATCTGCTGAAGCTCCGCTTTTCCCCGGCCGAGGACCCGCGCAACCACTGGAAGCGGGAGGTCCAGGCGTGGCGCGTCACGGTGGCCCAGCCGGTGAAGCGGGCGCCGTCGGTGACGTCCCGGCTCGACATGGCCGAGATCTATGCCAGCGCCCGGCTTCTTGTGGAAATCGATGCGGAGGCGGAGTCCTGGTCCCCTCTGCCGGAGGCGTGTCCCTTCACCCTGTCCGACACCCTCGATCCCCGCTGGTGGCCGGAACAGGTGGACCGCCCGTGACCGAACCCACCCCCGACGGGCCGGTCTTCGACCAGGGATTCCGGGACCGGCTGGCGGCGCTGCTGCGCTGGCGGCGCGACGTGCGCTGGTTCCGGCGCGACCCGTTGCCCGACGGTCTGCTCGACCGGCTGCTGGACGCCGCCTGCCTCGCGCCCTCGGTCGGCAACAGCCAGCCCTGGCGCTTCGTGCTGGTGGAGGAACCCGCCCGCCGGGCGGCGGTGCGCGCCAGCTTCGAATCCTGCAACGCCGAGGCGCTGGCCGGCTATGACGGGGAGCAGGCGCGGCTCTACACCGGGCTGAAGCTGGCCGGGCTGGACGACGCGCCGGTGCAGTTGGCCGTCTTCTGCGACGAGGGCACCGGCACCGGGCACGGGCTTGGTCGCCGCACCATGCCGGAGACGCTGCGCTATTCCACCGTCGCCGCGGTGCAGACCCTGTGGCTGGCGGCGCGGGCGGAGGGGGTGGGGCTGGGCTGGGTGTCCATCCTCGATCCCGACGCGGTGACGCTGGCGCTGGAGGTGCCGGTGGGCTGGTCTCTGGTGGCCTATCTCTGCCTCGGCTACCCGCGCCGGCCGTCCAACGAGCCGGAGCTGGTGCGCATGGGATGGCAGGGGCGCGACCCCGCCGCGCGGACGTTGCTGCGGCGCTGAGGGCGCAGGAACCGCCGCGGCGCGCGTTTTCGCCTATGGCGCGGGCAGGGGAGGCGTGTTATCGAGCACGGTCCCGCGGGGTTGGACCATCCGGCCCGCGCACCCGCTACCCGTCCGGCTTCCGTTCGCTATGCAGACCTTCCTGGAATTCGAAAAACCCATCGCCGAACTCGAAGGCAAGATCGAGGAGCTGCGCCACCTGACCAACCCCGGCGAGGAGATCAACATCGCCGAGGAGGTGGGCAAGCTCCAGGTCAAGGTGGACAAGCTGCTGCGCCAGACCTACGCCAAGCTGACGCCGGCGCAGAAGGTGCAGGTGGCGCGCCACCCCAACCGGCCGCATTGCCTGGATTACGTCCGCCATTTGGTGGAGGATTTCACGCCGCTGGCCGGCGACCGTTACTTCGCCGAGGATCAGGCGGTGATCGGCGGGCTGGGCCGTTTCCGCGGCCGGTCGGTCGTGGTGATCGGCCAGGAGAAGGGCAACGACACGGATTCCCGCGTCCGCCACAATTTCGGCATGGCCAAGCCCGAAGGCTACCGCAAGGCGCAGCGCCTGATGCAGATGGCCGCGCGCTTCAAGCTGCCGGTGCTCTCGCTGGTCGATACCGCCGGCGCCTACCCCGGCGTGGGTGCCGAGGAGCGCGGCCAGGCGGAGGCCATCGCCCGCAGCATCGAGACCTGCCTGCGGATCGACGTGCCGCTGGTCTCGGCGATCATCGGCGAGGGCGGCTCGGGCGGCGCCATCGCCATCGCCACCGCGGACCGGGTGCTGATGCTGGAGCACGCCATCTATTCGGTGATCTCGCCGGAGGGCTGCGCCTCGATCCTCTGGCGCAACCCCGACATGGCGGGGGAGGCGGCGATCGCGCTGCGCCTCACCAGCCAGGACCTGAAGGAGCTGGGCGTCATCGACCGGGTGGTCAGCGAGCCCATCGGCGGCGCCCACCGCGACCCGATGGAGACCTGCAAGGCGCTGGGCGACGCCATCGCCGAGTCGCTGGGCGAGCTGGAGGGGCTGGACGGCCCCGATCTGCGCCGTCTGCGCCGCCAGAAGTTCCTCGACATGGGCCAGAAGGGACTGAGCTGACCAATGGCCGCCGACCGCCGCCTCGCCATCGCGATCGCCGCCAACGGCACCGTGGTGGCGGTGACGGTGGTGCTGATGGTGGCGCTTGCCCCGCTGTTCCCGCCACCGGCGGTGGCCGACCTCGCCGGCCGGCTGGGGCTGGCGGCGCGGCTGTCGGTGTGGCCGGCGCTGGTGCTGCTGCTGGTGATCCTGGCGGTGGTCGCCACCCGCGGTCTGTGCCGGCTGTTCAACCCGATCGACGACCCGGAGACGCGTGCCTACCGCGTCTGCCAGCGCGCGCTGTCCAACACGGTGGAACAGACGCTGGTCTTCATCCCCGCGCTGACCGGCCTTTGCGCGCTGCTGCCCCTGCAATCGCTGGGCTTCCCGGCGCTGTTCACGCTGCTGTTCGTCATCGGCCGGGTGCTGTTCTGGGTCGGCTACGTCGTCCACCCCTTCGCCCGGGCGCCGGGCATGGCGATGACGCTGACGGTCAACATGGCGGTGGTGGGCTGGGCGGTGCTGCTGGCTTTGTGAACGTCTACAGCCAGCGCTTGTGCTTGAAGTAGAGCATCGGCAGCACCGCCGACAGCAGCATCAGCAGCAGCGCGTAGGGATAGCCGAAGATCCAGTGCTTCTCCGGCATGTGCGCGAAATTCATGCCGTAGAAGCTGGCGACCAGGGTCGGCGGGAACAGGGCGACCGACAGGACGCTGACGATCTTCACGATCTCGTTTTGCTCCACGTTGATCCGGCCCAGCGTGGTGTCGAGCAGCAGCCCGACCTTCTGGGTCAGGAACAGCGCGTATTCGTCGAGCCCGGTGACGTCCAGCAGGGCGGCGCGCGCCCAGCGCCGGCAGTCCTTGCCGAGACCCGCCCCCTCGCCGCCGGCCAGGAACTCCAGCATGCGGCGCAGGCTGGACAGGCTGACATGCGCCTTGCCCACCAGATGGCCGGCGTGCCCGATGCGGCGCAGCGTGCGGGTGTCGTCGCGGGCGTCGCTGCGCGGGCGCAGCGTGTGGCCGTGCAGCGAGCGGGAGCCCATGGTGTCCAGCTCCAGCGCCACCCGGCGCAGCACCGCCGCCGTGCGCTCGATCATCGCCTCGACGAGGCCGCCCATCACCGCGATCGGGGTGGCCGAAGCCAGCCCGTCGCGCGACACCTTGCGCCGGAAGGCCAGGAAGGGCTGCGGGTCGATGTGGTGGACGGTCACGAGGTGGGCCGGCGTCACCAAGAAGCTGACGGGGGTGATGCGCGGCGATTCGGTGTCCGCCCAGACCAGTCCCATCACAGTCAGGTGCACGCGGCCGGGGAGCACGCGGATGCGGCTGGACTCCTCGATCTCCGCCATCTGTTCGCGGGTGGGCAGGGGGAAGCCGACCAGCCGCTCGGCCCGGTGACGCTCGTCCGGTGCCGGGTTGACGAGGTCGAGCCACGCGGCGCTGTCGGGCAATGGCCCAAGCATCGCCTCGGCCCCTTTGGACCAGACCAGCCGCCCGCCGTCGTTGACGAAGACATGCAGCATGGGCCGCTCCCTCGCCGGTCAGACGATCCGGCCGATGCGGCGGGGCTTCGCGGGCTGCGGCCCCTTGGGCGCGTCGTCGCCGGGCGCGGCGTCGAGATCGAGCCGGCCCCCTTCCTGGCGCAGCGCCTCCTCCAGCTTGCGGCGGAAGGCACCGCCGTCGCGGCGGCGGTCGAGGAAGTCGCCCACCGCGGCCTTGGCGTTGTCGCGGTCGAACGGCACCTGCCCGAACACGGCCATCTTCGCCTGCTCGATCACCTTGGGATCGAGCCGCTGGCGAAGCGCCGCCATCTGGCGGATCAGCTCCTTGCGCGGGTCGGACATGCGGTCCTCCCTTTCTCTGACCGGCGAGGGCCGGCGGCGCGCCTAGTCGCGGCCGATCAGCGTGCCGGCCCCGCCCTCGGTGAAGATTTCCAGCAGCAGCGCGTGCGGCACGCGGCCGTCCAGGATGACCGCCGCGTCCACCCCCTGCTCGACGGCGCCGATGCAGGTCTCGATCTTCGGGATCATGCCGCCCG
>OFDN01002479.1_pt1 | contig 10114 bp, 7 predicted proteins | sample 1520971 | NCBI WGS metagenome assembly OFDN01 (sample SAMEA94257418, study PRJEB24077) | hot springs metagenome | biome: Aquatic biome; feature: Geographical feature; material: Water | place: India | collected 2012-06-12 | depth 5 m | reverse complement strand
GCCAGGCGCTTGGCCTTGTCGCGCGACAGGATGGTGTCGCCGTAGCCGTTTTCGAGGGAGTCGATCGCGACGGACACGAAGTCGCCGACTTCGACCTCGACCTCGCCCTGGTCGTTCTTGAATTCTTCGATGGGAACGTAGGACTCGCTCTTGAGGCCTGCGTTGACCACCACGAAGCTGTGCTCGATGCGGACGACTTCCGCGGAGATCACCTCGCCGGCGCGCATGTCGCGCTTCTGGAGGCTTTCCTCGAACATGGCGGCAAAGGATTCGCCGCCGGTGGTGGCAGATTGCATTTCAGACATGGAGTTTCCTGGGAGCCGGCCGAGGAGGGGAGAGATCGAAAGCGATCTGCAAGGGGGCCGGCAGAGAGTGCAACGGAGGTTGCGGTTACGTTGAACAAACCGCCACCCGGCGCAGCCTGTGCGCTGCTGGGGTGGGTGGCGGCACCCGAAAAGCCTGCCGGTTATGCGCCGAAAGGCCGGCGCCGTTCCCACCAATCCAGCACCTGGGCCACGGATTCATCCACGGCCTGGGCTGAGTTGTCGAGCAGCAGCGCATCTTCGGCGGGCTGCAGCGGTGCGATGGCACGGGTACGGTCCCGGGCGTCGCGTGCTTCCAAGTCTGCGCGAAGGTCGTCGATATTAGACGATAAACCCTTGGAAATCAACTGCTTATGCCGCCGCTCGGCCCGTGTGGCGGCGCTGGCGGTGAGAAACACCTTCAGCAACGCATCGGGAAAGATCACCGTGCCCATGTCGCGGCCGTCGGCCACCAGGCCCGGCGCCCGGCGGAAGGACACCTGCAGCGCATACAGCGCCGAGCGCACGTCGCCCAGCGCGGAGATCTTCGACGCCCGGCTGCCCACGTCCTCCCGGCGAAGCTCGTCGCTCACTTCCTCGCCATCGAGGAACAGCCGCGGGCCGTCGAAGCGCAGGTTCAGCCGGGCGATCACCGCGGCGATGCCCGGGCCGTCGCTGTCGGCCACGCCCTGGCGCAGCGAGGCCAGCGCCGCCACGCGGTACAGCGAGCCGGAATCGAGGAAGTGATAACCCAGCGACGCCGCCAGCGTGCTGGCCAGCGTGCCCTTGCCGGAGGCGGTGGGTCCGTCGATGGTGATCACCGGCACCTGCTCGCGCGGGGCATGGGCCAGCTCGAACAGCGCCTCGAAGTAGTCGGGGAATGTCTTGCCCACGCACTTCGGATCGAGGATGCGCATCGGCAGGCCGTTGAAGGCCGCCAGCGACAGGCACATCGCCATCCGATGGTCGTCGTAGGTGTGGATGGCCGCGGGACGCCACAGCACTGGCGGCCGCACCTCCAGGAAGTCGTCGCCTTCGACCACCTCGGCGCCCACCTTGCGCAGTTCGTTGGCCATCGCGGCAATGCGGTCGGTCTCCTTCACGCGCCAGCTGGCGATGTTGGTCAGCCGCGTGGGACCGTCGGCATACAGCGCCATGACCGCCAGCGTCATCGCGGCGTCGGGGATGTGGTTGCAGTCCAGCGTGATGGCGCGCAGCGGCCAGGCGCCGCGCCGCACCTCGATGCGGTTGGCCTCCATCCGCACGTCGGCGCCCATGGCCTGCGCGGCTTCGACGAAGCGCACGTCACCCTGGATGGAGGCACTGCCCACGCCATCGATGCACACCGGCGCGTCCACTGCGGCGATGGCGCCCAGCGCGACGAAATACGAGGCGGACGACGCATCGCCTTCCACATGCACCGCGCCCGGCGAGCGGTAGCGGCTGCCGGCGGGGAGGGTGAAACGCTGCCAGCCGTCACGCTGCACCTGGATGCCGAAGCGCGCCAGCAGGTTCAGCGTGATCTCGACATAGGGCTTGGAGATCAGCTCGCCGTCGACCTCGATGACGATGTCGCGGCCCGGCGTGGAATCGGTGGCGCCGCTGGCCAGCGGCAGCGCCAGCAGCAGCGCGGTGAGGAACTGGCTCGACACGTCGCCGCGCACCCGCACCGCGGTGGCGGTGCGCAGGGTGCCCTTGGCGGTGCCGGCCAGCAGCAGCGGCGGGTAGCCGTCGGTGCCCAGGTAGCGGATGTCGCAGCCGAGTTGCCGCAGCGCATCCACCAGGTCGCCGATGGGCCGCTCATGCATGCGGGCGACGCCGCTCAGCTCGAACTGCCCGCCCTGCGTGGCGGCCAGCACCGCCAGCGCGGCGGCCAGCGGACGCATGGCGGTGCCGGCATTGCCCAGAAACAGCGCAGCCTGGTGCACTGGCAGCTGGCCGCCGATGCCGGTCACGCGCAGGGTGGCGCCTTCCTGCTCGATGCCGCAGCCCAGGGTGCGCAGCGCGTCGATCATCACCCGCGTGTCGTCGGAATCCAGCAGATCGTGCACCAGCGTGCTGCCTTCGGCCAGGCCGGCCAGCAGCAGCACGCGGTTGGAGATGCTCTTGGAGCCGGGCAGACGGATGGATCCGGACGCCTTGGCGAGCGGGGGCAGGTCGAGGAAGGGGATGGCGAACACGAACGCGGCGGCTTGGAGGCGGTAGGGCGTGGAGGAGGGGAGCGCTCAGCGCGCCGGCGGCAGGGCCACCGGGGCGGCGGGGCGCGGGCTGTTCATCTGCCAGGCGGCGCGGCCTTCGGAGGCGCTGCGGATCAGGTCTTCCAGCGCCTCGGCATTGCCGGAGCGGATCACATGCTCCAGCGCATCCAGCGCATGGCGGAAGCGCATCGACTGCTTCAGCGTCTCTTCCCGGTTGGCCAGCAGGATATCGCGCCAGATCGTCGGATCGCTGGCGGCGATGCGGGTGAAATCCCGGAAGCCCGGCCCGGCCAGCGACAGGAAATCGTCGCCGCCCGGCTGCTTGGCCACTGCGCTGAAGTACGCGAAGGCCAGCAGGTGCGGCAGGTGGCTGACGGCGGCGAAGGCGGCATCATGGTTCTCGGGCGACATGCGCAGCACCTGCGCCCCGATGGCGGCCCAGACGTCGGTGGCCTTCTGCACCAGGGCCGCGTCGGTCTGCGGCAGCGGCGTGAGGATGACCTGGCGGCCGACGTAGAGGTCGGCGTCGGCATGGGCGATGCCGGCCTTTTCCTTGCCGGCGATGGGATGCGCCGGCACGAAGCCGCCGATGCGCTCCTTCAGCGCGCGGCGCGCGGCATCCACAACGTCGCGCTTGGTGGAGCCCACGTCCATGAAGAGCACGCCCGGCTCGACGAGGTGGCGGATGGCCTTGAAAGTGGCTTCCGTGGCCGACACGGGCACGGCCAGCAGCACGATGTCGGCGCCGGCCACCGCCAGCAGTGCCGACTCGGCGGCCACGTCGATGGCGCCGGCCCGGCGGGCCCGCTCGGTGGTGGAGGGCGACTTGCTGTAGCCCACCACATGCTTCACCAGACCGGCGCGCTTCAGTGCCAGCGCGAACGAGCCGCCCATGAGGCCGCAGCCGATCAGGCCGAGTTGCTGGAACATGGTCAGTGGCTGTCGAGCGGGTAGGTGCCCAGCACCTTGAAGAAGTCGCATACCTCGCGCAGCTCACGCATGGCCGCGGCCACCGGCGGATCCTCCGGATGGCCTTGCAGGTCGACGTAGAAGTAGTACTCCCACTGGCCCGAGCGGGCCGGGCGCGACTCGAAGCGGGTCATCGACACGCCGTGGCGCTTCAGCGGCACCAGCATGTCGTGCACGGCGCCGGGCCGGTTGACCACCGACACCACCAGGCTGGTGCAGTCGTGCCCCGAGCGGCTGGGCTGCGGATGGCGGTCGGGGTGGGTGACCACCGCGAAGCGGGTGCGGTTGTGGGGATCGTCCTGGATGGCGCGGCCCACCACATGCAGGCCGTATTCGCTGGCTGCGCGCTCGCTGGCGATCCCGGCCAGCTTCGGGTCAGTGCCGGCCAACCGCGCGCCCTCGGCATTGCTGGCCACCGGCCGGCGTTCCACATGCGGCAGGTGGTTGCTGAGCCAGCTGTGGCACTGCGCCAGCGCCTGCGGGTGGGCGCACACCGCCTCGATGCCTTCCAGCGAATCGACGCTGCGCAGCAGGTTCTGCCGCACCATCAGGCTGGTCTCGCCGATGATGAACAGCGGCGTGGTGAGGAACAGGTCCAGCGAGCGCGTGACCACGCCCTCGTTCGAGTTCTCCACCGGCACCACGCCGAAATCGGCCGCGCCCGAGGTGGTGACATGGAACACCTCGTCGGCATTGGCACACGGCACCCGCACGATGGAAGCGCCGAAGTAACCAAGCGCCGCTTCCTCGCTGAAGGTGCCGGCCGGGCCGAGGTAGGCCACGCGCATGGGCGTTTCCAGCGAGCGGCAGGCCGACATGATCTCGCGCCAGATCGGGGCCACGCTGTCCGAGCGCAGCGGGCCGGCGTTGATGCGCTTGAGGCCGTCGATCACCTGCGCCTCACGCTCGGGGCGAAAGACCACCGAGCCTTCCTTCTTCTTGATCTCGCCCACCGCCAGCGCCAGCGCGGCGCGGCGGTTCAGCAGCGCCAGCAGGTCGCGGTCCAGCGTGTCGATCTGGTGGCGCAGCGCCAGCAGCTCCGGCGGCGTGGAAGAGGAGGGTTCGGCCATGTCGAGCGGGATGGAAGGTTTACTTGGCGCCGCTGGCCTTGCCGGCGGCGGGCCGGGAAGCCTCGGTGGCGGGCGCGCTGATGCCCAGCGTGCTGCGCACCTTGGACTGCAGCGCCTGCAGCTTGGGGTCCAGCGCGGGCGCCGCTTCCACGATGAGCTTCTGCGCGAAGGCGTTCTGGATCTCCGGCGCCACCTGCTGGTACTTCTTGTTCACCGGCGACTCCAGCCAGGCCAGCAGCGCCTTCAGCTCCTCCTCGGTGAACTTCTCTTCCATCTGCGCGCCCAGGGTGCTGGGCGCCAGCTTCATCGCGCGGTCGCGCAGCACCGGCACCGCCTCGTCGACGAACTTGCGCACGTCGGCCTCGATCTGCTTGCCGGTGGCTTCGCGCTTGTCGGCCGGCAGCTGCTGCAGGGCGTTGCCCGCGGCCTGCATCATCTGCAGCGCGGGGCGCTCGGCGATGCTCTTGGCGATGTTCTCGATGGCGGGTTGCTGGGCCGCGAGGATCTTGTCCACCAGCTGTTTCTTGGTCTGCGCGTGCGCGCCGACCGCGGCGACCACCAGGGCCGCCATCAGCAGGGTCTTCTTCATCAGGTGTTCTCCTCAGGGGCGGCGGCATCGCCTTCGCCCGGGGTTTCGATGTTGGCGTCGTTTTCGACGATGCGTTGCAGGCCCGACAGCTTGGTGCCGTCGTCCAGCGCGATCAGCGTGACGCCTTGCGTGGCGCGGCCGAGCTCACGAATCTCGGAGACCCGGGTGCGCACCAGCACACCCTTGTCGGTGATCAGCATGATCTCGTCCTCGGGGCGCACGAGGGTGGCTGCGACCACCTTGCCGTTGCGCTCGCTCTGTTGGATGGCGATCATGCCCTTGGTTCCCCGCCCGTGGCGGGTGTACTCGACGATCGAGGTGCGCTTGCCGAAACCGTTCTCGGTGGCGGTCAGCACGCTCTGCAGTTCGTCCTCGGCCACCAGCATGGCGATCAGGTTCTGCCCCGGCTCCAGCGCCATGCCGCGCACGCCGCGGGCCTGGCGGCCCATCGGGCGCACGTCGTCCTCGTCGAATCGCACGGCCTTGCCGGCGTCGGAGAACAGCATTACGTCGTGCTTGCCGTCGGTCAGCGCGGCGCCGATCAGATGGTCGCCTTCGTCGAGGTCGACCGCGATGATGCCGGCCTTGCGCGGGTTGCTGAATTCGTCCAGCGCCGTCTTCTTCACCGTGCCCAGCGCGGTGGCCATGAAGATGTAGTTGTCGGCCGGGAAGGTGCGGAACTCGCCGGTCAGCGGCAGCACCACGGTGATCTTCTCGCCAGGCTGCAGCGGGAACATGTTGACGATCGGCTTGCCGCGGCTGGCGCGACCGCCTTGCGGCACCTCCCATACCTTCAGCCAGTACACGCGACCGCGGTCGCTGAAGCACAGGATCCAGTCGTGCGTGTTGGCGATGAAGAGCTGGTCGACCCAGTCGTCTTCCTTCGTGGTAGTGGCCTGCTTGCCGCGGCCGCCGCGTCGCTGCGCGCGGTATTCGCCGAGCGGCTGGCTCTTGATGTAGCCGCTGTGGCTGAGCGTCACCACCATGTCGGTGGGCGTGATCAGGTCCTCGGTGCCCAGCTCCTGCGCGTTGTGCTCGATCACGCTGCGGCGGGTGCCTACCTTGGTCTGGCCGAACTCCTGCTTCAGCGCGGTGAGTTCCTCGCTGATGAGGAAGGTCACGCGCTCCGGCTTGGACAGGATGTCCAGCAGGTCGGCGATCTGCGCCATCACGTCCTTGTACTCGCCGACGATCTTGTCCTGCTCCAGCCCGGTCAGGCGCTGCAGGCGCATCTGCAGGATTTCCTGGGCCTGGTCGTCCGACAGGCGGTACAGGCCGTCGTCCTGCATGCCGTAGTCGGCGGGCAGGCCCTCGGGGCGGTAGGCCTGGCGGCCGCCGGGGGTGTCACTCTCGGCGCGGGCCAGCATCTCGCGCACCAGCGACGAGTCCCAGCTCTTGCTCATCAGCGCCGCCTTGGCCACCGGCGGCGTCGGCGAGTTCTTGATCGTCTCGATGAACTCGTCGATGTTGGCCAGCGCCACGGCCAGGCCTTCCAGCACATGGCCGCGCTCGCGTGCCTTGCGCAGCGCGAACACCGTGCGGCGCGTCACCACTTCGCGGCGGTGCTCCAGGAAGTACTCGATCAGCTGCTTCAGGTTGAGCAGGCGCGGCTGGCCGTCCACCAGCGCCACCATGTTCATCCCGAAGCTGTCCTGCAGCTGCGTCTGCTTGTACAGATTGTTCAGCACCACCTCGGGCACTTCGCCGCGCTTGAGCTCGATCACCACCCGCATGCCGGACTTGTCGCTCTCGTCCTGGATGTGGCTGATGCCATCGATCTTCTTGTCGTGGACCAGCTCGGCGATGCGCTCGAGCAGGGTCTTCTTGTTCACCTGGTACGGAATCTCGTCGACGATGATCGACTGGCGCTGCCCGCGGTCGATGTCTTCGAAGTGGCACTTGGCGCGCATCACCACCTTGCCACGGCCGGTGCGGTAGCCCTCGCGCACACCCGTCAAGCCGTAGATGATGCCGGCGGTGGGGAAGTCGGGCGCCGGGATGATCGACATCAGTTCGTCGATCGTGGCATCCGGGCTGCGCAGCAGGTGCAGGCAGGCGTCCACCACCTCGTTCAGGTTGTGCGGCGGGATGTTGGTGGCCATGCCCACCGCGATGCCGCCCGAGCCGTTGACCAGCAGGTTGGGCAGCCGCGTGGGCAGCACCAGCGGCTCCTTCTCCGAGCCGTCGTAGTTGGGTCCGAAATCGACGGTTTCCTTGTCGATGTCGGCCAGCAGTTCATGGGCGATCTTCGACAGCCGGATTTCGGTGTAACGCATCGCCGCGGCGTTGTCGCCGTCGATCGAGCCGAAGTTGCCCTGGCCGTCCACCAGCATGTGGCGCATGGAAAAGTCCTGCGCCATCCGCACGATGGTGTCGTAGACCGACTGGTCGCCGTGCGGGTGGTACTTACCGATCACGTCGCCGACGATACGGGCCGATTTCTTGTAGGGCCGGTTCCAGTCGTTGTTCAGCTCGTGCATCGCGAACAGCACGCGCCGGTGCACCGGCTTCAGGCCGTCGCGTGCGTCGGGCAGGGCGCGCCCGACGATCACGCTCATCGCATAGTCGAGGTAAGAACGCCGCATCTCCTCTTCGAGGCTGATGGGCAGGGTTTCCTTGGCGAACTGGGTCATGGGGGCGGCAAACGCGGGCGGCGCGGGTGCGCCGTGACCTGTGGGATGAGACGCGGGATTCTAAGCGGCAGTGCTTTGTCGCTCGAAAGCAACACAGGCGTTACCTCCCGGCCGGGCAGTTGCCAAAATGGGGCCAGCCGAGCGCCGTATGGCACAATCCTTCGCGTCGGTGGTGGCGCTTGACAAACAAGGCGCTTGCCAAGTTATACGCTTCCGAATTTGGACGTTACGCAGCACAACTGCGGCTTTCCTTGAGAGGAGAATCAATGAAGAAACTGAACACCGTGGCGGTGCTGTTCGCATCGGTCGCGCTCGCCGCTCCGCTGTCGACGGCCTTCGCCCAAGCGCAGACGAACGACAATTGGCGCAATGCCGACGGTACCGTCTGGAAGAACGGCACCAACGAACTGTGCTGGCGCGATGCCAACTGGACCCCCGCCACGGCGGATCCCAGCTGCGACGGCGCGCTGAAGCCGGCCGCGCCGGCTCCGGCTCCGGCTCCGCAGGCTGCCCCGGCACCCGCTCCGGCTCCCGCCCCGGCACCGGTCCGCCCGGCTCCGGTCAGCGAAAAGGTCACCTACGCCGCCGACGCCTTCTTCGACTTTGACAAGTCGGTCCTGAAGCCGGAAGCCCGCGCCAAGCTGGACGACCTGGTCAGCAAGACCGGCGGCATCAACCTGGAAGTCATCATCGCCGTGGGTCACACCGACTCCGTCGGCAGCGATGCCTACAACCAGCGTCTGTCGGTGCGTCGCGCCGAAGCCGTGAAGACCTACCTGGTCTCCAAGGGCGTCGAGAAGAACCGCGTCTACACCGAAGGCAAGGGCGAAAAGCAGCCCGTCGCCGATAACAAGACCGCCGATGGCCGCGCGAAGAATCGCCGCGTGGAAATCGAAGTGGTTGGCACGCGCAATAAGTAATCGGTTCTCCGGTTCTTAAACAAACCCCGCTCCGGCGGGGTTTGTCATTTGTGCGGCAAGTATCTCCAGTTGGGTCGCGGTAGGATGTAAATCATGATGAATGCCGATCCTCAAGAACTGGCCAAATTCAGCGAGCTGGCCCATCGCTGGTGGGATCCCGAGAGCGAATTCAGGCCGCTGCACCAGATCAATCCGCTGCGGCTGGGTTGGATCGAACAGTCCGTTCCAGTGGCCGGCAAGCGGGTGCTGGACGTCGGCTGCGGCGGCGGCATCCTGGCGGAGTCGATGGCCCAGCGCGGCGCCAAGGTGCTCGGCATCGACCTGGCGGACAAGCCGCTGAAGGTGGCCCAGCTGCATGCGATGGAGTCAGGCGTCGACGGCGTGGAGTACCGCCAGGTGGCCGCCGAGGCGTTGGCGGCGGAGCAGCCCGCCAGCTTCGACGTGGTGACCTGCATGGAGATGCTGGAACATGTGCCCGATCCGTCGTCGGTGGTGCGTGCCTGCGCCACCTTGGTGAAGCCGGGCGGCTCGGTCTTCTTCTCCACCATCAACCGCAATGCCAAGGCCTTCCTGTTTGCCATCGTGGGCGCCGAGCATGTGCTGCAGTTGCTGCCCAAGGGCACGCATGAATATGCCAAGTTCATCCGCCCCAGCGAGCTGGCGCGCTGGTGTCGCGAGTCGGGGCTGCTGCTGGGCGAGACCAAGGGCATGGAATACAACCCGCTGACGCGCCGCTACTGGCTGTCGGCCGACACCAGCGTGAACTACCTGGTGGCGTGCCGGAAACCGCTGGCATGAGCGTCCGCGCCATCCGCACGGTGCTGTTCGATCTGGACGGCACGCTGATCGACAGCGCGCCCGACCTGGCCGGTGCCGTCAACAGCCTGCGGGAACGCAAGGGCCTCGCGCCGGTGCCCTATGGACGCCTGCGGCCCATGGTGGGCACCGGTGCGCGCGGCATGATCGGCGCCGCCTTCGGCCTCCAACCGGGCGACGAGGGCTTCGACGCGCTGCGCGACGAGTTCCTGGCGCTGTACGAGCGCAACCTGCTGCAGCACACCCGGGTGTTCGAGCAGATGGTGCCGGTGCTGGACGCCCTGGATGCGGCGGGCCTGCGCTGGGGCATCGTCACCAACAAGGCCGAGCGCTTCACGTTGCCTGTGGTGCAGGGCCTGGGCCTGGACGGCCTGGCCGCCAGTGCGGCGCCGGCGGCCGAGTTGATGCGGCGTGCCTTCGGCCGCTGGGGCGAAGTGGCCATGGTGGCGGTGGTGGCCGCGACCTCGGTGGCGGTGATGAATGCGACGCTCATCGCCGGGGCGCGCACCACCTATGCCGCGGCGCGCGATCTCGGCCTCAAGGTGCCGGTCGTCGTGCGCCTCGAGGGCACGAACGTCGAGAAGGGCCGCGAAATTCTCTCGAATTCGGGCCTCGCC
>OFDN01002478.1_pt1 | contig 10116 bp, 7 predicted proteins | sample 1520971 | NCBI WGS metagenome assembly OFDN01 (sample SAMEA94257418, study PRJEB24077) | hot springs metagenome | biome: Aquatic biome; feature: Geographical feature; material: Water | place: India | collected 2012-06-12 | depth 5 m | reverse complement strand
CGATACGGTCGAACGGCTGCTCGACGCCCGCGGCACGGCCGTGCCACGGCTCCTCCACTGGGGCTCCGTTCTCGGAGCGGTTGAGCCAGAATCCCTCTCAGTCCTCGCCGACGCCGGCGCGGCAATCGCGCCGAGCTCCCCCGACTCCCCCGTGCTGCCGAGCATCTTCGCCTCGCCGGCCGAGGGCTTCAGCGGGTTCCCGGCGCTCGTCGTGCGTCGCGCGGGTGCGCCGTTCGGGCGGCTGCCGCTCCGCATCCGACAGACCGCTGTCACCGCTGACGACACGTCGGTCTCGGTGCAGCTGGAGTGCGCCGACGACCACGGCGCTCTGCTCGCGCTCGCGTGGCGCGCCGTGCTCTCCGCCGAGGGCGTGCTGACGATCGGAATGGATGCGCGCTCCCTCGCCCCCGAGGGCGTCGAGCTGCACCGTCTCGCCGCAGCCGTGCCGGTGCCCGCGCGCGCCGCCGAGCTGCTCGACTTCACGGGCCTGTGGGCCGGAGAGCGGCGCCCGCAGCGCGGAGCCGTGCGCGACGGTCTGCACCTGCGCGAGCAGCGTCGCGGCCGCCCCGGCCACGACGCCCCGTACCTCACGGTCGTGGGCACCCCGGGCTTCGGCTTCCGTTCGGGTGAGGTCTGGGCGCTGCACCACGCGTTCAGCGGCAACAGCACGACCGGGGTCGAGGCGCTGCCCACCGGTCATCGGCGCCTCCTCGCCGCCGAGCTGCTCGAGCCCGGCGAGATCGTGCTCGGCTCCGGTGAGGTCTATACCGCGCCCGACGCGATCCTGGCGTGGTCCGACCGCGGCCTGGACGGTCTGAGCGAGCGGTTCCACCCCTTCGTGCGCGCGCTGAGCCCCGCGACGCACCGGCCGGTCGTGCTCAACACGTGGGAGGCCGTCTACTTCGATCACGAGCTCGAGCGGCTGCTGCCGCTCGTCGACGCGGCCGCCGACCTCGGCATCGAGCGCTTCGTGCTCGACGACGGCTGGTTCCACGGCCGCACCGACGACCGCCGCGCCCTCGGCGACTGGACAGTCGACCCCGAGCGGTGGCCCGCCGGCCTGCACCCGCTCGTCGACGCCGTCGTGGCGCGGGGCATGGAGTTCGGGCTCTGGGTCGAGCCCGAGATGGTGAGTCCCGACTCGCGGCTCGCGCGGGAGCATCCCGACTGGATGCTGGCCGACGTCTCCGACCAAGCGGGCGCGCACCACCCGCCCACGTGGCGCTTCCAGCACACGCTCGACCTGACGATCCCGGCGGCGCGCGCGCACGTGCTCGATGCGCTCAGCGCGCTGCTCGACGAGTACCCGATCGCCTTCCTCAAGTGGGATCACAACCGCGACCAGCACGCCGGCAGCGCCGCCGCCCACACGCGGGCGGTGTACGCCCTCATCGACGAGCTGCGCGCGCGGCATCCGCAGGTGGCGATCGAGAGCTGCGCGTCCGGTGGCGCGCGCGTCGACCTCGGCATCGCTCGTCGCGTGCACCGGTTCTGGACGAGCGACACCAACGATGCCCTCGATCGGCAGCGCATCCAGCGCTACAGCGCGCTGCTCATGCCGCCCGAGCTGCTCGGAGGGCATGTCGGAGCCCCGCGCGCGCACATCACCGGGCGCCGCCACGATCTGTCGTTCCGGCTCGCGACGGCGCTGTTCGGCAGCGCCGGCATCGAGTGGGATATCACGTCGGCCTCGGAGGACGACCGCGCGGTGCTGCGCGACTGGGTGGCGACGGTCAAGCGGTTCCGCCCTCTGCTGACCACCGGCCGCACGGTGCGCACCGACGAGCCGACCGACGACCGCGTGGTGCACGCGCTCGTCGCGCCCGACGCCAGCGAGGCGCTGATCGCGCTCGCCACCCTCGCAACGGCGGCCGTCGCGGTCCCGGCCCCCCTCCGACTGCCCGGCCTCGACCCCGCACGCCTCTACCGCATCGAACCGGTCACGTTCGGCGCGCCCCCGCACGCGGTGCAGGATGCTCCCCCGGCGTGGCTCGCCGCCGGCGGCACGACGATCTCGGGTGCGCTGCTCGCCGAGCTCGGCCTGCCCGTGCCGCTGCTCGGGCCGGAGCAGGCGCTCGTGCTGCACGCGGTCGCCGTCGACTGAGCTGTCGTGCGCGCCGCTCCTCGCGCGGCGCGCGGCCTGCAGCGCACTGCGCCTATGGGCGCACTTGCAACGCGTACAGCGCCACGGCGGTCGCGGCCGCGACGTTGAGCGAGTCGACGCCGTGCGCCATCGGGATGGTCACGATGGTGTCGGCGGCGGCGAGAGCGGCCCGGCTGAGCCCGTCGCCCTCGGTGCCGACGACGACGGCGACGCGCTCGGGCGCGGTCGCGGCGAACGCGCGAAGGCCGACCGCGTCGTCGGCGAGGGCGAGCGCGGCGATCGTGAAACCCGCCGCATGCAGCAGCGGCACGGCGTCGTCCCACTCGGGCAGCCGGGTCCAGGGCACCTGCAGCACGGTGCCCATCGAGACGCGCACGCTGCGCCGGTAGAGCGGGTCGGCGCAGCGCGGGGTCACGAGCACCGCATCCGCCCCCAGCCCTGCGACGGAGCGGAATATCGCACCGACGTTGGTGTGGTCGACGACATCCTCGACGATGACCACGCGGCGGGCATCCCGCAGCAGCTCGGCGACCGGGGTCAGCGGCGGCCGGTGCATGCTCGCCAGTGCACCGCGATGCAGGTGGAAGCCGGTGAGCTCCTCCAGCAGACCCGCCGAGCCGACGTGCACGGTGACATCGTGATCACCGAGCAGCGCCTCGAGCTCGGGTAGCCAGCGCTCGCTCGTCAGCACCGAGCGGGGTTCGTGGCCGGCCCGCAGCGCCCGCTCGATGACCGTGAGCGACTCGGCGATGTAGAGCCCGCCCTCCGGCTCGGTGACGCGCCGCAGGGCGACGTCGGTGAGGCGCGCGTAGTCGGCGAGGGCCGGCTCGTCGAGGCTCGTGATGGGGGCGATGCGCATGGATGCTCGTCTCGTGCTCGGCGGAACGCGGGTCGCGCTTCCAGCCCCCGGAAACATATCCGAAACCCGGGCGTTCTAGTCTGCGAGAAGGAACCACCGGAGGCCTCATGTCGATCGCCGCACCGCTCGTCGAGCTGGATGCCACGGCGCGCGCCGCGGTGGATCGGGCCGTCGAGCTGCTGCGCGGTCGTCGTATCGCCGTGCTGACCGGGGCCGGCGTGAGCACCGACTCGGGCATTCCCGACTACCGCGGTGCGGGGGCGCCCGTGCGCACGCCCATGACCTACAGCCAGTTCCTCGCCGACGAGCCGTACCGCAAGCGCTACTGGGCCGGCAGCCATCTCGGCTGGAGCCGCTTCGCCGCCGCCCGCCCCAACGCCGGGCACGTGACCCTCGCCGAGCTCGAGGCGAGCGGCATCGTCACGGGCGTCGTGACGCAGAACGTCGACGGCCTGCACATCCGCGCCGGCAGCCGCCGCGTTGTCGACCTGCACGGGAGCATGGACCGCGTCACGTGCCTGCACTGTGGCCAGACCTTCGACCGCGGGGCGATCGCCGACCGCATCGCCGCCCTCAACCCGTGGCTGAGCGACGCCGACGCGACGATGAATCCGGATGGCGATGCCGAGGTGAGCGATGTCGCCCGCTTCGCGATCCCCGAGTGCTCGGTGTGCGGCGGAACCCTCAAGCCCGACATCGTGTTCTTCGGCGAGTTCGTGCCGCCCGTGAAGTTCGAGGAGGCCCGCGGCATCGTGGCCCGGTCCGACGCGCTGCTCGTGCTCGGCTCCTCGCTCGTCGTGAACTCGGGCATCCGTCTCGTCGGCCAGGCGGCGAAGAAGCGCATCCCGACGATCATCGTCAACCGAGGGGAGACGAAGGCAGACTCCCGCGCCGCCCTTAAGATCGAGGCAGGCACGACCGAGACGCTCGCCGCTCTGCGCGACGCACTGGCGGCCTGATCGACCCCGACCGCCGGGGCCGGCGGAAGGACAGCTCATGACGGTGTTCGCGCTCGTGCGCCACGGCGAGACCGACTGGAACCGCGAGCGGCGCATCCAGGGTTCGACCGACATCCCGCTCAACGACCTCGGCCGCGAGCAGGCGCGGGCGACGGGCGCGCTCCTGGCCGACCGGCGGTGGACGGCCCTCGTCGCCTCTCCCCTGTCGCGGGCGGCCGAGACGGCCCGGTTGATCGGCGAGGCGGTCGGCCTCGGCGACCCCGAGCTTGAGCCGCGCCTCGCCGAGCGCGACTACGGCGAGGCCGAGGGGCTCACCGGCCCCGAGATCGACGCCCGCTACCCCGACGGCGCCGACGTTCCCGGCCGTGAGCCGCGCGAGGCCGTCGCCGAGCGCGCCGTTGCCGCCTTGCACGACCTCGCCGCCCGCCACCCCGGCGAGGCGGTCATCGTCGTCGCGCACGGCGGTGTCATTCGTAGCGTGCTCGAGACGGTCGCCCCCGGCCGGCACCGCGAGCCGATCACCAACGGTTCGGTGCACTCGTTCCGGCACGCCGACGGCTCGCTCGAGCTCGTCGCCTTCGACGACCCGATCGATGAGCGCTCGATCTTCCCGTACACCGACGACTACGAGCAGCAGAACCGTCTGGCCGAGCGCGAGCGGGAGGCCCGCTGATGGCGTCCGGCCCCGAGCGCTTCCTGCAGGCGACCGCGCACCTGCCGATCACTCCGCAGCGGATGCCCGACTCGACCCACACGGCCGCCGAGGCTGCCGCCGCGGTCGGTGTGGAGGTCGGCGCGATCGTCAAGTCGCTCGTCTTCGTCGTCGTCCACGACGACGACACACGCGAGCCCGTGCTCGCCCTCGTGTGCGGCGACAACCGCGCCGACCTCGATGCCCTCGCCGCGGTGCTCGGCGGCCGCATCGAGAAGGCGGACGCGACAACCGTGAAGGCCGCGACGGGCTACTCGATCGGCGGCGTGCCCCCGCTCGGGCATCCCGCACCGGTGCGCACTGTCATCGATCGCGACCTGCTCCGCTTCGAGACCGTGTGGTCGGCGGCCGGCAGCGCCTACGACGTCTTCCCGGCGACGCCACAGCAGCTCGTGGAGTGGACCGGCGGCGAGCTCGCCGCCATCGGCGGATAGGGAGTTCACGGCAGGGTACTTCTCGTCACGAATCACTCTTCGATCCGTGTTCGCCGATTAATGGTGTGACTGTCTCTGCGGCGTGGATAGGGTGACCTTTATCGCGTCAGGCAGGGTTGGAGCAGCATGTGAAGTCACGTCGGTACATCGAGAAAGCAAACACCTTGATGACGATGTCATCTCAGATGGTTCGGGCCACGTGGCCGTTCCTGAGTCCTGAGGTTCGGGCGGTAGTTGGGCGTAATCCAGACGTGCTTGTTGTTGAGCTCCCAATGGATGTTCTTGGTGTGGTTGACCCCGTTAAGTCAGGGTTGGTATGGAGGCTTAGCTACAACCGAACTTCCCCTGAGTACGTTGGGGAAGCGCGATCAGGAATCATGTTTGGCCCATTCCACAGGTACTCCGTCGGTCACGTTGGCATCGAGGTCGTGGCCAACTCTCTCTTGGAAATCCTCCGCCTACGCATCCAAGCCGCCAGGCTAGGTTCCCGAGGCATGACCAACGAACTTGGCGAAATCTTCCATGACGGAATCTCTCGACTGGGGAAGGTCAGCAACCACCTCAGGGAGTCGGATTCGAACTCTCTGGTCGGAAGGTTGGCCATGACACGATCTGTTGAGTTGACAACGTTGAGTGCGGTGAGCTTCCCCGACTTTGCGGATTTTGGCCCATCAGATCCGGACGCTTGACTACCCCTCGGTGACAGCAGACACTCTGTTGCCGACGGTCCCACCTGCCGACTTCCCGAAACCCGGATTGGCGGGGTCGTAGCACAGACTTGCGCGCGGTTCGCTGTTAGTGGCCGTTCGGGCGGCCCAGCCTGGCCTGCTCGCGCAGCAGCTCGAGCAGCACGGCGGCCGACCGGCTCCAGTCGAAACGGGCGGCCTCGGCGGGGGCGGCGGCCGAGCGGCGCTCCCACTCCCCCGCGGCCAGCAGCTCGGTGATGCGGGCGGCGAAGGCCTCCGCATCCCCCGGCGTCGCGTACAGCGCCGTCTCACCGCCGATCTCGCGGAAGATCGGGATGTCGCTGACGACGACGGGCGTGCCGCGCCCCATCGCCTCGACGAGCGGGATGCCGAAGCCCTCGTCGCGCGAGGCGCTCACGAGCGCCGTGGCGCCGTCGAGCAGCGCGGCGTACTCATCGTCGCTCACGCCGTCGTGCACGACGAGTGCCCCCGACGGTGCGGCCGCCTCGAAGCGCGCGCGGTCGGCGGGGCGGATGCGGCTCAGCAGGTGCAGGCGAGCGCCGGGCAGGTGGTGCAGGGCCGTCACGAGCGTGTCGACGCCCTTGTAGGGCATGAACGAGCCCATGTAGACGAGCTCGATGCCCTCGGGGCGTGTCCGCGGCGCGACTGAGGAAGGACGGTCGGCGGCGTTCGGCACGACCGTGATCGAGCGGCTGGTGAGGCGGTGCTCGCGCATGAGCGCACGCGTCGTTTCGCTCACCGTGACGACGGCGTCGGCCCGGTTCAGCAGCAGCCGCTGCGGCCACCACGCCAAGTGGTACAGCCGCCAGCCGACGCGCACCGGCCACGGCAGGTCGCGCGGCGGCGTCGGGTGCGCGTAGTAGATGAGGTCGTGCAGGGTGAGCACCAGCGGGTAGTGCCGCCCGAGCGCGCCCATCGTCTGCATGGGGCTGAAGACGACGTCCGGCGCCAGACGGTTCACCTGCAGCGCGACGAACGGCTCACGCGGGCTCGTGGGGCCGCTGACGCGGTGCCAGGGGAGGCCCTCGGGCAGCATCGACAGCTGCCGCTCGTCGCTGATGAGCAGTTCGAGCGACTCGGAGCCGGCGAGCAGCGGACGGAGGGCATCCACGAGGCCCGCGGTGAACCGGCTGATGCCGTCGTGGCGCGGAAAGCGCACGTAGCGGCAGTCGACGAGGATGCGCATCGGCGTGCTAGGCGAGAAAGCCGCGGATGGCCGCCGCCGCCTCGACCGGCTTCTCGTAGTGGATGAGGTGCCCGACGCCGGTGATGACCTCGAGGCGGGCATCCGGGAACAGCGTCATCAGGTGCAGCTGCGCGGAGAGCGGCGTGATGTCGTCCTCATCGGCGACGATCAGCAGCGTGGTGGGCGCGACGGCAGCGGCGAACTCCGAGACGTCGTGCGAGACCGAGGTGCGGAACGCCTCGAGCAGGCTGTCGCGGTTCGCGAAGGCCGAGAAGTAGCGGTCGTGCTCCTCGTGGATCCAGCGCCGCAGGGTACGGTCGCCGGTCTTCGCCATTGTCACGCTCATGATGCGGGTGACGAGCCTGCTGCGCAGCGCCGCGAACCCCAGGCGCTCGGGCAGTGCCGCGCCCACCCGGTAGAAGCCGACGGCGAGCCGGGTCAGCACCCCGCGCGGCCCCGCGAGCGCGTTCTGCCCGATCGGGTTGACCAGGATGACGCGCGGCGTCGGAACACCGCTCGCGACGGCGGCCGAGACGACGATCGAGCCGAACGAATGGCCGAGCAGCACCGCCGTGCCGTGCACACAGGTCGCGTGCAGGAAGGCGTCGAGCCAGGCCGTGTAGCCCGCGATGTCGTGCGCCCGGCCGACGAGCGGCTCGCTGGCACCGAACCCGGGCAGGTCAGGGGCGATGAAGCGGATGCCCGGCAGCTGCGCCACGACCGGCCCGAGCCCGTGGTGGTCGCCGCGGAAGCCGTGCACAAGCACGACCGTGCGGTCGGCGTCGGGCTCGCCGTACTCCACCAGATGGGTGCGCGAGCCGAGCACCTCGATGTCGCGCTCGCGCGCCGGGATGCGCGCGAGCGCCTCGGCGTACGGAGAGGGAGTGGCCATCGTGATTAGTCTAGGCGGGTGTCGTTCACCGCCCCCCTCACCACTCCCGGCCTCGCTCTCGACCCGCACTGGCACCGTCGCGCCGTGTTCTACGAGGTGATGGTGCGCTCGTTCATGGATTCGAACGGCGATGGCATCGGTGACCTCGCGGGCCTCATCTCGAAGCTCGACTACCTGCAGTGGCTCGGCGCCGACGCGCTCTGGCTGCCGCCGTTCTTCGAGAGCCCGCTGCGCGACGGCGGCTACGACGTCGCCGACTACACCGCGGTGCTGCCCGAGTTCGGCACGATCGAGCAGTTCCGCGAGCTGGTGACGAAGGCGCACGAGCGCAACATGCGCGTCGTCATCGACCTCGTCATCAACCACACCTCCGATCAGCACCCCTGGTTCCAGGCGTCGCGGGAGGACCCGCAGGGGCCCTACGGCGACTACTACGTCTGGAGCGACACCGACGAGAAGTACCAGGACGTGCGCATCATCTTCGTCGACACCGAGGAGTCGAACTGGGCCTTCGACCCGGTACGGCGCCAGTTCTACTGGCACCGGTTCTTCTCGCACCAGCCCGACCTGAACTTCGAGAACCCGAAGGTGCACGACGAGATCTTCGACGTGGTGCGGTTCTGGGCCGACCTCGGCGTCGACGGCTTCCGCCTCGACGCGATCCCCTATCTCTACGAGTCCGACGGCGGCACCGGCGAGAGCGAGCCGCCCACCCACGCGTTCATCGCGAAGCTGCGCGCCATGATCGACGAGGAGTACCCCGGCCGCATCCTCATCGCCGAGGCCAACCAGTGGCCCCACGAGGTCGTCGAGTTCTTCGGCACCGACGAGCAGCCCGAGTGCCACATGGCCTTCGACTTCCCGGTCATGCCGCGCATCTTCTACGCCCTCCGCTCGCAGCAGGCGACCGAGCTCGAGCGGCAGCTGAGCGAGGAGGTGCACGCCCCCGAGGGCAGCGCCTGGGGCGTCTTCCTGCGGAACCACGACGAGCTGACCCTCGAGATGGTCAGCGAGGAGTACCGGCAGGCGATGTACGGCTGGTACGCCTACGACCCGCGGATGCGCGCCAACGTTGGCATCCGCCGGCGGCTGGCGCCGCTGCTCGACAACGCACGGTCGGAGCTCGAACTGGCCCACGCCCTGCTCTTCAGCCTGCCGGGAAGCCCCTTCCTGTACTACGGCGACGAGATCGGCATGGGCGACAACATCTGGCTGCCCGACCGCGACAGCTCGCGCACGCCCATGCAGTGGACGCCCGACCGCAACGCGGGCTTCTCGACCGCCGACCCCGGCAAGCTGTACCTGCCCGTCGTGCAGTCGCTCGTCTATCACTACAACCAGATCAACGTCGAGAGCCAGCTCGCCCAGTCGCGCTCGCTGCTGCACTGGGTGCGCAACGTGATCCACGTGCGCAAGGCACACCCGACCTTCGGCCTCGGCACGATGCGCGTGCTGCGCACCGACAACGAGTCGGTGCTGGCGTTCGTGCGCGAGTACGCCGGAACCGGCACGCACCTGGGCGACTCGGCCGAGCGCATCCTGTGCGTCTTCTCGTTCGCCCACAACCCCGTGTCGGTGACCATCGCAGCGGAGCGGCTCGAGGGGGCGGGCCTGCACGATCTCTTCGGCGGCGCGCCCTTCCCGGCGGTCGGCGACGACGGACGCCTCACCCTGACCCTCGGCAGCCAGAGCTTCTTCTGGCTCGGCGTGGACGCGGCGCGATGAGCCTCCTCGACGGCGACCTGGCGGTCTTCGACCTCGAGACGACGGGGGTGGATGTCCGCACCGCCCGCATCGTCACCGCCTGCGTCGCCCTGCTCGACGCCTCCGGCGCGCTCGTGTCGCGGCGCGACTGGCTGGCCGACCCCGGCGTCGAGATCCCGGAGGGTGCCGCGGCCATCCACGGGGTGACGACCGAGCGCGCGCGGGCCGAGGGTCGCCCGGCCCCCGAGGTCGTGGCCGAGATCGTGGCCGAGCTGCGCGCCCAGCTCGCCGCCGGTCGTCCTCTCGTGGTCTACAACGCCCCCTACGACCTCTCCCTGCTCGCGCACGAGGCCGCGCGGCACGGCGTCGCGCCTCTCGTCGATCCGGCTCCGGTCATCGACCCGCTCGTCATCGACAAGGCCGTCGACCGCTACCGCAAGGGCAAGCGCACCCTCGAGGTCGCGGCCGCCCACTACGGGGTCGCCCTCGACGGCGCGCACGACGCCGGCGTCGACGCGATCGCCGCGGGCCACGTCGCGCGGGCCATCGCCTCGACGCA
>OFDN01002476.1_pt1 | contig 10123 bp, 7 predicted proteins | sample 1520971 | NCBI WGS metagenome assembly OFDN01 (sample SAMEA94257418, study PRJEB24077) | hot springs metagenome | biome: Aquatic biome; feature: Geographical feature; material: Water | place: India | collected 2012-06-12 | depth 5 m | reverse complement strand
GGATACTTCGCGAAAAATATGTAGAAGCAGAAGTGGGTGTTACCGGCGCCAATTTTATTGTGGCCGATGTGGGCGGTATTGCCGTAACTGAAAATGAGGGCAACGCGCGTTTAAGCTGTGGTATGCCCAAAACACATATCGTGGTGGTAGGTATTGAAAAAGTGATACCCTCCATCAATGACCTCGCATTATTCTGGCCCCTGCTGGCCACTTATGGTACCGGACAGCGGGTCACATCCTACAATACGCTGGTTTCTGGTCCCCGCCAGGAAGGCGAAACCGACGGACCGGAAGAAATGTACGTGATACTGCTGGATAATGGCAGGACCAACCTGCTGAAAAGTCCTGTGTCGCGAGAGGCATTGTACTGCATCCGCTGCGGCGCCTGTTTGAATGCCTGCCCGGTATATAAGAATATCGGAGGGCACTCCTACGAGACCACGTATAGCGGTCCGATCGGTAAAGTGATCACGCCTCACCTGAGTGGGATGGATGAGTACAAACACCTGAGTTATGCATCTTCATTGTGCGGAAACTGCACGGAGGTCTGCCCGGTGCGTATCAACCTGCACGAATTGCTGCTGGATAACCGACACGAAGCTGTGATGAGCGGATCCAGCTCTTTGGCTGAGCGTCTGGCCTGGAAAATGTGGAAAACAGCCAGCATGAATCGAGGTATGATGAATATGGGTACGGGCAAGATGAAGAACTGGGTAGTGAATAAAGTGTTCAAAGGCTGGACGACCCACAGGAGCGACCTGGATTTCAGTGCGAAGACCTTCAATGAGATGTGGAGGGAGAAATACCGATAACCATCATACAATCATCATCCATTGCAAAGCAGTAGCGTTGATACGGTAGTGGTGTACACAACGCGTATGACAGCGCGGTTGAGATATATTTTGCAGACCCTGTTTTCCGATGTACTGCTGACAGATTCGATCGAGGTCTTTCCAGATAGGTCTGCGGTATATATCAATTATTCAGATAAACCTGTAGAGGGTTATTTCTCAATTGTGCCTGCTGGCCTGTTAACAGAAGAAGGTATTTGTGAGCAGTCCATTGATGCTGCCTACTGGGAAGGTCTTCCCATATTTTTTCAGACGCCGGGCGATCTGCCCTTCGATATTTTCTCTGCTTCTTTCTATCTGCTGTCCAGGTACGAGGAATACCTGCCTTATGAGCCGGACCAGTATGGCCGGTATCCGTATACAAGCAGTATCGCATACAAAGGAGGTTTCCTGAAACAACCATTGGTCAACCAGTGGCTGCACAAACTGCAACAGGTATTGTGTACACGCATGCATTGGCCGGCACTCAGGTTGTGCCCATCCGCATTCCGTTTTATCCCTACCTACGATGTTGATGAGGCATTCAGTTACCTCCACAAACCCATCTGGAAAAATGTATTGGGTTTTTACCGAGATCTGCTGCAGGGAAGGTTTGAGCAGGTGATGGAAAGAGGGAACGTATACAGCGGAAGGAAAAAGGACCCCTATGACACATTTGACTGGATAGAAGCACAACACAGACGTCTGAGTATAGCACCGATCTATTTCTTTCTGACGATCCTGGAGAGAGGTAGGTACGATAAAAATTTACCGGCTACTTCCGTCCACTTGCAAGGTCTGTACAGACAACTGTCGGCGAAACATCAAGCTGGGTTACATCCTTCCTGGCAGAGTGGTACAGAAGAGGGATTGTTGGAGAAAGAACTGCAGGTTTTACAAAAGATCATTCAGAAACGGGTATCCGTTTCTCGCAATCATTATCTGCGCTTCCGTTTACCCGATACCTACCGGCGACTGCTTGCGGCTGGCATTTCTGAAGAATATTCTATGGCATACGGAAACGCAAACGGTTTCAGGGCCTCCTACTGTCAACCTTTTTACTGGTACGATCTGGAAAAAGAAACCGCGACCGATCTTCAGGTACATCCCTTTTGTTTTATGGATGCCACATCTTTTTTCGGACAGGGATATGGTGCAGCGGAAGCGGCGGAAGAACTGCAATACTATCACGATATGGTAAAAGGACTGGGAGGCGAGTTCATCACGGTCTTTCACAACCATTTCCTGACGGAGCAACCGCAATGGATACCGTGGCGGGAGATGTACCGGGATTTCCTGGAAAAGAATTTCGGGTAAACAGTTGCTGTTCAGGAGCAATGGTCACATAGCGTCAGCGTCCGTTGTTTGTGTCAGGATCTCTTTCTGTTTCCGCAGGCTCTGGTTCACCAGGTATACACCCAGCAGCGTGATCAGTGAACCGACGATGATACTGACCGTGATCTTTTCATTCATCACCAGCGATCCTACAAAAATGGCCACGATGGGGTTGATGTAGGCATATAGCGCCGCCACTGCCGGCTCCAGGTGTTTCATCGTGTAAATGAATGCAGCAAAAGTGATGAGATTGCTGGCGATGACCAGGTAAGCGATTGCCCCCCAGGTTTCGGCAGGGATATCTGCTACGGGGATATGGTCACCCGAGATCAGTAACATGAGGTACAGGATAACAGCACTGATCAGCATCTGCCAACCGGTGGCGTTGTAGGCGTTCATCTTCATCTTGGTACGCGAGAGTACAATGGTTCCCACACTCCAGCTCAACATGGCCAGTGCAGAGAGGATGATACCCCATACATACCCTTCTGTATGGTTGTGAAAGGCATTATCGTAGAATACGACCGCAATACCACCAATACCAAGGAACAGTCCGATGAAAGTGCCTGTTGTGATCTTAGTGTTCCTGAAGAAGATCCTTTCGATGATGACCACCGAAAGCGGGTATAATGCTGAGATCAGGGCACCCATACCACTGGGTACATATTTCAGCGCAACCGTGGCAATGCCATTGGCAGAAAGGAAGAGCAGCACGGCCATCATGGTCAGCCACCGAAACTCTTTCCAGGTGGGCATCTTCTCACCCTTTGCCAGGAAAAATGCGACCAGTATGATGCCTGCAATGAACTGCCTGATGGAAGCCACTTCCAGTCCGGGAACTTTCTGCACGCCGATCTTACTGGCGATCCAGCTGGTTCCCCAGACGATGCTGGTGAGTGTTAAACCGATATAAGCTTTCTGCTTGGTGGTCATATATAGGCTACCGCCATCTTCCCGTAGGTAGATGGCGGTATGCTTGGATTAGTGTTTGAAGTGGCGCATTCCTGTCATAACCATGGCCAAACCATTGGTAACGCAATAGTCAACGCTGTCCTTATCTCTTACCGATCCACCGGGCTGAATAAAGGCTTCGATGCCTGCAGCGTGAGCAATCTGTACACAGTCATTGAATGGGAAAAATGCGTCGGAAGCCAGTACGGCCCCTTTCAGGTCAAAATTGAACTGCCTGGATTTATCGATGGCCTGGCGCAGTGAATCGATACGGCTGGTCTGTCCACAACCCTTGCCCACCAGCTGTTTGTTCTTGATCAGTGCGATGGCATTACTTTTCAGGTGTTTGCAGACCAGGTTGCCGAAGATGAGGTCCTCTTTTTCTGCGTCGGTCGAAGGGCGTCCGCCTACTTCTTCCCATTTGCTGTAGTTGCCCACGTCGGCACCCTGTTCCAGCACACCATTCAGCAGCGACTTGGAAGGTGCTTTCAGTTGGGCATCCAGTGTTTTCAGTTGCAGTAGTATGCGGTTCTTCTTGCTTTTCAGTACTTCCAGTGCATCTGCATCGAATGCAGGGGCGATCAGCACTTCGAAGAAGATCTCGTTGATGGCATCTGCAGTGGCTTTGTCGATGCTATTGTTGCAAACCAGTACACCGCCGAAAGCACTTTCGGGGTCGCCGGCTAGGGCCGCATCCCAGCTTTGTTTTACGGTGTCCCTTTCGGCGATTCCGCAAACATTGGTGTGTTTGATGATGCCGAACACGGATTGTTTGGATCCGGTGAATTCCTGTATCAGTTGAACAGCAGCATCCACATCGACCAGGTTGTTATAGGAAAGCTCCTTGCCGTTCAATTGTGTAAATAATTCTGAGAGGTTGCCATGGAAAGTGGCCGACTGGTGCGGGTTCTCGCCATAACGCAATACCTGCTGCATGCCGGGGTTAAAATAGTTGCTGATGGCGATGTCGTAATGCATCACCACTTCAAAAGCCTTGGCCGCATAGGCTTTGCGCTGTTCAAGAGTGGTCTCTCCTTTTTGTTCGGTCAGTAATTTTTCGAGAGAAGCGTAGTCGTTCTTGGCGGCGATCACCACCAGGTCGCGGAAGTTTTTGGCGGCGGCGCGGATCATGGATGGTCCGCCGATATCGATCTTCTCAATAATCAGTTTTTCTTCGCTGGTGGTGCGCAGGGTCTCTTCAAAGGGGTACAGGTCAACGATCACCAGGTCGATCTCGGGGATCTTGTATTCTTTCATCTCTGCCAGGTCCTGTGCTTCATATCTTCTGCCCAGGATACCACCGAAAATTGCCGGGTGCAAGGTCTTTACCCTGCCACCAAGTATGGATGGGTAAGTCGTCAGGCTTTCTACGGGTACACAGGTAACGCCTAAGTCCTCCAGGAATTTCTGGGTTCCGCCGGTAGAATAGATCGTGATTCCGAGCTCCTGTAATTTTTTGGCAATGGGTTCCAGTCCGTCTTTATAAAAAACGGAGATCAGGGCAGATTGAATTTTCTTTTGCATGTTGCGGTATTTAACCCGGTGGGGTTGGATGAAATAAGAATGGCAATCGTTCTCAGAGATCCATCTCATAAGCTCCCTGCTCAGAAATGGTATGGTGCCGCAAATGTAGGCTGTCGGCAGCTTTTTTCCAGTACCGTATTTTCCACAATGGGTTACTGCTGTCAAATATATATTCTGCACATGTGAACCGGCTTGCCAACTGCCCCAGATCGATATCAGGATCTCCACCGAGGATGATGAGATCCACCCTGATCTTCCTGACGGGTACAGGGAGGGTGACCGGTTGGTTGATCACCAGGACCTTTTTGTGCGGCCCTGCCACCAGTGTTCCCGATACTTCTATACGGTCGAGGTATTTCCGCTCGGAAACACCGTAAAGTGTCCGGGAAGGTAGCAGGTGATAGCTGATAAGGCTGGTATTGGTACGCAGGCGTGCATCGCCCAGAAACAGGCAGTGAGCGCCATCCAGTATATCGATGGCGCGGTAATGGGGGATATTGTATACGATAAGTTTTTGTTGCTGTTTTTGCCTGATCCGGGTAAAGCTACCCGCCAGGAACAGGGCGGCGACACAACCAAGACCGCCAATGAGCCAGGCCGGTCTTCGGTAAAACAACCAGGCAGCTATGCCGGTCAATGCCCCATACAGTAACCAGAATTGTAGCAGGCTGAACGGGATATTACCGGTTACAGCAAAGGGCAGCCGGCTCGTCTGCTCTATCAGCCGGTTAAGCAGGTTAATGAAAAAGCTGAGTGCCGAACCTGTCAACTGGTTCAGCAGGTCAACAGGATACACTAACAGCAGGAGCATCTCACCATATAAAATGATACCGGATAATGGCACGGCGATAAAATTGGTGAACAGGAACAGGTTGGGAAATTGGTGAAAATAGTACAGTACCAATGGCAGTGTGAACACCTGGGCCGAAAGGGTGATGGCGCTGAGTTGCCAGGCTGCTTTGAGGAGCTGATTGTTGAAATACAGACAGCGATACAGGGGTTTCATGAAAATAACAATACTGAGCACAGCGGTGTAGGAAAGCTGAAAGCCCACATCCCAGAGAAAATAGGGGTAATATAGCAGCAGGCAGCAGGCGGATGCGGCTAATGTATTGTGAATATGGCTTTTTCGCCCCAGGCTCTCACCGACCACGATGAACGAGAACATGACAACGGATCGCAGGATGGAAGCGCCGGCACCGGCCAGCAAACTGAATCCCCAGAGTACCGATACAATGATCAGGGGTCGACCCCAGTGCAGCCAGCGCTTTTTGCGGAAAGGTTTCAACAATAGCAGCAGCAGGCCATAGATCATGCCAAGATGCAGGCCACTGATGGCGATGATATGAACCACGCCGGTATTGCTGTAGGCAAGCACCAGGTCTTTGTCAAGATCATCCCGGTATCCGATCAGCAAAGCTTCGGCAACACTATACGTTTGTGCAGACGGGATCGCTTTACGGATGATGGTAAGAACTGCATTGCGGGTACGGATGAGGAAGGCAGTTACCGTATTTGCATTGGATCTATCCAGTACCGAATAGGAGCCCTTTCTCAGGAATGCCTGATAATGGATATCCTGCCGGGCGCAGTAAGTGGCATAATCAAATGATCCCGGGTTCCCGCTGCCGGTGATCCGCTGCAATGGTTGGCGCAGGATCAGAACAGATCCATACCGGATCGGGGGCGGAGTGCTGTCTTTTGCGAAATATAACAGGACATGACCACTGACGCGTTCCCATCCCTGTTTGCGGTATAGCCAGTTGATGCTGGCCAGCGATCTGTAAGAATTGCTTTTGCTGACAAGTGGTTCCTGCAGGGTAACGATGAGTTTTGAGGTATCTGTCAGATAATGGCCTATCCAGTTTGCGCGGGAACAGCTTTGTTGTAACTGCATCCGGATTGCACCTACACTTAACAGCAACAGGTTCAAACATATACCTGTGATCCATCTCCATTGGTATTTTCTGACAACCGGGAGCCATTGCATCAACAGGAACAGCAGCAGGAACACGATACTGGTAATGCAAGTGAATCCGGCAGATAATCCTGTGTATTCTGCCAGTACCATGCCGGTCACGAACGGGATCAGTAACCGTACCATGGGAGCGGAGCGCCAGAAAGGGATGCCGTATGACCGCATGTTTAAACCTAAACAAAACAGCCGGCCTTTTGGGGACCAGCTGTTCGATCAGGTATAAATACGGTGTAAAACTACTGTGTCATCACCTTAGCGCTTATCGGCTCAGATTCATACTTCTTTCCTTATACAGGGTACGGAAGTAAGGGTCCCTCAGGTCTTTGATAAAGCGGATGGCTTCGCCGGTACTCTTCATTTCAGGCCCCAATTCCTTATTCACACCCGGGAATTTTTCAAAGCTGAATACAGGTTCTTTGATCGCGTAACCGTCCAGTTTTTTCTCCATGGTGAAGTCGGTCAGTTTGGCCGCGCCAAGCATCACTTTGGTAGCGATATTCAGGTAAGGGATCTGGTAGGCTTTGGCGATGAAGGGTGTGGTACGTGAAGCCCTTGGATTGGCTTCGATCACATATACCTTACCATCTTTAATAGCAAACTGGATATTGATCAGGCCTTTGATCTTCAGGGCCCTGGCAAGTTTCTCTGAATAATATTCCATGGTCTCCACCACCAGTGGGGTCAGGTTGAATGCAGGCAATACCGCGTTGCTGTCGCCACTGTGGATACCTGCCGGTTCAATATGTTCCATCACACCCATGATATGGAAATTCTCTCCGTCGAAAATGGCATCCACTTCCGCTTCCTGGCAACGGTCAAGGAAGTGGTCGATCAGGATCTTGTTTCCCGGAAGGTGTTTCAGCAGGCTAATCACGGCTTTCTCCACTTCTTCATCGTTGATCACGATACGCATACGTTGTCCGCCGATCACATAACTGGGTCTTACCAGTACCGGATACCCTACACGGTTCGCTACGGAAATGGCTTCATCAGCATCCATGGCGGTACCATATTCCGGATAGGGGATGTTCAGTTCCTTCAGCAGGTCACTGAAACGGCCGCGATCTTCGGCGATATCCATGTCCTCGAAATGGGTACCGATAATCTTGACCCCGTTCTCGTGTAAACGTTTGGCCAGTTTCAAAGCGGTTTGTCCGCCCAGCTGTACGATCACCCCCTCTGGTTTTTCCAGTTCAATGATCTCCCAAAGGTGTTCCCAGTATACCGGTTCGAAATAGAGCTTATCTGCCATATCGAAATCGGTGGATACGGTTTCAGGGTTACAATTCACCATAATGGCTTCATAACCACACTCTTTTATGGCCAGTAAGCCATGTACACAACAGTAGTCAAATTCAATTCCCTGGCCAATACGGTTAGGGCCACTGCCCAAAACGATGACTTTTTTCTTTTGCGAAGGGATCGATTCGTTGGAGTTCAATGTAGGGTTCATTTCTGCGAGGAATTGCGCAAAATTAGGGTTACAGGAGAATTTTGGGCGATTTTTTTTGAATGGCCCTGGAAATTCAATGCCATCGGGGCCTCTGGCGTTGTGCCCAGGCCTCCGATGGCAGGAATCTGACAGATACAGTTGATCTGCCCGTTACTAACAACAGTTCGTTTTGTTCTTGCCGGAACCATCCTGGTCTTTAACCCCGGCAGCTTTGAGTATGAGCTCCAGTGGGCAGAAGCGGGTAAAAGATGATTGCAGCAGGTTGGCCCCTACGAATGCGGCAAGCCATAACCACTGGATGTTGACATTGAATGCCAGGATCACACTGGTAAGTACAAAAGTGCCGGCAACGGCGCGAACGATTCTTTCTTTCATAAGGTATCTGTGTTTTTTATTTTGAAAAATTATCTACGGGTACGATAAAGGCCCGCAACGGGAAATCCTCTGCCAGACTATGGTTGTATTCTTCGATCAGTTTCAGGGCAGCGGCAGCCTTTTCTTCTGTGGTGAAAGAGAATACAAGTACCGAGTCGAAACGGGCTTCCCCTGCGGTGAACCAGTCGTCCAGCAGGTTATGACTGCTCCCGTCCTTGAACCCGCTGATGTCCGTGGCGCTGAATACATGTATCTCTGCTTTCTTCAGGAGAGCAGCGGCCTGGTCGCTGTATTCTTTCAGGGCGGTGATGATAAGTAGTTTCATGGTGTATGTTTTTATTTGGTTTTGTTGCGCATCATTTTATAATAGAGCAGTGGTACTACCAGCAGCGTGAGGAAAGTGGAGGTGATGGTTCCTCCCATCAGCGAGATGGCCAGTCCCTGGAAGATCGGATCAAAGAGAATGATCACGGCACCCAGTACCACCGCACCTGCGGTCAGCAGGATAGGCGTGGTTCTTACAGCGCCTGCCTCAATGATCGCCTGCTTCAGTGGGATGTTCTCGCGTAAACGGATATTGATGAAATCGATCAGCAGTATCGAGTTCCGCACCATCACACCCGCCAGAGCAATGAAACCGATCATGGATGTGGCAGTGAAATAGGCGCCCATTACCCAGTGACCCAGCAGGATACCGATCAGGGATAACGGTATGGCCGCCAGCATGACCACCGGAACGGTGAAATTCTGGAACCAGCCCACAATCAGCATATAGATGATGATGATCACGGCTGCAAAGGCAATACCCAGATCTCGGAACACTTCATAAGTGATCTGCCACTCACCATCCCATTTCAGGGTGTATACATCTTCGTTCTCAGGCTGGTGGGTATATTCTTCTGCCAGTGCGGTATATCCTGCCGGCAGTTTGATGTTCTTCAGGCTGTCGGATATTTTAGATATGGCATAGAAGGGGCTCTCCAGCTGACCTGCCATGTCTGCCAGTACATACACCACTTCCTTCTGGTTCTTACGGTAAATGCTCTTGTCTTTTTTCGTTGTATGTACGGTCACCACATCGCGCAGCGCCACCTGGTTGCCTTGCATACCGGTCACCTGCAGGTCAAGCACCTGGCTGATATTGCTTTTGTCCGCATCTTTCAGCTGCAGACGGATCGGCACCTGGTTAAATGCATGGGGCAGGTTCAGGTTACCGGACGGCATACCCGATAAGGCAGCCTGAACGGTAGCGGTCACCTGCGCAGTGGCTACACCATGACGCATGGCTTTTTCTTTGTCAACCGTTACCTGATATTCGTTTTGGTCGTCCTCCACCATCCAGTCGATATCCACCACATCAGCGGTTGATGTCATCATTTGTTTGATCTGACGACCGATGGCTATCTGCTGGTCATAGTCTGGTCCATACACTTCTGCCACCAGTGTAGAGAGAACGGGAGGGCCTGGAGGTACTTCCACCACTTTCACGTTGGCATTGTATTTGGCCGCGATCTGCTGAATAGGTCCACGCATTTCTTTCGCGATATCATGACTCTGTTTGCTGCGCTCGGTCTTGTCTACCAGGTTCACCTGTATATCCGCTACATTATCTCCTCTTCTCAGGTCGTAGTGACGCACCAGTCCGTTAAAACTGATCGGAGCTGAGGTACCCACATA
>OFDN01002474.1_pt1 | contig 10132 bp, 9 predicted proteins | sample 1520971 | NCBI WGS metagenome assembly OFDN01 (sample SAMEA94257418, study PRJEB24077) | hot springs metagenome | biome: Aquatic biome; feature: Geographical feature; material: Water | place: India | collected 2012-06-12 | depth 5 m | reverse complement strand
TCTCGGCCGTCAGCTCCGCCACCGCGGCGCGCAGATCCTCGAGGCGGCGCGACGGATCGTTCCGCGCGGCCATGCCCGCGAGGATCTCGGCGACCCCCGGATCCGGGGCAACATCGACGCGCAGATCCAGGCGGCCGGCCTCGAGCAGGGGGATCTCGACCCGAACGGTCCAGCCGATGCCCCGATCCTTGCCGACCACGGCCCTCAGGGACGGAACCGCGCGTTTGAGCGCGGGAAGGCCTTCCTCGACGAAGGCACGCGCCGCCCGCATCTCGCGCAGGAAGCGCTCCACCTCGCCGCGCAGGTCGGCGGAGACCTGGGCCATTGCGGCGGAGGCCTCCGACACCTCCTCCATGCGCTCGCGGGTCTGCATGGCGGTGTCGCTGACCGACGACACCTCGCGGCTGATCACGCGGGCGCCCTCCGCCGTCTCCTCGATGGACCGGGCGATGCTGCCGGTGGCCGATTCCTGCTGCTGCACGGCCGCCGACACGCTGTCGGCGATGCGCGCGATCTCGTCGATGATGCCGCGGATGTCCTGCACCGCGCCGGCGGCCGCACCGGTCACGCCGCGCATGGCGGCGATCTGGCTGGTGATCTCCTCCGTCGCATTGGCGGTCTGGCCGGCGAGGTTCTTGACTTCCGTCGCCACCACGGCGAAGCCCTTGCCGGCCTCCCCCGCCCGCGCCGCCTCGATGGTGGCGTTGAGGGCGAGCAGGTTGGTCTGCCCGGCGATGGCGTTGATCAGCCCGACGATCCGCCCGATCCGCTCGGCGGCCTCCAGCATGTCGCCGACCGTGCGGTCGGCCTCCGCGGCGCGGGAGCGGGCACGGCCGCTGACCTCCGCCGCCGAGGCGACCAGCCCGCCGATGTCGTGGATGGCGTCGGCGAGCTGGCTGGAGGCGGCGGCGACCGATTGGGCGTTGGCGGCGGTCTGGCCGACCATGGCCTGGACGCTCGCCGCCTCCGCCGAGATCGCCTCGGCACCCGAGCCGGTTTCGGTCACAGCACCCAACACCGTGCGCGCGGTGCCGGCCACACGGTCGGCCAGCGCCATGACCTGCCGCTCGAAGGCGTCGGCGAGCGCCCGCTGCCGGGTGATCACGGTCCAGGTGACCATCGGGCCGACATAGCCGCCCTGCCGGTCGACGGTGGCGCTGACCCGCTGGTCGATCCATTCCGTGCCGACGCGGATGCGCGTCACGTGCGGCAGCCCGGCGGGATCGGCGATCACGCGCCGCGCCGACGCCGGGTCCTTGTGGAAGACGTCGATGGACTGGCCGACGATCCGGTCCACCGGCACCGGCAGCGCCGAGGCGACGCCGGCCAGCACCTCGCGGGTGGCGCGGTTGGTGAAGGTGATGCGCCCCTCGCGGTCGGCCAGCATGACGCTGACCGGCATGTCCTCCACCATCTGGCGGAGGTGGAACGCCTCCCCCACCGCGTCGCCGAGGCGGCGGAGCGCCGCGAAGATCCGCGACAGCTCGTCCCGTCCGTCACCACCGGGGATGGCGACCCCCGCCTCGCCGGCCGCGATGCGGTCGATCAGCGCCGCCGCCTCCGACACCGGACGCGAGATCGAGCGGGCGATCAGCACCGCGATCACCGCCATGACGATCATCACCAGAGCCGTCTCCACCGCCGCGCCCTGCACCGCGGCCACGAAGGCGGCGTCCACATTGTCGGTGTAGACACCGGTGCCGATCACCCAGCCCCAGGGCTGGAAGGCGGCGACGTAGGACACCTTCGGCACCGGCCGGTCCGATCCCGGCTTTGGCCACAGATAATCGACCCAGCCGGCCCCGCTGGACCGCGCGACCGCAATGAACTCGGCGAACAGCGCCTTGCCGTCGGGATCGCGGAGCGACAGCACGTTCGTGCCGTCGAGGTCGGGGCGCATGGGGTGCATCACCATCACCCCGTTCATGTCGTTGATCCAGAAATACTCGCCCCCGGCGTAGCGGAGGGCCCCCACCGCCGCCATCGCCATGCGCCGGGCGTCGGCGTCGCTGACCGTGCCGTTGCGGGCGAGCGCGTGGTGATGCTCCAGCACGCCGCGCGCGACCTCCGTCAGAGTGCGCACACGGTCATGGCTGGCGTTGACCAGGTTCGCCCGCGTTTCGGAAAGCTGGATGGCGGCGAGCACGGTAAAACCGGTGCCGAACACCGCCATCAGCAGGATCAAACGATGCACGATGCGCAGCCGTGCCAAGCCCATGGCGGTTCCCCCCGGAACGAATTTTACGCGAATGTTCCCAGTAATATGCACGTATGCATAGGCCGGGAACATGCGCCAAATCGTCCGGCGGGCATTCGCCTCCCCGGGGCGGGTCAGGTCACGATCAGGGCAGGACCTTGCCGGGGTTCATGATGCCCTTTGGATCCAGCGTGGCCTTGACCATGCGCATCAGGTCCAGCTCCACCGCGCTCTTGATGTGGGGCATCTCGTCCTTCTTGAAGCGGCCGATGCCGTGCTCGGCCGAGATGGAGCCGCCGAGATCCAGAACCACCTCGTTGACCACGTGACAGATCTCGTCCCAGCGGTCGAGATAGGCGGCCTTGTCCATGCCGACCGGCTGGCTGAGGTTGTAGTGGATGTTGCCGTCGCCGACATGGCCGAAGGCGGTCGGGCGGATGCCGGGGCAGGCGGCTTCCACCGCCGCGTTGGCGCGGTCCAGGAACTCCGCCACCTTGCTGACCGGGACCGACACGTCGTTCTTGATGGAGCCGCCCTCGAAGCCCTGGGATTCGACGATGGCCTCGCGCAGGAACCAGAGCTGCGCCGCCTGCGTCTCCGACGCGGCCAGCGTGGCGTCGAGCACCAGCTCCGCCTCGATCGCCTCGCCCAGCGCCGTCTCCAGCATGTCGCGGAAGCCGTCGGAGCGGGTGCCGGCGGTCAGCTCGGTCAGCACGTACCAGGGGGCGGGATCCTGCAGCGGGTCGATGCTGCCGGGGACATGGCGCACGGCGAACTCCAGGATGCGGCGCTCCAGGATCTCGAACCGGGTGACCTGGTCGCCGGACGCCTCGCGCAGCCGCGCCAGCAGCGCGATGGCCGCCGTCGGGCTGGGCACCGCGACGAAGGCGGTTTCCGACTGGCGCGGGCGGGGGAACAGCTTCAGCACCGCGCCGGTGATGATGCCCAGCGTGCCCTCCGCCCCCATGAAGAGCTGCTTCAGGTCGTAGCCGGTGTTGTTCTTGCGCAGGGAGCGCAGCCCGTCCCACACGCGGCCGTCGGGCAGCACCACCTCCAGCCCCATCACCAGCTCGCGCATGTTGCCGTAGCGCAGCACCGTCTGGCCGCCGGCGTTGGTGGAGATCAGGCCGCCGATCTGGCAGGTGCCTTCCGCCCCCAGGCTCATCGGCAGCAGCCGGTCCTCCTCGGCTGCTGCGTCCACCGCGGTGCGCAGCACCACGCCGGCGTCCACCGTCATCGTGTAGTTCAGCGCGTCGATGGAGCGGATGCGGTTCAGGCGCGACAGGCTCAGCAGGATCTCCCGCCCCTCCTCATAGGGGATGGAGCCGCCGACGAGGCTGGTGTTGCCGCCCTGCGGCACGAGGGGAACGCCGGCTTCCGCGCAGGCGGCGACCACCTTCGCCACCTCCTCCGTCGTGGCGGGGCGCACCACGGCCGGGCTGTCGCCCTTGAAGCGGCCGCGCCACTCCGCCAAGTAGGACGCCTTGTCCTCCGGCGCCGTCAGGATGCCCTTCGGGCCGACGATGGACAGCAGGCGGTCGAGCAGGGCGGCGGTGTCGGTCATGGCGCGGTTTCCCCTTGGTGGTCAGAGCCGGCGGCTGGCGGGACGGGGAAAGCAATAGCGTGCGCCGTGACGGGTTTCCAGCGCGGCGCACGCACGGCCGCGGCGCGCCTGCCGCGGCCCGAGCGTTGCATACCATGATCCGACGGTTCGGCAGTCGGGGCGGCCACGGCGGTGGCGCCGACACCGCCCGGCCGAAATGGTCAGCGCACCCCGGCGCGGTTGACCGGACCGCCGGTGTTCGGGCCGACGCCCGGTCCAGCCGCGGGAGCGACACCGACGCCCGGCGCACCGGCGCCCACGCCCGGCGCCACCCCGACACCCGGCGCACCGACGCCGGGTGCCACGACAGCGGCACCCGCCGCCGGGCGGGCCACGCAGCCCACCGGCACGCCGGGGCTGGTGCAATAGATCACCCGCGCCGCCGGGCGCGGACGCACGACGCAGCCCTGCGGCACGCCCGCCGACTTGCAATAGACCACGGCGGCGGCCTCGCGGGGCTCCATGACCGCTCCGGCGACCAGAGCGGCAGCGAACACGGCCATCGTCAGCGCAAACTTCATCGTCCATCCCCGGTGTGTGCGGCGGCCCTCGTGGCCGGCAACGTTGTGATGCGCGGAAACCGCGAACGCGCGCGGTCCGTTCGCATGTCAAGGGAAGGTAGACGGGCCATCGGGGACGGTCAATGCGCGGGTTGCGGATGAAACAACGCGATGGCATATCTATCCTGTTACCGCAACCAGGAGGCAATCCGTGGCCGTCGCATCCCACAGACCTGTTCCTGCGGCAGGGGTGTCGGCGCTTCCCGGCATCGAGGAGTTGAGCCGGGTCGTGTTGTGCCGTGACGTGATGGCCGAGGGGGGCCGCCTTCCCGCAGGATCCGCCGGCACGGTCGTCGGCGTGTATCGCGGCGGCGCCGCGTACGAGGTGGAGTTCACCAAGCCGTTCCACGCGGTGGCGACGGTCGACGCGGCGGCGATCCAGCGATGAGCAAGCTGCCCAACGCCTTACGAGCCACCCTCGATCCTCGGAAGATCGCGAAATACCTTCTCGTCGCCGCGCATCCGGACAACAGCGGCAAGGCGGCGTTTTTCAACGCCGCCGGCTTCACGTTCGGGACCATGGATATGTTCCGGAACGCCCTGCTGGCCCATCCGATCATCAACAACGTATTCCGTGAAACCCAGGGAGCCTACGGCACAAAATATGTGGTGCGCTGCCAAATCAGGACGCCGAACCACAAAAATCCCTGCATCGACACGGTGTGGATCGACGACGGCGACGGAGCGCCCCGATTTGTGACCGCCTATCCGGCCAAATGAATCCCATGCCCCCTACCCCCGCGGGGCCGCCGCCCGCCGCAGCCGGTCGTTGATCGCCACGCCCAGGCCCTGCTCGGGAATCGCCATCACGGCGATGGCGCGGATGCCGGGCTTGTCGAGCTGGCGCAAATGGTGGAACAGGTTGGCCGCCGCCTCGTTCAGGTCGCCCTGGGTGGACAGGTTGAGACGCGCGGCACCGCCGCGCACGAAGCGGTCGGGGCCGAAGGTCAGGAACGCCTCGTCCGCCGCGGCCTCGGTCGCCTCCAGCCGGACGGGTGCGGAGGGCGCGTAGTGGCTGGCGAGCTGGCCGGGGGATTTGGGGGCCTCGGGATCGTCGGCCGCCACCACCACCGGGCCGATCAGCCGCTCGATCTCCTCGCGCAGCACGGCACCCGGGCGCAGCAGCGCCGGCGTGGGGCCGGACAGGTCGAGCACGGTGGATTCCAACCCCACCGGGCAGCGCCCGCCGGCCAGCACCACATCGACGCGGTCGCCCAGGCTTTCCAGCACATGGTGCGGGGCCGTCGGGCTGACGGCGCCGGAGCGGTTGGCGCTGGGGGCCGCCAGCGGCAGGCCGCAGGCCGACAGCAGTGCCTGCGCCACAGGGTGGTCGGGAGCGCGGATCGCCACCGTGTCGAGCCCGGCGGAGACCAGCAGCGACAGCCCGTTTTCTCCCTCCCCGGCCGCACGGCGCGGCAGCACCAGAGTCAGGGGGCCCGGCCAATAGACCTCCATCAGCGCGGTGGCGCGCTCGTCCACCACGGCGTAGCGCGCCGCCGTCACGGCGTCCGGCACATGGACGATCAGCGGGTTGAAGCTGGGGCGGCCCTTGGCGGCGAAGATGGCGGCCACCGCGCGGTCGCTGGTGGCGTCGCCGCCCAGCCCGTACACCGTCTCGGTCGGGAAGGCGACGAGGCCGCCGGCGCGCAGCACCTCGGCCGCGCGCGCGATCGCCGCGGGGCCGGGAGGAAGGAGGTCGGGGCGTTTCTCGGTCACGGACCCAGCTTTTACCCGCCCCGCCCCATAAGTCAAAGGACGCGGAGGGTGGTTGCCAAGATTCGCGCCACGGTTTAGGAGGGGAGACCACGACAACATCCACCGACGGAGCGGGCATGCCGGGCAAGGTCTTCACCGTCGCGCAGCAGAAGGGCGGGGCCGGCAAGACGACGATGGCCGCCCACCTCGCCATCGCCTGGACCCAGCTCGGCCATCGCGTCGCCACCGTGGACATCGACCCGCAGGGCAGCCTGTCCCGCTGGTTCGAGGTGCGGAGCCAGGCGACCGGCGGCGACCCCGGCTTCGCCCACGCCCGCATCACCGGCTGGCGCACCCAGGCGGAGGTGGAGAAGCTGGCCCGCGACCACGACGTGGTGGTGATCGACAGCCCGCCCCACGCCCAGACGGAGGCGCGCATCGCTGTGCGCGTCGCCAGCCTCGTCGTCGCCCCGGTCCAGCCCAGCCCGATGGATCTGTGGGCCATCCATCCCACGCTCGATCTGGCGAAGCAGGAGAAGCGGCGTCTGCTGATGGTGCTGAACCGCGTGCCGCCGCGCACCAAACTGGCCGAGGGGCTGATCGCCGAGATCCAGGCGCTGATCGACCCGCCCGCGGTGGCGCTGGCCGACACCCAGATCGGCAACCGCACCGCCTACGCCGGCACCCTGCTGACCGGCCTGTCCGTCACCGAAGCCGCCCGCAAGACCCAGGCCGCCGCCGAGATGCAGGCGCTGGCCGCGGAGATCCTGGAACGGGCGGGTTGATCCGCCCCCTTCACCGACACCGCAACACGAGAGAGTGCGACCCGTGACCGACATCGACCCCGCCGACGTTGCCGACGAGCTGTCGACCGTGCGCGATTTCCTGCGCTACGCGGTCAGCCGCTTCACCGCGGCGTCGCTGGCCTACGGGCATGGCACCACCGGCCCCTACGACGAGGCGGCCTTCATCGTGCTGGAGGGGCTGCGGCTGCCCATCGACCAGCTGGAGCCCTGGACCGACGCGCGGCTGCTGCCGCATGAGCGGCGCCGGCTGGCCGAGCTGATCGAGGCGCGCGTGGCCACCCGCAAGCCGGCCTCCTACCTGCTCAACCGCGCCTACATCCAGGGCCAGCCCTTCTTCGTCGACGAGCGGGTGATCGTGCCGCGCTCCTACATCGGGGAGCTGCTGTTCTCCGACCTGTTCGGCGGCGAGGGGGAGACGGTGCTGGTGGAGGACCCCTTCTCGGTGGAAGGGGTGCTGGATCTGTGCACCGGCTCCGGCTGCCTCGCCATCCTGGCGGCGCGCATCTTCCCCGACGCCGCCATCGACGCGGTCGATCTGTCGGACGAGGCGCTGGAGGTGGCGCGCGTCAACGTCGCCGACTACGGGCTGGAGGACCGCATCACGCTGTTCCACGGCGACCTGTACAAGCCGCTGAAGGCGCGCCGCTACGACCTGATCCTGACCAACCCGCCCTATGTGGACGCCGACGCCATGGCGGCCCTGCCGCCCGAGTTCCGGCACGAGCCGGTGATGGCGCTAGCCGCCGGCGACGACGGGCTGAACGTCGTCCGTCGCATCCTGAAGGACGCGCCCAAGCACTTGAACCCCGGCGGCGGCATCCTGTGCGAGGTCGGCACCGGCCGCGCCGCGCTGGAGGAGGCATTCCCCGAGCTGGACTTCCAGTGGCTCGACAGCGCCGAAAGCTCCGGCGAGGTGTTCTGGCTGACCCGCGAGCAGCTGGCGGGGCGGAAATAGCCCCGCTCACCCCCCCCGCATCACCCTGAGCAGCAGCGGTCCCAGCGCCACCACCAGCCCGAGATGGGCGAAGGCGACGCCCCAGCCGGTGAGGGATGCGGCGCCGCCACCCAGATCCAGCAGCAGCCCGAAGGCGACCGGCGCCACGAAGGCGGCGCCGAAGCCGAACAGCGAGTGGATGGCCATGGCCGCCCCGCGCCGCCCGCCGGGGGCGGCCCCCACCAGACCCACGGTCAGCGACGCGCTGTCCGCCGTGAGGACGCTGCCATAGACCATGACCAACAGCGCCACCAGCGCGAAAGGCAGGCCGGCGGTGAAGCCGATGATCGTGGCCAGCACGGCCGAGGCCAGCATGATCGCGGTCAGGAAGCGGTCACGGCCCCAGCGCACCGCGGCCTCGTTGCCCAGGATGCTGGCCGGCACGCCCAGCAGGATGGTGACGGTGCCGATGACCGCGGCCTCCGCCGGCACCACGCCGGCCGGCGCGCCGAGCGCGAAGGCCAGGAAGGCGACCAGCCAGGCGCGGAAGCCGAACAGCTCCCAGCAATGGGCGGCATAGGCCAGCACATAGCCCATGGCCGCGCGGTTGCGCAGCACCGGGCGGAAGTCGAAGACGGCCCCCGGCCCGGCCGGGGCGGCAGGGCGCGTCGCCGGCACCCAGCGCAGCGCCAGCAGCACCGTCAGCCCGCCCAGCGCCGCCGCCGTCCAGAAGGCCCAGCGCCAGTGCGCCCATTCCGCCAGCAGCCCGGCCAGCGCCACCGACAGCGCCGTGCCGATGCCGTAGGTGGCGGTGTAGAAGGACAGGAAGCGGCTCTGCTGCGGGTGCCCGGCGGTGTGGTCGTTGAGGATGCGGAGCCCCGGCATGTAGGTGCCGGCCAGCCCGATCCCGCCCAGCGCCCGCCATGCCATCGCCGACCAGAAGCCGTCGGCGAAGGCCGCGAAGCCGGCGCAGGACAGGGCCGCCAGAGCCGTGCAGACGATGTAGATGCGGCGGCTGTCCAGCCGGTCGGTCAGGGACAGCAGCGGCAGCACCGCCGCCACATAGCCGAGCTGCGACACCCCCGACAGCCAGCCGGCGGCGGTGTTGGACAGCCCCCAATCGTCCTTGAACACCGGCAGCAGCGCCGGCACCGTCATCGTCCCCATCATGCCCAGCACCTCGGCGAGCAGCAGGACGGTGACGAGCGTGCGGGGGGACGGGTGTGGCGGCATCGGTCCGGGGAGGAAACGGGGAGCGGCACCGGCCGGAGGCCGGCAGTGGCACCCGCCGGAGGCCGGCAGCAGCACCCGCCGGAGGCCGGTGGGAGGTGGCACGGCGGATGATCGCGGTGCCAGACTACCCGCCGGGCGGAGCCGGCGCCACGCCGCGGCCCCTGCGCGCGGCGCGCGGGAGCATTGCTTTCGCAATCGCGCGCGTCCGGGGCTATCATCCGCGCGGCGGAACCGCGTGCGCGGCGGGGCGTTCCGGACCCCGGTAGCCGCCGCCAGCACCCCCCCTCAGGAGCCGCCGATGCTGTTCATCCCGCTGTACGACGACAACCCGACGCGGCGGACGCCGGTGGTGACCTATACGCTGGTCGGGCTGTGCGTGGCGGTCTATCTCTGGCAGACGTCGCTGGGGGATCGGGGGGAAACGCTGGCCGTCTTCTCCTACGGCATGATCCCGGCGGTGCTGTTCGGCCATGCGGAGCTGCCGGCCGGGCTGGACAAGGTGCCGGCCTGGACCACGATCTTCACGTCCATGTTCATGCACGGCGGTGTCCTGCACCTCGCCGGCAACATGCTCTATCTCTGGATCTTCGGGAACAACGTGGAAGACAGCATGGGGCGCGGCCGCTTCATCGTCTTCTACCTGCTGTGCGGCGTCGCCGCCGCACTCGCCCAGTCCGCCGCCAACCCGGCGTCGGAGGTGCCGATGATCGGCGCCAGCGGCGCCATCGGCGGCGTGCTGGGCGCCTATCTGGTGCTGCACCCGCGGGCCAACGTGCGGGTGTTCTTCTGGTTCCTGATCATCGTGCGGCTGCTCAACATCCCCGCCATCATCGTGCTGGGCTTCTGGTTCGCCGGGCAGGTGCTGAGCGGTGTCGCCACCCCCACCGACGGCGACGGCGGCGGGGTGGCCTTCTGGGCCCATGTCGGCGGCTTCGTCGCCGGGGCCATGCTGATCCTGGTCTTCAAGCGCCGCGGGGTGAAGCTCCTGGAGCCCGCCCACAGCGTGCCGTTCAGTGTCGCCCCGGCGCCGCGCTTCCGCCGCGGCAGCGTGCCCAGCGCCGGGGACCGGCGGCGCTGGCCGCCGTCCTGAAGGGTCAGCCCGCC
>OFDN01002473.1_pt1 | contig 10133 bp, 5 predicted proteins | sample 1520971 | NCBI WGS metagenome assembly OFDN01 (sample SAMEA94257418, study PRJEB24077) | hot springs metagenome | biome: Aquatic biome; feature: Geographical feature; material: Water | place: India | collected 2012-06-12 | depth 5 m | reverse complement strand
CCCGGCGCTGCAGCTGGCGATGGACGACGGCCACCTGGTGGTGGACGAACGCCGCGCGCGCGGCCGGCCGGTGGCCATCGACCTCTTTTTCCGCACGCTGGCCCGCGCCCACCGGGAGCGGGCGATGGCGGTGGTGCTGTCCGGCGCCGGCAACGACGGCACGCTGGGCCTGGGCGAGGTCAAGGCCGAAGGCGGCGTGGCCCTGGCCCAGCTGCCCTCCGATGCCGAGTACGACGCCATGCCCGCGGCCGCCATCGCCAGCGGCCATGTGGACTTCATCCTGCCGGCCGCGCGCATCGGCGACAAGCTGCTGGAGGTGTGGGACACCGCGCGCCGCATCGAGCTGCCCGACGACGGCGAGGCCGGCCTGCGCACCGAGCGGCCGGCCCCCGGCCTGCAGCGCGACCTGGCCGAGCAGGCGCTGCAGGACACCATGGCCATCCTGGCCCAGCGCACCGGCAACGACTTCCGCCACTACAAGCGCGGCACCGTGCTGCGCCGGCTGGAACGCCGCATGCAGGTCACGCGGCAGGCGACGCTGCCTTCGTACCGCGAGTACCTGGATGCGCATCCGCAGGAAGCCGGCCTGCTGCTGCAGGACATGCTGATCAGCGTGACCACCTTCTTCCGCGACGCGGCCGCCTACGAGGCGCTGGAACGGGAGATCGTGGCCACCCTGTTCAACCGGCGGCCGCAAGCCGCCACGCTGCGCGCCTGGGTGGTGGGCTGCGCCACCGGCGAGGAAGCCTATTCACTGGCCATGCTGCTCAACGAGCATGCGCCCGACAAGCTGCCGCGCCAGACGGTGCAGGTCTTCGCCTCCGACATCGACGACCGGGCGCTGTCGGTGGCCCGCGCGGGCATCTATCCCGAGGCCATCGTGGCCGACGTGCGCCCCAGCCAGCTGCGCCAGTTCTTCGACATGGAGATGGGCAGCTTCCGGGTGAAGAAGGCGCTGCGCGAGCAGGTGCTGTTCGCCCGCCACAACGTGCTGCGCGACCCGCCCTTCTCCCGCGTGGACGTCATCACCTGCCGCAACCTGCTCATCTACCTGGAGCGCGAGGTGCAGGCCGAAGTGCTGGAGGCCTTCCACTTCGCCCTCAACCCCGGCGGGCTGCTGTTCCTGGGCAGCGCGGAGTCGGCCGACTTCCTGCCGGAGCACTTCACGCCGGTGGACAAGAAGCACCGCATCTATCGCGCCAATCCCGTGCGCCAGGCGCGGCGCGACCTGCTGCCGCTGCGCGGCACCGACATGCCGCGCAGCAGCCTGCAGCGCGAGCCCGAGGTGCTGCCGCTGCAGCCGCCGCCGCTGGCGCTGCTGCACCAGCGGCTGCTGCTGGAGGAGGACGAGGCCAGCATCGTGGGGGATGCGCGCGGCCACGTCCTGCACACCAGCCTGGGCGCCTCGCGCTTCCTGCGGCATGTGGAGGGGGTGCCGTCCACCGACCTGCTGGACCTGGTGCTGCCGGAGCTGGCGGCGCCGCTGCGCGCGGCCATGCTGCTGGCCCGGCGCGACGGCCAGCGGGTGATGGCGCAGCCGGTCACCATCCAGGGCGAGCAGTCGCCCATCACCGTGTGCATGAGCGTGCGGCTGGGCAAGCCGCTGGGCGAGGCCGGCCTGATGCTGGTGCGGCTGCAGGAATTCGATGCCACGCTGCTGGCGCCGGCCGCCGCGCCCGGCGAGGCGCACGACCCCACCTGGCAGGTGCTGGACGAGGCGCTGCGCGCGCTGCAGGCCCAGCTGCACGGCACCATCGGCGAATCGGCCATCTCCGGCGAGGCGCTGCGCGCCACCAACGAGGAGCTGCAGTCGATGAACGAGGAGCTGCGCTCGGCCACCGAGGAGCTGGAGACCAGCAAGGAGGAGCTGCAGTCGGTCAACGAGGAGCTGACCACCGTCAACTTCGAGCTCAAGCGCAAGGTGGAGGAGACGGCCAAGGTCAACGACGACCTGAGCAACCTCATCGCCTCCATGAGCATGGCCACCGTCTTCGTCGACCGCGAGGTGCGCATCCGCGGCATCACGCCGCTGGCCACCAAGCTGTTCAACATCCTGTCCACCGACGTCGGCCGGCCGCTGCGCGACCTCACCCACCGCCTTCGCTACGAAGGCCTGGGCGACGACGTGGCCGAGGTGCTGGCCACGCTGCGCCTGCAGGAGCGCGAGGTGGCCTCCACCGACGGCAGCTGGTACCTGATGCGCATCTCGGTCTACCGCACCAGCGACAACCGCATCGACGGCGCGGTGCTGAACTTCATCGACGTGACCGAGCGCCGCAGCGCGCAGGACCAGGTGCGAGCCCGCGACGAGCGGCTGCGCCTGGTGGCCGAGAGCACCCGCGACTACGCGGTGCTGACGATGGATGCCCAAGGCAACGTCACCGGCTGGAACAAGGGCGCCGAGCTGATGTTCGGCTACACCGAGCAGGAGATGCTGGGCGTGCCCTTCGCGCGCCTGTTCGTGCCCGAGGACCGCGCCGCCGGCAAGCCGGAGCAGGAGCTGCACACCGCGGCCACCGAAGGCCGCGCGCTGGACGAGCGCTGGCACCTGCGCAAGGACGGCAGCCGCTTCTACTGCAGCGGCATCACCACGCCGCTGACCGAGAACGGCGTGGCCGGCTTCGCCAAGATCGCCCGCGACCTCACCGAGCGCCAGCGGCTGGAGCGCCAGCGGGAGGAACTGCTGCAGGCCGAGCAGCAGGTGCGCCGGCAGCTGGAAGCCGCCAGCAACCTGCGCAACCAGTTCCTGGCGGTGATGTCGCACGAGCTGAAGAACCCGCTGAACCTGGTGCTCATCAGCGCCGAGGCGCTGGCCCGCTCGCCCGAGGTGTCGGTGCAGCCGCGGCTGCTGCGCACGGTGGACACCATCCGCCGCACCGTGCATGCGCAGTCGCAGATCATCGACGACCTGCTGGACCTGTCGCGGGTGCAGACGGGCAAGCTCTCGCTCACCCGCACGCCGGTGCAGTGGCGGCCCATCGTCGAGAACATCTGCGAGGCGGTGCGCCCCGAGGCGCAGGAGCGCCGGCTGCAGCTCACGCTGCAGGCCACCGATGCCACGGTGTATGCCGATGCGGTGCGGGTGGAGCAGATCGTCTGGAACCTGCTGAGCAATGCCCTGAAGTTCACGCCCGAGGGCGGCCGCATCGAGGTACGGCTGCGGCCCGAGGGCGGCAGCGCGGTGCTGGAGGTGCAGGACAGCGGCCGCGGCATCGCGCCGCACTTCCTGCCGCTGCTGTTCGACATGTTCGAGCAGGAGGACCGCATGGCCACCACCCGCCGCGGCGGCGGCCTGGGCATCGGCCTGGCGCTGGTGCGCGACCTGGCGCAGCTGCATGGCGGCACGGTGGAGGCGCACTCCGAAGGCGAAGGCCGCGGTGCCCTGTTCCGCGTGCGGCTGCCGCTGTTCGGCAACGGCATCGCCGGCGGCACGGGCACGCCGCGGCGCGACCTGCTGGCCGGCCGCCGCGTGCTGCTGGTGGACGAGGACCCGGCCATGCTGCATGCGCTGGCCGAGCTGCTCGAGGCCGAGGGCGCGCAGGTCATCGCCGCCGCTGGCGCCCGCGAGGCGCTGTCGCATGCCGCCGGCACCGGCTTCGAGCTGCTGCTGGCCGACGTGGGCGTGACCGAGATGACCGCCGGCGCGATGCTGGCCGAGCTGCGCGAGACCGCGCCCGGCGACTGGCCGGCGCTGGCCATCAGCGGCTACGGCCAGCGCACTCGGCTGCCGGGCGGCGGCTGGGCCGACGGCTTCGATGCGCAGCTGGACAAGCCGCTGTCGATGGAGCTGCTGCTGCAGGCACTGGCGGGGCTGGACAAGCCCGGGGACTGACGCCGAGCGGGCATCGCGGCCGGCATGTGCCTTGCCATGCCGCCGGGTGACCCCCTCCCCCCTCGCCTTCCTTTTCGGCTATGTGAAGCGGCGGCCGTGGCATTTCGGCTGGCTGCTGGCGATGGTCGCCACCGCCGCCGGCTGCGCCGTCGGCGTGCAGTACGGCATGAAGCTCATCGTCGATGCGATGGGCGTGCGCGACGTCGATGCCGTGTGGCGCTGGCTGGCCCTGTTCATCGCCCTCATCACGGCGGAAAGCGTGCTGTGGCGGCTGGGCGGCTGGCTGGGCTGCCGCACCGTGGTGGCCACCGGCGTGGACATCCGGCTCGACCTGTTCCGCCACCTGGCCCAGCATCCGATGCGCTACTTCGCCGAGCACCTGTCGGGCGCGCTGGGCAACCGCGTGACGGCCACGGCCGGCGCCAGTGGCGCGCTGTTCGGCACCTTCGTGTGGCACATCCTGCCGCCGTGCGTGGACTTCATCGGCGCCATGGTGGTGCTCTCGCACATCGACCCGCGCATGGCCATCGCGCTGGTGGCCTTCGTGGCGGTGGTGGCCCTGCTGATCACCCGCGTGGGCCACCGCGGCCGGCCGCTGCACCAGGCCTTCGCCGAGCAGGGCAGCAAGGTGGGCGGCGAGCTGGTGGACGTGGTGAGCAACATCTGGACGGTGAAGGCTTTCTCGGCGCGCGAGCGTGAATACCGCCGCCTGCGCGAGGCCTTCGGCATCGAGGCCCGCGCCCAGCGCCGCAGCTGGATGTACCTGGAGAAGGCGCGCGTGCTGCACGACCTGTGCCTGTGGCTGATGGCCGGCGGCATGCTGGCCTGGGCCATCCACGGCTGGAGCCTGGGCCGCCACACGCCGGGCGACGTGGTGGTGATCAGCGCGCTGACCTTCCGCATCCTGCATGGCTCGCGCGACCTGGCGCTGTCGCTGGTGGATGCCTCGCAGCAGTTCGCGGTGATCGGCGAGATGCTGGGCGTGATCGCCAGGCCGCACCAGGTGGCCGACCGGCCCGGCGCGCCGCCGTTCCACCCCGCCGGCGGCAGCATCCGGCTGGCCGGCGTGTGCTTCGGCTACGAGAGCGACCAGGGCGGCCATCCGGTGTTCCACCGCTTCGACCTGGCGATACCCGCCGGCCAGCGGGTGGGCATCGTCGGCCCCTCCGGCGCCGGCAAGAGCACGCTGCTGGCGCTGATCCAGCGGCTGGAGGACGTGCAGGGCGGCACGGTGGAGATCGACGGCCAGGACGTGGCCACGGTGCAGCAGGACAGCCTGCGCGAGGCCATCGCCATGGTGCCGCAGGACATCGCGCTGCTGCACCGCTCGGTGCTGGAGAACATCCGCTACGGCCGGCCCGACGCCACGCTGGCCGAGGTGCAGGCGGCCGCCCGCGCGGCCCATTGCCACGACTTCATCGAGGCCCTGCCCGAGGGCTACGACACCCTGGTCGGCGAGCGCGGCGTGCGGCTGTCGGGCGGGCAGCGCCAGCGCCTGGGCATCGCCCGCGCCTTCCTGAAGGACGCCAGCATCCTGCTGCTGGACGAGGCCACCGCTGCGCTGGACAGCGAATCGGAGCACGAGATCCAGCTGGCGCTGGCGCGCCTGATGCGCGGCCGCACCGTGGTGGCGGTGGCGCACCGGCTGTCCACCGTGGCCTCGTTCGACCGCGTGGTGGTGATCGACGGCGGCCGCGTGGTGGAGGACGGGCCGCCGCAGAGCCTGCGCCAGCGCGGCGGCCTGTTCGAGCGGCTGTGGCGGCTGCAGGCCGCCGGCATGGAGACGCCCTGAGGCGCCTGCGGCTCAGCCCACCGCGTTGGCGGTGGACTGCGGTCCGCTGTCGGGATCGGTCTCGGCCGCGATCGGATCGCCGGTGGGCGTGCCCGCCGGCTCCGAGATGGTGGCCAGCAGCTGGCCGGTCACCGCGCCGCGGTCCTGCAGCGCCAGGTCGCCCAGCGACAGCATGCCCACCAGCCGGCCCTCGGCATCCACCACCGGCAGGCGGCGGATCTGCTGCTCCTTCATGCGCTCGACCACCGTGTCCACGTCGTCGGTGTCGCGGCACACCTCGGGCTCGGCGGTCATCACGTCCTCCAGCCGGGTGATGTGCAGCGGCCGCTCCTCGGCCACGCCACGCACCGCGATGTCGCGGTCGGTGACGATGCCCAGCAGCGTGTCGCCATCGCAGATCGGCACCGCGCCCACGTCCAGCTCGGCCATGGTGCGCGCCGCCTTGACCAGGGTGTCGCCCGGGCCCAGCGTGGTGACGCCGCGTGTCATCAGTTCGGAAACCTGCGTCATGCTGCCGCCTCCGACTCAGGCGCCGCGGGCGAAGTCGCCCAGGCCAGTGGAGCGCGGGCCCGGACCGCTCTGCGAGGACGACTGCAACAGGTCGTCACCGCTGCCGCCCGGTGCGGCCGACAGGCTGGAAAGCCTTGCCGCATTCAGCTGCTCGCCGGCATTGCCGGTGGCCGGGCCGGTGCTGCTGCCGTAGCCGGCGCCACCGGCCGTGCCCAGGCGCAGGCCGCGCGATTGCGCCGCGTCGCGGGCACTCTGCCCCAGGGATTCGAGCACCGCCCGCGGGCCGCCGCGCGCGGCGATCGCCTTGCTGCCGAAATAGGCCAGGCCCAGCAGGCCGCCGAGTTTGATCAGGTTCATCGCCCATCCTTCCGCTTCAGGGTGCGGCACCGGATTGGCGCCGCCGTCAGGGCTGCTGGTGGCAGGCCGCATGCCTGCGGGCTTCAGCCCTGGCGGGCGGCCAGTTCGGCGCGCAGGCGGTCTTCCTGGGCGCGCAGCTCGGGCGTCAGCTCGGCGCCGAAGTCCTCGGCCTCGAATACCGGGCGGATCTCCAGTTCCGAATCCACCGGCATCGGATTGGGGCAGCGGCGGGCCCATTCCAGCGCCTCGCCCATCGAGGCCACCTGCCAGATCCAGAAGCCGGCCACCAGCTCCTTGGTCTCGGCGAAGGGGCCGTCGATCACCTGGCGCTGGCTGCCGGAAAAGCGCACCCGCTTGCCGCGGGCGCTGGGGTGCAGGCCCTCGCCGGACACCATCACGCCGGCCTGCACCAGCTCCTCGTTGAAGCGGCCCATGGCGGCCAGCATCTCGGTGGAGGGCATCTCGCCCGCCTCGGAAGCAGCCGTGGCCTTCACCAGCACGATCACACGCATCACCAGCTCCTTGTCCCAAGTGGTTGACTTCACATCACCACGACGAAGCAGGCCGGCCCGTTTCGACAGCCCGGCGGCTAGAAGAGCACCACCACGCCCGACTTGTCGTCGTCCTGCAGGTTGCCGTCGCGCACCAGCGCCTCGTGCGACCACACCTGGTCGCGGCCGTGGTTCTTGGCGTGGTAGGTGGCGCGGTCGGCCCGCTCGAAGGCAGCCGAGGGCGTGTCGCCGGGGCGCAGCCGGGTGACGCCGGCGCTGACGGTGATGCGGCCCACCTGCGGCATCGGGTAGTCGGCCACCGCCGCGCGGAAGCGGTCGAAGGCCTGCAGCGCCTCGGCCTCGGTGGCGCCGCGCAGCAGCACCACGAACTCCTCGCCGCCGAAGCGGTAGAGGCGGTCGCTGGCGCGGAAGCTGGTGTTCATCAGCCGCGCCACCAGCAGCAGCACCTCGTCGCCGATCAGGTGGCCGAAGCGGTCGTTCACGCGCTTGAAGTGGTCGATGTCGATCACGCCCAGCCAGTGCACCGGGCCGGCATCGCCGCGGCGGCGGTCCGGGCCGGCCGGGCCGGCGCCGGTGCCTTCGGCCAGCAGCTTGAAGAAGGCGGTGTCGAAGCTCTTGCGGTTGAGCAGGCCGGTGAGGGTGTCGCGCTCGCTGTAGTCCAGCAGCGCGCGGAAGTTGCCGAACACCTGCAGGATGCCGCTGACCAGCGCCGATTCCTGCCGCGTGAGCGGATAGCGGGTGTGCAGCTCCAGCACCGCCTCCACCCGCTCGCCGGCCAGCATTGGAAAGCCCGACCAGGCCGGCGGGCCCGCGCTGCGCTGGCGCTCGCCGGTGTGCAGGCAGCGTGCGCGCAGCAGATGCTCGTCCAGCGCCGGCAGGTCGTCGAACTCCACCAGCGGCACCGCATCGGCGGCATGGGCCACCGCGCCGTCGGTGACGGCCGACTGCAGCCGCAGCCGGCTGCTCCAGCGCGCCGGCTGGCCCTCGGCCACGCGATGGATGGCCAGCGCGTCGGGCCGCACCAGGTCGCGGATCGACTGCAACAGGCTCAGGTCGAGCAGGTCGCGGTCGCGCAGCTCGGTCAGGCGGCCCAGGTGGTCGATGGCGTTTCGCATGCACTTCCTGCGGTGGTGGGTCGCGGGCTGCGGGCCAGCAGCTCTTCGGTGAAGAGCGCCACGGGACGCGGCCTGTCATGGAGGAATCCCTGCTGCAGCGTGCAGCCCTGCGCGCGCAGGAATTCGGCCTGGGCGCGGGTCTCCACGCCTTCGGCCACGGTGTCCAGGCCGAACTTGCGGGCGATGGCCAGCATCGCCAGCACGATGGCCGCGTCGTCGTCGTCCTCGGTGAGGTCGCGCACGAAGCCGCGGTCGATCTTCAGCTCGTGCACCGGCAGCTGCTTGAGGTACATCAGGCTGGAATAGCCGGTGCCGAAGTCGTCGATGGCGATGCGCAGCCCGGCCTCGGCCAGCAGCCGCAGCCGTGCCGGCGCATCGCCTTCCAGCAGCACGCCCTCGGTGATCTCCAGCGTGAGCAGCCGCGGCGGCACGCCGGCCTCGCGCAGCGTGTCCAGCACGAAGCTGGCGAAGGCCGGCTCGCAGAACTGCCGCGGGCTCACGTTGACCGCCATCGGCAGCTCGATGCCCTGCGCCAGCCAGCCGGCCAGCACCGCGCAGGCGCGGCGCAGCACCCAGCGGCCGATGTCGATGATGAGCGGGCCCTCCTCCGCCAGCGGGATGAACTCCGCCGGGCTGATGGGTCCCTTGACCGGATGCGTCCAGCGCAGCAGCGCCTCGCACGCGGCCAGCGTGCCGTCGGGCCGCCACTGGCCCTGCAGCGCCAGGCTCAGGCCGTCGTGCTGCAGCGCCTGGCGCAGGTCGGTCTCCAGCACCAGGCGGCTGGCCACCTGGTCGCGCATGCGGGCCTCGTACAGCCGCAAGGTGCCGCGGCCGGCGGCCTTGGCGGCATACATGGCGGTGTCGGCCTCGCGCACCAAATCGGTGGCGGATTCGGCCTCGGCCTTGGGGAAGCAGGTGCCGCCGATGCTGGCGGCCAGGCTGAAGGCCAGGCCCTCCACCTGCAGCGGCTCGGCCAGCACCTGCAGCAGCTTGCGGCCCACCCGCTCGGCGCCGGCCGCGGCCGCGGCCAGGTCGGCGCCCAGCCAGGGCAGCAGCACCACCAGCTCGTCGCCGCCCAGGCGGGCCAGCGTGTCCTCGGCGCGCAGCTGGCCGGCCAGCCGCTGGGCCACCGCGCGCAGCACCTGGTCGCCCACCATGTGGCCGTAGGCGTCGTTGATGCGCTTGAAATGGTCGAGGTCGATGAACAGCAGCGCACCGTGCCCGGCCCGCCGCGGCGCGCTGCGCAGCGCCATCGCCAGCCGGTCGTTGAGCACCGTGCGGTTGGGCAGGCCGGTCAGGTTGTCGGTGGTGGCGGCGCGGTGCAGCGCGGCCTCGGCCGCCTTGCGCTCGGTGATGTCGAGGATCACGCCCGACAGCTGCGACGCGCGGCCCTGGCCGTCGCGGTCGCTGGCGGCGCCGGCGGCCAGGTACCAGCGCTCGGCGCCGCTGGCCACGCGCAGCCGGAACTCCGAGCGGTAGGGCCGCGACGGATCGTCGATGTGCGCGGCCAGCGCGGCGCGCACGCCGGCTTCGTCCTGCGGATGCACCGAGGGCCAGAACGGCGTGCGCACCCGCTGGCCGCTGCCCAGGCCGGCCAGCAGCAGTCCGCTGGTGACGGCGGCGCCGCGGTCCAGCTCGACGTAGTCGGTGTCCACGTTCCAGGTCCAGGGCGTGATGGCCGCGGCATCGATGGCCAGCGTGAGCAGCTGGCGCGAGGCCCGCTCGGCGGTCTCGTCGGCGAAGCAGGTGATGGCGCCGCACACGCTGCCGTTGGCATCGTGCAGCGGCGCGGTGCTGATGCGCAGCCAGCGCCGCTGGCCGTCGCCCAGGCGCAGGCCGATGGACACGCCGTGGCGCGGGCGGCCGTCGGCCAGCGTCATGGCCAGCGTCCGCTCGTGCGGCTGCAGCGGCAGGCCGTGCTCGCCCACCGCGTCGCCGAAGGCCTCGTGCATGCGGGTGCCCAGCAGCCGGGTGAGCGGCGCGCGCAGGATGGCCTCGGCCGCGCGGTTGCCGCT
>OFDN01002472.1_pt1 | contig 10135 bp, 3 predicted proteins | sample 1520971 | NCBI WGS metagenome assembly OFDN01 (sample SAMEA94257418, study PRJEB24077) | hot springs metagenome | biome: Aquatic biome; feature: Geographical feature; material: Water | place: India | collected 2012-06-12 | depth 5 m | reverse complement strand
GAAGGTCTCCGCCGCGTGCAGCAGGTAGCCGTGGCCCTCCCAGGCCACCCCGGCGGCGGCGAGCTGCGCGGTCTCGTCGTCGGCCATCGCGCGGGCCGTCTGCGCCCGCAGGGCGATGACCGGCGCCGTCGACTGCTCGGCCATCCCGCTGAGCAGCTCGGCCGCCGTCGCCGGGTCGCCGAGGCGTGCCAGGTCGAGCGCCAGCACGCTCGCGAAGTCGAGGTCGCCGCTCGCGACCCGCAGGCGCGTGCGCTCGGCGATCCGCTGCCGCGCGTCCGCCGCGCCGCCCTCGGAGGCCTCGACCCAGGCCCAGGCGAGCAGCACGAGCGAGTCGTCGTCGATGAGCCGCTCGGGTACCGGCGCGAGCGTGGCCCGCGCTTCCGCCCGCTGCCCCTGCTGAGCACGGACGCGCGCGAGCAGCGCCCGCCCGAGCGGCTCGTAGCCGGCGGGCCCGCGGGCGCGGGCGCCGGCGATCGCATCCTTGGCCCACCGGGCCGCGGTCTCGAGCCGACCCATCGAGATGTGCACGGCGGCGAGTGTGAACTCGGCCTGTCGGGCCCGCAGCGCATCGTCGACCATGATCGCCTCGGCGAGGGCGTCCGCCGCCGCCGCGCGCGCCTCCTCCAGCCGGCAGGCCTGGGCGAGCACGACCGAGCGCATGAGCGCGGCCACCCGGCCCGGAACGACCGCCTCATCGAGGTCGCCCGAGGCGAGCACCCGCTCGGTCGCCTCGAGGGCCTCCTCCGAGCGCCCGAGCGCGAGGTACGGCACGACGCTGTTGACGGCGAGCTCGGCCTGCTCGGCCGGCGTGCCGGTGTCGGTGATGAGGGCGAGCTCGGCCAGCGCGTCCCGCGGTCGCTCGAGCCCCACCAGGATGCGGGCTCGCGCCTGCCGCAACCGCCGGGCCGCGGCCGGTAATCGTTCGGGGGCTCCCTCGAGCAGGGCCAGCGCCTCCTCGAACCGCCCGCTCACGGTGATCAGCGCGGTCGCGGTCATCGTCAGGATGCGCGCCGAGCGGTGCGCGTCGGCGGGCGCGGCCTCGTCGAGGGTGCGGGCCCGCTCGAGGGCGCGCAGAGCCTCGTCGACACGGCCGAGCTTGATGAGTGCATCCGCGCGCAGCAGCAGCAGTTCCGGGTCAGTCCCCCGGAGCGCTCAGCGGCCTCGGCCAGTCGGGCCACGAGCTCGAAGTCGTCGGCGAGCAGCGCGAGCCGAGCGGCGTCGGTCAGCAGCGCGGCGTCTCCGGGTGCCCCGGCGTCGAGCCGCCAGGTCGCGATGCGCACGGCATCCCGCTCGCGGTCAGGGCCCCCCTCCGCCCTGGCCACATGGTCGAGCAGGAGGTCGATGCGGCGCAGTGTCGGAACGGTCTGCCGCATCGCGGCCGCGTACTGCGGGTGGCCGATCGCGGCGACGAAGCGCTGCCCCTCGGGGCGCACCTGCACGAGCTGCGCCTGCTCGAGCCGCCCGAGTGCCGCGCGCAGCGGCGGCTCGACGATGTGGGTGACGGGCACGGTCTGGCACACGGCGAGGCGCTCCATGACCTCGCGCGCAGCCGGGTCGAGGTCGGCCAGCCGGGCGGCGATCAGTTCGTCGAGCGCGCGCGATCCGCCCGGCGCGCCGCTCAGCAGCCAGGTGCCGTGGTGCTCGCCGAGCGCCCCGGTCGCGAGGGCGTGCGTCACGAGCTCGCGCACGAACAGCGGATTGCCGCCGGATGCGCCGTGCAGGGCCACCGCCGTCTGATGGGCCACCGTTCCGCCGAGCACGGCCGGCAGCAGCGCGTCGAGGTCGTCGAGCGAGAGCGGCTCGAGCGCGAGGCGCAGCGCCCGGTCGGAGGTCCAGAGGGCGACGAGGGGCTCGGGCAGGGGCTCGCCGTCGCGGGCCGTCGCGAGCACGGCGAGGGCACCGGCGCTCGCCAGCTGGGCCAGCACGGCCACCGACAGGGCGTCGAGCTGGGGCACGTCGTCGACGACCACGAGCAGCGGCCCCTCGCGGCGGCGCTCGGCCGCCAGGTCGCGCGCGAACGCCATGAGAGTGGCCGTGTCGGCGCCGATGCGGGTGATGTCCTGCCGCGTCGCGCCCATGAGCGGGATGAGTGCGGCCAGCGGAACGTCCGACAGGCTCGCGCTCGCCATGACCCGGCTGATGCGCCAGCCCTCGGCCTCGAGCAGCTCGGCGGCCTCGGCGGCGAGCCGCGACTTGCCCACGCCCGCCTCGCCCGAGAGCACCACGAGCGCGAGGCCGTCGGACGTCAGGGCCGTGCGGGTGCGGGCGAGCATCCCGTCGCGACCGACCATCGGCCAGGCACCCTGTACCGCGGGCGGCACGGGCGGGGTCGAGGTCATCGAGGCGCGTCCTTCGCGACGGGCGGATGCGCGCCGCGAGCCGGCGCTGACCCGAAGTGTACTCAGCGACCGGGGGGCACGGTAGGGGCGGCTCGCGCGGTTATAGCGCAGCGCGGGCGAGAGGTCAAGAATCAGACTGGACACGACGGCCCGAGCGCACCTAGTATTGAGGTTTGCGCTCCCATGTCTGATCTGCCGCCATATGGCGGGCGGCGATCGTGCCCCGAGTATAGCGGCGGGGCGGATTCCGGTTGTCGAGAATCCCCGTGGGTCTGGCGCGTCCCCTCGACCGCACTCACCTGTCGACGTCCGACAGAATCCGGGCCCACGGGCCCACGGAGGTTAGTTCCTTGGCTGCTGCGCGCACCGCTAAGAATTCCCAGTCCCCCAAGAACGGTCGCACCGCATCGCGGTTGTCGTTCGCCAAGATCAGCGACACGCTGACCGTTCCCGATCTGCTCGCCCTGCAGACCGAGAGCTTCGATTGGCTCGTCGGCAACGACGCCTGGAAGGCCCGCCTCACCGAGGCGCAGGCCGCCGGCCGCACCGACGTTCCGACCCAGAGCGGGCTCGAGGAGATCTTCGAGGAGATCTCTCCGATCGAAGACCTGGGCGAGACCATGCAGCTCTCGTTCACGAACCCGTACCTCGAAGAGCAGAAGTACTCGATCGACGAGTGCAAGGAGCGCGGCAAGACGTACGCGGCCCCGCTCTACGTCGAGGCCGAGTTCATGAACCACATGACCGGTGAGATCAAGACCCAGACGGTCTTCATGGGCGACTTCCCGCTCATGACCGAGAAGGGCACCTTCATCATCAACGGCACCGAGCGCGTCGTCGTGTCGCAGCTCGTGCGCTCGCCCGGTGTCTACTTCGAGCGTCAGATCGAGAAGACCACCGACAAGGACGTGTACACCGCGCGCATCATCCCCAGCCGCGGTGCGTGGCTCGAGTTCGAGGTCGACAAGCGCGACCAGGTGGGTGTGCGCATCGACCGCAAGCGCAAGCAGTCGGTCACGGTCTTCCTCAAGGCCCTCGGCCTCACCACCGAGGAGATCCGCGAGAAGTTCGCGGGCTTCGACTCGATCGAGCAGACCCTCGAGAAGGACGCGATCCTCACCAAGGAGGAGGCGCTCAAGGACATCTACCGCAAGCTCCGTCCGGGCGAGCAGGTCGCCGCCGAGGCCGCGCGCGCGCTGCTCGACAACTTCTACTTCAACCCGAAGCGCTACGACCTGGCGAAGGTGGGCCGCTACAAGCTCAACCGCAAGCTGGGCCTCGACGCGCCCCTCAGCGACTCGGTGCTCACGGTCGACGACATCGTCGCGACCATCCGCTACATGGTGTCGCTGCACGAGGGCCGCACGACGCTCGCGGGCGTGCGCGACGGCAAGCCCGTCGACCTGCGCCTCGACGTGGACGACATCGACCACTTCGGCAACCGCCGCATCCGCGCGGTCGGCGAGCTCATCCAGAACCAGGTGCGCACCGGCCTCAGCCGCATGGAGCGCGTGGTGCGCGAGCGCATGACCACGCAGGACATCGAGGCGATCACGCCGCAGACCCTGATCAACGTGCGCCCCGTCGTCGCCGCGATCAAGGAGTTCTTCGGCACCTCGCAGCTGTCGCAGTTCATGGACCAGAACAACCCGCTCGCGGGCCTCACCCACAAGCGCCGCCTGTCGGCGCTCGGACCGGGTGGTCTGAGCCGTGAGCGCGCCGGCGTCGAGGTGCGCGACGTTCACCCGAGCCACTACGGCCGCATGTGCCCGATCGAGACCCCGGAAGGCCCGAACATCGGCCTCATCGGCTCGCTCGCGTCGTTCGCCCGCATCAACGCGTTCGGGTTCATCGAGACCCCGTACCGCCGCGTCACCAAGGGCAAGGTCACCGCGACGATCGACTACCTGACGGCGAGCGAGGAGGACGACCACGTCGTCGCCCAGGCCGGTGCGCCGCTCAACAAGGACGGCTCGTTCGCCGAGGAGCGCGTGCTCGTGCGTCGCAAGGGTGGCGAGGTCGAGCTCGTTCCCGCCGAAGAGGTCGACTACATGGACGTCTCGCCGCGCCAGATGGTGTCGGTCGCGACCTCGCTCATCCCCTTCCTCGAGCACGATGACGCGAACCGCGCCCTCATGGGTGCCAACATGCAGCGTCAGGCCGTCCCGCTGCTCCGCTCCGAGTCGCCGCTCGTCGGCACCGGCATGGAGAGCTACGCCGCGGTCGACGCCGGCGACGTCATCACCGCGACCGCGGCCGGTGTCGTGGCGTCGGTCTCGGCCGATGCGGTCACGGTGCAGCTCGACGAGGGCGGCACGCAGGAGTACTACCTGCGCAAGTTCGACCGCTCGAACCAGGGCACCAACTACAACCACCGCGTCGTCGTCAACGCCGGTGACCGGGTCGAGGTCGGCGAGGTCATCGCCGATGGTCCTGCCACCGAAAACGGCGAGCTCGCGCTCGGCAAGAACCTCCTCGTGGCGTTCATGTCGTGGGAGGGCCACAACTTCGAGGACGCGATCATCCTCAGCCAGAACCTCGTGAAGGACGACACGCTGTCGTCGATCCACATCGAGGAGTACGAGGTGGATGCCCGCGACACGAAGCTCGGCAAGGAGGAGATCACCCGCGACCTCCCCAACGTCAGCCCCGAGCTGCTGGCCGACCTCGACGAGCGCGGCATCATCCGCATCGGTGCCGAGGTGCGCCCCGGCGACATCCTCGTCGGCAAGGTCACCCCGAAGGGCGAGACCGAGCTGAGCGCCGAGGAGCGCCTGCTGCGCGCCATCTTCAACGAGAAGTCGCGCGAGGTGCGCGACACCTCGCTCAAGGTGCCGCACGGCGAGCAGGGAACCGTCATCGGCGTCAAGGTGTTCGACGCTCTCGACGGCGACGACGAGCTCGGCTCGGGCGTCAACCAGCGTGTCGTCGTCTACATCGCCCAGAAGCGCAAGATCTCCGAGGGCGACAAGCTCGCCGGCCGCCACGGCAACAAGGGCGTCATCTCGAAGATCCTGCCGGTGGAGGACATGCCGTTCCTCGAGGATGGAACGCCGGTCGACATCGTGCTCAACCCGCTCGGCGTTCCCGGCCGCATGAACTTCGGCCAGGTCCTCGAGATCCACCTCGGCTGGGCCGCCTCGCGCGGCTGGAAGGTCGAGGGCACCCCCGAGTGGGCGGCGAACCTGCCCGCCGAGGCCCGCGAGGCGGCGCCCGGTACCAAGGTCGCCACCCCGGTGTTCGACGGCGCGAGTGAAGAGGAGATCGCTGGTCTGCTCGACGTGACCCTGCCGAACCGCGACGGTGTGCGCATGATCGACTCGACGGGCAAGGCGCGGCTGTTCGACGGCCGCACGGGCGAGCCGTTCCCCGACCCGATCTCGGTCGGCTACATGTACATCCTGAAGCTGCACCACCTCGTCGACGACAAGATCCACGCGCGCTCGACGGGCCCCTACTCGATGATCACGCAGCAGCCCCTGGGCGGTAAGGCCCAGTTCGGCGGCCAGCGGTTCGGCGAGATGGAGGTCTGGGCGCTCGAGGCCTACGGTGCCGCGTACGCCCTGCAAGAGCTGCTGACGATCAAGTCCGACGACATCCTCGGCCGCGTCAAGGTCTACGAGGCGATCGTCAAGGGCGAGAACATCCAGGAGCCCGGCATCCCCGAGAGCTTCAAGGTTCTCATCAAGGAGATGCAGTCGCTGTGCCTGAACGTCGAGGTGCTCTCGGCCGACGGCACGGCCCTCAGCCTGAAGGACACGGACGACGAGGTCTTCCGTGCTGCTGAGGAGCTCGGCATCAACATCTCCACCCGCTTCGAGTCCTCGTCGATCGACGAGATCTGAGCCGGGCCCCCTACTCGCACAACGCTGACGCAAAACAGGCAAGAGAAGAGATATCTGTGCTCGACGCAAAGACTTTCGATGAGCTCCGCATCGGCCTCGCGACCGCCGACGACATCCGTCGCTGGTCGTACGGTGAGGTCAAGAAGCCGGAGACGATCAACTACCGCACGCTGAAGCCCGAGAAAGACGGCCTCTTCGGCGAGCAGATCTTCGGGCCCTCCCGCGACTGGGAGTGCTCGTGCGGCAAGTACAAGCGCGTGCGCTTCAAGGGCATCGTGTGCGAGCGCTGCGGCGTGGAGGTCACCAAGTCCTCCGTGCGCCGCGAGCGTATGGGCCACATCGAGCTCGCCGCGCCCGTCACGCACATCTGGTACTTCAAGGGTGTGCCCAGCCGTCTCGGCTACCTGCTCGACATGGCGCCGAAAGACCTCGAGAAGGTCATCTACTTCGCTGCCTACATGGTGATCTCGGTCGACGAGGAGGGCCGCCACGCCGACCTCCCCGGTCTCGAGAACGAGCTGCGCCTCGAGATCAAGACGCTCGAGGGTCAGCGCGACAGCGCCGTGGCCACGCGCCTGCAGCGTCTCGAGGGCGAGCTCGCCGAGCTCGAGGCCGAGGGCGCCAAGGCCGACCAGAAGCGCAAGGTCAAGGATGCGGGCGAGAAGGAGATGGCCCAGATCCGCAAGTCGTTCGACGAGCAGATCGGTCAGCTCGAGCGCGTCTGGGAGGACTTCCGCACCCTCAAGGTCGGCGACCTCAAGCCGGAGGACGCCGTGTTCCAGGAGCTGCAGGACCGCTACGGCCTGTACTTCGAGGCGCACATGGGCGCCGAGGCGATCAAGAAGCGCCTCGAGGCCTTCGACCTGCAGGCCGAGAGCGAGCTGCTGCACGAGCAGATCGCGACCGGCAAGGGACAGAAGAAGATCCGCGCCATCAAGCGCCTGAAGGTCGTCAACTCCTTCCTGCAGACCGGCAACTCGCCGGCCGCGATGGTGCTCGACGTCGTTCCGGTCATCCCGCCGGAGCTGCGCCCGATGGTGCAGCTCGATGGCGGTCGTTTCGCCACGAGCGACCTCAACGACCTCTACCGCCGCGTGATCAACCGCAACAACCGTCTGCGCCGCCTTCTCGACCTCGGGGCTCCCGAGATCATCGTCAACAACGAGAAGCGCATGCTGCAGGAGGCCGTCGACGCCCTGTTCGACAACGGCCGCCGCGGCCGTCCGGTCACGGGCACGGGCAACCGCGCCCTGAAGTCGCTGAGCGACATGCTCAAGGGCAAGCAGGGCCGGTTCCGCCAGAACCTGCTCGGCAAGCGCGTCGACTACTCGGGCCGTTCGGTCATCGTGGTCGGCCCGCAGCTCAAGCTGCACCAGTGCGGTCTGCCCAAGCTCATGGCGCTCGAGCTGTTCAAGCCGTTCGTCATCAAGCGCCTGATCGACCTGGGCCACGCGCAGAACATCAAGAGCGCCAAGCGCATGGTCGAGCGGTCGCGCCCGCAGGTGTGGGACGTGCTCGAGGAGATCATCCGCGAGCGCCCCGTGCTGCTGAACCGCGCGCCCACGCTGCACCGCCTCGGCATCCAGGCCTTCGAGCCTCAGCTCGTCGAGGGCAAGGCGATCCAGCTGCACCCGCTCGTCTGCGCGGCGTTCAACGCCGACTTCGACGGCGACCAGATGGCCGTGCACCTGCCGCTCTCGGTCGAGGCGCAGGCCGAGGCCCGCATCCTGATGCTCGCCTCGAACAACATCCTCAAGCCGTCCGACGGCCGGCCGGTGACGGTGCCGACCCAGGACATGATCATCGGTCTGCACCACCTCACGACCGTGCGCGAGGGCGCCACCGGCGAGGGTCGCGCGTTCTCGTCGGTCGCCGAGGCGATCATGGCCATGGACCAGGGCTCGCTGCACCTCAACGCCCCGGTGCGCATCCGCCTCTACGGCGAGAAGTTCGCCGACGGCCGCGAGCTGCGCGAGACCACGCTGGGTCGCGCGCTGTTCAACGAGCAGCTGCCCGCGGACTACCCGTACGTCGACGCGGTCGCCGACAAGGGCACCATCTCGCAGATCGTCAACGATCTGGCCGAGCGGTACCCGAAGACGGTCGTCGCCGCGACGCTCGACAAGGTGAAGGATGCCGGCTTCTACTGGGCGACCCGCTCGGGTGTCACGGTCGCGCTCAGCGACGTGCTGAGCCCGCCCGACAAGAAGAAGATCGTCGCCGACTATGAGAAGCGCGCCGCGAAGATCCAGGCCCAGTTCGACAAGGGCCTCATGACCGACGACGAGCGCCGGCGCGAGCTGGTCGAGCTGTGGACGGAGGGCACCAAGGAGGTCAACAACGCCATGCGTGCCAACTTCCCGGTCGACAACACCATCAACCGCATGGTGACCTCGGGAGCGCGAGGCAACTGGCTGCAGGTCGGCAACATCGCCGGTATGCGCGGCCTGGTGTCGAACCCCCGCGGTGAGATCATCGCCCGCCCGATCATCAACTCGTACCGCGAGGGCCTGTCGGTGGCCGAGTACTTCATCGCCACCCACGGTGCCCGCAAGGGTCTGGCCGACACCGCTCTGCGCACGGCCGACTCGGGCTACCTGACGCGTCGACTCGTCGACGTGGCGCAGGATGTCATCATCCGCGAGGAGGACTGCGGCACGAGCAAGGGTCTTGACTTCACCATCGCGCACGAGGTCGATGGCGCCTGGGTGCGCGACGACAACGTCGAGAACCTGGTGTTCGCCCGCACGCTCGCGGCCGATGCCGTGAGCGCCTCGGGCGAGGTCGTGGCCGAGGCCGGGGCCGACGTCGGCGACGTGCTCATCGACGCACTGGTGTCGGCGGGCGTCAGTGAGATCAAGGTGCGCTCGGTGCTCACGTGCGAGTCGGCGGTCGGCGTCTGCGCCGCCTGCTACGGCCGCTCGCTGGCCACCGGTCAGCGCGTCGACCTCGGCGAGGCGGTCGGCATCATCGCCGCCCAGTCGATCGGCGAGCCCGGCACCCAGCTCACGATGCGCACCTTCCACACCGGCGGGTCGGCCTCGGCGGCCGACATCACCCAGGGTCTGCCGCGCGTCACCGAGCTCTTCGAGGCACGCACCCCGAAGGGGGCGAGCCCGATCGCCGAGAGCGCCGGTCGCATCCGCATCGAGGATGCGGGCGCCCAGCTCAAGGTCACGCTCACGCCCGACAACGGCGACGACGAGGTGGTCTACACCGTGTCGAAGCGCGCCACCCTGCAGGTCGAGGACGGTCAGCACGTCGAGCTGGGTCACCAGATCTTCGCCGGAACCGTCGACCCGAAGGAGGTGCTGCGCGTCAAGGGCGTCCGCGCCGTGCAGCAGCACCTCGTCGAGGGTGTGCAGGGCGTGTACCGCTCGCAGGGTGTGCCGATCCACGACAAGCACCTCGAGGTCATCGTGCGCCAGATGCTGCGCAAGGTCACCGTCGTCGACCACGGCGAGACCGAGCTGCTGCCCGGTGAGCTGGTCGACCGCTCGCGGTACAACCAGATCAACCGTGCCGCTCTCGCCGAGGGCAAGAAGACGGCCTCGGCCCGTCAGGAGGTCATGGGCATCACCAAGGCCTCGCTGGCGACCGAGTCGTGGCTCTCCGCGGCCTCCTTCCAGGAGACCACCCGCGTGCTCACGCAGGCGGCGATGGAGGGCAAGCGCGACCCGCTGCTCGGCCTGAAGGAGAACGTGATCATCGGAAAGCTGATCCCGGCCGGCACCGGTCTGCCCGCGTACCGCAATGTGACGGTCGAGGCGACGGAGGAGGCGAAGGCCGAGCGGTACCCCAACCGCATCTTCGCGTCCGACGGCGAGTTCAGCGAGGCCGACCTCTCGTTCGTCGACTTCGACACCTTCTCGAGCGACGACTTCAGCGGTCAGGGCGGCACGTACAGCTAGCCGTCGCACTACGGGGAGCGCCCGCGGAGCCATCGGCTCC
>OFDN01002471.1_pt1 | contig 10142 bp, 12 predicted proteins | sample 1520971 | NCBI WGS metagenome assembly OFDN01 (sample SAMEA94257418, study PRJEB24077) | hot springs metagenome | biome: Aquatic biome; feature: Geographical feature; material: Water | place: India | collected 2012-06-12 | depth 5 m | reverse complement strand
CTCGACCGCTGCGTTGAGCGCCAGCAGGTTGGTCTGGAAGGCGATATTGTCGATCACGGTGATGATCTCGGCGATATCGCCCGAAGCCTGCTCGATGCGCTGCATCGCGCCCACCGCCTCGGTGACGATCGTGCCGCCGCGCCTGGCCACCTCATTGGCCTGCGCGCCCAGCACGGTCGCTTCGCGGGCGCGGTCGGCGCTCTGCTTGACGGAGGCCGAGAGCTCCTCCGTCGTCGCCGCAGTCTCCTCCAGGCTGCTCGCCTGCTCTTCGGCCCGCTGGGCGAGATTGCGGCTGTCATGGCTGATGCGGGTTGCGCCGGACGTCACCTGCAGCGCGATGTCGGAGACGGTGTTGAGCACCGACGAAATCGAGTCCAGCAATTCGTTGACGCCCCGGCAGAGTTCGCCGATGTCGCCAGATTTGCCGGTCATGGCGATGCGCCCGGTCAGATCCTTGTTCATGGCCGCCTGCACGACGGTGCGCGTCTCGGCGACGGCGGCGCTCAGATCTTCCTGCGCCTGGCGCTGGCGGCTGATGTCGGTCGCGAATTTCACAACCTTGTAGGGCCTGCCCAGCGCGTCCAGTATCGGATTATAGCTGCCCTGGATCCAGACCTGGCGGCCGCCCTTGCCGATGCGCAGGAACTGGCCCTCGTCGAACTCGCCGCGGCCGAGCCTCTCCCAGAAGCGGACATAGTCGGGGGATCTGGCCTCCTCGGGCGGGACGAACAGGCTGTGATGCTTGCCGATGATCTCGGCCTTGTCATAGCCCATGGTCGCCAGGAAGTTCTCGTTCGCGTCGAGGATCTTGCCCTTGAGATCGAAGGCGATGACGGCCTGCGCCCGGTTGATCGCCACGATCTGACCGTCGAGATCGGCGACCTCGCCCTTGAGCCGGGTGATGTCGGTCGCGAATTTGATGACTTTCACCGGCTTGCCGGCCCTGTTCAGGATCGGCGTGTAGGTCGCCTGCAGCCAGATGCGCTTGCCGCCCTTGCCGATCCGGAGAAACTGGGCCTCGATCGCCTCTCCCGCCTTGAGCCGCGACCAGAAGCCGGCATAGTCGGCGGAGGCGGCGTAGGTCGTTTCGACGAAGAGGGCGTGATGCTTGCCAACGACCTCCTGCTTGTCATACCCGACCACCCGCAGAAAATTGTCGTTGGCGTCGAGAATGCGGCCCGTCATGTCGAATTCGATGACTGCCTGGGACCGTCTGATCGCCGCCGCTTCGCCTGCAACGCCATTGCCGCCAAAAATGCCCAGTGCCACGGTCCGTTCCTCCGAAATTGTCAGGCGGCCCCTGCCGCCTTACGATGGTTACCGTATGGTCAGCAAACTTACAGTAAGGTTAACTGACGAACCGTTTGTACAGATTGGATGACAAAAATTTTCTCTTGAAGTGACTTATTTTCTGGCATGACCCAACGCAGGGCCTCGCCCTGTCGCAGCACCGCACCAAAACCGGAGAGCACTATGGGCCTCGCGATCCTCGGAATGCTTGCTTTAGTCGTCGTCTACGCGATCATGACGTATAATGGGCTGGTTGCGATGCGCCAGAGGGTCGGACAAGCTTACGCCGACGTCGATGTTCAGCTGAAGCAGCGGCATGACCTCGTCCCCAACCTGGTCGAAACCGTCAAGGGCTACGCCACGCATGAGCGGGAAACGCTCGACGCGGTGATCGCCGCGCGCACCGCCGCGCTGGGCGCCGGGAGCATGCAGGCGCAGGCGGCGGCGGAGCAGCAGCTCTCGGGCGCCGTCGGCCGGCTGCTGGCCCTGGCGGAGGCCTATCCGGACCTCAAGGCCAGCGCGAATTTCCAACAGCTGCAAACCGATCTCGGCCATGTCGAGGACAAGCTCGCGGCGGCGCGGCGCTTCTTCAACAACGCCGTGAGCGAATACAACGCCTCGCTCCAGGCCTTTCCGGCCATGCTGTTTTCCGCGCAGATGGGCTTTGCGCCGCGCGAATTCTTCGACGTCGGCGAGGCCGCGCGGGTCCAGCTCGACAAGCCGCCCGCCGTCAAATTCTGACCGGCTCGCCACGACCGGAGCGACCGCCGATGTCCGGCCAGGCTTTTGGACTCTACAGCCATCAGCGCAGCAACCGCATCAGGTCGCGCTTCCTGATCGCCGGGCTGTTTCTGCTGATCTATCTGCTCGGCTGGGGGTTGATCCTGATCGGCTACGGCTATGAAGGCGGAGGTGGCGTCGGCGCCGCCAACGCCCTGTTTCTGCGTTGGCTGCCGCTGTTGACCGCCATCGGCGCCGCCTGGGTCTTCATCGGCTACCGCATCAATGTCGGCCTGATCGGGTCTCTCGCCGGCGCCAAGGCGATCGCGCGCGGGGACGATCCGAAGCTCTACCGGATGCTCGAGACCCTCTGCATTTCGCGCGGCATGAGCGTGCCGCGGCTGGCGCTGGTCGAAAGCGAAGCGCTCAACGCCTTCGCCAGCGGCGTGAACGAGGCGCAGTTCACCATCACCGTGACCAGCGGCCTTCTCGCGCAGCTCGACGACGCCGAAATCGAAGCGGTGCTGGCGCATGAGCTGACCCATATCCGCAATGGGGACGTCAAGCTGATGATCGTCGCCGTGGTGATCGCCGGCGTGATCTCCCTCATCGGCGAGGTCGTCTTTCGCGGCCTGTCCCGTCGGGACATGCGCTCCTCCGACGACGGCAAGAAAGGCGGCGGCGCCGCGCTGCTGCTCGGCTTCGCCGTGGTGGCGCTCGCCTGGCTGCTGGCGGTCGTGATCCGCCTCTCGCTCTCGCGCAGCCGCGAATATCTGGCGGATGCCGGGGCGGTGGAACTGACCAAGAACCCGGACGCGATGATCTCGGCGCTGCTGAAGATCGCCGGACGCGCCGACATCGAGGGCGTGCCATCGGGCGTGATGGATATGTGCTTCGAAAACGACCCGGATGATTTCGCCGATCTGTTCTCGACGCACCCATCGATCACCAAGCGCGTCCAGGCGCTGGTCGAGACCGCCGGCGGGCGCATTCCATCCATGCCCCCTCACCCGCCCAAGATCGGCCAGCGCCAGCCTTTGCCGACCATGGTGGAGGAGTCGGCGGCGCGCAGCGGGACGGGCCGTGGACCTTGGGATGCGGAGGGTCGCTGAAACAGGAGGCGAGACAACCTTCGCGTAGAGGTTGACAGAATTAAATTCTTAAAGTTGCATTCCGAAACGGCATTTGTCGCAAGGGGTGCATCATGATCCTGAATCAGCGTTCCGAAGCCAACCTCGCCGGGGTACATCCCGATCTCGTCAAGGTGATCCGCAGGGCCGCCGAGATCACGGCCGTGTCCTTCATCGTCACCGAAGGCCCGCGCACCCTGGCGCGCCAACGCCAGCTGGTCGCCATCGGCGCCAGCCAAACGCTCAAATCCCGTCACGTGCCGGAAATGAATGCCTGCGGCGTCGCCTGCGCCGTGGACGTCGCGGCGTTGGTCGGCAAGACCGTGCGCTGGGACTGGCCTCTCTATGAAAGGCTGGCCGTGGCGGTGAAGCTCGCCGCCGGCGATGTCGCGGTTCCGATCGAATGGGGCGGGGATTGGCGCAGCTTCAAGGACGGGCCGCATTACCAGCTACCCTGGCGCGACTACCCCTGAATGCCGCGCCGTCAGCGCCCGTTGCGGGCCCAGTCCAGCGCTTCCTCGAGGCGATCATCGCCCCAGAACAGCTCGCCATCCTCGGTCACGAAGGTCGGCGCCCCGAAAATGCCGAGCGACTTGGCGTATTCGGTCTCCGCCTTCAGACGCCCTTTCACCTCCTCGCTGCGCGAGGCGGGAAAGGCGACGCCGGGATCGGCGCCGGCCTGCTTCAGCGCGGCGCTGAGCACGGCCTCCTCGGCGATGTTCTTGCCCTCGCAGAACTGCGCCCGAAACAGCGCCTTCGAAAAGCTCGGCATCCAGCCTGCCTCCCGCCCTGCCAAGGCGATCCTGGCGGCGATGAGCGAGTTCTGCGGAAAGGTTTCCGGGCGCGAAATCGTCAATCCCTGGCGACCGGCGCGGCGCGAGACATCGCGCCACATGTAACGGCCCTTGTTGGGGAACAGGTTGAAGGGAGAGGTGGTCCAGCCCTGTGCCGCGAAGATCGGCCCGAGGAGAAAGGGCCGCCAACGCAGGGTGATGTCTGCCTTCTCGGCCAGCTCTTCGATCCTGAGAGCGCTCAGGCAGGAATAGGTGGAGGCAAATTCATACCAGAAATCCAGTACTGGGCGATTCGGCATCAAGCCTCCGACTCGGTCTTCAAGGGTTCAAGTCGCGCCCTGCAAGCTTGTGCTGCCAGGGGCGGGACCGCAAGGGCGGATGCGCGGTCTTCCTCGCCAGCCGAGGGCGACCATCCACATCGATCCATCACGCTCATACGCCAGATCGATCAGAAGGTTCCGATTGCGTCCGCCGATGCCGTGGGATAGTGCGCCAATGAGCCCAAATAACGGCCAACCCGGCCGCAATTCGACGGGGTCGCCAGACCCTCGCAGCAGGACAGCAGAGCATGACGGACAAGCGCGTGAAGAAGGTCGTCCTCGCCTATTCCGGCGGTCTCGACACCTCGATCATCCTGAAATGGCTGCAGACGACCTATGACTGCGAAGTGGTGACCTTCACGGCCGATCTCGGCCAGGGCGAGGAGCTGGAGCCGGCCCGCCAGAAGGCGCTGCTGCTCGGCATCAAGCCGGAGAACATCTTCATCGAGGATCTGCGCGAGGAGTTCGTGCGGGAGTATGTCTTCCCGATGTTCCGGGCGAACGCGGCCTATGAAGGCGTCTATCTGCTGGGGACCTCGATCGCGCGGCCTCTGATCGCCAAGAAGCTGATCGAGATCGCCGAGAAGGTCGGAGCCGATGCGGTGTCGCATGGCGCCACCGGCAAGGGCAACGACCAGGTCCGCTTCGAGTTGACCGCCTATGCGCTCAAGCCTGAGGTGCATGTCATCGCGCCCTGGCGCGAATGGGACCTGCGCTCGCGCGAGCAGCTGATCGCCTTCGCCGAGCAGCACCAGATTCCGATCGCCAAGGACAAGCGCGGCGAAGCGCCGTTCTCGACCGACGCCAACCTGCTGCACGTCTCGTCCGAGGGCAAGGTGCTGGAAGACCCGGCGCAGGAAGTGCCCGATTATGTGTTTTCGCGCACCGTCTCGCCCGAGGATGCGCCGGACAAGCCGACCTACATCACCATCGATTTCAGCAAGGGCGATCCCGTCGCCGTCGATGGCGTCTCGCTCTCGCCGGCCAAGCTGCTGACGCGTCTCAACGAGCTCGGCCACGACAACGGCATCGGCCGGCTCGACCTCGTGGAGAACCGCTTCGTCGGCATGAAGTCGCGCGGCATGTACGAGACGCCGGGCGGCACCATCCTGCATGTCGCGCATCGCGCCATCGAGTCGATCACGCTCGACCGCGGCGCCGCCCATCTCAAGGACCAGCTGATGCCGCAATATGCGGAGCTGATCTATAACGGCTTCTGGTTCTCGCCCGAGCGCGAGATGCTGCAGGCGCTGATCGACAAGAGCCAGGAATTCGTCGCCGGCCAGGTTCGGCTCAAGCTCTACAAGGGCGGCGTGCATGTGGTGGGCCGGTCCAGCCCCTATTCGCTCTACGACCAGGACCTCGTGACCTTCGAGGAAGGCGCCGTCGCCTATGACCACCGCGACGCGGCCGGCTTCATCCGGCTGAACGCGCTGCGGCTGCGCACGCTGGGACAGCGCAAGAAGAAGCTCGGCCTCTGAGCGACGCTTCGGCCTGGATTGGATCGCTGACGGGCCGTCCCTCAGGCGGCCCGTTCCATGTCCAGCCGCGCATGCCGCACGGCCGGGAAATGCGTCTCCGCCCATTCGACCAGCCCGAGCAGCGGGACTGCGAAGCTGCGCCCCAGCGGCGTGAGCGAATAGGTTACGCTCGGCGGGACTGTCGGCCGGACGTCGCGGTGGACGAGCCCATCCGCCTCCAGCGTCCGCAGCGTCTGAGTCAGCATCCGCTTGGAAATGTCGGGGACCAGGCGGTGCAATGCGCTGAAGCGCTTCGGCCCGGTCGCCAGGGCGCAGATCAACAGCGTCGACCAGCGATCGCCGATCTGGTCTAGCAGCCCCCGAACCGGGCAGCGCTTCGGGTCGAGGCCGGCCGTCTGCCAGCCCTCGAATATGGCGCCGAGCGCCGCGCAGGCGTCCATCTGGTTCCTCCCGGGTAACCTGGTGACGAGAAAGTGCCGTCTTCCGGCCTCTCGAGAAGGTCTCTATCTGAGACTGAGTTATCACAAGAGACCGGAGCCTTCCATGTCCCAAACTCGCTACGCCGTCACCGGCGCCAGCGGCCAGCTCGGCCGCCTCGTGGTCGCCGCCCTCGCCCAGCGTCTCGGCGCCGCCGCCGTCGTCGCGATCGTCCGCGACCCTGCCCGCGCAAACGGGCTGTTCCCGGAGGGCGTCGCCATTCATACGGGCGATTACGACAGGCCGCAGGCGCTTTCGGCCGCCCTCGAGGGCGTCGAGCGCCTGCTGTTGATCTCGTCGAATGCGATCGGCCAGCGCGTGACCCAGCACCGCAACGTGATCTCTGCGGCAAAGCAGGCCGGTGTCGCCCGCATCGCCTACACCAGCGTGTTGCGCGCGGACACTTCGCCTCTCGGCCTCGCCGAAGAGCATCGCCAGACCGAAAGCGCGCTGGCCGAGAGCGGGCTGCCCCACAGCCTGCTGCGCAATGGCTGGTACACCGAGAACTACGCTGCCGCGATCCCTGCGGCCCTGGCGCATGGCGCTCTGATCGGCAGCGCCCGGGACGGCCGTATCGCGAGCGCGGCAAGGACCGATTACGCCGATGCGGCGGCCGTTGCCCTGATTGGCGACAAGGCGCCGCGCGTCGTGCATGAGCTGAACGGCGACGCTTCTTATTCGCTGGCCGAGTTCGCCGCCGAGCTGTCGCGCCAGACCGGCAGGACCATCCCTTATGTGGACATGCCCGAGGCCGACTATCGCGCCGCGCTCACCGGGGCGGGCCTGCCGGAGGGACTCGCCACGCTCCTGGCCGATGCCGACGCAGCTGCGGCCAAGGGCGCGCTGGATGACGAGACAGGCGCCCTCTCCCGCCTGATCGGCCGCCCGACGACGCCCTTCGCCAGAACGATCGCGGACTCGCTGCGCGGCTGAAGCTGAACCATCGCGCGTCTCGGGCGTTGGAAGGCACCCACACCCGAGAGGCTCGACATGATGCGCTTCGTCCCGACCACCCTGCTCGCCGTCTGCCTGATCGCCCTGCCCGCGCAGGCGCAGACCGCAGGGCCGACTTCGCCGACGCCTCCCGAGAAATCGGCCTCGCCCGAGATCACGGCCTGCAAAGCCACGGCTTTGAAGACGATCTCGGCCAAGGAGCCGGAGATCAAGGACATCTATATCGACGAGGACGGAGCCTCGATCGCGACGGCCGAAACCATGGTCGAGGAGACGCCGATCACCAAGATCATCATGGGAGAGGCATATCTGCGCACCGATCGCTCGGACAAGCCGCGCCGCTTCCTCTGCCTGATCGGCGAGAAGGGCAAGGTTCTGCTGACCTTTTTCACGGTGCGCTGAACCTCAGCCGGCGGCAGGGGCGCAGGCGCGCCCGTCGCGAGGCTGCGCCCCCTCAGGCCTTGTCGACGACCGTCGTCTGCGGCCGGTCGCGGCCGCTGGCCAATTCCTCGTGCCAGGCGCCGTCCTTGTCCTGATACTGGATGCCATCGGTTTCGCCGGAAACCGTCTGCCGAGCGGCGGCGTCGGCAGCGGCCTCGAGAGCCGCCTGATGGCTGGGGAAGGTCTCGGAAAACACGTCGCCGACCTTGTAGGCCCAGCCGCCATCATGCTCGACGACCTGATATCTAACGGTGACCATGGCTCTCTCCTGCTTTGCGGAGGCAACCCGGGCCCGGCGCTCCGGTTCCCTAGAGCGGCCGATCTGACTGACTCAGATCGGCTGCTCTATCTCTTTGTTTTGTCGCATCGTCTTATCCATCAACCGGCCCAGTTGATGGGATGACGCTCTAGTCGCCGGCGCCGGCATCGGCGGCGCGCAAGCCCTCGAGCGCCGGCATCGAGGTGATGTTGTAGCCGGCGTCGACATGGTGGATGTCGCCAGTGACGCCGGCGGACAGGTCCGAGAGGTAATACAGGGCCGAGCCGCCGATCTCCTCCAGCGAGACCGATTTGCGCAGCGGCGAGTTGGCGCGCTGCCAGGAATACATGGCGCGCGCATCGGAGATGCCGGCGCCGGCGAGCGTCCGCACCGGCCCGGGCGAGAGCGCGTTGACGCGGATGCCGCGCGGGCCGTAATCGGCGGCGAGATAGCGCATGCTCGCTTCGAGCGCAGCCTTGGCGACGCCCATGACATTGTAGTTCGGCATCACCCGCGTCGAGCCGCCATAGGTCAGCGTGATCATGCTGCCGCCCTTGGGCATAAGCTGCGCGGCGCGCCGGGCGGCTTCGGTGAAGGAGAAGCAGGAGATCACCATCGTCCGCGAGAAGTTCTCGCGGCTGGTGTCGGCATAGAGCCCCTTGAGCTCGTTCTTGTCGGAGAAGCCGATGGCGTGGACCAGAAAATCGAGCGTGTTGCGCTCGGGATCGCCACCCCAGGCGGCGTCGAGCGCGGCGAAGGTCGCGTCGACCGAGGCGATGTCCTCGACATCGCAGGGCAAGACCAGCTTCGAGCCGATGCTCTCGGCCAGCGGCTTGACGCGCTTGCCCAGGGCATCGCCCTGATAGGTGAAGGCCATCTCGGCGCCATGGGCGCTGAGCATGCGCGCGATGCCCCAGGCGATGGAGTTCTGGTTGGCGACGCCCATGACGAGGCCGCGCTTGTTGTGCATCAGGGGGAGCATTGGGACGGCCTTCGAGTCAGGGATTGGCGAGCGCATCGCGAAGATCGGTTCGGCTGAAATCATTGCCGACGAAGAGGATCGCGGCGTCGCGGATCTTGGCGCAGGCATAGGCGAAGCAGTCGCCCATGTTCAACGCCGCAGGATGCCTGCCCTTGCCAAAGCGCGCGAAAGCGGCGAGCGCAGCCTCGGTATGGACCTCCTCGATGGAGGCGACACTGATGCCGGCGCGCGTCACCAATTCCCGCACTTCCAGCAGCGCCTCGTCCACCGAGTAATTGGCGATGCGTGCGACGGCAAGAGCGGTTTCGTAGACGGCAACTGGCGAGGTGAAAAAGACCGCATCACGCTCCAAGCAATCCAGAACGCGATCAGCCAGCGGCTCGGCGCCTATGACGGCCGTCAGAGCTGAGGCATCGACGAAGATCATGTCTCGCCGGAGAGCCAGTCAAAGAAGGCCTTATCCGCCTTCAGCCCGGTCCGGCCCCGTGCCGCAACGCGCGCCTGAATGCCACGGACATGCTCGCGCAACGGTCGCTTGTCGGCGCGCTCCATGGTTCGCTCGACTCTTGCAAGCTTCTCGGCGACAGCGACGCGCACGGCTTCGGTCAACGACGCACCCGTTTTCGCCGCGAGGTCCCGTACGATACGATCAGTTTCGCGGTCACGAATATGGAAGGCCATCGAAACCCCCTGTCTAGACGAAAAGCATAAGCGTCTAGACGCGGCCTGTCACGCTTCCAGCTTCTTCAGCACGATGGTGGCGTTGGTGCCGCCGAAGCCGAAGGAATTCGACAGCACGCAGCCGAGCCCGGCATTGTCGATGCGCTTGCGCACGATCGGCATGTCGGCGAAGGCCGGGTCGAGCTCCTCGATATGGGCGCTTTCGCAGATGAAGTCGTTGTTTAGCATCAGCAGCGAATAGATCGCCTCCTGCACGCCGGTGGCGCCGAGCGAATGGCCGGTCAGCGACTTCGTCGCGGAGATCGGCGGGCTCTTCTCGCCGGAACCGAACACCTCGCGGATGGCCTCGATCTCCTTGGCGTCGCCGACCGGGGTCGAGGTGCCGTGCGGGTTGATGTAATCGACCTTGGCGTTGACGCCCTGCATCGCCATGCGCATGCAGCGCACCGCGCCTTCGCCCGAAGGCGCGACCATGTCGTAGCCATCCGACGTCGCGCCATAGCCGACGATCTCGCCATAGATCTTGGCGCCGCGCGCCTTGGCGTGTTCGAGCTCCTCCAGCACGATGACGCCCGCGCCGCCGGCGATGACGAAACCGTCGCGATTGACGTCA
>OFDN01002470.1_pt1 | contig 10142 bp, 10 predicted proteins | sample 1520971 | NCBI WGS metagenome assembly OFDN01 (sample SAMEA94257418, study PRJEB24077) | hot springs metagenome | biome: Aquatic biome; feature: Geographical feature; material: Water | place: India | collected 2012-06-12 | depth 5 m | reverse complement strand
ACCAAAACGGCATCAGGCGTATCTACTACGATTATATTATCCAAGCCAACGGTCGCCACTAAGCGATGTTTGCTCTGCACATAACAGTTGGTTGAGTTGTTCAAAATAGCGTTGCCAGTGACACGATTACCCTGGTCATCAGCCTCTGTAAGGGTACTCATCGCATCCCATGCGCCAATATCGTTCCAGCCAATATCGCAAGGGATGACCGCAACATTCGCAGACTTCTCCATCACAGCATAGTCTATGGAGTTGCTGGGGACGTTAGCAAAACTGGTGGAGTCAAATTCCACTTGGGAGATGTCAATATTCTCTTTTAATGAGGCTTCAAAACATGTTTTTGCAGTATTGAGAATATCGGGTGCATGGGTTTGAAGTTCCGCCAATAGCGTGCTTGCTTTGGCGCAGAACATACCAGAATTCCAATAAAACTTTCCTGAATCCACATAGGCTTGCGCAGTGGCTAAATCCGGTTTTTCTACAAATCGCGCGACATCGTAACCAATCGTAATTTTGTTTGTAGTGATAGGGCTGGCTTGATTGGCTTCGATATAGCCATAACCGGTTTCTGGTGCGTTGGGTTGTATGCCAAACGTGACAATTTTGCCTGTTTGGGCAATTGAGCTGGCATTGGTAACAGCTTGCTCAAACGCCGCTTGATCGGCAATCAAATGATCGGCTGTTAAAATTAATAAAACAGCATCTTCACCGTGCTGTTTGGCCACGTAAAGTGCTGCAAGCGCAACAGCCGCTGCAGTGTTGCGACCAAAAGGTTCAAGCAAAAAACTGGTTTTGGTGTTGGTTTGATTGACTTCGCGGTAGTCGTCTTTGGTTTTGAACAGCAACTCGCGATTAGTGACGGTGAGGACTTCAGTCACATTCGGCAATATTGCCCCGCGAATAAAGGATTTTTGTAGAAAGCTCTCGTTATCTGCCAAGCGTATAAAAGGTTTTGGATGAAGCTCACGTGAAACTGGCCATAACCTTGAGCCAGCACCGCCACAAAGTATCGTTGGGATAATGTTCATGGATGGATTCTACGGATAATGTTAATGGATGGATTATATAATGAAGTGCTACTAAAAACGATGCATGTTAGTGCATTAATCAACTTGACAGGATTAAGACGGTTTCGGCTGGTTGAGCATGGCACGTATGCTGGCCATTTTGGATTTGCCAAAATCCTTGCTTGCTAGCAACTGGTCCGGATCGTTAAACGGATTGCCAAAATGTTTCACATCGTCTTTAGGTAGCTCTCCAATAAAGCGGCTCTGCTCACACATTTGCATTTCACCCGCACGTTTACGCTTTTTGCACCAGGAGATATTCAGTGATTTTTGCGCACGGGTGATCCCCACATACATTAGGCGGCGCTCCTCTTCAATCTGATCGTTATCAATGGATTCACGGTGGGGGAGGATGCCTTCTTCGCAGCCAATTAAAAACACATGACCAAATTCCAAGCCTTTAGCAGCATGCAGGGTGGAGAGCTTCACGGCATCGGGTTCGCCTTCTTCACGGCCTTCTAGCATGCTAATCAGAGATACCATTTGCGTAAGCTCTAATAAGGTTTTACCTTCAGCTTCGTTACCAAACTCGGTATTGGCTTCGCCTTTTTTGGTCAGCCAGGCAATAAACTCTTGCACGTTGCCCCATTTGCTCTCAGCCGCGCGTTGCTCTTCGCTGTCGTACAAATAAGTTTCGTACTGAATAGTATTGAGCAAATCTTGCAGTAATTCCCCAGCAGGGTCTTTGGTTGCACGTGATTGTAACTTATTAATGTATTGACAGAAGTTAAGCAAATCTTCTAATTGACGACTTCCTAACTCACGTTGAAACTCACCCTCAAACGCTGCGGCAAACAGCGATATCTGATGCGCACTTGCATACTCACCTAAGCGCTCTAGCGTGGTGTTGCCAATCCCTTTTTTAGGTGTTGTAGCCGCGCGGATAAACGCAGGGTCATCATCCTCATTAGCCACCAAGCGCAGATAACTGACAATATCTTTAATCTCGGCTTTATCAAAAAACGATTGCCCGCCAGAAATGGTATAGGGGATTTTTTGATTGCGTAGGTATTGTTCCATGATGCGCGCCTGATGATTGCCGCGGTACAAAATGGCGTAGTCCTTATATTGTGTGCGGTGCTCAAACTTATGCGCTTGCAACTTCATGACCACCGATTCCGCTTCATGCTCTTCACTCATGGTAGCGGATACTTGAATCATGTCGCCGGTACCCAAATCGCTCCACAGTTTTTTCTCAAACAGTTTTGGGTTGTTGGCAATCACCTGGTTGGCGGCGCGCAGAATACGCACCGTGGAGCGATAATTCTGCTCTAGTTTGATGACTTTTAAGCGGCTAAAGTCGACTGTAAGCTGGCGTAAGTTTTCTACATCTGCGCCACGCCAACCGTAAATCGCTTGGTCATCGTCGCCCACGGCGGTAAATTGTCCGCTCACACCCGTGAGCAATTTGATTAGCTTGTATTGGCAGGCGTTGGTGTCTTGGTATTCGTCAATCAGCAAATATTGCAGTTTGCGCTGCCACTTGTCTAACACTTCTGGGTGCGCCTCAAACAGTTCCACTGGCAATTTGATCAGATCATCAAAATCCACCGCTTGATAAGCTTTTAGGGTTTGTTGGTAGATTTGATAGACCTTGGCAGCAGCGTGAGTTAAGTCCTCATCTGCAGTAGCTTTAGCTTGGTCAGGGTTAATAAATCCATTCTTCCAGTTGGAGATTTGCCACTGCGTTTTGCGCAATAACTGTTTATCAGTCGTCGCCAGCACATCACTTAAGATTTTAAAGCTGTCGGATGAATCCAAAATGGAAAATTGCGGTTTGTACCCCAAATGCAGACATTCCTGACGCAAAATCTGCAAACCCAAAGAGTGAAACGTAGCCACCGTTAAACCTTTGGTACTTTTCCCTTGCATCAGTTTGGCCACGCGCTCTTGCATTTCTAGCGCGGCTTTGTTGGTAAAGGTAATCGCGGCGATTTGGCTGGGTTGATAGTCAGCTTCGTTTAAAAGATAGGCGATTTTCTGCGTTATCACTCGTGTTTTACCGCTGCCTGCGCCGGCCAGCACCAGTAGGGGGCCATCCAAGTATTTAACTGCTTCGCGCTGCGGGGAATTTAAACTGTTTAACATAATGTGCGTACTGCCATTGGAGCTATAGAGTAAGCACGCAATAAGCGATATAGTGTAGTTCTAATTAATTAAAACATTTTAATTCAAACCATCCAAACTTATGCCAACCTTTGACTTAAAAACCATCATTTTTATGTCAATGCTTCTAACATTCATGCTCTCCATGTTGTTAGGGATTACGCGTTCGCATCATAAAGACATGAATGGCCCAGGCTATTGGGCTGTTGGCAACTTGGTGATTGGCTTGGGGATGGTGATTTTATTCTCTAAGTTTGAATCCACCCAATGGCACATCTTGCCCGGTGTTGTGCTCATTGGTCTTGGTTTGGGCCTGTTTATCAATGGTATTCAGGCGTTCTCGGGCAAGCGAGTGGTCCGTTTGTTACCAATTCTTATCGGCGCGCTACTCACAGGGCTCAACGCCTACCTCATTCATCATCAACAAGATTTACGCATGGTGGTGATTGGCAACGCGCTGGTGTTTTCCATGGTGTATTTATTAGGCGCTCGACTAACTTTTGGCAAAGACGATGGTTTGGTGGGCAACTTGTATTGGATGGCCTCTAGTTTATTTTTTATGATGGCCTTGCTGCTGATTGCGCGTGTGCTCTCGGCGTTTTATATGGAAAGCGATTTATTTAAAAGCTTTCTAGATTGGCCAGTGAATGCGTATACCTTCATGTTGGCCTGTGTGATTCAGTTTTTTGTGTCTGTGCTGTTTGTGCTGATGCTGACAGCACAAGTGAATCAAAACCTGCAATCGATGGCCACCGTGGACAGCTTAACCAACGTGTTCAACCGTCGAGGGTTACAAGACGCCGCAGTCAAAATGCATGCGATTTGCAAACGCATTCAAATTCCTATGTCGCTGTTGCTGGTGGATTTAGACCACTTTAAGAAAGTGAATGATACGCATGGCCACTTGGCAGGGGATGAGGTGTTGATTGTTGTGGCCAAAACCATTAAATCGACATTGCGTGCAGGGGATGTGGTAGGACGCTACGGCGGTGAGGAGTTTTGTGTGTTGTTGCCAAATACCAGCGAAAAAGAGGCAATTGCACTTGCGGAACGTATTCGCGAGATTATTCAGCTTAAGAAAATTTCGATACGCCATGTGAAGAAAACATCGCAATCTACCAACGAGTTGAAATGTACCGTGAGCATTGGAGCGGCTGGTTCTGAAACGACTGGTTACGATGTGCAGCGCTTATTAGCTTCTGCAGATAATGCATTATATATGGCAAAAAACCGTGGTAGAAATCTGGTGGCCACACACGCTGGCATTGCCACTAAATCCCACTAGTCTTGCTCTGCCTCGTTTGCTTCAGAGGCATTTTCCTTATACAGGGTTGATGATTCCAACATGGCTTGGCGGCTGGCAGGGGTTTCTAAACTGACGCGTCCAATCGCACCACTTCGATAATCCGTCAACAGCGTCATGGCCGTGCGCTCCATATCCCACTCACCATCATGGCGTTTATAGGCTCGGCGCTTGGCGATTGCTTCCAAGAGATCAATGCTATCGATAGCATTCACATCTAACTTCATGGCATCCAGCTTGTAGCGAGTATTCAGCAACGCTGGATAGGATTTGAGGAGCACATTCCCTAAAAACACCGCAACATCTTCGTCAATCACAGCATTTCGCCCAATGGCATGGCTGGCAGCCAGCATGAAGCCATCGCTGTCATAGGCAATTTTCGGCCACATCATGCCTGGGGTGTCGGTAATGCTCATGGTGGCATCTAAATCAAAGCGTTGCTGGCTTTTGGTCACAGCGGGTTCGTCGCCCACTTTCGCCACACGGCGATTCAAAAGTGCATTCATCAGTGTCGATTTGCCCACGTTTGGAATGCCCATGATCATCATACGCAATGGTTTTAAATGCGTTCCGCGGTGCGGCGCCAACTTACGGCAGAGTGCAGGAATTTTTTTGGCATCGCCAGCCTTTTTACACGAGAGGGCAACGGCCTTCGTATTGGGCTGCGCGTTAAAGTAATTCAGCCAGGCTTGGGTGACGGCTGGATCAGCTAAATCGGCTTTGTTTAAGATTTTCAGGTTGGGACGTTGACGAAACAAACGCATCTCATCAATCATGGGGTTATGACTGGCAGCTGGCAAGCGAGCATCCAATACTTCAATCACCACATCAATAAACTCCATGGTTTCTTCTGCTTTTTTGCGTGCAGAAGTCATGTGTCCTGGATACCACTGAATGGCCACTCAATACTCCTTGGCGATGAATGCGAGGTTGAAAAGAAAAATGCGCAAACGGTTTAAAGTCTGCGCATTTTAGCATTTCGATGCTTGATTCAGCGCTTTAATTGCGCTCAAGCGAATTAAGTATAAGAAAATCTAGTGGAGATTAATCATCTCGACGATTTCTTCGTTTGGAGGAGCTGTTGTCCTTGCGCTCACGAATACGTTCTTTCTGTTCTGGTGGTACGTTTCTCCAACGCTCACGCAGTTCGCTTCGCTCTTCAGGAGGAAGCTGTCTAAATTCACGCATGCGTTCTCGAATACGGTCTTTTTCTTCAGGACTCATTTCTTCATAACGATGCATTCTATCTTGTAAGCGGTTACGTTGTTCCGGTGGCAAGCTATTCCAGCGTTCTGCACCACGACGCAAGCGCTCTTGACGGTTGGGCGGCAGTTCACGCCAATCATCGCGCATTGGGGCGAGCGCTTCTTGCTGTTGGGGTGATAAGCTTTCCCAATCCACGCCATCCGCATGTGCTTGGTGATGAAATTGTATAAGCGCCAGAAATAGCATGACGCTTAAAACAGATAGCAAGCACCTGTTGTGTTCAGAATAAGACTGCATTACATTTCCCTTGTAAGTACTATTTTTAGCATTGCTTTGTACACCTCTTAATTTGGGTGTTTTGTTGACATACATCTGCCTCAATGGCAACCATTGGCATGTAGCCTTAAGCAATGTGTGCTTCCACTTCATTCATTGAATTCAGTTTGTTTGGGTTGGGTTTCGCCTCGTCCAACCACAAGTAAAAATCCGGGTCAGTCACTGCATCCAAATCTTCAGGGCTTTCCACCACTTCAAACATCGCCGTGTATTCACCTGGAACAGCTTCTGGTGCGGCTGGGTGTTGCTGACCCGGCAAAATAAACATCACTGCCATCACGCTACAAAACGCAACCCCGACCAACGGCGTCCAACTAATACGTTTCCACCAAGCTTGTTTGCTTGATTGCTGAAGGGCTTGGCGACGAATCGCATGCAACCGGTGCTGCGTATCTGCATCAATATAGTTGGTGGATGCATCGAGTGTGGTTTTAATACGCTCATTAAATGTGTTTTCGTCTATGGTCATGGCTGAAAATCCTTTAAAGCAATTTTTAACTTTTCTAAAGCACGTGAATAGTGGGTTTTGACACTGCTCTCCGAGCACTGCATGGCTTTGGCCGTGTCGCTAATGTCTAACCCTTCCCAAATACGTAATAAAAAAACTTGTTGTTGCCGCAATGGCAATTCACTTAATGCCTCGTTTAAATGTTCCATAAATTCAGTATTTTGCAACTGAATATCCGGAAAACTAGAAATATCCGCTGGCTGTTGCTCTAACTGATCTTCAGTGTCTTCCTCGTCAGAAGGACTATTCAGCCAGCTTCTAAATCTATTCCTCACCGTTTGTCGACGGTGCCAATCCATAATCCGCGATTCTAAAATACTGTAGAACAGCGGTTTCCATGATGAACAAGGGTGGTTGCTGTATTTTTGCACCAACTTAATCATGGCGTCTTGCACAATGTCTAGTGCATCGTCTCGATTGCCAGTTGCCAGCTGAGCAATGCGAAAAGCACGACGTTCAATCTCAGCTAAAAAAGCTTCCATGTATCTATCACTTAATTGTCATGCTTTCAGTTATTGTTATTGATACGCAGTGCATGCTGCGCTTGTTAACGTTTTGCCCTGCGGTCTGCTCGCTTATCTAAACGTTTGTTAATGCGCTCACCTTTGTTGTCTAGGCGTTGATCAGCACGATCACCACGGTTATCCAAACGCTGGTCTATCCTATCACCTTTGTTGTCAAGACGTTGGTCAACGCGGTCGCCTTGATTACGTAAGCGGTCTGCCCGATTCTCATGCCCATTAGCATCAGCCTTATCAGCTCTGTTATCTAGGCGATCCTCAATGCGGTCACCTTTGTTGTCCAGTCGATCTTCAATTCTATCGCCTTTGTTATCCAGGCGCGTTTCTTTTCTATCACCGCGATTATCTAAACGTTGCTCTATTCTATCGCCACGTTGGTCTAAATCAACAGCAGGTTTTGCATCATCGGCATAGACCGCTGTGCTAAAAAGTACTGCAGTCAAACCTGTCATCCAAATATTCTTCATTTTGATTACTCCCTATGATATTAGTTTAGTGTGAGTAGAGTGGTTAGCTCATACTCATCCAAACGCAAAGCTAAGCCGCGCGACGACAAGCAAAAGATAAATTTAAGATAATTTAGATTGCACGATAAAATGAGCGCTTATGTCTATGCCACCTGAAATTAAACCCAATCAATCTGTCGCTTTGCTGCAAGCCTTGCATATCCTCACGCGCGATGGCAAGCTCAATCAAGACAGTCGCCGCAAACTCAAACAAGTTTATCATTTGGTGAATTTTATTGAGCCTTTGATCCATGACGTGATGCAAAAGCATGCCAACCCGGTGTTGGTGGACCATGGCGCAGGAAAATCCTATTTGGGTTTTATTCTGTATGACTTGCTGTTAAAACAGCAACCGGCAGGACAGGTCATTGGCATTGAAACACGCGCCGATTTGGTGGAGAAATCCAAAGCTTTGGCGAAGACATGTGGTTTTTCCAGAATGGACTTTCATCATTTAAGTGTGGCAGACTCAATGGGTTCACCGTTGATTCCAGCGCAGGTGCAAATTGTGACTGCCTTGCATGCCTGCAATACCGCTACGGACGACGCGATTCAGTTTGGCTTGAGTAAACGGGCGCAATATATGGTGCTGGTGCCTTGCTGTCAGGCCGAGGTGGCCGAAGTGATGCGGCAACATAAGGCTGAGAGTTTGAGCAAAACCAGTTTGAGCGAGGTCTGGCGCCATCCCATCCATACGCGCGAATTTGGTAGCCATATCACCAATGTATTGCGTTGTTTGCAGTTAGAGGCACATGGCTATCAAGTGACGGTCACCGAGCTGGTGGGCTGGGAGCACTCCATGAAAAACGAACTGATAGTGGCTAAATATACTGGGCAACCACGTCGCAATGCGCGTGAGCGGCTCGATACTATTTTGGATACGTTTAATCTAACCGCGTTAAGAACGCGCTTTTCTTAATTTAATTAAGGATTTTGAGCATGAAATCAATATTGCTAGGGTTGTTTCTAATGGGTGCGGTGTTTAACGCGAATGCAGAAAAGAGCTTAGCTAAGTCAGATCAGCCTTATGTCGACTTTAGCGGTGTTTATACTTGTACCGGCGATGATGCCCATGAGGGCAAATACACCGGTACTGTTACCATGAAATTAATACCAGAACACAGCAAAGGCTCGTACGCCAGTTATGACTTTAAACTGGAAGTCCCGGGTTATGGCACTTATTTAGGCCATGCTGCGGCCAACGGTAACGTAGCCGCCATGCATTTTGCTTTAACCGATCAAACCACCAAAGATTACGGCACTGGGATTGCGCAATTTAAAATGGACAAGCAGGGCAAGTTACGTTTTCACAAATTTTATTTTGAACCGGAATTTAAAGGCGGTAATACGGGTCTAGAGGATTGTACACGGCAGTAAAACGCCTAGTTACGCCACCAACCATTAACAACTGGCGTGTTAAAATCACGCCTTTATGAGCCAAATTAACCCCTCTCAGCTAATATCCCAACTAGAAAAGCAATTGCCAGACTGTATGCTGGTGCATCGCTTTGCGTTGCGTCGCCGCTTACAGCAGGCCAAAGACTTACTCAAGCAACAAAAGCCAATTGAAAAGTCGTTGGTGGATATTGCGAATGCGATACAAAAATCCACACAGCAGTACCAACAACGTTTGGCGCAATTACCCAAGCCGGAATACCCACTAGAACTGCCAGTCAGCGGCAAAAAAGATGAAATCGCATTGGCGATTCAACAGCATCAGGTCGTCATTGTGTGTGGGGAGACTGGCTCTGGTAAAACCACACAGCTGCCTAAAATTTGTCTGGAATTGGGTCGTGGCGTATCAGGTTTGATCGGGCATACACAACCACGCCGTATTGCAGCACGTTCTGTGGCCAGTCGTATTGCACAAGAGCTCAATTCTCCACTCGGGCAAACGGTAGGTTACAAAGTCCGCTTTAACGATAAGTTGTCAGAGTCTAGTTATATCAAGCTCATGACAGATGGGATACTGCTGGCGGAAACGCAGGGCGATAAATTTTTAAACGCTTATGACACCATTATTATCGATGAAGCGCATGAGCGCAGCTTGAATATCGATTTCCTGCTGGGGTATCTGAAGCAACTACTCCCTAAACGTCCAGATTTAAAAGTCATCGTCACTTCGGCAACCATTGATGCCGAACGTTTTTCAACGCATTTTAATGGGGCGCCAGTGATAGAGGTGTCTGGTCGGACTTATCCTGTTGAGATTCGCTACCGTCCGTTGGGCAAAGCTGGCTTTATCGCCAAGCAAATACATACAGAGGATGATGAGTCGGATATCGAGCTACTTGGCCAGGATGTTATGGGCGTGAAGCGCAATGCACGTACGGAGTCGCGCTGGCTAGAGGAAGATGACGAGGAAGAGGCTATCGAAGAAGCCTTTCTGGATGCGGCGGATGATTTGCTGCGTCAGGGCGATGGCGATATTTTGGTGTTTTTGCCCGGTGAGCGTGAGATTCGCGATGTCGCCGACCATTTGCGTAAATATCAAGGCCGTTCGGCCAAGCTTAAACATATCGAAGTGCTGCCATTGTTTGCGCGTCTCTCGATTGAAGACCAACAGAAAATCTTTAAAACCCACAGCAG
>OFDN01002469.1_pt1 | contig 10145 bp, 10 predicted proteins | sample 1520971 | NCBI WGS metagenome assembly OFDN01 (sample SAMEA94257418, study PRJEB24077) | hot springs metagenome | biome: Aquatic biome; feature: Geographical feature; material: Water | place: India | collected 2012-06-12 | depth 5 m | reverse complement strand
GGACGGCGGCTTCCGCGTCGAGGGACCCGGCCGCGTGCTCGACCTGCCGGCCCCGGCGCTGCCCGGCGCCCACCAGCTCGTCAACGCCGGCGTCGCCATCGCCTGCCTCGGCGCGCTACCCGTGGCGGTGCCGGACGAGGCAGTGCGGCGCGGCATGGCGACGGTGGAGTGGCCGGCGCGCCTGCAACGGCTGACCCGCGGTCCGCTGGCGGAGCGGCTGCCGCCGGGCTGGGAGCTGTGGCTGGACGGCGGCCACAATGATTCGGCCGGCGAGGTGCTGGCCGTGCAGGCCGCAGCCTGGACCGGCGGACCCAACGCCAAGCCGCTGCACGCCGTCTACGGCATGCTGTCCAGCAAGCAGCCGGAGGAGTTTCTGGCCCCGCTCGTCCCCCACATCGGCCGCCTGCGCGCCGTGCACATCCCCAGCGAGGAGGCGTCCTTGGACGCCGCGGCGGCCGCCGCCGCCGCGCGCGCGGTGGGGATCACGGACGCCGCACCGGTGGACACGGTGACGGCTGGGCTCGACGCCATCCTGGCCGCCGGCGGCCCGCCGGCGCGGGTGCTGATCTGCGGCTCGCTCTATCTGGCGGGATCGGTGCTGGCCGAGAACGGGTGAGCACGCGCTTGCGGACGTCCCGGTCAGGGGGGAGCCGATGGGGTCGTTGAGCGGCTGGCTCGCGATGGCCATCGCGCAGCCCGGTGTGTTGCCGGCGGCGCTTGTGGTCGGCACCCTTCTGCTGGTCGTCCTCCTGCCGGCCCTGCGCCGCATCGTCTTCGGCGCCGCACCGCGGCATGAGCCGCGGCCCTTGTTGACGCCGTGGGAGAGGGAGGCGCTGGCGTCGCTCCGCACCGCCATCCCCCCGGATTGGCATGTCTGCCCGCAGGTGCGCGTCGCCGACTTCCTGGCGATCACCGGCGGATCGGACCAGGCGCGCTCCGCCGCGCACCGCCGGATCCGCCAGCGCAGCGTCGATTTCCTGGTCATCGACGCCGAGTCCCGGCCGCGGCTGGTGATCGAACTGGACGACAGCAGCCATCGCCAGCCGAACCGCCGCCGCCGTGATGCGGAGAACGACGCCGCCTACCGGGAGGCGGGCCTGCCGGTGCGGCACATCCAGCCCGGACGCCGGCCCGACTGGCTGTCCATGATCGCCGCCGTGGTGACGTCGGCCGACACCGGGCGTTAACGCCGCCGGCCGCCGGGTGGCCGGTCGCCGTGCCCGCCGCCGTCGCTGCCGGGAGCGTCGAGATCCAGCAGGCCGCGGAGCTTCGCCAGCGTGTCGTCGAGTGACGCCGCGCCGGTTCCCGCGGCGGGCCTGGCCGGCGGTTGCGGGGAGGGCGGCTTCGCCGCCGGCCCCTTGGCCGGGGGCGTCAGGTCGCCCGGCTCGGCCGCGGCGCTCTCGATCATCCCGCGCAGGGCGGCCAGCGTCTTCTGCATGCTGAGGGTGGCGTCGGAGTCATCCTCCGGCGCCGCGGCAGCGGGACGTCGGTTGCGGGGGGCCTCGTCATCGTCGCGGTCGCGGATGGCGAAGGACAGGATGTCCGCGTTGGACGGTTCCGGCTCCTCCTCCTCGTTGGCCATCCTGTTGGCCAACGAGTCGGCCATCCTGTCGTGGGCCGGGTCATCGGGGTCGGCGAACCGGTCGCGGTCCTCCCCGTCCGCGTCCTCCTCGTCCCAATCGGCGGTGAAGACGGGACGGTCCCGCGGTGGCGGGGGCTCCTCCTCCGGGTCGTCGGCGTAGGCGCGTTCAAACAAGGCGGCGAACTCCGGCGGGAGGGCGGACAGCGCTGGTTCCGGTTCCCCGGGCGGTTCCGCCGCCTCCGGTTCCCCGGGCGGTTCCGCCGCCTCCGGTTCGTCGTGCGCGTCGGGCGGTTCCGACCACCCGTCGTCCGGGTCGGCCGCCATCGGGCGGGGCGACGGGTCGGCAAGCTCGTCCCACAGAGGGTTGCGGGCCGGCGGCCGGATCACCGTGTCGTCGGGGTCCACATCCGCCGCGGCGGCCGGCGCTGCGCGGGAGTCGTGCGCCGCATCGACCATCCCGCGCAGCGCCGCGATGGTGGCGTTGAAGGCCGCCATGCCGTCATCCGCCGGCGCCTCGGCTTCGAACGGCGCCTCGGGTTCCGGCGGCGGGGCGGGGCGGCATTCGGTGTCGCGTGAATCGCAGCGCGAGCAGCGGTAATGCGGCGCGATGGACAGCACCGGATAGCTGGGCCCGAACCGCCTCACCAGCATCGCACGCGGCAGCACGCCGCTATGGCCGCAGTCCCGGCAGCGGATGTCCACATCGGTGTCGATGTCGCGAAGGAACAGCATACGGACCATGACCGCATCCTACACGGCGGCATGGCGGCGAACCACCCCGTTCGGCTCGCTCCCTCCGGCCCTTCCGGCCGCTGCCGCGTCCGCGTGTTGCCACATGGCCCGTTTGGCGGTAAGGATGGTTGCAGTGTCCGCGTAGCTCAGCAGGATAGAGCACAGGATTCCTAATCCTGGGGCCGTGGGTTCGAATCCCGCCGCGGACACCATTTCCACGCATCGCGCCCCGGAAATTCCGGGAGAAACCCTCCACCGGCGTTTCGACCGGGCGGCGGCTCCCCGCCCGCTGCCTGAACGGCGGTTCGGTCGCGTGCCTTATTCGATGGCGTCCGGTGCCGTGAAGAAGGCGGCGTAGGCGGTGTGGGAAAACGCGGCGGCGAGTTCGTCGAAGTTTTCCACGACGTCGCGACGGGCTGCGGCCTGTGACCGGGTGGTGTCGGTGGTGAGCGGCAGCCGGCGGGCGCCGAGGAAATCCAGCATGTCGTGATGGTGGTGTCCGGCGACGAGCCCTTCGTAGGAAACGGCGATGTTCGGGAACCGCGCGATCATCTGCCGCAGGACGATGTCGGTCTGGCTGGACGCGATGAAGAATTCATGGAGCTCCCCGCTGGTCACGGCGATGCGGGCGTCTCCGTAGGTCGCATCCGATCCCCATATCCCGGTTTTCTGGGCCATTTTCATGGAAATGAACTGATCGAGCTTGTTCTCGCGCCGCAGGAAAATGATCTTGAACTTCAGGTCGAAAAACGCACCGAACACATCCGGGTACGTCAGGATCCAATCATAGGGCATCTTGAATCCACAGATGCCGCTACGCTCTGCAAACAGGTCCTCATCGATGAACCGGGCGATCGACCGGCCTGGGCTCCGTCCATAGGGCCCGCTCGGGCTGATCACTTCTCCAAACGAGGTGATATCCGGGTGCGATGCGAGGAGCCTTTGCAGGAGAGTGGAGCCGCTTCGCCCCATCGAAACAACAGAGAAATAGTCTCTCATGGCAACATCTCCTCGACAGGCTCGCTCTGGATAATCAGTCCTCTAAACTTTGATTGTTATGACATGTCGGTGATCGCGTTCAAGGCCGGAAACCGGCTGCCCGGCGCTGGATGTGCTTGGCAGAGGAGATGGTTGGCGGAAGGGTCGTGCGGGTGTTCTGGCGCGTTGATTGTGTGATTACCTGCCGGCAACGGCGAGACGGTCTATCGAATTGCAACATGGTTCATGAAGACAATCCATGGTTCAGCCCAAACCCGGCGCTGGTGCGTGTCGAAGGCCGTTTTCGTGGTGAGCAACGGGCGATCGTCACGCCCGCCTGAGCGCCATCTCGATGGCCGGGCCGGCGATGCGGGCGGCGTCGTAGCCGATGGCCATCACCTCCTGCACCCGGTCGAACTCCAGGATGCCGATGTGGCCGAGGCGGGGGGCGATCAGCACGTCCGGCGGCTCGCCGGCGAGGCGGGCGCGGGTGATGCGGTCCTGCATGATGTCGAGCGAGCCGGCGATGGTTTCCATCACCGTGGGGCTCGGCTGCGGCGGGGCGACCGGTTCGCCGGTGATCACACCCGTCCGGTCGCCGGGCTTGCGGCCCAGCCAGGCGGCCATCTGCTGGGTGATCTGGCCGAGCGGCGGGGCGGTGGGGGCGGTTTGCGCCGACTGTGTCGCGGGAACCACCGGGCGGGGCAAGGCGGCGATCTCGCTGTTGAGGTTCACCGCGATCACCACGTCGGCCCCCAGCGCCCGGCACAGCGACACCGGCACCGGGTTGACCAGAGCCCCGTCGGTCAGCCAATGGCCGTCGCGGCGCACCGCCGGGAACAGCCCGGCCATGGCGGCCGACGCGCGCACGGCGTCGAGCAGCGGGCCGTCGCGCAGCCAGATCTCCCGCCCGGTGCCCAACTCGCAGGCCACCGCGGCGAAGGGCTTGGGCAGATCCTCGATGCGCACCTCGGTGCGGGCGTTGCGGAAGCGCTCGAAGGCCCGCTCGGCCGACACCAGCCCGCCGCGCTTCATGGTGAGGTCGAGCAGACCCAGCATGCCCAGCAGCCCCATGTTCTGCGCCCAGCCCTGCAGCTCGTCGAGCTGGTCGGTGAGGTGGGCGGCGGCGACACAGGCGCCGATGCTGGTGCCGCAGAGGATGTCCGGCTCCACGCCGATCTCGGCCAGTGCCCGCAGCACCCCGATGTGGGCCCACCCGCGCGCCGCCCCGCTGCCCAGGGCCAGACCGATCCTGCGTGCCTGCACCGTTCGCATCCTTCCTGAGAGGCCGGCTTCAGAGTCCGGCGGCCTCGGGGCCTGGCGGAATGTGGGACGTCGCCCGGAGCTTGCCACTGGCCGGTGGTCGCATCGGCTCTACCCATTTCGCAAGGGTTATATGCGACGGACGCACAACACAGGTGACGGATACGAAACATGGGGTGTGGCAACTTACCCGAAATTTGATCCAGGTCATGGGAACCGTCCCCCAGGTTGAGACATTTTTACAACGAGCCCTGACGATCACAAGATCACTCCGCGGCGTTAACCGCTGGTCAATTGATTGGCCGCAGTGTCGTTGCTATGTGTTGCAGGTGCTAAGACCTGAGTTCATGTGGCGCCGAGGATGCCATGGCAGATCAGTTGAAGAGCTTTCGCAAGGATTGGCAGCGTTGGTCCGCGGTGGAGCGGGTCGGTGCCGTGGTGCTTCTTGTCGCCGCTGCGGCCCTGCTCAGTGGACCGCTGACATTCAGCCTCCTGTGACGGCGATCAGGTCCTGAAGACCGGCAGAAAAGTGGCGAGAGCCGCGACGCTGAATCCCATCAGGATCAGTCCCGATACACGGTTGATCCACAGCATCGCCCCGGTGGTGACTTTGGCGCGCAGGAATCCCACCCCTGTGCTGAGACCGAGCCACCACAGGGCGGAGCCGGCGAAGACCCCGGTCACCAGCGCCGCGGCACCGGCCCAGTCCGACCCAGCCCCGTTCGGCCCGGCCCCATTCGGCCCGCTTGCCAGCCCGAGCCCCCCGAACACCGCGAGGAAGCTGACGATGGTCGCGGGGTTGGCGAGCGTCAGCGCGAAGGTGCTGGCGTAGGCACCCGCCAGTCCGGCCGCACCCGGCGCCTCCGCCGCGCGTCCGGTTGGGCGGGCGCGGAAGGTGGCCAGACCCAGCCACAGCAGGACCAACCCGCCCACCAGCCGCAGGGCGGCGTCCCACCCCATCATCCAGTCGGTAATCGCGGCCAGCCCGAAGCCGGCGATGGCACCATAGACGGCGTCGGCGCTCGCCGCCCCCATGCCGCTGGCGAAGCCGACGGCCGGCCCGTCCGCCAGCGTGCGGCGGATGCACAGAAGCCCGATCGGGCCGACGGGGGCCGCGATCGACACGCCGACCAGCAGACCCTTCATCAGGAAGGCCAACACATCCATTGCCATCACTCCGTGGGCAGGGCAGGCATTGCCATCACTCCGTGGGCAGGGCGGGGGTTTCCTTGACCGTGGACAGCACGATCACCGTGTGCGAGCGGCCCAGCCCCGGCACCGTCTTCAGCCGCTCGGCCAGGAAGCGCTCCAGCGCCGTCGTGTTCGCCACCCGGACCTTGAGCAGATAGGACCACTCCCCGGTCACGTGGTGGCATTCCTGCACCGCCGGGGTGTCGCGCATGGCCTGGCGGAAGGCGGCTTCGTGCTCCGGCCGTTCCAGCAGCACATGCACGAAGGCCAACAGGTCCAGCCCCAAGGCCTCGGCCGAGGCGCGAGCACCCCAGCCGATGATCGCACCGGACGCCTGCAGCTTCTTCAGCCGCTCGTTCACCGCCGACACCGACAGCCCCACCGCGGCCCCCATCTCGGCGTAGGAGGCGCGTCCATCGCTCTGGGCGTGGGCAATCAATTTGCGGTCAATTTCATCCATAAGACTGTAATATACGGTGACTGAGAGTTTTGCACTAGTTTTTTATCGCCGTTTCCGGCAGGCGCCGAAATTCGCTCTTGCCGGCGCCGCAACGCGGGCAGGCCCAGTCTTCCGGAAGATCCCGGAAGGCCGTGCCCGGAGCGATGCCGGTGTCGGGATCGCCCTGCATGGGGTCGTATTCGTAGCCGGGGCACTCGCTGGCCCCGCAGCGCCAGATCTCGGTCGGCCGGGGGGCGGCGGCCGACGCCATGCGCCAAAGCGGTGCGGCCGTCAGGGCAAGGGTGCCGAAGGCGGGAATGAGCCGCAGGATCGCGCGGCGCAACGGTGCGGGGGGGCGGAACCGGGCCATGACGGCCTCCGATGGCTGGGGCCACCCATCATCGCGCCCGCCCGTTTCAGTCGCGTGACACCCGGCCGGATGCGGCGCGATGCCGCGCACCATGGCCCGGTCCGTTCATGGTCCCGGCGACCTCCCGCGAGGCGCGTCGTCCAGCGCCGGGTTCATGCCGCCGATGTCGCCTCGGACGGCACCGCGCCGAGGCGGATGCTGTTGCGGCCGTTGCGCTTCGCGGTGTAGAGGGCGTCGTCGGCGGGGATCAGGGCATCCTCGATCGAGGAATAGCCGGCGGTCAGCGGGGTCGCGCCGATGCTGACGGTGAAGCGGATCTCGGCTCCGTTGAACGGCACGCGGATCGCCTCGACCACACCGCGGATGCGATCCAGCGTCGGCACGATGTCGCCGGGCGTGACGTCGCGAAGAAGAACAGCGAATTCCTCTCCGCCGATGCGGCCGAACAGGTCGGTTTCCCGAACCAGGCCGTTGATCACCCGCGCGAACTCGCGGAGCACGGCATCACCGCCGGCATGCCCGAAGCGGTCGTTGATCCGTTTGAAGTGATCGAGATCGAGCAGGCACAGCCAAATGCTGCGCCCCGTCCGGCGAACGTCGGCCAGCTCGCGGGTCGCCAGCTCCAGGAAGGCGCGGCGGTTGAGCAGGTTCGTCAGCTCGTCGTGGGTCGCCAGCTTGGCCTGCTCGGCCACCGCCTGTTCACGTGCCTGTTCCAGACGACGGGCGTGGATGAGCAGGCCGAGGGTGGTGGTCATGGGGTGCAGCAGCTCGATGACCGTGTCGTCGTAACCGCCGAGCCGGTTGGCGAGGCCGATCATGCCGATGACCTCGCCGTTGAAGGTGATCGGCAGCCCGAGGAAGGAGTCCAGCACGGGATGCCATTTCGGGAGCCCACGGCTGAGCGGGTGCGTGGCGGGATCGTTGGCCACGATGGTGCGGACTTCCGTGATCACGCGTCCGAACAGGTTGTCCAGATTGCGGAACTCCAGGGAATGCTCTTCATGCTTGCGCATGAGCGCCCGGCTGGTCGCGTTCCAGCTGATGTCGGAGATGGCATGAATGCGCAGCAGCGGCTTGCCGTCGGCCTCCTGCAACACCTCGCCGATGAAGCCGGACTGGCTCCCGGTCAGGTCGATCAGCGGATGGAACAGCAGATTGCACGCGCCGCGCATGTCCCGCTCCAGCAGGAAGCAGCGCTGCGCCTGGTTGATCAGATCGAGCATTTCCCTCTGTAGCTCCTGCCGCTCCTCGGCGCGCTTGCGGGATGTGATGTCCTGCCCGATCCCGACGACGCGCACCGCGGCGCCGCCGGCGTCCCGCTCGACCACGCGGCCGTAGGAATGGACCCAGAGCCATTCCCCGTTCCCATGGCGCACGCGGTGCTCGCTTTCGAAATGCCCGCTGCGACCGTCCAGATGGTCGCGGAAGAGCGCTTCCACCTTCGGTCGGTCGAGCGCATGAACGCGGTTGAGCCAGGCGACTGTGGATTGCTCCGCCTCGTCCATGCCCATGCCGAGGGTGGTGAGACAGCGGGGGCTGAGCACGAGCTGGCGTGACGGGATGTGGCAATCCCAGGTTCCGAGGGCCGCCGAATCAAGGGCCAGAGTCGCCCGTTCCTTGGCGATGCGGAGCTGCAGCTCCAGCGCCTTCCGTTCGGTCTGGTCGATCAGGTAGCCCCTGATCTTCCGCAGCGAGCCGTCGCCGGCGAATTCCGGATAGCTGAGCTGGCGCACCCACACCTCGCGTCCCTGCGGATCGACTAGGCGGTAGTCCAGCTCGTGCATGCCGACGTGGTCGCCGCCATGGCTGGCAAGCACCTGACGCAGCGCGCCGCGGTCGGCGGGGTGAACCAGCCGCTCGAACCAGAAGCCGGTGGACAGGACCTCCTCCGGGACCGGCCCGATCAACCGCCGGATGTTGGCCGAAGCCTCGGTGACCGGCCACCCCGGTTTTGCCGCCCAGGCGAGAAGGACGATGGGGCTGGCGGAGAACAGGTGCGAGATCGCCTCCGTCTCCTGCCGGAAGCGGCGGTTGCGGATCATGTGGGAGGCCAGCTCCGCCAGGCGGCCGAGCTGCTCCAACTGCGCGGCGGTCGTGTTCCGCGGGGTCGTGTCGAGCACGCAGACGGTCCCAATCGCGACGTCGTCCAGCATGATGGGGGCGCCCGCGTAGAACCGCAGCCCGTCCGCCGGCGTCACGAAGGCAGACTGGGCGAACCGCGTGTCCTGGCGTGCGTCGGGCACCACCAGGGCGCTGTTCTCCTCGATGACCCGATCGCAGAAGGCGCCTTCGCGGGGCACCTCGCCGCAGGACGTCCCGTAGCTGGACTTGAACCAGATCCGATCGGCATCCACGAGCGACACCCCGGCCAGCGGGCACTGGAACAATTCCGCCGCGAAGCGTGCCAGATGATCGAAGGCGGATTCGGGCTCCGTGTCCAGGATCTCCATCTGGAGAAGACGGAAGAGGCGGTCGTGTTCGCCGGCGCCATGGAGCGGCATTATCGGAAACACCTGATCAAGAGAAAGCCTGCCAACGAGCAAGTCTTGTGCCGCGATGCCCGGGAGGTGATTCGGCGAACCGCCAAGGGTGAAGCGAGCGTCCTTGGAGGAATGCGATGCAGATTGCAGTTCAAAATGCGCCGAGTGCGCCTGTTCCGATTGCCACCCTGCACCAGCGCCCCCCTTTGGCGATGCCGTCGAGCGCGGGCGGCCCTTCGCTCCAGGGGGCTTGCGCTCTGCCAAATTGCCACGAACAATGGGGGCATCGTCACCCAATCGGGGAGTCCCATGGCCGCCGCGTCCCGCCGCATTCTTGGCGTCCTGTTCCTTCTGGCAGCGTTCGGGTCCGGAACCGCCCGTGCCGACGGGCTGGACGCGTTCAACGCCGCCTCGTTGGCGATCAACCGCACGCTGGCCAGCCATGTGGTCGTACCGGCGCTCGACACCTACCGGAAGCTGCCGCCCTTCATGCAGGCCATGGGCTCGAACGCCTACGCCAACCTGACCGAACCGGTGACCGCCCTGTCCTGGGCGATGGCCGGGGAGGGGGCGAAGGCCGGCGCCTCGATGGTCCGCTTCGGCATCAACTCGACCGCCGGACTGCTCGGCGTCATGGACGTCGCGTCGGCCGCCGGCTTCACGGTGCCGAAGAAGTACTTCTCCGAAGGGGTGTGCGCGGCCGGCATCCCACCCGGACGCTACGTTGAGGTGCCGGGCGCCGGCGCCTCCTCCGCCGGTGTGGTCGGCTCGGCGCTGGCGGTGATGGTCGGATCGACCTGGGCGCTCAGCTACGTGTCTGTGGAGGTGGCGGTCGCCAGTGTGGTGCTCGATCTGGTCGCGACCGCCGCCGCCCTGGAAGGGCTGGCCGCGTCCGGCGACGTCGGGCCGGTCCGCCGCCAGGCCGACTACATGGCGTGGCTGGAGCTGTCGGGCTGCGACGTGGACGCCGCGGCCGGCTGATCCGACCGCGGCGCTCGCCTCCGGTGCGTGCTCAGGCCGCGGTGCCGCCGACCGTCAGGCCATCGAGCCGCAGCGTCGGCTGGCCGACGCCGACCGGGACGCCCTGGCCGTCCTTGCCGCAGGTGCCGA
>OFDN01002468.1_pt1 | contig 10151 bp, 10 predicted proteins | sample 1520971 | NCBI WGS metagenome assembly OFDN01 (sample SAMEA94257418, study PRJEB24077) | hot springs metagenome | biome: Aquatic biome; feature: Geographical feature; material: Water | place: India | collected 2012-06-12 | depth 5 m | reverse complement strand
AGCGCCACTCAAGCCGATGCCCTGAGCACCGCCTTCAGCCTGTTACCGCTTCCCAGCATCATCGAGCACCTGAGCCATCTTCCTGGTGCAAAGGCCAGGGTGGTCACGGCAACGGGGGAAAGCGTTGATCTCGGCTAAGCCACACCCTGCATGGCCACCATATGGCTCCTGAAGAGACAAACAGAACCATCGGAGACGCGCGCTGCGCGAGAAGGCGCGCCTATTCAGGAACCCGCGAGGCGCTCACCTGAGCATAGCGGCCCGCGTACCTCAACCTCATTCACCCTGCCGGCGCCCCTCGCGATCCCGGCATCACGGGTCAAACTTGCACGACGCGACACAGTATTTTCGTTCCAGTCATCACACCCGAAACGGGCACAATGGCTATCCTTGCGGGTGCTGGGAAGATCAGGCGGCTTTAACGAGACGTGATGCGCCTGCAGTCGCATTGGGCCGCCTTTCGCGGTTCAACCTGAAGAATGCAACCAGTGCTGCGAGCTTGTCGGCCTCGGCCGCCAGCGAGTGAGCTGCGGCTGTGGACTGCTCTGCCATGGCGGCGTTCTGTTGAGTCGCCTGGTCCATCTCTCCGACCGCTGAGTTGACCTCCTGCAGGCCCGAGGCCTGCTCCTGTGCAGCGCCTGCGATCTCGGCAACGAGGCTCGTGACCCGGTTGATCTCGGTGGCCATCCGCTGCAAAGCCCCGCCCGTCCGCCCCACCAGCTCGACGCCCTTCTCCACTTCCACCGTAGAGGTTTCGATCAGGCCCTTGATTTCCTTTGCCGCAGAAGCCGAACGCTGAGCGAGCGCCCGCACCTCAGAAGCTACCACTGCGAAGCCCTTGCCGGCATCACCGGCGCGTGCGGCCTCAACGCTGGCGTTCAACGCCAGCAGGTTCGTCTGAAACGCGATCTCGTCGATCACTCCGACGATCTGCGAGATCTCCTGCGCTGATTTCTCAATCCCGCCCATGGCGATAACCGCGTCACGGACGATGGCCGTCGATTGCTCGGCCTCGCCTTTCACCTGGTTGGCGGCTTGGTCGGCCTGACGCGCGCTCTCGGCGGTCTGCCGGACGGTCGCCGTCAACTCGTCCAGCGCGGTGGCGGTCTCCTCTACCGAGGAGGCCTGCTGCTCTGTCCGCCCAGCCAGGTCGTCGGCGGCCTGCTTGATCTCCATAGAGCCCGATTTCATCGAGTCGGTATTCTGCGCGATCTGGCGCATGGTCTCCTGCAGGCGCGCGATCGCCCGATTGAAATCATCCTTGATCTGCTCGTACCCGGGGGCGAACTCCGCTTCGATCCGAAGGCTGAGATCGCCTTCCGCCAAACCTGACAAGGCCTGGCCGAGCTGCTCGACCACGACACCAAGCTGGCGTACCGAATCCTGGCGGTCCGCCTCGGTGCGGTGGCGCTGCTCTTCGGCGGAGCGGCGCTGCGACTCGATTTCACGCTCGGCTTCCTCTTGAGCGCGCTCAATGCGTTCCTTTTCTACGGCCGCATTCTTGAAGGCTTGCACGGCTTGCGCCATCTCGCCGATTTCGTCGCGTCGCGACAGGGAAGGGACGGACACAGCGCGGTCGCCCTGGGCGAGCATCGTCATCGTGCGGGTCATCGTCCGGATTGGAATCGCGATCCAGCGGTGCAACAGCCCGGCACAGGCGAGGGCCGCGATGAGGCTGACCAGCGCCACAATGCCTGATGCCACCATCGCGGCATCGATAATCGAGCCGAAGCTGGAGACGTCGGAGGCCAGCGCATAGACCCCGATCACGTCGCCGCGGTAGTCCCGTACAGGCGCATAGATCAAGGCATTGTCCCGCCCGCCAATGGTCATGCGGAGGAGATCCGTCGGACCCGCCAGGCCCTTTTGCAGCATGGCATCCGACAGTTCCACGTCAGCCGGTAGCGTGGAGGCAAAGCGCTTCAGCCCTCCATCGCTCGACACGAAAAATGCGACGTTCTGCCCAAAGGTCTTCTTGAACTGATCGAAGAAGGGCTGCCCGAAGCTGAGGCCAACTTCGACGCTGCCGATCGGCCGGCCGCCGGAGGCAAGAACAGGCACAACGCCGCGGACGCCCAAGCCCTCGACGCCATTCTCCAGCCCATAGACCGGCTTTCCGGTTTTATTGGCTTCGACCACGGTGAAGCGGAACGAGGACAGATCGTCGCCGAACTTCTCGGGGCGGTGGACTCGCAGGAACGAGGTTGCCGGCGCCAGATGAAACTGGAGCTGCGTGACTCCATCGGCCGCTTTCATGGCAGCGAAGCCGGGAACCAGTGACGCTGCAAGCCCGGCCCGATCGCCCGAGGCAAACTGCGTCTGGATCTGCACGTTGTTGGCGAGCATCTGGGCCATGGACAGAGCCCGTTTGGCCTCACCGCTCAGGCTGGTGAGCAGGCTGTCCTGGGCGCTCGTCATTTCCCGGGCGATCGTCTCGGTGAGGATGCGGCCTCCCAGCATCTGGGTCGATGCAGCTCCGGCAGCGGCGACGATCGCAACCGCACCCGTCAGGGCAATACCAAGCACTCGTCCGATGCTTAACCGCATCCCGCCAACCCTGATGATGTGAGAGCGAGTCATGCTGCTTCCCCCTTTGTGACGAAGCAGGCATATTCAAACATTCGCTAATCTCGAATTAACTGTCACAGCGGTTTTTTGAGCGGAAAGTCGCCCGCGCATAGGGATTCTACTCGGCTCGGCCCGCGTCGGCCGAGGAGGATTGCTTTGATCGTGGTGCGGCTGTCGAGGCAGGCGGATGCGAGCGAGCGACCTCGCCGGCGTCGGGTCCCATGCCGTCTCCATGGCCCGCACTAGGCCGTTGACGGTGCTACGGAGGAGCACGTCGCGGACCGCAGACCGATCGAGCGCCGCCCCCTCCCGAGGTGGCGGACGCGATCGTCGAGCCGTCGCAACTCTGAACCCCCGCCCACTGGCTCTTCCGATCCCACTGCTGACGCTCCGCCTCCAGTCACACAGACTGCGCCAATCTAGAAAGTAGGTTTGATTCCACGCCACGGCGCCGGCCAACGGACGATGCCGTGGCGCCCGCACGGCTGGATGCCTTCGGCTCGAATTGGAGGACGGAGGTCAGATTCTCAAGAACCTCCCCGCCCTGACTTCAGGCCGCCGCCCCTCCTTGGCTCCTCATAGCGGGCGGTCGCTAAGGCCGCTGTAGGCTAACTCCGGCTGCCAGACCGCCAGACCATCGTACTGCCTGGAAGCAGCCATTCCAGACGTCCGCTAGGGGCCAGGAACGGAAGTCGCCCAACGCTCGACAATGCCTGCTCCAAGGCAACGTCCTAATGGCAGCAGTTGGCGCAAGCCCGCGTCGGGGTCGCTGATCTTTAGCGCCGCAGCGCGAGTGATCGTTAGGTGATGACGGCTTTGTTCGCCCCTGCACGGCGGTGAGGCCAAATTGATCAGTAGCGGAGATCTGCTAGATCTGTGGGCCCACACCAGCAGGCACCCAGTTCGCGATCACACCTGAAGATCGCCGTGGGCGGCTCATGGCCGCCTCGGCGCGACCCGACTCGCCGGCAGCTGCGAAGCCAAAGGCCAGTTGGTCATCGGCAGGTTTCCTCGAACGCGTGCGGCGGGGGTTGCCGGTTGTCGCCTTGGAGAGCAGCGAGCCCGCGCCTGGGGCCATCGGAGCCCCCGCGCCGAACAGGTCCGGCACGCTCGCGTGCGCATGCGCAAGTGCGCGTGGAGCCTCTACTTGGACGGGTTCCGAAGAAGCCGTAGTCGGAGGGCTCAGAACAGCCGTAGAGCCGGCGCGGATGTTATCAGCCCGGGACGGCTCCGCCGACCTCTCTATCAAGGGCGTAGGCTCCTCCGGCGACGTTCGTCCAAGCTGGGCCGTCTTTTTCTCGGACGCTCCGCTTTTAGGCATGCTCTCAGCGGGAAGCCCCTTGCTGTTGCCGGTGGACTCGGCCTTACAAAAAGGACTGCCCGCGATGCGATCAGCGACGCCAGAGCCAGCGCCAACGCTTGCGCCAGCCGACGGTCCGGAGCGCTGCAAACGTGACCCTGATGCAACCCCTTTCTCCTCTCTGAAAAGACAAGAGTTCTCGCGTCCGAAGACGGTGTTCTGGAAAGCCTCCGGCACCCTATCCGCCAACGGATTTGACGTTGAAGTAATAGGTGCGCCGACAAACCCGGTAACGGTCTGCACAGAATGCGCCGACACACCCGGCAACGCGGCGTGCTCAAAACACGCCGACACACCCGATAACGCTCGCGCACGATATCGGCGTTGGTTGGCAGCCTTGCGGTTCGGTTCGCCTTTGACCTTGGCTATGTATTCGTGCCGGAGCATAACTCCATTGGCCCGGCGCTTCGCCTCCTTGGCTGCGGCATCGGCGGCCATGCGCCGCGCCTTCGTCTCAGCACGGCGCTGCCTCTTTGTGCTGTCGAAGGCCTCAATGGAATGGGCCCGGGCGCGGCTGCGTTGATGCGAGTTGAGCTTGATCGCCTCGCCGAGGTGGCTAGCCGAGATGGGCGGACATCCGACCGGCGTCTCCCGAACAATTCTCCGGATCTGCGCGTCGGTCGGCTGAAAGCCCATCTCCACCAATTTGGTGCGGAGGCTCCTCGGGGTCAGGCCCGGCCAGCCATCCTCGACTTCGACCGGGAGCGTCGCTGAACAATATCGCGCTGGCCCGCCCGCAGCATAGGAATGCGCGACCACCCATGCCCAGACGGCAAAATCGAGCTCGCTGCCGTCCGCCCGCTGGATCGCAGCAATACGACCGAGTTGCGCGATGCGGCGGCTCGCAGCCTCACGCTTGGTTGGTGGGCGACGCGGGCTCAGCACTGGCGCCCCGTGTCGTCGTCGCGAGAAACCGCCTCGGCCGGCAGGATCTCCGCCAGCACGGCCGCTTCGGCATATTCCCATGGCAAGGTCGGATCCGTTTTCCAGACCGCGCGAACCCGCTCTGCGAGGTCATCAGGAAGCACGATCTCCGCGGCTTGGCGCCGGGCGTTCTCGTCGATCTTCGATAGGTCCGGCAGGAACCTGCGGGCCAAGATCTCCCGGGCGTGGCGTTCGAGCACCTGACGGCCCGGCACGGCCTTCTTCACGCCAGCGCCGTTTAGAGCGCCCTCCAGCCAGTCAATGAAGACATCGGAAGCCATGGCGTTGAGTTCGCAGCGCTGGTTGGTACCGATGAAGTCGACCTCGTCGGAGGTGACTCCATCAATGGCGCTCAAGCCTGCCAGAACCGCATCGCGGTCGCCTTTGAGATCCTGCCGCTCCGTCTGTAGCCCCATCGCCACCACCTGCGGGAGCGTCAATCCCAAGCGACGAAGATCGGGCCTGTTGGTGAACCTGTAGCGATTGCTGTCGGATCCAAGGCTGCCGAAAATCTGCAGCCCGGCGCGATCGAGGTCATGCGCGACAAGGATGGGGATGCCCGCAGCGGCATGGCGATCAATCATCGCTCTGGCTGCGATGACCGAATGCCCCTTGGTCACTAGAACCGCGAGATCGTACTTTTCGCGGATCTGTGCCGCGTCGATGATCGGCTGGAAACCCTCTTTTTCAATAACCAACAGCGCCGAGACCCGGTCGCTGATGCCGCCGCTGTAAAGACCGGCTCCTCCCGCCGCCACAAGCGGGAGATTTTCCGGAACGGAAGGCCGAGCTCGGGAGAAATCTCGAACCGCCAGTGTGCCAATCGGCACCGTGCGGTCGGAGTGAGGCTCCAGGTAACTGCCTCGCGCGTCGTAAACGACATCCCAATCGGCCGTCTCTATAGGATTCTGCTCTAGGTAGCTTTGAAGAACATCCTGGATGAAGTTATTGGCGCCGACCTTGTCCTTCTGAGTACGCTCTAGCACGTACGGTCTGGCGGCATAATAAATCTGGCGCGCGTTGCACGGCAACGCCCCGCCCGCGCTTGCCTTCTTGTAGGCCTCGGCCATGATTTCGAACGCCGCCGCCTTGACGGAGATGATGCGCGCCTTGGGCTGGTGCGCAGTCCGCAATGCAGCGCCGAGAGCAGCGACGATGCCGTCCTCGAATGGCTGGAGGTCCGGCATTTTGCCGTCGTTGATGACCGGCACGGCGGGCGCCGTGATTGCAACTACGATGTTGAAAGTGCCCTTCGCGACCTTGCCGATCGAAGTCATCGTCAATCCGCAGCCGCGGACATATGCGGTTCCGCCTCCGCCGTAGACCGACAGGTCGCCCGGCGTTTCGGTGCGGTTGATGACAAGCCGCACTTCATCGCCTTGGCTATCTGCGGCGCCGGGCGACGCCCACACCTGCGCGATATACGGCACGACCCCGTCACCGACGGTCGCGACGCGGTGCTCTATCCGATGCGAGTGGCCGGGGAAGGCATCTGCGGAGATGGGAAGCAGCACCGGAGGCTCGGGCGCCAGTGCTTGCAACGCCGCCAGCGTGAGGCCGGCAGCGGGCAGTTGGGGGTCGATGTAACGCTCCGCGAGGGTCGCCCTAGCTAGCTCGGAAGCCAGATCGACGCCGAATGCATGGGCGAGATCCCCAGCGGTGCCGCGAGCCGCCACAGCCAATTCACGGAAGGTCGCCGACCCATACCAAGCAGGATGCGAAAACGGCGACGATGCCGCCGGTCCAGCAAGCCTGATCGCGGTCTGAGCCCAACTCATGGCGCTCGGGTCGCGGGGCAGTGCGGCGCCGAAGGCGATCGTGACGCGCGTGCCGTTGCGGATATCGCTCGGCTCCCTACCCGTGACCACGGTCGCGCCTGTCTGGCGGTCGAAGCTGAGATCCTGGCGGATGCCCCTCGTCTCGATAGTGAGGCTGCCCCCACTAGCGAAGGCGCTGCCGGCGATCACCCTCGCGCCGTTGCCGATGCAGCCCCGCGTAGGACGGCGGATCAATTTCGTCGACCTCAGTTCCCGGGTCACGTCGAAGATACGGGCGACCCGGCCAGGCGCAATGCCCGGTCCGCTGTCTGTGATCACGAACAGATCGGGATCGAGCTGTTCTATGGTTGCCAACCGCCCGGCGTCTAAGGCGTTATCGACGAGTTCGCGAAGCGCCAGTCGGCGCAGCAGCCTCGCCGCCACACCCGCTTTTTGCGGCAGTCGGCCGGGGTCCAGGAACAACGCAGCATCGGGCCGGACATACTCGAGCGCCGCCGTCTGCTTCTTGGCCGCGCGATGACGAGCGACGCGGGCCCGGCCCTGCGCGCGTTTGGCTTCTGTGGTGGGAGAGCCGCTCACAGTCTGCCCTCCCCGCGCTGATCATGGATCACCGCTTCGAGTACCGCGCGGAGACGGGCGTCGCGGCGGGTGCGGTCGCGCTTGAGGCGCATTGCGAGGCGGGATAGGGTCGATGCGGCCCACTCAAAAGCCGCTCTACCCCGCCCCTGGCGGGCTGCAACGGTCCGGGGCATTACTGTCTTCAGCATGACGACACCCCGCGCCTAAAATGGGATGTCGGCATCGAGATGCGCCCGGTTCGCATCCCGGAGCATGCGCACTCTGGCGTCATCCGGGATTGCCGCAAGGCGGTCGGCAAACTGTTCGCGGAGCGGAGCGAGAAACCGCTCCTCCGCAATAGCGTCGGCGCGGAATTCTGCCGTTGCCAAGATGGAAGCCGGGATGGTGGGATATACTCGCAGCACTGCGGCTCGGCGTGCCTCGCGGGCTTCGCCAGCATCCGCCATCAACGTTGCAACGGCTTCGACCGCAAGGGAGCGAAGAAGGGATGTCTCGTCAGTCATCGAACCACCCCCCTTCACGCGCTACGGAAGGAGGTAGGAGAGACCACCGGGGCCACCCTCTCAATCTTAACAGCAATAACAGCCTCGGCTTCGTGCGCTGAGGCTAGACCTACGCCTTGCGCCTTAAGCCAAGACTCGATCTCGGATCGGAGCCAGAAAACGCGCCTCGATCCCGGCGCAAGCGTGCGGCGTTTCGGGAAAAGGCCGCGCGCCTCCTGACGGTCCGTGGTCGATGCCGACCAAGGCACAATTTCGTTGTGAAGCTCAGTCTTGTCGATAAAGGGGGATTTGGACATCGATGTCGCTCCATAAGTTGGCAGGCGACATCGTCATTAAGCAGAACTGGTCAGGGAGTCAGAATGGAAAATCGATGCTCATTCGACGGCGTCGATTTTCTGGAGCACACCTTCTACCCTCATCTTTCTGATCACCGTGCCAACCGCGTTGCCCTGAATTGTCCCGAATGCAGGCGACACGACCGACTGTGCGAAGCGGACGGATGGGCCATAATCTTGGCGCGCGCCTTCCTTTGTTGAGCGGCCGGGTCTTTCCCCCGTGAGCTTGAACCAATCGGTCAAAGTTTCGACGATCAGAGCCTCGGGACAGGCGTTGCGCTGCCGTGCGCTTGGCACGCTCTTGAGTATATCAAGATTGCGACGGCGCAGCCCGATCCGCCGTCCGAGTAATTCGCCGAGGGGATCGTCTCCTAGAATTTCCTGAGCGATCTCCAGCGCCTTGATCTCTGCCGCAAGCCGGACGAGTCGCTTTCGATCAGTAACTCGATTGTGGTGGAACAGGTAAAGCCGGGCCCTCTCTTCCATTTCCTCACGGTCGAGAAGATGCCCGTTTGGATCAGCGGCCGCGACGATTACCTGCCACTGCTCATCCGTGTATTCGAATGCGGCACTGGTCATTTCCGACCACGCGTCGGCAACAGCACCACGTTCCCAGCACCGGCCTCGCTTCGATCGATCACTGTCGAGACGTGCGCTTCCCAAACCTCGAGCGCCCGCCGCTTCTCGCGAAGCCGATCATATTTGTCGTAATGTTGGCCATGGACATCATCCGCGACGTGCGCGAGCACGGCACGCCGATCCTCATAGGGCACGCCAAGCCTGGACATGCCCGACGCGCAGGTACGACGCAGGTCGTGGGGGGTGGGCGGCGAGGCCTTGATCGAAGCCACCGCTCTCGCATCCTCGCCTTCGGCTGTCATATTCGGGATGACGCGGCGAAGCGCATGGGAAAGCGAATGTCGCGCCAACGTGTTACGGCTGTAGTAGCGACTTGCCAGCAGTGCGACCCCATCCTCCGCCACCTTCCGACGTTTCAGAGCGGCCGCGACGATGCCGAGAGCCATCGGCGCCAGGGCGACAACATGGGCCCGCCGGCCCTTCATCCGCACAGCCGCGATCTCGATCCTCGCTTCCGCGGCCTTTTCGATGTCGACCAGTTCATCCTGCACGATCCCGGCGATCTCGCCGGGTCGCTGCCCGGTCAGCAGGATCAATCGAAGTGCATCAGCGACGTCGACCGTGACGTCTTCGGATGCTGTAAGGGCCTCCCATAAAACGCGCAGCTCGGCATCGGTCAGGACGCGATCCTTGCCCTTACCCTCGCCCACGACCTTCTTCATCCCGGAAATCGGGTTCGCAGGCATGTAGCCGTTGTCGACCGACCAATTGAACATCTTGACGAGCACCGTCTTCGTTCGGTTCGCGCTGACGGGTGCGGTCGCCGCGATCTCCAGCAGCAGCGCCGAAACATCAGCCCGGCGCAGCTCTTCGGGGCGCTTCTTCCCCCACGCCGCGCGAGGCCGCTTCAACAAGATCTCATCATTCTTCCATGAGGCCTTATTCAGCTTCGCGTAGCCGTCAATGTAGGCCTGCGCGAGCGCTTCGAAGCGCATCGCCGTCTTGGCAGCCGCCCTTGCGTGGCGGCGCTGCTTCTGCGGATCTCCGCCGTCGTTCACCGCCGTTCGCAGCGCGTTAGCTTTCTCCCGCGCCTTGGCCAGCCCGACGTCTGCCAGCTTGCCGATCGTCACGCGCTCATATCCGCCGCCGTCGCGCGCCCGATAGCGGAAGGACCAAGTCGCATTGGCAAGCTTTGGATAGACGCGGAGGCACAGTCCTCGGGTCAACTCATCCCAATATTCGGTCGCCCCTTTTTCCGGGGTTTTGAGGTTGTAGATCAGCGCACTAGTCATGCGGACGACGGCCATTGTCCTCGATCCCTTGTCCTACCAGCGCACTAGTCTCAGAATGCGCCGTGGGTCACAACAGGGTTACAGATTGTGACGATGCCTGGAACCCTCTGATGAGATATGAAGGCGTTTGCGGCGCATCTGCAAGAGCTTGAGAAGAGACATGAACAAGTGCGCAAAGTTCTGGAGAGCTATTTTGCATCTCTGGGGGACAAGGGGTCGGAGGTTCGAATCCT
>OFDN01002463.1_pt1 | contig 10164 bp, 12 predicted proteins | sample 1520971 | NCBI WGS metagenome assembly OFDN01 (sample SAMEA94257418, study PRJEB24077) | hot springs metagenome | biome: Aquatic biome; feature: Geographical feature; material: Water | place: India | collected 2012-06-12 | depth 5 m | reverse complement strand
GCCGGAGGCGGGAGAGGGGTCGTCCTCATCGGTCCTTCATCATGTCTGGTAGCGTAACGATCCTCACTCCATCGGCTTCCAACCGCTTCCGCAACGTTGTCGCCAGGGCTACGGCGCTGGGTTCGTCGCCGTGGACGCAGACGGAATGGACGGTGACGGGGACACGCTTGCCGGTGGTGGAGACGACGACGCCGTCATGCACCATGCGCAGCACGTTGTCGGCGGCCTGCTCCGGGTCATGGATCATGGCGTCGGGGCGGGTGCGGGGGACGAGCGTGCCGTCGTCGGTGTAGTTGCGGTCGGCGAAGGCCTCCTCCGCCACCCTCAGGCCGAGAGAGCGGCCGGCCTTCGCCATGACGGAGCCGGCCAGCGCCAGATAGATCAGGTTGCGGTCCACACCGCGGATGGCGCGGCCAATGGCGAGCGCCAGGGATTCGTCGGCGGCGGCGGCGTTGTAGAGGGCGCCGTGCGCCTTCACGTGGGTGACGGTGCCACCGTTGGCGGCGGCGATGCCGCAGAGCGCGCCGATCTGGTAGGCGACCATGGCCTCGGCCTCGGCGTCGGACAGGCGCATGGGGCGGCGGCCGAAGCCCTGGAGGTCGGGGTAGGCGGGGTGGGCGCCGAGGCTGACGCCCTTGGCCAGCGCGCTGCGCACGGTGCGGGTCATCACCAGCGGGTCGCCGGCGTGGTAGCCGCAGGCGATGTTGGCCGAGGCGACGATGCCCAGCATCGCCTCGTCGTCGCCCATCGGCCAGGCGCCGAAGGCTTCGCCGAGGTCGGCGTTCAGGTTGATCACGGCGGTCATGGATCCTCCCCCAACAGGCCCAGGATGTCGCCGTTGCCGTTGACGATGTCGACGACGCCCGAGACGAGGTTGTTTGTGTAGAGCGCATCCAGATCCACCCCGCCCGGCGGGCGTACGGTCCGGATGCCGCGGATCAGAGTGGCGATGTGGGCTTCCTGCCGGCGGCGGATCGCCTCCGCCACCTCTACGGTGACGGCGGCGAAGGACAGGCGGTCACCGGCGCGCAGCCGGCCGACCCGCGGCAGATCGGCCGAGATGACGGTGGCGATCTTGGCGTAACCGCCGATGGTCTGGTGATCGTTCAACAGCAGGATCGGCAGGCCGTTGCCCGGCACCTGGACGGAGCCGGTGACCAGCCCGTCGGACGGGATGTCGGCCCCCGCCCGGTGGGCCAGCGCCGGCCCCTCCAGCCGCAGACCCATGCGGTCGGATTGTTTGCCCAGGCTGTACGATGACGACAGGAAGAGGCGTACGGCCTCCTCCGTGAAGCGGTCCTCCTGGGGCCCGAGCACGACACGTACGGGGCCGCTGCCATAGTCCGGCTCCTCCGGCAGTTCGACGTCGGCGGTGGCGGGGGCGGTGGGGTTGTTCAGGAGAAGGAAGGTGCCCTCGCGCAGCGGCTGGCCGCCGAGGGGGCCGAGGCCGGCGCGGGTGTAGGTGGACAGGCTGCCGAGGAAGGCGGGCAGGGCGAAGCCGCCGGCCACCGCGAGCACCGCCACGGCGGCCCCCGACACGGCATTCAGGTGCAGCGTGTCGCCGCGGCGCAGGGTGTGGCTGCGCCAGGGGGCGAGCGGCTGCTGGCCTTCGCCGGCGCGTTCGAGGGTCATGGCGAGCGGGCCGGTGGCGGCGATGCGGACGCTGTCCGCCTCCACCCTCAGGGAGGGGCCGAGATAGGCGATCTCCAGACCCGCCATGCCCGGCGGGTTGCCGACCAGCGCGTTGGCCAGCCGCAGCGCCAGCGGGTCGAGCATGCCGGCCACCGGCACGCCCAGCTCCTGGTAGCCGAAGCGGCCGAGATCCTGCACCGTGGTGAACAGGCCGGGCCGGATTGCTTTCAGGGCCGGAACGATCATGCCATGGCCCTCAACGTATCGGGATCGAAACGACCAGAGGCGGCGTCGGTGCGCAAGCCTTCGTAGCGGGCGCGGTCGATGGCGGTGAAGCGCACGCGGTCGCCGGCGGCCAGCAGCACCGGCCGCTCGCGGGCGGCGTCGAACAGCGGCACCGGGCAGCCGCCGATCAAATGCCAGCCGCCGGGGCTCTCCCACGGGTAGACGGTGGTGAGGCGGCCGGCGACGGCGACCGAGCCGGCGGGCACCTTCACCCGCGGCTCGGCCCGGCGGGGTTGTTCCAGCGTGGCGTCCAGCCCGCCCATGTAGGCGAAGCCGGGCATGAAACCCAGCATGTAGACGACATACTCCCCGGCCGCATGGATGGCGGCGGCCTGCTCGGGCGTGAGGCCCTTGGCCGCCGCCAGTCCGGCGAGGTCGGGGGCCAGATCGGCATCGTAACAAACCGGGAGGTGCCAGATGGCGCCCACGGTCGCGGCGCCGCCCTCCGCGTCGATCAGCGTGGTGACCAGCGCTTCCAGCGCGCGCCGGGTGGTGGCGACGGGGTCGTAGACCACCAGCAGGGAGCGGAAGGTCGGCACCGTCTCCACCAGCCCCGGCGCCGCCCCGTCGGCGCGGGCACGGGTCAGGCGGGCGTGCAGGTCCATGACGCGGGCGTTGGTCGCCCGGTCGATGGCCTCCCCGAACTCCACGTTGAAGGCCGTGTCGCCGGAGCTGGTGAAACGCACCGCGGCCATGGTGTCCCCGTTCACCCGATCATCTTCGACGGCAGCCAGGTGACCAGGCCCGGCATCACCCACAGCAGAGCCACCATCAGGCACATGGCGAGGAAGAAGGGCAGGCTGGCCTTGCCGATGGTGATGATGTCCTTGCCGGTCATCGATTGCAGCACGAACAGGTTGAAGCCGACCGGCGGGGTGATCTGCGCCATCTCCACCACGATCACGATGTAGATGCCGAACCACAGCAGGTCGATCCCCGCCGCCTGCACCATCGGCAGGATCACCGAGGTGGTCAGCACCACCATGGAGATGCCGTCGAGGAAGCAGCCCATGACGATGAAGAACAGCGTCAGCACCACCAGCAGCATCTCGGTGGAGAGCTGCCAGTGGGCGATCATGTCGGCCAGAGCCCGCGGGATGCCGGTGTAGCCCATCGCCACCGTCAGGAAGGCGGCGCCCGCCAGGATGAAGCCGATCATGCAGGAGGTGTGCGCGGCGCCGACCACGCTGTCGCGGAAGGTGGCCCAGCTCAGGCTGCCCGTGACAGCCGCCAGCAGCAGGGATCCGGCGACGCCCACCGCCGCGGCCTCCGTCGGCGTGGCGATGCCGGCGTAGATGGAGCCGAGCACGCCCGCGATCAGCAGCAGCACCGGGATGAGCTGGCCCGTCTCGCGGATCTTGTCGGTGAAGCTGGTGGGCGGGTCGGGCGGCGGCACGCGCTCGGGGTGGAGCAGCGACCAGCCGGCCACCACCGCCATGAACAGCCCCGTCAGCATGAGCCCCGGCAGCACGCCGGCGATGAACAGCCGGGCGATCGAAACGTCGGCGGCCACCCCGTAGACGATCATGATGATCGAGGGCGGGATCAGCAGCCCCAGCGTGCCGGCACCGGCCAGCGAGCCGACGATGAGCTGGCTGTCGTAGCCGCGCCGCGTCAGCTCCGGGATCGTCATCTTGCCGATGGTGGCGGCGGTCGCCGCCGAGGAGCCCGACACCGCGGCGAAGATCGAGCAGCCGACGATGTTCACGTGCATCAGCCGCCCCGGCAGCCAGCCCAGCCACGGCGCCAGCCCGCGGAACATGTCCGACGAGATGCGGGTGCGGAACAGGATGTCGCCCATCCAGATGAAGAGCGGCAGGGCGGTCAGCGTCCAGGAGGCGGTCGCCCCCCACACGTTGGTCGCCATCACCATGCCGATGGGGCGCTCGGTGAACAGCAGCATGGCGACGAAGCCGACGCCGGCCAGCGCCAGCGCCACCCAGACGCCAGCCGCCAGCATCGCGAACATGGCGATGATCACCACCGCCGAGGCCAAACCCTGGTCCATGCGTCAGCCCTCGCTCGGCAGGTCGGCGGATTCGTAGGAGGCGGGCCGGCCGCGCAGCACCCCCGCCAGATCGTCCAGCAGCGCCACCGCCAGCGCCAGCAGCCCGAGCCCCATCACCCCTTGCGGGATCCACAGGGGGATGGGGACCACCCCTTGCGACAGGTCGCCGAAATCATAGCTGTCCCAGGTCATCTGCGCCCACCAGAAGGCGAAATAGACGGTCAGCGCCGAGCCGGCGGCGAGGCAGAGGATTTCGAAAGCGCGACGCGCGGACCCGTGCAGCCGGTCGATGACGATGCCGACGCGGATGTGGCTGCCGCGCCTGAGCGCCGGGGCCAGCATCAGGAAATAGCTGGCGGCCATGAAATACATGGCGAACTCGTCGAGGCCACGCACCACGAAGCCGAGATTGCGGGCGGCGATGTTGGCAAGGATGAGGACGGCGATGAGCACGAGGCACACCGCCCCCAGCCCCTCCGCCACACGGTAGAGAAGGGTCAGACCAGCGCGCATCAGGCGGGCCTCCGGCGGGTGGTGGGTGGAGAGTGGGCGCATCCTTGCCCCCCTCCCGACCTCCCCCCGCTGAGCGGGGGGAGGGGAAGAAAGCCCTTCCCCGTCGCAAGATGGGGAGGGTCGGAGACGGGGCCGGGGCAGATGCCCTTTACTGGCGGAAGGCCTTGATGATCGCCTCGCCGTCGGCGCCGGCGGCCTTGACCCATTCGTCGGTCATGGTGGCGCCGATCTTGGCGAAGCCGGCCTTCAGCGCGGGGGTGGGGGTGATGACGTTCATGCCGTTCTTCGCCATGGTGGCGTTGAGGTCGGCCGTCTTCGCCTCCCAGCCGGCCCAGCCCGCCGACTCCGCCTTGGCGGCGGCGTTGAGGATCTGGGTCTGGGTCTTCTCGTCCAGCCCCTTCCACACCTTCTCGCTGACGAACACGATGTTGCGCGGCAGCCAGGCCTGCAGGTCGTAATAGTTGCGCACGAAGTCCCACGCCTTGGTGTCCACGCCGGTCGCGGCCGACGTGATCATCGAGGTGACGATGCCGGTGCCGAAGGCCTGGGCCACCTCCGCCGCCTCGATCTTGGTCGGCGTGGCGCCGGCCAGTTCGGCGATGCGGGCGGTGGCGGGGTTGTAGACACGGAACTTCTGGCCCTTCAGGTCCTCCACCGCGGCGATGTCCTGCTTCACGAACAGGCCCTGCGGCGGCCACGGGATGGAGTAGAGGAGCTTCAGCCGCTGGCTCGCCAGCTTCTTTTCCAGATACGGGCGCGAGACGTTGTAAAGCTTCTTCGATGCCTGGAAGTCGGTGGCGAGGAAGGGCACCGAGTCGAGACCGTAGAGCGGATCCTCGTTGGCCCAGCTGCTGACCAGCACTTCGCCGATCTGCGCCTGGCCGGACTGCACGGCGCGCTTGATCTCCGGATGCTTCACCAGCGAGCCGCCGGAATGCACGGTGATGTCAATCTTGCCGCCGGTCGCCTGTTTCACCTCCTCCGCGAACTGCCGCACCGTCTGGGTGTGGAAGTTGGTGTCGGGGTAGGGGGTCGGCATGTCCCACTTGTCCGCCAGTGCCGCGACCGGCGCCGTGGCGAGTCCGATGCCGACGATGGCCGCGGCGATCCGGCCTCCCAGCGAGCCGGCGAAACTGACGGTGCTGCGTTCCATGGTGCTTGTCTCCCTGTCTGGTGATTGTCGTGCGGAACCGCTCTTAAGGTCTTACCAATTGGCGATGCCGTCAAACCGTGATTTGCCGGGTATGCGACGGCCGGGAGGAGCCGCGGTGCCGACTGTGTCATATGGTCACACGAGCTCGGCCGGCGTGCAATTGCTGCGGCGCAGCAAGCCGCCATGGGTTATGGAATGGCGCCCTTCGAACACCAACGAAAGCTCTGTCATGGAAGACCTGTCCGTCACCCTGAAGGCCCTTGTCCTGCTCGTCGTCGTCCTCGCCCTGCTGATCGGCACGCTGGTCGCCAGCCCCACCGCGCTGGGGATGCTGGCGGTGGTGTTGTCGTGGCTTGGCCTCGCCGGGGTGCTGGCGATCAGCCGGATCTGACCGGCTTTGCCGGGGCGTGGCGGAAATTCCACCCGCCCCGTCTGGACAGAAAGCGTCGGACAGGCTATGCCCACGCGCAATTTTTCATAAGCGCGAGGACCCGGCCATGGCATCCGACAAGACCGCCCCTCTTCCCGTCGTGCGCACCGTGGCCGACCTGCGCGAGCGGGTGGGCGCCTGGCACGCCGCCGGGGAGACGGTGGCCCTGGTCGCCACGCTGGGCGCGCTGCACGCCGGGCACATGGCGCTGGTCACCCGCGCGAAGGCACTGGCCGACCATGTGCTGGCCAGCGTCTTCGTGAACCCGACCCAGTTCGCCCCGCACGAGGATTTCGCCAAATACCCGCGCGACGAGGCGGGCGACGCCGCCAAGCTGGCCGCCGCCGGCTGCGAGCTGCTCTACGCCCCGACGCTCGACGTGATGTACCCGCCGGGCTTCGCCACCGCGATCGGCGTCGGCGGCCCGTCGGAGGGGCTGTGCAGCGTGACCCGGCCGCATTTCTTCGGCGGGGTCGCTCTGGTCGTGGCCAAGCTGTTCCTGCAGACGCAGGCCGACGTGACGGTGTTCGGCGAGAAGGATTACCAGCAGCTCCAGGTCGTCCGCCGCATGGCGCGCGACCTCGACATCCCCATCCACATCGAGGGGCTGCCGACGGTGCGCGAGGAGGACGGGCTGGCGATGTCCTCGCGCAACCAGTACCTCACCCCCGACGAGCGGACGCGGGCGCCGGAGCTGCACCGGGCCATGACCGACGCCGCGACGGCCATCGCCGCCGGAGCCCCCTCCGCCGCCGAGTTGGAGCGGGTGCGGGCGCGAATCGCCGCCGCCGGATTCGGCACCATCGATTACGTCGAGCTGCGCGACGCCGACACCCTGGTGCCGGTCGAGCGCGCCGACCGCCCGGCGCGGCTTCTGGCGGCGGCGTGGATGGGCAAGGCGCGGCTGATCGACAACGTGCCTGTGGTGGCGTAACGGCGCCATCCCTCTCGGCAGCCGTCACCGTCGCTCGGCCCTGAATCCGTCCGCCATCAGGCGGAAGGCATCCACGGCCTTGGGCAGGGTGGATTGCGGGTCGTCGCTGGCCGCCACCCACAAGGCCGCGTTCAGCGCGGCCCCGCAGAGAAGGCGGGCGGCGGCCTCGGCATCGACGGGTTTCATCATTCCGTCGGCGATCAGTGTTGCCACCGCCTGCCTGGTAGCCGCCAGGCAGGCGTTCTGGCTGGGCCAGTGGGAGGGGTCACCGAGGAAGGCGGGCCCGTCGAGCAGCACGATCCGGCGCACTTCGGGGTCCAGCGCCATCGCGATGTAGGCCGCACCTTCGGCCAGGAGCTGTTCCCAGCCATCCCCCGCCTCGGCAGCGGCGGCCCTGGCCCGCGCCGCCATCTCGCCATCGACCTGCGCGACGACGGCCGCGAGCAGCCCGGTCTTGTCGCCGAAATTGTGGTAGAGCGCGCCGCGCGTCAGGCCGACGGACGCCGTCAGCTCGTCCATCGAGGCCGCGGCGAACCCTTCGGCGGCGAACGCCTTGCGCCCGGCCGCGATGAGCTTGCCGCGGTTCTCCTCCATCCGTTCCAGGCGACGCCGCGGTGCCACGATCCACTCCCTTTCAGATACGCGACGTATATCACTTGACAGCGGAGGGGCGCAGCGTCAATTCACATACACCGCGTATCTGAAATGACGCGACAAACCACCGCAGGAGAGTGTCCCATGGCCCAGCGCGACGCCGTTTTCCCCGCCGGTCGGCACGACCTCTACCGGAAGCACGGCTATTCCGCCGCGATCCGGTCCGGCGATCTGCTGTTCGTGTCCGGTCAGGTCGGCAGCCGCACCGACGGCTCCCCCGAACCGGACTTCGAGGCGCAGGTCCGTCTGGCCTTCGCCAACCTCAAGGCAACCCTGGCGGCCGGCGGCTGCGGCCTGGACGACATCGTCGATGTGACCACCTTCCACACCGATCCGGAACACCAGTTCGGCACGATCATGACGGTCAAGGGCGAGGTCTTCCCGGACGCCCCCTATCCGAACTGGACCGCGGTCGGCGTCACCTGGCTCGCCGGGTTCGACTTCGAAATCAAGGTCATCGCCCGCATTCCCGCGTGAGTGATGCGGGGGCGGCACTGTTGACCGGCGTGGGCGGGAGGACGGCCCTTGCCGGCGCCGCGTCGTCCGCATGAGCCCGGACATCAGACGGAGACGAGATCATGCAGTGGGAGTATCTGGTCATCGAAGAAACGCTGACGGCCGAAAAGTTGAACACGCTCGGCGCGGACGGGTGGGAACTCATCGCGGTGGTCTCGCCGGGACATTTCGTCCTGCATCACTTCTTCAAACGCCCGGCGAAGGCCTGACGGGGACGGTGCGGGAGTTTACGACCGCCGATGCGTCGCCGTCCGCCTGCCAGGATCGTAACCGGCCGGATGCCGACACGAGGCAGCCTTCCGGAGACGAGGGGCGACATTGATCCGGCCGCCAACCCGGCCCTCGCGTCAACCGCACAGGATTAGAGGGCACGCCCCCCGCCCGCATAGCCATCCCGCTTCCGGGGCGGTTCCCGCCGGCGGTCCCACGTTCTATAGTGTTTTGAGACACAACGCCTCAGGGAGTGAGACCGCCATGCCCTACGATTCCGTCGACACCGCGCGCCGGCTTGGTTTGAAGGACGCCGACCTGCTGCGATTCCAGGGCTACATCGACGGCACGTGGGTCGATGCCGACAGCGGGAAGACCATCGACGTCACCAACCCGGCCGACGGCTCGGTGCTCGGCACGATCCCGAACATGGGCGAGGCGGAGACGCGCCGCGCCATCGAGGCGGCCAACCGGGCGTGGCCGGCGTGGCGGGCGAAGACGGCCAAGGAGCGGGCGAAGATCCTGCGCGCCTGGAACGACCTGATGATCGCGAACCAGGAGGATCTGGCGCGCATCATGACGGCGGAGCAGGGCAAGCCGCTGGCCGAGGCGCGCGGGGAGATCCTCTACGCCGCCTCCTTCATCGAGTGGTTCGCGGAGGAGGGCAAGCGCGTCTACGGCGACACCATCCCGCAGCATCTGCCCGGCCGCCGCATCGTGGTGACCAAGGAGCCGGTGGGTGTGACCGCCGCCATCACGCCGTGGAACTTCCCCGCCGCCATGATCACCCGCAAGGCCGGGCCGGCGCTGGCCGCCGGCTGCCCGATGGTGATCAAGCCGGCGACGGCCACGCCCTTCTCCGCCTTCGCCATGGCGGTGCTGGCCGAGCGGGCCGGAGTGCCGGCCGGTATCCTGTCGGTGGTCACCGGCTCCGCCCGCGCCATCGGCGGCGAGATGACCGGCAACCCGATCGTGCGCAAGCTGTCCTTCACCGGCTCGACCGAGATCGGCAAGCAGCTGATGGCGCAGTGCGCCGCCACGGTGAAGAAGGTGTCGATGGAGCTGGGCGGCAACGCGCCGTTCATCGTGTTCGACGACGCCGACCTCGACGCCGCGGTGCAGGGCGCCATCGCGTCCAAGTACCGCAACACCGGGCAGACCTGCGTGTGCGCCAACCGGCTGCTGGTGCAGGACGGCGTCTACGACGCCTTCGCTGCCAAGCTGACCGAGGCGGTGAAGGCGCTGAAGGTCGGCCCCGGCCTGACCACCGAGGGCGCGCAGCAGGGGCCGCTGATCGACATGGCCGCGGTGGAGAAGGTGGAGGAGCACATCACCGACGCGCTCGCCAAGGGGGCCCGCGTGGTCACCGGCGGGAAGCGGCACGATCTCGGCGGCAGCTTCTTCCAGCCGACCATCCTGGCCGACGTCACCACCGACATGAAGGTGGCGCGGGAGGAGACCTTCGGCCCGCTGGCCCCGCTGTTCCGCTTCACGACCGAGGAGGAGGCGGTCGCCATGGCGAACGCCACCGAGTTCGGTCTGGCCGCCTATTTCTACAGCCGCGACATCGGCCGCGTCTGGCGGGTGGCCGAGGGGCTGGAATACGGCATCGTCGGCATCAACGAGGGCATCATCTCCACCGAGGTCGCCCCCTTCGGCGGCATGAAGGAGAGCGGGGTGGGGCGCGAGGGTTCCAAGTACGGGATCGAGGATTACCTGGAGATGAAGTACCTGTGCCTGGGGGGGATCGGGGCCTGAACCCTCGCCCCGCCGGGGAGAGGGTGGCGCGCAGCGCCGGGTGAGGGGGCGTTACGGCCCGTCAGTGCCGG
>OFDN01002462.1_pt1 | contig 10167 bp, 6 predicted proteins | sample 1520971 | NCBI WGS metagenome assembly OFDN01 (sample SAMEA94257418, study PRJEB24077) | hot springs metagenome | biome: Aquatic biome; feature: Geographical feature; material: Water | place: India | collected 2012-06-12 | depth 5 m | reverse complement strand
TACGCCAGGCGGCGGATCTCCTGCTCGCGCTGCTGCAGGCCCTGGCGCATGGCCTCGAAGGAGCGGGCCAGGTCGCGCACCTCGTCCTGCGCCTGCACCGCCACCGGCACCGCATAGTCGCCGGCGCCCAGCCGCTCGGCACTGCGCGACAGGGCCTGGATCGGCCGCGTGATCTGCCGCGCGGTGTAGATGCTGCCCAGGGTGAACACCGCCAGGCCGGCGCCGCTGATGGCCAGCAGGATGAGCTGCAGCCGCCGGAACGGCGCCACCGCGTCGTCCACCGACTGCAGCAGCAGCACCGCCGCCTCGGTGCCGCCGGAGCGGCCCAGCGGGGCCACCCGCATCGCGTACTGCTCGCCTTCCAGCAGCACCGTGGCCGCGGCCGACGGCATGCCCAGCGCACGCACCTGCGTGGCCAGTTCGTCGTGGTCGGCCGGCGCCGCATCGGCTGGTGGCAGCACCTGCCAGGCGGCGCCCTCGGCCCGCACCGCCAGCGCGGTGCGCAGGCCGGCGATCTGTTCCACGTCGCGCAGCAGCGCGCTGCCCACCGGGAAGCCCATCGCCACATGGCCGATGAGCTGCGGCGCGCGCACCGGCACGGTGACGATCTGGTAGGGCCGCTGGTCGATGACGGCCACCAGGCTCAGGTCGGCGGCCGGCGCCGTGCCGGCCATGCGCCCGGACAGGGCCCGCGCCGCGGCATCGCCATGCGTGGTGGTGGCGGCCACCAGGCGGCCGGCGGCATCGGTATAGAAGGCCACTTCGGCGCCGATGCGCGCGCCATGGTTGTCCAGCGCATCGGCCACGGTGGCGCGGTCGCCGCTGGCCACCGCGGCGCGGAAGCCGAAGTCGGCCGCCAGCACGGTGGAGGCATCGGCGATGTTCTGCGCATTGGCCGCCAGCAGGCGGCGCAGCACCTTCTCGCCGGTGGCCAGCTCCTGCGCGATGGTGGCGCGCGCATTGACCTCCAGGTCGCGGCGGATGGCCAGGAAGCTGGCCGCCTGCACCACCACCAGCAGGCCGACGAACAGCATCACGATGCGCCACTGCAGGCGCCTGGCATACGGCCGCGTGATCCACCGCATGAGCCGCCCCGGCAGGCCGGCCGCCGTTGTCGAGCGCGACACCTCAGCCTCCCACCGGCAGGCGCAGCGCGGCGCGCAGGGCACCGCCACCCACCTGCAGCGCGGCCTCGGCCGGCAGGCCGGCCTCGCCCATGGCTGGATGCCAGCCGCGCAGCAAGTGCGCGCCGGCGGGCACCTCCAGCGTGGCCTCGCCGCGGGCATCGGTGCGGGCGAACAGCGGCGTGTCCACCACATGCACCCAGGCCGTCATGCGGTCGTGCACGTTGCAGCCCAGGGCCGCGGTGCCGGGCTTGTCGAACACCACCGGCCTCGTAGGCGTGCCGGCATACAGCTTCAGCTCGAAGCTGCGGATCGGCGAGAACGAATAGACGTGGTGGCGCACGGTGTCGAAATTGGGAAAGCTCACGGCGGTGCCGGTCTGCACCACGCTGACCGAGGGCACGAACTGCCGCTCGCGCTGGGCGATCTCGGCCGTGGCGCTGCTGGTGTGCTGCGGCTGGCCCTTGACCAGCACGTACACCACCGCCTCTGCCAGCGGCTTGCCGGTGCCGTCGGTCACCTGCACCGTCACCGGCGCAGCCAGCACGGCGGCGCTGCACAGCAGCCCGCATCCGAGCAGGGCCTCACGCACGGCGGTGCGCCCCGTCGGCAGCCGGCGCGGGCCGCTGGCCCGGCAGCGGATGGCGTGGCGACAGCACCCGCAGCAGCTCGTCCTTGGCGCGGGGCGGCACATGGGCGCGGTCCAGCTCCTCGCGCAGCAGCAGCACCAGCGGGCGGAACCGGCTGTCGTTGATGTTCAGGCCGGCGGCACCGGCGGCGGCGGGTTCGCCCACGCAGCCGCCGCCGGCCACCTGGCACAGCTGCTGCACCAGGCTGCGCTTGAGCGGCTGCGGCTGCCAGCCGGCCTCCCCCGCGCCGGTGCACAGCGCCTGCTGTGCCAGCGGGTCGGTCGCCGCGCGGTCCACCAGCCGCTCCACCACCCGCTCCAGCTGCGGCGTGCCGCCCAGCCGTTCATACAGGGTGGGCGGCGCCTTGGGCGCGCTGCCGCAGGCGCCCAGCGCCAGCAGCATCAGGGTCGCCGGCACGGCGCGGAACAGGGTCGAGGCGGGCATGGGCAACTTGCTGCAGGACATGGCCCGGCCAGTAGACCGCGCCCGGCGGGGGCCGTAGGTCGCGATAAGTCCGGTCTTCCGGGCGCTGTTCGCCGCCGCGGCCGTGCACTTCGGCGGTGCGCCGCGCCAAATCCGCCACGTTTCCGTGCGCGGCGTCGCTCACGCCGGCGGGCCGGGACGCCGATACAGCCGCAGCGGCCCTTCCGGGCCCCGGGTCGGAGTTGGGGCGGACGACGATGGATGTCAGTGATGCAGCGCAGGTGAGCGCGGTGGCGGCGGCACCACCGGAGGATGCGCGCTCGCTGCTGTTGCAGACGCTGGAACAGGCCATCGACGGCGTGGTGCTGATCGACGAGCACAACGACGTGGTGGTGTTCAACGCCGCCGCGGAGCGGCTGTGGGGCTACCGCCGCGACCAGGTGCTGGGCCGCAACGTGCGCATGCTGATGCCGCACGAGATGCGCAGCCGTCACGACGCCGGCGTGCATGCGCACCGCCACACCGGCCGCAACCGCATCGTGGGCACCACGGTGGAGGTGCCCATCGAGCAGGCCGACGGCAGCCGGCGGCAGGCGACGATGTCGGTGTCGCAGGTGGTGTTCGAAGGGCGGGTGCTGTATTGCGCCTTCGTGCGCGACGCCTCGCAGCAGCATGAGCTGCTGGCGCGCCAGCGCCTGCTGTCCACCGCCGTGGACGAGAGCGACATCGCCGTCATCGTGGCCAGCGCCGACCGCCGCGTGGTGTTTGCCAATGCCGGCTGCCTGCGCATGTACGGCTACCGGCTGGAGGAGATGGTGGGCCACCGTCCCACCGAGCTGCTGGCCGGCCCGCACACCGATCCGTCGATGCTGCAGGCGCTGATGTCCGACGACCTGGCCGAGCAGAGCTTCTCCTGCGAGCTGCTCACCTACACCAAGGACGGCCGGCCGCTGTGGGTCTCCACCGCGGTCAATCCGGTGCACGATGCCCATGGCCGGCTGTGCAACTTCGTGGGCGTGCTCACCGACATCACCCAGACCAAGCTGCACGAGGTGCTGCAGTTCCGCGTGCTGGATGCGATGGCCCGCGAGGCGCCGCTGCACGAGCTGATGCTGCTGCTGTGCCGCGAGGTGGAGCGCATCGCGCCCGAGCTGGTGGCCAGCATCCTGCGGGTGGACGAGCAGCAGCGGCTGCAGACCCTGGCCGGCCCCAGCCTGCCGGCCGACTTCTGCCAGCAGATCAACGGCGTGGCCATCGGGCCCCAGGTGGGCTCCTGCGGCACCGCGGCCTGGCGCAATGCGCCGGTGATGGTGCGCGACATCGCCACCGATCCGCTGTGGGAACACTTCCGCGACCTGGCGCTGCCGCTGGGCCTGGCGGCCTGCTGGTCCAGCCCCATCCGCAGCAGCGACGGCCAGGTGCTGGGCACCTTCGCCTTCTATTACCGCGAGCCGCGCGAGCCCAGTGCGCTGCACCGCCGCCTGGTGGACGTGAGCCTGCACCTGTGCTCGCTGATCCTGGAGCGCGAACGGACCAAGGCCCACATCCACCAGCTGGCGTTCTACGACGCGCTGACCGGCCTGCCCAACCGCGCCCTGCTGCGCGGCAAGACGGAACGGGCGCTGCACGATGCCGGCCGCCATGGCTGGCCGCTGGCGGTGGTGTTCGTCGACCTCGACCGCTTCAAGCAGGTGAACGACACCCACGGCCATGTGGTGGGCGACGGCCTGCTGATCGAGCTGGCACGCCGGCTGGAGGCCTGCGCCCGGACCGGCGACATCATCGGCCGGCTTTCGGGCGACGAGTTCGTGGCGGTGCTGCCGCAATGCGGCGGCGGTGCCGCGGTGGCCGCGGTGGAACGGCTGGTGGCCGCCTTCGCGCAGCCGGTGACGGTGCACGGCGTGCTGCTGCATCCCGGCGCCAGCCTGGGCGTGGCCATGTACCCGGAAGACGGCACCGACATCGACACCCTGATACGCCATGCCGACATGGCGATGTACCAGGCCAAGATGCACCGGCGCGGCGGCTTCCGCTTCTTCAGCGCCGAGCTCAACCGCGAGGCGCATGAACGCGCGATGCTGGAGGCCGACCTGCGCGAGGCCCTGGGCCCGGCCGGCGGCCTGGCCCTGCACTACCAGCCCAAGGTGGCCAGCGACGACGGCCGGCTGTGCGGCGTGGAGGCGCTGCTGCGCTGGGCCCATCCGCGCCTGGGCATGGTGCCGCCGATGCGCTTCGTGGCCCTGGCCGAGGAATGCGGCCTGGTGCACACGCTGGGCCGCTGGGTGCTGGCCGAGGCCTGCCGGCAGATGGCCGACTGGCGCGCCCGCGGCGTGCCGGTGCCCAGCGTGGCGGTCAACCTGTCGGCCAGCAACTTCCTGGACGCCGGCCTGCCCGAGGTGCTGCAACGGCTGCTGGCGCGCCACGGGCTGAAGACCGGCGACCTGACGGTGGAGATGACCGAGAGCGTGATGCTCAACCCGGACCCGGTGGTGCTGGCCACGGTGCATGCGGTGCATGGGCTGGGCATCCGGGTGTCGCTCGACGACTTCGGCACCGGCTACTCCAGCCTCAGCCACCTGCACCGGCTGCCCATCGGCGAGCTCAAGCTCGACCGCAGCTTCGTGCAGGACATCGAGCATGACGACCTGGCGCGGGCGCTCACCGTGTCGGTCCTGCGCATCGGCAAGACGCTGGGCCTGACGGTGGTGGCCGAAGGCGTGGAGACCGAGGCCCAGCGCCGCTTCGTGGCCGACGAGGGCTGCCCGGTGGTGCAGGGCTACCTGGTGTCGCGGCCGGTGCCGTCGGCGGGCCTGGAGGCCTGGCTGGGCAAGGCCGGCAGCGGGTGGCCGCTCAGTCCGTCATCAGCCGAACCTTGACGCTCTTGCCCTTCACCTTGCCCGCGGCCAGCCGCTGGCACGCCTGCGGCGCGATCTCGGCCTGCACCGCCACGTAGGTGGAGAACTCGTTGATGTTGATCTTGCCGATCTGCGTGCCGGCGTAGCCCAGGTCCTTGGTCAGCGCGCCCAGCACGTCGCCGGCGCGGATCTTCTCCTTGCGCCCGCCCATGATCTGGATCGTGGCCATCGGCGGGCGCAGCGGGTGGGCGGGGTCGGCGTCGGTCAGTTCGTCGAGCTTCTGCCATTCGGTGGTGAAGCCGCCGGCCGCCTCGATCTGGCCCACGCGGCCCATCTCGTCCAGGCTGGCCAGGCTGAAGGCCCAGCCCTCTTCGTCCGCCCGGCCGGTGCGGCCGATGCGGTGGGTGTGGGTGTCGACGTCGGGCGTGATGTCGACGTTGATCACCGCCTCCAGCTGGCTGATGTCCAGCCCGCGGGCGGCGATGTCGGTGGCCACCAGCACGCTGCAACTGCGGTTGGCGAAGCGGATGAACACCTGGTCGCGGTCGCGCTGGTCCAGGTCGCCGTGCAGCTCCAGCGCCGAGAAGCCCTGCGCCCGCAGCACCTCCACCAGGTCGCGGCACTGCTGCTTGGTGTTGCAGAAGGCCAGCGTGCTCACCGGCCGGTAGTGGTTGAGCAGCAGGCCCACCGCATGCAGCCGCTGCTCCTCGCTCACCTCGATGAAGCGCTGGCGGATCTTGGTCGGCGCATGCACCGCGGCCAGCTTGATCTCCCTGGGCTCGCGCATGAAGCGCGCGCTGAGCTTGGCGATGCCTTCCGGGTAGGTGGCGGAGAACAGCAGCGTCTGCCGCTTGGGCGGGCAGTGCTTGGCCACCACCGCGATGTCGTCGAAGAAGCCCATGTCCAGCATGCGGTCGGCTTCGTCGAGCACCAGCGTGTTCAGCGCCTCCAGGTCGAGGCTGCCGCGTTCCAGGTGGTCCATGATGCGGCCGGGCGTGCCCACCACGATGTGCGCGCCATGCTCCAGGCTGGCCAGCTGCGGCCGCATGGTGCTGCCGCCGCACAGCGTCAGCACCTTGATGTGGTCTTCTGCGCGGGCCAGGCGCCGCACCTCCTGCGTCACCTGCTCGGCCAGCTCGCGCGTGGGGCACAGCACCAGCGACTGCACCGCGAAGCGCCGCGGATTCAGGTTGGCCAGCAGCGCCAGCGCGAAGGCGGCGGTCTTGCCGCTGCCGGTCTTGGCCTGGGCGATGAGGTCGTGGCCGGCCAGCGCCAGCGGCAGGGTGGCGGCCTGGATCGGCGTCATGGCCGTGTAGCCCAGGCGCTGCAGGTTCTCCAGCGCGGCCGGCGGCAGCGGCAGGCGCGAGAAATCGGTGGCCGGATCGGGGGTTGCGTTCATGCGCGATTATCGGCAGCCCGGGCCTGAGACACTCGGGGCCTGCCTGAATTCCATTTGATGTCGAACTCCCCTGCCCCCACGCAAGACGAAACGGCGGCCGCTTCCAGCGCCGACAGCCGCAACACGCCGAACCTGCCCAACCCGAAACATGCCGGGCGGCTGCCCGCGCACATCGGCAAGACCGAGTTTGCGGCCATCCGCAACCATGCCTATGCGCTGCCGCAGGTGGTCAAGCCGGCGGACTTCCTGGAAGAGCGCAGCCCCGGCTTCGAGCAGCACCTGGACAAGCTGGGCTACGTGCTGCTGGCCAAGCCGGCCGCCGGTGCCCGGCCCAGCCGGTGGATCCACCCGGCGCTGATGGACTCGGCGCTGGCGCACATCGCCGCCGTGGGCACCGGGCCCGACATGCGGCCGCTGCTGGTCGAGCGCAGCACCGTGCTGGACAGCCTGGGCGTGGCCCGCCGCGCGGGTGAATGGACGCGCCTGATCCGCCACACCTTCCGGCTGCCGCAGCCCGAGCCGCAGGCGCCGTGGACGGTGCCGGTGCTGTTCCGCATCCCGGTGGATGCGGATGCGGTGTGGACCTTCTACCGCACCGGCGACCGCGAGGCGCTGCTGGCCGCGCTGGGCCCGGCGCCGCAGCACCCGAACGCGCCGGAGCTGCTGGCCCACCTGCACGGCCTGGTGGAACGCAGCCGGCAGCTGAGCCCGCGGCACCTCGACTCGCTGCTGCCGCGGCTGCAGGCCGAAGGTGCCACGCCGCAGCCGCTGGCCGAGCTGAAGACCGCCTTCAACCGCGCGCAGGAGCGCTGGGAGCACCAGGCCGCCGAGCTGGACACGCTGGAAGGCCTGAACACCGAGCTGGCCTTCCAGGGCTACCCCGACACCTTCGAGATCGCGCGCCGGCTGCAGCGCAGCGTCACGCTGTACGTGGGCCCGCCCAACAGCGGCAAGACCCATGCGGCCTTCGAGCGGCTGGCCCAGGCGCATGACGGCGCCTACCTGGCGCCGCTGCGGCTGCTGGCGCTGGAAGGCCGCGACCGGCTGGTCGCGCGCGGCGTGCCCTGCTCGCTGCTGACCGGCGAGGAGAACGTGCCCGCACCCGAGGCCCGCGCCGTCTCCAGCACCATCGAGATGGTGAACACCCGCCAGCCGATCGACGTGGCGGTGATCGACGAGGCGCAGATGATCTTCGACAGCGCCCGCGGCTGGGCCTGGACGCAGGCCATCGTGGCGGTGCCGGCGAACGAGGTGATCATCATCTGCTCGGCCTATGCGGTGCCCGCGATCGAGAACCTGCTGGGCCTGTGCGGCGAGCGCTGCACCGTGCGCGAGTTCGAGCGCAAGCAGCATGTGCAGCTGCTGCCGCAGCCGGTGCCACTGCCCTCCTTGAAGCTGGGCGACGCGGTGGTGGCCTTCAGCCGCCGCGAGGTGCTGATGCTGCGCGACCAGATCGCCGCCAACGGCCATCCGGTGAGCGTGATCTACGGTGCGCTGCCGCCCGAGGTGCGCCGGCGCGAGGCCGAGCGCTTCGCCCAAGGCGAGTCGCACATCCTGGTGGCCACCGACGCCATCGGCATGGGGCTGAACCTGCCGATCCGCCGGGTGCTGTTCTCCACCATGACGAAGTTCGACGGACAGGGCGACCGCACGCTGACCGAGTCGGAAGTGCACCAGATCGCCGGCCGCGCCGGGCGCTTCGGCATCCACGAGGAAGGCTTCGTCGGCGTGCTGAAGGACGCCGAACCCAGCGCTACCCGGGTGCTGAAGGAGCTGCTGCCCAAGGCGCCGCGGGCGCCGCGCGACTTCAAGGCGCCGGTGGCGCCCAACGGCTGGCATGTGGACACCATCGCCAGCCGCATGAAGAAGAACCGGCTGCGCGAGGTGCTGGGCGTGTTCATGGAACAGCTCAAGCTGGACGATGCCCACTTCGCGGTGGCCGAGCTGGAACAGATGCTGGAGCTGGCCGAGCAGCTGGATGCCCATGCCGGCCAGCTCACGCTGAAGGAGCGCTTCATCTATGCCCAGGCGCCGGTGGACAGCCGCACGCCTTCGCAGGTGCAGCTGTACCTCGATTGGGCGCACAACCATGCGGTGGGCGGCGTGGCTGGCAAGCCCTGGTTCCTGGAAGAGGTGGACAGCCACAGCCGGCTCGACCGCATGGAGCAGGCGCTGCGCAGCTGCACGCTGTGGCTTTGGCTGGACCTGCGCTTTCCTGGCGTGTACGGCCATGTGGACGAGGTGGTGGACCTGCGCAGCCGGCTGAACGACGGCATCGAGCGCCAGCTCAAGGGCAAGCGGCCGCTGGCCCAGCAGCGCCGCCAGCGCAGCGGGCGATGAAAGCCCCGAAGCGGCTGCAGCCGCTGATCGACGAAGGCCTGATCGACAGCGTGGTGCGGCAGCTGATGAGCGGCAAGGAAGCCACGGTGTACGTGGTGCGCGTGGGCGACGACACCCGCTGCGCCAAGGTCTACAAGGAAGCCACGCAGCGCAGCTTCCGCCAGGCGGTGGACTACACCGAGAACCGCAAGGTGAAGAACAGCCGCCAGGCCCGCGCGATGGCCAAGGGCACCCGCTATGGCCGCCAGGCGCAGGAAGAGGCCTGGCAGAGCGCGGAGGTGGATGCGCTGTACCGCCTGGCCGCCGCCGGCGTGCGCGTGCCCACGCCCTACAACTTCCATGACGGCGTGCTGCTGATGGAGCTGGTGGCCGATGCCGACGGCGATGCCGCGCCGCGGCTGAACGACGTGGTCTTCACGCCCGAGGAGGCACGCGCCCACCACGCCACGCTGCTGAAGGAGGCGGTGCGCATGCTGTGCGCGGGCGTGGTGCACGGCGACCTGTCGGAATTCAACATCCTGCTGGCCGCCGACGGCCCGGTGATCATCGACCTGCCGCAGGCGGTGGATGCCGCCGGCAACAACCACGCGGCCCGCATGCTGCTGCGCGACGTGGGCAACCTGCGGCACTTCTTCGGCCGCTTCGCGCCCGAGCTGCGCGCCACCGAATACGGCCCCGAGATGTGGACGCTGTACGAGAAGGGCCTGCTGACGGTGGACACGCCGCTGACCGGCCGCTTCGAGCCGGTGCGCGGCGCGGTGGACCTGCGCGCGGTGATGCGCGAGATCGACGATGCCCGCGACGAGGAAGTCGCGCGCCAGCAACGCATGGGTTTCTAGACTGGACGCATGTCCACCGACCACCGCCCCTTCAGCCCCGCGAGCGAACGCAACCGCGGCCCCATCCTCGACGTGCTGCTGCAGCTGCTGCCGCCGCAGGGCACCGCCCTGGAGACTGCCTGCGGCACCGGCCAGCATGCGGCCCATTTCGCGCCGGCCCTGCCGGGATGGCAGTGGTGGCCCAGCGATCCGCAGGCCGAGGCCCTGCAGTCCACCGCCGCGTGGTGCGAAGGCATCGGCAACGTGCAGCCGCCGCTGCAGCTGGACGTGATGTCGCCCGACTGGACCGGCGTGCCCAGCGAGGTGGACCTGGTGTTCTGCGCCAACATGATCCACATTTCACCCTGGGCCACCACCCGGGCGCTGATGCAGGGCGCGGCCCGGCACCTGCGCGCCGGCGGCCTGCTGCTGACCTACGGGCCCTACTTCGTGCAGGGCGAGCCACCCTCGCCCGGCAACCTGGCCTTCGACGCCGACCTGAAGCAGCGCAACGCCGCCTGGGGCATCCGCTGGCTGCACGAGGTGCAGGCCGAAGCCGCCGCAGCCGGGCTGCAGCTG
>OFDN01002460.1_pt1 | contig 10169 bp, 11 predicted proteins | sample 1520971 | NCBI WGS metagenome assembly OFDN01 (sample SAMEA94257418, study PRJEB24077) | hot springs metagenome | biome: Aquatic biome; feature: Geographical feature; material: Water | place: India | collected 2012-06-12 | depth 5 m | reverse complement strand
GTTTCGCCGTGGCCGGCGGCTCGGTCGCCCCAAGCGAGGGGCCGACCTCGCGGGGAGCGGAGGGCATCTGCAGAAGAGTGCGAATGCCCACTCGTGGGGACTGGGTTAGCGCATCTTCGATGCGGCACACCTTACGCACACCTGCGGGGGGTTAAGTGCCGGAAAAGACAGGCGAAAAAAACTGCGGGAAGTAGCGTACTATACGCTACCACGTCCGAAGGCCCGTTTTCGCTAGACATATCAGACAGTTGACGGTAGCGTATAGTACGCTACCACTGGAAGAATTGAGGCTGATGAGCTCCGACCTGCCCCGCGCCACAGCGTACATAAAACCTGACCAGCACCAGGCCTTAAAAGTGCGCGCGGACGCGATGGGCATCAGTCTTTCCGACTATCTCCGGCGGCTGATCGAGCGCGACCTGGAAGGTGAGGACGCCTACGTGATGCGACAGCTGGGGCATCAGATGATGTTTGTCGCAGTCGTAACCGGCGCCATCGCAAAAGACCGCTTCAGCGCCGATCAATATGACCAGCTGCGCAAGGTCGCCGCTCAGGTTGGCCTGACGATGTTCGGTCCTTTGCCGCCTCGGCCGTTCGACGTTGAAGCGGCGCCGGGTGCCTCTGAGCAGATCCTTGCTCTTCACGAACTGATCCAGGGAGTGTAGAGGAGGGGACCCCTCTCTCCTGACGATACCGACCACGCGCTCCTTTTGGGGCTTACAATGGGTCGTCCGTCGAGCAGTAACTTCTCCGCATGGCTACGCGGAGGCCAGACCTTTGGTCACACCGTCGCAATGGTGCGGGGGGTTGTTTTCCAGACCCTCGGGTGGCTCTTTTTGCCAGCCATCGCCTGTTACGTTTGGGTCCAGACCAAGGCGACCGATACTGAGCAACAGTATGGGTTCCTGGTCCTCGAGGCGCGCCTTCTCGAATGGCTCGGGGCACCCTTACCAAACCAGTTGTCCGTGCCTGTGCCGGGTCGCCCTCGTGAGACACACCACGTCTCCGACATTCCGGATTTGCCGTTCGTTCGCCCCTTCGCCGATGCGTACTTCGTACACGTCAACCAGGCCCTGACCGTTTGGCTGATCATTGCGATCATCATTATCGCCTTCACTGCCTACTACTATACGACCGCCGGACACGCGAAGCTCGTCACTCGTCAGGTCAAAGGACAGGTGGTCGTCAGCGTCTTAGAGCTCCTGCAGGAGGTCCGCGACTTCAACGCCAAGGCACGTCGCGAGAAGAACCGCCCTGATCACAAAGCGCCGCGCCTTGTTGGCGTCGATTACCCGATGGACGGCGAGTTCGAACACACAATGATCACCGGCGGAATCGGCTCTGGTAAGTCGGTCGCCATTCACAAGCTCATCGTCTCGATCCGCGAACGCGGCGACCGTGCCATCATCTACGATCCCGAAGGCGAATATATTCGTCACCACTACGACCCCTCGACGGATGTCATCCTCAATCCCTTCGATGATCGGTCGCCCTCGTGGTCGCCCTTCTTCGACGCCCAGGAACACGTTGAATGGGACCGGCTGGCTCACGGGATCTTTGAAGACCCGAAGCACGGCGACCCCTATTGGACGAACGCCTCACGATCCCTTTTCTCCTGGACCTGCTACCGTCTTCAACAGACCGTCCCTGACGCGACGCTCACAACCGCCCTGGACCTATTCTATGGTTCGATGGACAACCTCAGCAGCCTGCTGAGAAACAGTCCAGCCGCTGCCCACATCTCGGGAGGCCAGTCTCCCCGCACGACCGCGATCCGCTCGGTCCTCGCTGCAGGCGTCACGCCCCTGGTCTATCTTCCCTCCGATCGTGAGCCGTTCTCCATTCGGCGATGGATCAACCACCCTCAACGTCGGCCCGGCTTCCTTTTCCTTTCGGCGCCAGAAACCCACATCGCCACGCTCCGCCCGCTCCTCGGCTTCTGGTCGGACATCGCTGTATCTTCTCTCCTGGCCCGCTACTCCCTGGGCATCGCGCCTCACCCCACTTGGCTAATCCTCGACGAGTTCCCTTCGCTCGGCCGGGTGGACTCTCTGGCCGACGGGCCCGCCCGCCTTCGCAAACACGGCGGGGCAATGGTCTTCGGGCTCCAGCAAGTCTCTCAGCTCAAGGACATCTACGGCACTGAGCGCGCCCTGACGATCATGGGCCAGTGCACCAACAAGCTCGTCCTGCGCGCCAACGATCCAGACACGGCCAAAACAATGAGCCTTATGCTGGGCGAACGGATCATGCATCGCGTGACGGAGAACACCACCTACGGCGCAAACACCATTCGGGATGGCGTCGGCATTGCGCCCAAGGAAGAAAAGGAAGCCGCGTTTTTGCCGACGCAGATCCTCAACTTCCCGGCCCTTCAAGGGGTCATCAAGCTAAGCAATCGCCGACCGGAAGCACCGTTCCCGATCGCCACGGTCAAGTTCAAGCCCGACGATCTACCTGCAGTCGCGCCAGCTTACGTACCGCGAACTGGGCCTGACATGGTCGAGGCCTTCATGTCACGCCACAAGCGGCCAGCAGCCCCGGCGGCGCGATCAGAACCGTCCGCACCGCCACCGGCGCAGGGCGTCTCTGCAGCCGGCGGCCGGGATGGTCCTTCGCATCCGGCTGGAACCCAGGCGACACTTCTAAGCCTGGTCGTGGACAACACGGCGAGCGATCACGCTGACGTTTCCCACAACGATGAGAAAACGGCGGGAGTCGGCGACCTGCCATTTGAACATCGTCGTCCGGCCGACCGCGACGACCAGGCAATGCACGAAGCGGCCGCCACCCTCTTCCAACCAAGCGGAGAGTCGGCCCCTTCCGATACACGACCGAACGACAACGATATCGCTCACCGACCGCCGGACAAAGCGCGTGAGGACCGCGACATCTTCGGTCCGGGCGATCTGCTGGACGGCATCTGACCATGTTGTCCATCAGTAACATCGGGAGCGCCGGGGGCGCGGCCAGCTACTACGGCAAGGACGACTATTACGTCACGGGCGAAGCTGACTCTCCTGGCTTGACCTGGGGCGGGCAGGGGGCGGCCAAGGCCGGTCTGTCCGGCGTGTCAACGCCCGAACAGTTCCGCGCGGTTCTTAATGGCAGCCATCCCAGCTTCAACGGCGGCAAGATGGGCGAAGCGTCGGACCGTCATCGGCCTGGATGGGACCTTACCTTCAGCGCTCCAAAGTCCGTCAGTCTTCTCGCTCTCGTCGGCGGCGACAAGCGATTGATGGAAGCCCATCGCGCCTCCGTCGCTGTGGCGATGGGCTATGTCGAAAAGCACTTCGCTATTACCCGAATCCGAGAGGAGAACGGATCAATCCGCCATGAGCGAACCGGCAACCTCGTTTACGCCAGCACTGAGCACCAGACATCACGGAAGGCCGATCCCCAGCTTCACACCCACAATGTCGTCGCCAACAAAACTTACGATGCGAAGACCGATACATGGCGGGCGCTGGAGACTCGCGAGCTCTACAAGCACCATAAAACCGTCGGCCTGATCTACCGCGCTGCCCTGGCCGACAAGGTTCTTCAGCTCGGCTACAACGTCCAGAAGGACCCCAAGGACGGCACCTTTGACATAGCGGACATCTCCCAGGAACAGCGGGAAGCGTTCTCAAAACGCCATGTCGATATTCAAGCGAAGATCGAGGCCGCCGAGACGGAGAAGGGGAGGGCGCTGACGCCAGCCGAACGTGAGTTCATCGTACTTCGCGATCGGCCGAGCAAACTGGAACATCCAAGACACGAGCTGGAAGAACGATGGCGCGCCGAGGCAAAGGATGTCGGGTTCGATCCGGCGTCAATCATCGCCGCAGCCCGCGAGCGAAAGGTCGGCCTGGACGTAACGCCGAAAACCTCCGGCCTTGCAAAGGAGGGGCTGTCACAGCTCCTCTCGCGATTCCGAGAAATGACCGGGTTCAAACCGAAGCCCGGCGATGATCCTTATTCTGTCACCACCAGTTGGGACGGGCGAGCTCCAGCAAGGGCGCTCAGCTATGCCGTCCGCGTCCTTGAGCAAGGATCTGCGGTATTCAGCCAACACGAGGTGTTGGGCCAGGCGCTGCGGATCGCCCCGGCCGGCGTCACTCACAATCAGGTGCTGGCCCGGGCCCAGGACCTAAAGGATGATGGTCGGCTGCGCCAAGCCGATCGTTCCGTTTGGGACGGGGTGACGACCGACCGCGCCATTGCCGTCGAGCGCGGCATCGTCGCCTCGATCGAGCAGGGGAAAGGCATAGTCTCTCCGTCGTTTACCCAAGATGTCGCGCCGAGCCGCATCGCAGCAGCCGAGCGGGATCCCGCTGTCGGAATCCAACTGAATCAGACGCAGCACAAGAGCGTGCTTCGCATCCTGACCTCATCCGATCGCTTTATCGGGATTCAAGGCTCCGCCGGCGTCGGCAAGACCACGATGCTCCAGGTGCTGCGAGCCGCGGCGAAGGACGAGACCTTTATCGGTTTGGCTCCTACCCACTCGGCCGCCAAACAGCTGCAGGAAGGGTCCGGGATCAAGTCTCGCACCTTGGAGGGCTTCATAGGGTCAATCGAGCGCGCCATGCCCCGCGAAGCCGCAATGGAGAATCTTCGTGGAACCTACGGCGGAGCCACTCTGGTCGTCGACGAGTCCTCGATGAAGTCCAACGCCCTGGCCGAGCGTTTCATTCGCGTCATGGACGCCGTCGGCGCCAAACGTGCGGTGTTCGTGGGGGACGAGCGCCAGCTGGGCTCTCCTGAAGCGGGCGCCCCGTTCAGCCACGCTCTTCGTTCAGGCCTCGATCACACCGTGATGGATGAAATCCGGCGTCAGAAAGACCCCCAACTGCTTCAGGCCGTTCAGCACCTAGCCAAGGGCTCCGTCGCGCCGGCCATGAAGATCCTGAATCGGTACACGACTGCCCTAGGCCACAACACCCCTGAAAAAGCCTTCGCCGTCGCCGCGGCCGACGCCTGGCGAACAGCTCGGGCCGATGGAAAAGATCCCCGGATCATCGTTCCGACAAACAGTCTCCGCGGCGCCGTGTCCGGGGAAATCCGCAAGGTGCTGGCGGAGGAGGGGAAGCTCGGCGCCTCGCAATCGCACGACGCTCTACGTCCCCATCGTATGGCGACGGCGGAAAAGCACGTGGCTTCCAATTTCAAGGAGGGCCAAGTTCTCGTCTTCCATGCGGGCCATCGCGCTAGTGGTATCAGTAAAGGCATGCACGTCCGCGTCGAAGGACGGGACATGCGGAACAACATCCTTCTCGCTCAAGGACCAGGCGGCGAACAATTCCGAATAGACCTGACCGCTATGGCGAGCAGCGAGCGCAGCTTTTTCGAACCCTTCATCGACAAGGCCATCGAGGTGCGGGAGGGCGACAAGCTCGTGTGGGATCGGCTCAGCCAGGAGAAGGACCGCGCCACCGGCGAGCTGACGCGCGACTTCCAGGTTGGCGACGCTTTCACGGTCGAACGGATCTCGGGAGACAAGTGGACGATCCGCACGGAGGACGGAAAGGAGCATCAGCTCGACAAAAGCGACCCCGCCTTAAAATTCGTCAGCTACGGCTACGCCGAGACCGCAGATCGGGCCCAAGGGCGAACCTACCCTGACGTCGTCGCGGTCCTGGGCACCGCACATGGCCTCGCGGCAACGGCCGCCCGTCTTTACGTCGATGCCTCGCGAGCCTCCGATACCTTCCGCTTGATCACAGACGACGTCCGGTCACTGGTCATGCGGTTGCAGGAGCAGGATGGGATTAATCTCGTCGCCTCTCGCGAACTAGCGACCGTCCTACAGTCCATGCCGGAGCTGAAGGAGGCAGACGTCCTGGCCCGAGTCGATCCAGCAGGAACGCCCGTCATGGCCCCGGCCGAGCCCGACAAGATGGGCGCGGAATCAGACCGGGTTGATCAAACCGCCGACGCGCCCTCCGGCCCACATCCAGAACAGCCGACGGCCGAAAAGCTCCCCGACAAGGACAAGGAGAAGGTTTTGGACAGACCCGAACCGGACCTCAGCTTGTGACCGCCCTACTAGCCACGGTGGCGACAACTTTGATAGCCGCACATTCTGTTTTCGACTGCGAGTAATGTGATGATTGTTTCTGACACTGTGCCACCTGCCACAACGCCCGACTTACCTTGTAAAAGCCCTTGTTGTAACGGTACGCGGGCGCGTTACTTTGCATCGCCTAATATTCATTATGCGAAGGCCGCCCAAGTTCGATATTGTTGCGGTGTAAACAGGTCTCTGGGGCCACGATACTACGTCGTGCCGGTCTTATGAACCACTATACATACGCTTATTTCGGGGGGGCAGCTACCGCGAACGACAATGACGCGGTCTCGCCTGTTGTTGCTGCAGCGCTACGAGAGCGCCCGAGCGCCCTTGAGGCTGGCGTTCTTCGCGCCTGGTCCACACGCGATCCGCTCGATGCGGCCATGGCCGCCGCCTCGCTCCATTCCAGGCTCCGCTTCGGCGACGACGTGCGACTGCCGGGCGCGCCACAACGCCCCGACGTCGATCAGCTCGTCCGCGAATGGCGTCACGACTACGCCCCGGCCGTCTATCTGGCGGCCGCGGAACGTCTCGTGGAGATCACCTCGCGCTGGGCCGATGAACAAATCCCTCTCGCCGACCCCGATCGGGGCGGCGTCGATCACTAAAGGAGAAGAACCGTGGAATTTACACCCATCCGTCGAGGCCCCGACCTCAAGCCCGTACTGGCGGCTCGCGCGAAACACGCGACCTTGAGCATTCCCGGCGAACTCGCCAAGACTGCGTCGTTGAGCGACGGCAAAATCCGCGTCGGGATCGGCCAGGAAGGACGCGCCCGCTATCTCCAGGTCGTGAACGATCCAGCGGGCGATTTTCAGCTCACACGGCGAGGCTCAAACCTCGTTCTGACGGCCAAAGAGCTGATGCCGGCCAACCGCACCGAGGCCCATTCCAAGGGCGTCGAACTCTCCATTCATTCAACCAACACCGGCCTGGTTCTGCCCCTCCCGAACGATTGGCAGATGGCGCGCTAGGTCATGAGCACCCCGTCCGTCTTTGATGAGGCTCGACGTATGGCGACCGTGTCCAAGGTCGCCGGCGTCACTCTTCGCGCAGAAGGCGCCGATCTGCGCGGCCCCTGTCCTCTGTGCGGCGCTTCAGCGAGCCGATATGCCAAAGGACGGGGCGCCGGCTCGGGCAAGGGCTATGGCGGGGCCTTTGCCGTGCAGCGCCACGATACGGTCTGGCGATGCCACAGCTGTCATCCAGAGAAGGGCGACGTGATCGACCTTGAGCATGCCCTCAACGGCAAGCCGGGCGATACGCTGAGGGACGCGGCTTTGCGGCTGATCGGCGGCGCCAAGGCCGAACCGGTCAGCCCGCAAACGGCCGAACGTCTAGCCGAGCTCGACCGCATCAATGAAGCCAGACGCCAGTTCAAACAGCAGTTGGCCATCAACCTATGGCGTGAGGGGCGACCGGCCGCCGGCACCCTGGTCGAGACCTATTTTCGGACACGCGGGATTGGCGGCCCAGTCCTGGCCAACCTGCTTAAGATGCTCCGCTTCCACCCAGCCGCCTATCACTCGGGGCCTCATCGCGACCCTGTGAAAGCCCCAGCCGCGATCGGCTTGTTGATGACGCCCTGGGGACCGACAGGCGGCGTCACCGCCACATATCTTCGGGCGGATGGCCTCGCCAAAGCCGACCTGGCGCCGCCTAAGCGAAACTGGGGACCAGAGCGCCGCGCAGATCCAGCCGGCGTTATGCGCGCGGGCGGGGTTTGGCTTGCGCCGCCCGACGGGCCCGGACAGCTGATCATCGGAGAGGGAATGGAAACAGTCGCTTCGGCCGGTGTCCTCTTCAAAGCCGAATGTCGTCCAGTCGCAACCCTTGGCCTAAAGGGCCTTCAAGGCACCTGGCAGGCTGACCAGGGGCGGCTGGACCTCAGCGATGTTCGGCCAAACCCTCTCTTTCCGGCCTTCACCTGGCCTTCTCCGGAAGTGAACCCCTGGCATGGCCCCCTCGCCTGCCTGGATATGGACATGTCTCCGATCAAAGTCCGGGTTGCTGACGGCGAAGGCACGAAGACCGTCGTGCTGGACGGCCAGTCCCGCGCCACCATCTGCGCCGCATTAATCGCCCGCGCATGGCTCGAAAGCGGATCCAGCGATTGCGGTTTCATCCTCCCGCCTCGCGACATGGACGTCAATGATCAGCTGCTGGGCTCGCTCCAGGGGCTGTGCAGCGACCGCCTTCGCGTCACCACGCTTTCCGGCCTGCCCTCACCAACCCCGATTGACTTCGTTGGCCTGCCGCATCCCGCCCTCTCAATCCCGAAAGGCTGCACATGATCGAATGGCAAACCTCGAAACGCCGACTGTTCTCTTTCGGCCCCTCCCGATTGTCTCTTCTTCTGGCTGGCCTGGCCCTGGCCGGTGCCTGCGTCGCACTGGCCATCGTCTTCCTCGGCCGGCTCTAACCCGCCCACATTCGTCCTCTGCGTGTCACCGCTAGATGCGGCGTCGCTCAAACCTTACGGTAGAACCATGATCGCCAAAGCCGAACCCATCTCTGAAATTGACGTCGCCATCGGCGCCCGCATCCGAACCTGTCGCGAGCTTAAGCGGGCAACTCAGGCCCAGCTCGCCAACGGATGCGGCGTGACCTTCCAGCAGGTCCAGAAGTACGAAAAGGGTACCAACCGCGTGGCCGCCGCCCGCCTGTACGAGATCGCTCGCTTCCTCGATGTTCCGATCTCTTACTTCTATCTCGATGTCGATGATCGCCTTCGGGGCGAGGCCGATACCGACCCTGAAATCAACAATCAGGTGGAGCACCTGGCAGGCGTGGCCTCCCGCCTATCGACCGAGGACATCCAGTTGCTTCGCAACATGGCGCAACGGCTGTTTGCCGCCACGCGGCGCTAAACCGTCATAATGTCGGGGACCGCACGGACGTCGGCGCTTCCTTCAACCCAGCAGTTGCGAAGTCGCCCACGTTCAGCTGTTCAAGCGTAAGACCCGACAGCAGCGCAAAAGAGCCAGGGGGTAGCTCCAGCTCCGCACGCGGAGCCGCATCCAAGGTCTGGAGAACAAAAAAGCTGGAGGCGCTCCGCGCCCGTTTCACAGCGACGCCGATGTCGCTCAGGTCGAACTCTCCGGCATTCACCCAAATAAGCTGGCGCACGCTGAATCGCTCGCCGGTCCCGATCGTCAGTTCAATCACGCAGTAGGCCATGCCGCGCTATAGCGTGCCTCTCTCTGGATTGTGAGTCCCCGCACCCGCCGTTGCGCCAGCCCTACGAGAGCGGAACATATGTCGAACATTTCTGTTGCTCATCCGAACGCGGCTCAATAGGACGGCCGGCGGGTCGGTTCAGACTGGGCGAACCGAGGCATGTTGAACGACAGAAAACAGATCCGCTTGGGTCCGCCGCTTCACCTGCGGCAGATGGGAAGCCGCCTGTGCGCCGGTTTCCCCTCACCGGCGGACGATTACCTCGAGGATCCTCTGGATCCCGCGCGCTTGATCGTCACAAACCCCATCTCCACGTTCATTTGGCGTGTCTCTGGCCATAGCATGGTCGGCCGAGGCATCCTGGACGGCGACTATGTGGTGGTCGATCGCTCGCTTATCCCGCGCGCGGGCGATGCAGTCGTCGCCATCATCGACGGGGCGCCCAGTGCGAAGCAGGTCATCCGCCTATCAGGCGGCCGACTGGGGCTGGATTTCGCCAATACCGACATGTCACCCCTTGTCCTGGACGAGACGACGGAAGCAGCGATTTGGGGCGTCATCACCTGGTCACTGACGCCGCATCGTCCGCCCACCGCATGACGCGGGTTTACGCCCTTTCAGACGGCAACAGCTTCTATTGCTCCTGCGAGCGCGTGTTCGATCCCCGCCTCGAGGGGAGACCAGTGATTGTCCTCTCAAACAATGACGGGTGCGCCGTGGCGCGCACCGAGGAATCCAAAGCGCTCGGGATCAAGATGGGCGATCCCTGGTTCAAGATACGCGATTGGGCGATATCCGCCGGCGTCGTCGCCCGGTCCTCTAACTATACCCTGTATGGCGACATGAGCCGCCGCATGAACGACATCTATCGGCAGTTCGCAGCGGACGTCGAGATATACTCGATCGACGAGAGCTTTCTCGATCTCAGCGAAGC
>OFDN01002459.1_pt1 | contig 10174 bp, 7 predicted proteins | sample 1520971 | NCBI WGS metagenome assembly OFDN01 (sample SAMEA94257418, study PRJEB24077) | hot springs metagenome | biome: Aquatic biome; feature: Geographical feature; material: Water | place: India | collected 2012-06-12 | depth 5 m | reverse complement strand
CCGGGTGGCCACCGCGGTGCGCCCCAGGGCCGCGCGCACCGCAGCCACCGTGCCCCGCAGGTGCAGCCCGCCCTGGTCGCGGGAGACGGTGAGGCCCGCCAGCCGCTGGATGTCGTAGCGCTGGCTGCGCTGGCCGGTGGCACCGTCCACGGTGGTGGAGCCGCGGCCGGCGAAGGCATGCACCTTCCAGTGGGCGCCGCCGCCCTGGTGCTGCCAGGTGGCGTCGATGCCGTCCAGCAGGTAGATGGGCAGCGGGCCATAGGCGTCGTGGTTGGGGCGCACCCACAGGTAGCTGAAGCCGATGTTGCGCGACTCGGACAGCAGCACCACGTCGTTGTTCGTGCGGCCCAGCCTCAGCGTCAGGTCCGGCCGCGGCCGCCAGGCGACGAAGGCCAGTTCCACCGCCTGCACCCGCACCTGCGGCTGCAGCACCGCCTGGCCCACCATCTCCACCTCGTCGCCCAGGGCGTAGTTGGCCTGCAGCCCCAGGCGGCTGTCGACGTCCATGCGCAGACCGCCGTCATTGCGCCGCTGCTTGTGCGAGCGGCGCATGCCCCAGTCGGCGGGCGCATTGATGGCGGTCACGCCCACCGTGCCGAAGCCATGGATGCGCAGGCCGGTGTCGGCCTGGGCATGGGCGGTGGCGTGCGTCAGCGCCAGCAAGGCGCAGCCGATGGTCAGCCCGGCCAGCAGGAAGGGAAAGCGCATGTCGATCTGGTGGATTTGATCCGTCCAGATGATATCTACATGCAATCCCTCGATTGAGGGTCCATGGTTCCATCATTGATCGAAGCGGTAGGACACCAGCGATTCGCTGTCCGTCTCGACCACCAGCGGCTTGCCGGCCGGCGGAAAGGCCCGCTGCACGCAGTCCGCGCGCGGGCACACGCGGCAGCCCGGCCCGATGGGCACCACCGGCTGCGGCGCGGCCAGGTTGAGGCCGTCGGCATACACCAGTTCGTGCGCATGCGCCAGCTCGCAGCCCAGGCCGACGGCGAACAGCTTGCGCCGCGCCAGGTAGCCGCCGCCGCCGCGCTCGATGGTGCGGGCGATGCCGAAGAAGCGGGTGCCGTCGGGCATCTCGGCCACCTGGGTGAGGATGCGGCCGGGCTGCGTGAAGGCTTCATGCACCTGCCACAGCGGGCAGGCACCGCCGTGGCGTGCAAAGTGGAAGGCGGTGGCGCTTTGCCGCTTGCTGATGTTGCCGGCCTGGTCCACCCGCACGAAGTACACCGGCACGCCGCGTTCGCCGGGCCGCTGCAGCGTGCTCAGGCGGTGGCACACCGTCTCGAAGCTGACCTGGAAGCGCTGCGCCAGCAGCTCGATGTCGTAGCGCACCGTGCGCGCCGCCGCCAGAAAGGCGCGGTAAGGCAGCATGAGTGCGCCGGCGAAGTAGTGCGCCAGGCCCTGGTGGGCCAGCGCGCGGGTGTCGGCATCGGCGAAGCCGGCGGCGCCCACCACCGCGTCGATGGCCTCGCGGCAGGCCAGCAGCGCGTACTGCGTGGCCATCTGGTAGGCCTGCTGGGCGTCGCTCAGGTGCGCCGGCACATGCAGCCGCCGGCGGGCGCGCTCGTAGCGGCGCAGGCTGCCGTCGGCGCCCATGCCGGCGGCGGCCACCACCTCCACGTCGCAGGCCTGCTGCAGCAGCGCCCGCAGCGCTGCGGCACGGCGGCCGGGCTGCACCTGGTGCTGCGCCGCGATGAGCTCGGCCTCGCGGTCCAGCACGTCGACGTAGTTCTCCAGCTTGTTGAAGTGCTCGCGCACCGCCTCATGCGGCGGCGGCGCGATGGGGCCGCGCAGGTGGTCGCCGCCCAGCTCGCCGTAGAAGCGGTCGATGGTCTGCGCATGCTCCTCCTGCAGCCGCAGGTGGCGCTGGTGCAGCGCCAGGAAGGCCTGCACCAGCTCGGGCGCCTGCGCCACCATGCGCGCCAGCTGCGGCGCCGGCACCGGCGCGGCGGACAGCGTGCGGTCGTTCAGCGCCGCATCCAGCTCGGCCAGCAGGCGCTGGTGCTCGTGCTCGGGGAACTGCGCCGCATCACCACCGAACACCTCGGCCAGCTTGAGCTGCACCGCGGCCGTGACCGGGCGCTGGTCGTTCTCGATCTGGCTCACGTAGCTGAGCGACAGGCCCAGCCGCTGAGCCAGCAGCTGCTGGCTCAGGCCACGCTGCTCGCGCAGGCGGCGCACGCGGGCGCCGACGAACAGCTTGCGGCCGGCCGGCGGCACGGCGGTCGACTTCACAGGCTTCACAAGAACCAGGCCTCCGGGCGCACTAGGGTTTGCACTTTTCTGCTCTGCAACGCTTGAGGCTTGTGAAGTTGGTGGATAGATTCTGTGTGAAGACCTGCCCCTTCACAACGGAGACATTCCATGGCCCCCAGCTTCACCCCCACCGCCAAGACCGTGCCGCTGCTGATCGGCGGCCAGCTCGTCGAATCGCAGAGCACGCAGTGGAAGGACATCGTCAACCCTGCCACGCAGCAGGTGCTGGCGCGGGTGCCGCTGGCCACGGTGGCCGAGGTGGATGCGGCGGTTCAGGCCGCGGCCGAAGCCTTCAAGACCTGGCGCAAGACGCCCATCGGCCAGCGCTCGCGCATCTTCCTGAAGTACCAGCAGCTGATCCGCGACAACATGAAGGAGCTGGCGGCCATCCTCACCGCCGAGCAGGGCAAGACCCTGGCCGACGCTGAAGGCGACGTGTTCCGCGGGCTGGAGGTGGTGGAGCATGCGGCCGGCATCGGCAACCTGCAGCTGGGCGAGCTGGCCAACAACGTGGCCGGCGGGGTGGACACGTACACCCTGCTGCAGCCGCTGGGCGTGTGCGCCGGCATCACGCCGTTCAACTTCCCCGCGATGATCCCGCTGTGGATGTTCCCGATGGCCATCGCCACCGGCAACACCTTCGTGCTGAAGCCCTCGGAGCAGGACCCGATGGTCACCATGCGCCTGTGCGAGCTGGCGATGGAAGCCGGCGTGCCGCCCGGCGTGCTGAACGTGGTGCACGGCGCGGAAGGAGTGGTCAACGCCATCTGCGACCACCCGGTGATCAAGGCCATCAGCTTCGTCGGCTCCACCCGCGTGGGCACCCATGTGTACCAGCGCGCGTCGCTGGCCGGCAAGCGGGTGCAGTGCATGATGGGCGCGAAGAACCACGCGGTGGTGCTGCCCGATGCCCACAAGGAGCAGACCATCAACGCGCTGCTCGGCGCCTCCTTCGGCGCGGCCGGCCAGCGCTGCATGGCGGTGTCGGTGGCGGTGCTGGTGGGCGCCGCGCGCGAGTGGGTGCCCGACCTGGTGGCCAAGGCCCGCACGATGAAGGTGGGCGCGGGCGATGCCGCGGGCACCGACGTCGGCCCGCTGATCTCCTGCGCCGCCAAGGACCGTGTCACGCGGCTGATCGGCCAGGGCATCGAGGAAGGCGCGCAACTGGCGCTGGACGGCCGCCAGCCGGCACTGGCCAGCGGCACGGCCGAAGGCAACTACGTGGGCCCCACCGTGCTGGCCGGCGTGAAGCCGGGCATGAAGGTGTACGACGAGGAGATCTTCGGCCCCGTGCTGTGCCTGGCCGAGGCCGAGACGCTGGACGACGCCATCGCGCTGATCAACGCCAACCCCAACGGCAACGGCACTGCGCTGTTCACCCAGTCGGGCGCGGCGGCGCGCAAGTTCCAGGAGGAGATCGACGTCGGCCAGGTGGGCATCAACGTGCCCATCCCGGTGCCGGTGCCGCTGTTCTCCTTCAGCGGCTCGCGCGCCTCCAAGCTGGGCGACCTGGGCCCCTACGGCAAGCAGGTGGTGCTGTTCTACACGCAGACCAAGACCGTCACCGCCCGCTGGTTCGACGACGACGTGAGCGCCGGCGTCAACACCACCATCAGCCTGAAGTGACGGCGCGCCGCGGCCCATGGACTTCGAACTGAACGACGACCAGCGCGCTTTCCAGCAGACCGCACGCGAATTTGCGCAGAGCGCAATGGCGCCGCATGCAGCGCAGTGGGACGCCGAGGCCTTCTTCCCGATCGACACGCTGCGCCAGGCCGGCGAGCTGGGCTTCATGGGCCTCTACACGCCCGAGGCCGCGGGCGGGCTGGGCCTGCCGCGGCTCGACGCCACGCTGGTGTTCGAGGAGCTGGCCGCGGCCTGCCCCTCCACCGCGGCCTACATCACCATCCACAACATGGTGACCTGGATGGTGGGCAGCTTCACGCGGCCCGAGGTGGCCGAGCGCTTTGCGCAGCCGCTGGCGCGTGGCGAATGGCTGGGCTCCTACTGCCTGACCGAGCCCGGCGCCGGATCGGACGCCGCCTCCTTGCGCACCACCGCGCGGCTGGATGGCGAGCATTACGTGCTCAACGGCGGCAAGGCCTTCATCTCCGGCGCCGGCGCCACCGACGTGCTGGTGGTGATGGCGCGCACCGGCGGCCCGGGCGCGGCCGGCATCTCGGCCTTCGTGCTGGATGCGAAGAGCGAAGGCATCCGCTATGGCCGCAAGGAAGACAAGATGGGCTGGAACAGCCAGCCCACGCGCCAGATCACCTTCGACGACGTGCGCGTGCCCGCGTTGCAGCGGCTGGGCGAAGAAGGCGAAGGCTTCAAGATCGCGATGAAGGGCCTGGACGGCGGCCGCATCAACATCGCCACCTGCTCGGTGGGCGCCGGCCAGGGCGCACTCAACGCCGCGCAGCGCTACCTGCATGAGCGCAAGCAGTTCGGCAAGCCGCTGGCCGACTTCCAGGCGCTGCAGTTTAAGCTGGCCGACATGGCCACCGAGCTGGTGGCCGCGCGCCAGATGGTGCGGCTGGCCGCCAGCAAGCTGGACGCAGCCCATGCCGACGCCACCACCTACTGCGCGATGGCCAAGCGCCTGGCCACCGACCTGGGCTTCCGCGTGTGCAACGAGGCGCTGCAGCTGCATGGAGGCTACGGCTACATCCGCGAATACCCGCTGGAGCGGCTGCTGCGCGATGCCCGGGTGCACCAGATCCTGGAGGGCACCAACGAGATCATGCGGGTGATCATCGCCCGCCGCATGCTGCAGGACAACGCGACCGACACCCTCCGCTGAACTTGTATGGACAACTTGAACAACGCTGAATTCACGGGCCTGCGGCTCGAGCGCCGCGGCCACACCGCCGTGGTGACGCTGGACAACCCGCCGGCCCACACCTGGACCGAGGCCAGCCTGGGCGCCCTCACCCGGCTGGTGGCCCAGCTCAATGCCGAGCGCGAGATCTACAGCCTGGTGATCACCGGCAGCGGCGAGAAGTTCTTTTCCGCCGGCGCCGACCTGAAGCTGTTCGCCGATGGCGACAAGGGCCGCGCCGCCACCATGGCGCGCCGCTTCGGCGAAGCCTTCGAGGCGCTGGCCGCCTTCCGCGGCGTGAGCATCGCGGCCATCAACGGCTATGCGATGGGCGGCGGCCTGGAATGCGCGCTGGCCTGCGACCTGCGCGTGGCCGAGGAACATGCGCAGATGGCCCTGCCCGAAGCCACCGTCGGCCTGCTGCCCTGTGCCGGCGGCACCCAGTGGCTGGCCTGGACGGTGGGCGAGAGCTGGGCCAAGCGCATGGTGTTGCTGGGCGAGCGGGTGGACGCGCCTACCGCGCTGCGCATCGGCCTGGTGGATGACGTGGTGCCGCGCGGCGGCGCGCTGCAGCGTGCGCTGGCCATGGCCGCGATGGTGGAAAAGCAGAGCCCCACCAGCGTCACCGCGTGCAAGAAGCTCATCCAGGGCGCGCGCCACCAGCCGGCGCACCAGGTGCTGGTGGCCGAGCGCGAGGCCTTCGTGGCCCTCTTCGACAGCGAAGACCAGCGCGAAGGCGTCAATGCCTTCCTGGCCAAGCGCCAACCGGAGTGGCGCAATGCTTGACCTCGACCAGATGACCACCGACGGCGTGGCGGTGCGCGAGATCGCCACCACCAGCGGCCACCGCATCGGCCATGTCACGCTCAACAGCACCGCCACGCTGAATGCGCTGAGCCTGCCGATGGTCAAGCGCCTGGCCTCCGCCTTCCACACCTGGGCCGACGACGAGGGCATCGTGGCCGTGGTGCTGGACGCGGCCGGCGACAAGGCCTTCTGCGCCGGTGGCGACGTGGCCTCGCTGGCGCGCGAGATCCTGTCGCTGCGCACCGAATCGCCGGGCACGGTGTCGCCATTGGCCGAGGCCTTCTTCGAGCACGAATACCGGCTGGACTACCGGCTGCACACCTATCCCAAGCCCATCGTCGGCTGGGGCCACGGCATCGTGATGGGCGGCGGCATCGGGCTGCTGGCCGGCTGCTCGCACCGGGTGGTGACGCCGCGCACGCGGCTGGCGATGCCCGAGGTGGCGATCGGCCTGTACCCCGACGTGGCGGGCAGCTGGTTCCTGCCGCGCATGCCGGGCAAGACCGGGCTGTTCCTGGCGCTCACCGGTGCCTCGGTGCATGCGGCCGACGCGCTGTTCCTGGGCCTGGCCGACTTCGTGGCCCGCCACGAGGACAAGGCCGCGCTGCTGGCCGCCATGGCCGAGGCGCCCTGGCGCGGCGACGCCGAGCGCGACGGTGCCCGGCTCAGCCACCTGATCGAGGCGCTGGGCACGCCGGATGAGCTGCCCGCGGCCCCGGTGCGCACCCACCTCGACCTCATCAACAAGACCATGGGCCACGACCGGCTGGCCGACATCGCGCCGCGGCTGCGCGGCCTGGCCGACCATGCCGAGCCCTGGCTGGCGCAGGCGGCGCAGGGCTTCATCAAGGGCTCGCCCAGCTCGGCGGCGGTGTCGTACGAGCTGCTGCGCCGCGCGCGCACGCTGTCGCTGGCCGATGCGCTGCGGCTGGAGTACCAGGTGTCGCTGGGCTGCTGCCTGGCCAACGACTTCGCCGAAGGCGTGCGTGCCCTGCTCATCGACAAGGACAAGAACCCGCGCTGGGACCCGCCGACGCTGGACGCGGTCACCCAGGCCCATGTGGATGCGCATTTCCAGCCCCGGCACGACGGACCGCATCCGCTGGCGGATCTTGTCTAGACAAGCCGACACGGACACCGAGGAGACAACATGGACGACAAGCAACGCATCGCCTTCATCGGCCTGGGCCACATGGGCGGCCCGATGGCGCTCAACCTGAAGAAGGCCGGGCATGAGGTGGCCGGCTTCGACCTCAGCGCCGAGGCCTGCAGCCGCCACGCGGCCGAAGGCCTGCGCATCGCGCCCAGCGCCGCCTCCGCGGTGGAGGGCGCGCAGGTGGTGGTGACCATGCTGCCGGCCAGCCGGCATGTGGAATCGCTGTACCTGCCGCAGGGCGAGCAGGCCGGCCTGCTGGCCGCGCTGCCCGCCGGCACGCTGGTGATCGACAGCAGCACCATCGCGCCGGCCAGCGCCCGCAAGGTGGCCGAGGCCGCCCAGGCGCGCGGCCTGGCCTTTCTCGACGCACCCGTGTCGGGCGGCACCGCGGGCGCGGCGGCCGGCACCCTCACCTTCATGATCGGCGGCGAGGCGGCCACGGTGGAACGGGCCACGCCAGTGTTGAAGCACATGGGCGCCAACCTGTTCCATTGCGGCGAGGCCGGCGCCGGCCAGGCCACCAAGCTGTGCAACAACATGCTGCTGGCGGTGCTGATGATCGGCACCAGCGAGGCGCTGTCGCTGGGCCAGGCGCTGGGGCTGGACGCCAAGGTGCTGTCGGAGGTGATGCGCCGCAGCTCCGGCGGCAACTGGGCGCTGGAGAAGTACAACCCGATGCCCGGCGTGATGGAGGCGGCGCCCGCCTCGCGGGGCTACACCGGCGGCTTCGGCACCGACCTGATGCTCAAGGACCTGGGCCTGGCGCTGGAAGCCGCCCTCGGCGCCAACGCCTCGGTGCCGCTGGGCGGGCTGGCGCGGCAGCTGTATGCGGCGCACAGCAAGGCCGGGCACGGCGGGGAAGACTTCTCCAGCATCCTGAAGCTGCTGACCGGCAAGGGCTGAAGACCGGCCTGCTCAGACAGCCGCACGCGCCGCGCGCCGCACCGCCTGCGGCGCTTGTCCATACAGGCGGATGAAGGCGCGGCGCATGCGTTCCTCGTCGCCGAAGCCGCTGGCACGGGCCACCGCGGCCACGCTGCCGTCGCCGGCCTCGATGCGCAAACGGGCCGCCTCGGCGCGGATGCGCTCCACCGCCTTGGCCGGCGTCTGGCCGGTCTCCGCACGGAAGGCACGGGCGAACTGCCGCGGGCTCAGGCAGGCCACCGCCGCCAGGTCGTCCACCGTCAGGGCGGCGGTCAGGTGCTCGCGGATGTGGGCCAGCACCGCGCGCATGCGCTCGCTGCCCGGCGACATCGCCAGCAGCGACGAGAACTGCGACTGGCCGCCCGCGCGGCGGTGGTAGACCACCATCTCGCCGGCCACCGCCTGGGCCAGCGCGGTGCCGTGGTCTTCCTCCACCAGCGCCAGTGCCAGGTCGATGCCGGCGCTGATGCCGGCCGAGGTCCACACCGGGCCGTCGTGGATGAAGATGCGGTCGCTGTCCACCCGCACCGCCGGATGCAGCTGCTGCAGCGTGGCCGCATGTCGCCAGTGGGTGGTGGCGCGGCGGCCGTCCAGCAGGCCGGCGTCGGCCAGCGCGAAGGCGCCGGTGCACACGCTGGTGATGCGCCGGCGGCTGCGCGCCAGCGACTGCAGCCAGGGCGTGAGCGCCTGCAGCGCCGGCCCGCAGCGCTGCTCGCGCAGCGGCGCGCCGCCCGGCACGACGACGGTGCCCGGTGCGGCCCCGGACCAGGCGACGGTGTCGATCGACACCCCGGTGACGCTGGCCACCGACCCGCCCCGCCAGGAGACCGCCTGCACCGCATAGGCCGGCCGCCCGCGCCGTGCCGGCGACAGCGTGGCCGCCATCTGGAACACGGTCATCGGCCCGGCCAGGTCGAGCAGCTCGAAGCCTTCGAAGGCCACGATGGCCACCTGGCGCGTCATGGCAGAAAGCGCGGGAAGTTTGTCATCTCTGCCGCAGTGTGGCGGCCACCATGGGCACACGTCAATCCGCCTGCCGTGCCCATGTCCACCCTCGACCCTGCCCTGCCCCGCCTTGCCGCCACCAGCCGCCGCGATGCGCTGGTGCTGGCCGCCTGCCAGGCGCTCTACATCGCCGCCATCTCCATCGACCTGACGCTCACCGGCCTCACCGGCCAGCAGCTGGCGCCGGTGCCGGCGCTGGCCACTCTGCCGTTTGCGTTGATCACCGTGGCCGGCGCGGTGGTCACCTGGTTCGCGGCGCAGCTCATCGAGCGCATCGGCCGCCGCCGCGCCTTCGTGCTGGGCGCGGCCAGCGGTGCGGCGGGCGGCCTGGTGTCGGTGCTGGCGGTGATGCAGCAGCACTTCTGGCTGTTCTGTGCCGGCACCGCGGCCGTGGGCGTGTTCCAGGCCTTCGCCCAGTACTACCGGCTGGCCGCCGCCGACGCCGTGCCCGAGGCGCTGAAGGCCCGCGCCGTCTCGCGCGTGATGACCGGCGGCGTGCTGGCCGCGCTGGCCGGCCCCGCACTGGCCGCCTGGAGCCGCGAGTGGCTGTCCCCGTCCGCCTTTGCCGGCGCCTACCTGATGGTGGCGCTGCTCGGCGGCCTGTCGGTGTTGCTGCTGGCCGGGCTGTACCGCGGTGGCGACGCGCCGGTGGCCGCGGCCGCCGCGCCCCCGCCAGCCCTGCCCGCCCGGCCGCTGCGCGAGGTGATCCGCCAGCCGGTCTTCTGCGCGGCGGTGGCCAACAACGTGGTGGCCGCCATGGCGATGATGTTCGTGATGACGGCCGCGCCGCTGGCCGCCGTGGCCTGCGGCCATGCCATCGGCGACGGCGCGCGCATCATGCAGTGGCACCTGGTGGGCATGTACGGGCCGGCCTTCTTCGCCGGGGCGCTGATCGCGCGCTGGGGCCTGCCGCGGGTGCTGGCGCTGGGCATGGCGCTGTGCGCGCTGTGCTGCCTGGTCGCGCTGGGCAGCGCCTCGCTGCGGGCCTTCGAGCTGGCGCTGCTGCTGCTGGGCATCGGCTGGAACTTCATGTTCGTGGGCGGCACCACGCTGCTGGCCCGCAGCTACCGGCCGGCCGAACGTGCGCGGGTGCAGGGTGCAGCCGAACTGCTGCGCTATACGGCCACCGCCGTGGCCACGCTGGCCGCGGGCCCGGTGCTGCAGGGCGTGGGCTGGGCCACGCTCAACGCGGCCACGCT
>OFDN01002458.1_pt1 | contig 10175 bp, 7 predicted proteins | sample 1520971 | NCBI WGS metagenome assembly OFDN01 (sample SAMEA94257418, study PRJEB24077) | hot springs metagenome | biome: Aquatic biome; feature: Geographical feature; material: Water | place: India | collected 2012-06-12 | depth 5 m | reverse complement strand
TGTCTAATCTTTGATTGGATTGGCGTACAAAAAAATCTCTACGGAGATTTTTTTGTGCTTTAAAAGCTCAAAAACGGTTTTCCCTATGAAAAGTAATATTTATCTACAAAAAGACGTTTGGAGCTTTGCCAAAACAAGGTAATAATGTGCAGTTACATTTTAGCTGTATTGATTGAACCTTATGTCGCATATTTCTGTATTACTTCATGAAACTGTTGATGCCGTGTTGGCAGATCGCAATACAGGAATTTATGTCGATGCCACCTTTGGACGCGGTGGACACACGCGTTTGTTGTTATCCAAATTGGATGCGCAGGCACGAGTCTATGCCTTTGATAAAGATCCACAAGCTTTGGCTGTGGCAGCAGAGTTGACAGAGCAAGATTCGCGTTTTCAAATTATTCATGCCAGTTTTGCCGATATGCAGCAAGCCTTGAATGATTTGGGTGTCATGCAGGTCGATGGTGTGATGGCCGATTTAGGCGTGTCGTCACCACAGCTAGATCAGGCAGAACGCGGTTTTAGCTTTATGAAAGATGGCCCGCTTGATATGCGTATGGACAACTCACAAGGCCCGACTGCGGCAGAATGGCTGGTGGATATTGAAGAAGAAGCCTTAGCCAATGTGATTTTTCAATATGGTGAAGAGCGTTATAGCCGCCGTATTGCCAAAGCCATTAAACAGGCGGGTTATATTGAAACTACCGCACAATTGGCTGAAATTGTAAAAGTTGCCCATCCGAAGTGGGAAAAAAACAAACACGCTGCAACACGTACTTTTCAGGCAATTCGTATTGCGATTAATAAAGAATTAGAAGATATTGAAAACTTCTTGCCGCAAGCCGTTGAGGTGTTAAAACCCGAAGGTCGTTTGGCGGTAATTAGCTTCCATTCTTTGGAAGATCGTTTAATTAAACAGTTTATTCAAAAAGAATCGAGCCTGCCTGAAGATTCGGGTTGGGGCTTGCCACAACAGCAACAAGATACACGTCGATTGAAAAAAATATCACGTGTGCGTGCCAGTGATGAAGAAGTCAAAGCCAATCCACGCTCACGCAGCGCATGGCTACGTGTTGCAGAACGATTAGCTTGAAAAGGCCAATAATGAAAACTGAAACCGTTGAAAAAAATCAATCTCAAGTGCGACTGAAAAAAATGGTCGCCTATTTTATTTTATTTGCGCTGGTATTTATCAGCGCGATTATGGTGGTGTTTCAAGTGTTTGAATATCGCCATGATTATCGTGAGCTGAGTTCTTATATGCGTGAGCGAGATGACTTAAATGCCGAATGGGGGCGTTTGCTAATTGAACAGCAGACCTTTGGTGCAACTGCACAAATTGGCACTCGTGCGGTGACGCAACTGCGTATGTATTCACCGCCCGCACCGCAAACTGTGGTGATTTCTTTGCCTACAACTTCAGAACAACAATAAGGCGAGTTGCACATGGTCGATACGCGTAAAAAGCAAACCCGAAAGAAACAGCAATCGGTAACTGGAAAAAATGCCATTCATGTAGAAATGTGGCGTTTTTACTTAATGTGGGCTGTGGTACTGCTGGTGTTCGTGGCACTTGTGGGGCGTGCGTTTTATGTGCAAATTGTGAACCATGACTTTTTACAGAATAAAGCCAATGCGAATATTTTAAGAACAGAAAAGCTCAAAGCCATGCGTGGGGTGATTTATGATCGCAACGGTGTGCCTTTGGCAATTAGTACCCCTGTAATGAAAGTGGTGATTGATCCACGTGATTATTTTGACAATAAAAAACTGTTTGAAGAAATTACAGCCGAGTTGGAAAAAAATCCGACCAGTCGTAAATTGCAGCGTCAATTGCCAGATAAAAACTTGAATTTAGATGAACTTGCCGATGCAGTTGGGATGGATCGCCAAGAACTGAAAAATAAAATGAACGAGCGTCCGCGTTCACGTTATTTGGTTTTGCAAAAAGAAGTGCCACCGCAACAGGCAGAGTTGATTCTAAAACGTAATTTCCAAGGGGTATATACCGAAAAGAACTATAAGCGCTATTACCCGCAGCCACAGCCGAATGCACAAATTATTGGTTTGACCAACAGTGAAGGCACAGGCATTGAAGGTTTGGAAATGCAGCTAAATACCCGCTTGGCAGGCGTGGATGGCGAACAGCAAATCGTGCGCGATAAAAAGGGTAACCGTGTCAAAGACCCAGAAGTGGTGAGAGAGGTTGAACCGGGCGAAAATATTACCCTGAGTATCGACTCACGTTTGCAATACATTATGTATCGTGAATTGACTGCGGCAGGGGTGGCAAATAATGCCCGTTCAGCCACAGCAATTGCGGTAGATGTGAAAACGGGTGAAATTTTGGCGATGACCAGTTGGCCGTCGTATAACCCGAATGACAAAAAAAGTTTGTCCAATAAAGATGCCATGCGTAACCGTGGTGCGGTGGATTCTTTTGAACCGGGTTCGACCATGAAGCCTATGACGGTGGCAATGGCACTGGAAAGTGGCAAATATTCACCGAATACCGTGGTCAATTTAAGTGGTGGTTCAATGCGGGTGGGTAATCACACCATTCGTGATACCCACAATTATGGCTCACTGACTTTGGCGGGAATTATCCAAAAATCGTCAAACGTGGGTGTGGCGAAAATTGCTTTATCTTTACCGTATGCTACCTTACCGACTTTTTATAAGCGTTTAGGGTTTGGTGCGCGTTCTGCGGTGAAGTTTCCGGGTGAAAGCGCAGGTTTAATTTTGCCGCCAAGCAAATGGAATGTGTCGGAAGTGGCGACCATGTCTTATGGTTATGGTTTGAATGCCACTGTGCTGCAATTGGCAGATGCCTATGCCATGCTTGCCAATAAAGGCGTTAAAATGCCGCTGAGTTTATATAAATTAGAAGAACAGCCCAAAGGCGAACAAATTGTTGATGCTAAAATTGCTGACCAAGTTCTACTGATGATGGAAGCGGTGACGTTGCCAGGTGGTACAGCACGTCAAGCCAATATTCCAGGCTATCGAGTTGCAGGCAAAACGGGAACAGCGCATAAACTTCGTGCAGACCGCAAAGGCTATTCACAGACTGAATATCGTGCCTTGTTTGCTGGGGTTGCGCCGGTCAGTGATCCGCGTTTAGCCATGGTGGTCGTGGTGGAGAATCCAACAGGACAGTATTATGGTGGTTTGGTGGCAGCGCCTGTATTTGCTCGTGTGATGCAAGAATCTTTACGTTTAATGAACGTACCTTTAGATAAACCTTTAGAAACTCCCAACATCCAATAACAGGTGACGCATGTCTATCAGCTTTCAACATATTTATCGCAGTTCCCGCGTTGCAGATTGGATGACACAAGACTTTCAGGGCTTTCAACTCGATAGCCGCCATGTGACAGCAGGGCAAATTTTTATTGCCCTGACCAGTTTGTCGCAGCCTGAAAAAACCGCACAATTTGCACAAGCAGCTTTAGATCAAGGTGCTTTGGCGGTGATTTCGGAAACTGAACTGGCAGTTGCCAATAATTTGGTGGTGCCAGATGTACGCCAGCGCATGGGACAGTGGCAAAAACAATATTTACAAGCACGACAGCCTGTGCCTTTGGCACGTATGCTTGCAGTCACAGGCACCAATGGTAAAACCACGATTTCCCGCTTAATTGCTGAATTATTGGTGTTGCAAGATCAACCCTGTGCGGTCATGGGCACTACAGGCAACGGAATTTTGCCCAATTTGGAAGCTTCAACTCACACCACTTTAGATGCCTTGCAACTGCAAAATGCTTTATACAGCTATGCACAACAGGGAGCAAAATTTGCCGCACTTGAAGCCAGTTCACACGGTTTGGAGCAAGGGCGCTTAAATGGCTGCGATATTGAAATTGCGGTATATAGCAACCTGAGCCGTGATCATTTGGATTATCACGGTACTTTAGAGGCGTATGCTGCAGCCAAAGCCATGCTGTTTCAGTTTGCCAGTTTAAAAGTTGCAATTGTCAATTTAGATGATGAATATGCTGGGATCATGTTGCAAGCGGCGCAACAGAACCCTGCGCAACCGAAAATTTTGACTTATTCCACGCAGCAAGCGGCAGACTATCAAGTACAGCAGATTGAATACAGTCTGAATGGTGTACGTTTCCATCTACAAACTGCTACGGCAGAATATGTGGTGCAAAGTCCGTTGCTCGGACATTTTAATGTTGAAAACTTGGTCGCGAGTTTAATCGCAGCAGAGCAAGCAGGTTTTGCATTACAGGATTTAATACACACGACTGCACAACTCAAAGGCGCACCGGGGCGTATGCAAGTGTTGCGTGATGCAGAGCGTTTATTTGTGGTGGATTATGCACACACGCCAGATGCCCTAATTCAAGTGTTGCAAACCTTAAAACGCCATGTTAGCGCACAGCTTTGGGCGGTGTTTGGCTGCGGTGGAGATCGAGATCGTGGTAAACGCCCACTGATGACCCAAGCGGCATTGGACTATGCCAATGTTGTGCTTTTGACTTCTGATAACCCGCGTACAGAAGATCCTTTTCAAATTTTTGCAGATATGCAGATAGGTGTCGATTTGTCGGTGGCACAGAGCCATGAAATTCATGATCGTCGTGAAGCGATTAAATATGCAGTCAAACATGCACAGTCAGGCGATATTGTCTTGATTGCAGGCAAAGGTCATGAAAACTATCAAGAAATAGATGGGGTAAGACACTGGTTTGACGATGTGGTTGAAGTGCAATCTGCGATAGATGCACAGCATTGTTCACCTTCTGCTTATCCTGCCCAATAAGGAATTTGTATGCACACTTCCACCACCAGTACCGCAATTTTAGAACCTTGGACTGCCGAACAACTCAAACAGGCAACACAGGGTTATTGGTTCAATGGGCAAGCACCGCAAGGCGACATTAAACGTATTTTGACCGATTCACGCCATGCCGAAGCAGGCGATGCCTTTTTGGCTTTAAAAGGTGAGCGTTTTGATGCGCATGACTTTGTGGCACAAGTGGCGACTCAGGGCTGTTCTATGGCAATTGTCAGCCAGCCTGTAGACGCAGATATTTGCCAATTGGTCGTGCCTGATACCCGTTTAGCTTTAGGACACTTGGGCGCATTTCGTCGTCAGCAACATCCACACTTAAAAGTGATTGCGTTAACAGGCAGTAGCGGTAAAACCACCACTAAAGAAATGCTGGGTAGTATTTTGTCACGTTTGGCACCGACTTTAATTACCCGTGGCAACCTGAATAATGACTTGGGTGTGCCGATGATGTTATTGGAGTTGAATGCTAGCCATCAATATGCAGTGATGGAATTGGGCGCCAGTCATCAAGGTGAAATCGATTACACCTCAAACTTGGTGCAGCCGCAGGTGGCAGGCATTATCAATATTGGTACTGCGCATTTGGGTGAGTTTGGTGGGCGTGATGGTATTTGTCGGGCCAAGTCTGAAATTTATGCACATATTGCCTCGCAAGGTACAGCGATTGTCCCTGCTGCCGATGATTTTGCCGAACAGATTCAGCAAGCGGTTCAGTCAGAACAGTGTCTAAGTTTTGGTGAAGGCGGTGATGTGTTTGCGACAGACATTCAGTTGCAGCCACAATCGGCACGTTTTTGTTTAAATACCGCACAAGGTATGCGTCAGATTCACTTGCCATTCGCGGGTGAACACAATGTACAAAATGCCACAGCAGCAGCTGCTTTTGCACTGGCGATTGGCGTAAGTTTAGATGATATTGTCGCAGGCTTGGAGCAGGCACAAGGCGCAAAAGGTCGTTTGAACTTTATTCAGCAAGGCACGCATTTATTTATTGATGACACCTATAATGCCAATCCAACCTCTATGCGTGCTGCAGGCGAAGTCCTTGCACAGCAAACAGGTGTGCGGGTTATGGTGATCGGTGATATTGGCGAACTGGGCAATAGCGCAGCACAACAGCACTATATGTTGGGGCGTGATTTGGTGTCTATTCGTGGCATCAACTTTGTGGTGGCAGTTGGTGAATTTGCACCAGCGACCCAAGAAGGTGCACGTAGTACCCAATATGGAAAAAAATTACAGGCTTTTGTCACTCAAGAACAAGCCTTGCCGTTTTTAATTGATCTGGTAAAAACACATCAACCTCAGTCCATGAGTTTCCTATTTAAAGGTTCTCGTTATACCCATATGGAAACGTTGATGGCTGCATTGATGGAGAAAATTTAAATGCTGTTATGGTTATTTGAACAGCTGGCGGGCTATAACAGCTCGTTTCAGGTGGTTCGTTATTTAACATTACGTTCATTACTGAGTGTATTGACTGCGCTTGGCATCGGTTTGGTGCTAGGCCCTGTGATGATTCGTAAACTGCAAGCATTAAAATACGGTCAGGCAGTCAGCTCTTATGCACCTGAAGGACATGCCAAAAAAATGGGTACGCCAACCATGGGCGGGGTATTAATCCTGCTTTCCATTGGTATTTCGACCCTATTATGGGCAGATTTATCTAACCCTTACGTCTGGATTGTACTGGCGGTCATGGTCATTTTTGGCGCTGTAGGCTGGGCAGATGATTGGATTAAAATTCGCTACAAAGACAATGCGGGTTTGCCTGCGCGTAAAAAATTCTTCTGGACTTCGGTAGCATCATTGGGTGCAGGTATTGCGTTGTATGTGATTGCAACCCAACAGCCAAACCCTGCGCAAACTGCAGATATGCTGGATGTGTTGATCCCATTCTTTAAAGATTTCAGTATTCCTTTGTCACTAATTCCACTCGGTATTGGCTTCATTATCTTTACCTATTTGGTCATTAACGGTGCCTCAAATGCGGTAAACCTAACTGATGGTTTAGATGGCTTGGCAATTATGCCAATCGTGTTGGTTGCGGCAGGTTTGGGCGTCTTTGCCTACTTGGCGGGGGATGTTCGTTTTGCCGATTATCTGCATATCCCTTATGTGAAATATGCGTCTGAGTTGGTGGTAATCTGTGCCGCGATGATTGGTGCGGGCTTGGCCTTCTTGTGGTATAACGCGCATCCTGCACAAGTCTTTATGGGCGATGTCGGTGCACTGTCTTTGGGGGCAATGCTGGGTACGATTGCCGTGATGGTACGTCAGGAAATCGTGTTTGCGATTATGGGCGGAGTGTTTGTGGTTGAAGCGATTTCGGTATTCCTGCAAATTGGCTCACTACGTATGCGCAATAAACGGGTATTCTTAATGGCGCCGTTGCATCACCACTATGAAAAGAAAGGCTGGCGTGAAACTCAAGTGGTGATTCGTTTCTGGATTATCACAATTATGCTGGTGGTTTTAGGTTTAATGACTTTAAAATTACGTTAAGCCTATCCAACCGAAAATTTTAAAAGTCGGCACTCGCCGACTTTTTTATGTGGTTCACTCTGGAGAAAATGATGAATTTGCTGATGTGTCCTGTGTGTCGTCAGGTATTGCAACTGCATGATCGAACGTGGCGTTGTGCCAGCAATCACAGCTATGATGTTGCGAAACAAGGCTACGTCAATTTGCATGTGGTGCAGCATAAGCACAGTAAAAATCCGGGGGATACACCTGCTTCGGTGCAGGCACGTCGCGCATTTTTAAGTGCAGGGCATTATGCGCCCTTGCAACAGGTAGTGGTGCAAAAAATTCGCACCTTACGCATCGAAAATTTGTTGGATATTGGCTGTGGTGAAGGCTATTACACCGCAGCCATGCAAGGCGAAGTGTTGCAGTGTGTCGGGGTGGATATTGCCAAGAATGCCGTACAAGTGGCGGCGAAACTGAATCCCGCAGTGACTTGGGTGGTGGGGACAGGGGCAACTTTGCCTGTTTTAGAACATTGTATTGATTTATGTACCAGCTTGTTTAGCCCAATTCCACAACAGGAAATTTTGCGGGTTTTAAAACCACAAGGCTATTTGTTGGTAGTAACGCCTGCGCCTGAGCATTTATTGGCGATGCGTCAAGCTTTGTTTGAAGAAGTGAAGCCGCATGAACCTGAAAAATTTATCGCTCAATTGCAAGATGACTTTGATTTAGTCGATGCTAGCGTGGTGGAAACGCCGTTACAGCTCAATCAAAACGATTTAAATCATTTAATTGCTATGACACCTTATGCTTACAAAGCCAAAGCAGAGCGTCGTCAGGTTTTAGAACAACAAACTCAATTTGATGTGACAGCACAGCACCAAATTTATCTGTTTCAGAAAAAATAAGTTTGAGTGCTTCTGTAAAATTCATACTTTTGCAAAAACTGAATGCCCATAAAAAAATCCCTCATTTTTGTAAATGAGGGATTTTTTCTGACTGCTTATCTGCGTTTATAAGACTTCGTCAATTAAGTTTTCTAATGCATCGGGAGCAGGTTTGGGGGCCGCATTAGGTTTGGCAGAGCTGTTGTTTGGCGCTTGCATAGCAGGCGGTGCAGCGTTGTCAGGAATTAATACTTCCTCGCCTGGTAAATCGTCAAAATCACGCTCAGGCGCGCGTACTGGTGCAGGTGCAGGTCGATACAATGGTCGTGCCAATGGCGGTGAAGTACGATAATCCTGCTGTTGTTCTGCACTCATTTGATTGAGTTCACGTTGTGGCGCTTTAGCTTTGCTGTCTAAACTGACCCAGGCTTCAGGTGTGCCTTTCAGTGCATTACCCATAAAGTCTGTCCAAATTGGCAGCGCTGCGACACCCCCATATTCACGACGTCCTAAAGTGGTTGGTTGGTCAAAGCCGACCCAAGCTACAGTCACCAGTTTAGCATTGAAACCTGCAAACCAAGCATCTTTGGCATCGTTGGTGGTTCCTGTTTTACCGCCAATATCACCACGACCAATTCTCAGCGCAGCACGTCCAGTACCATGTTGAATCACGTCACGTAAAATATTGGACATATCATACGCCGAGCTAGATTTTAAAATACGTTGTGCCTGTTTGTACTGACTACGCTCTGCCAATAATTTTGGATCTTGTTCAGCTTGTGCCAGTTTTTTATTGGTCACTTCAATCACTTCATCATCTGGCGTGGTGGTTTCGGCACTTTCCAGCGTTTGTTCTTTGGCGTTAATACAAGCAATACAGGCATATTCAGGATTAGCTTGATAAATCACTTTGCCATAAGCATCTTCAATACGGTTAATGAAGTGCGGTTGAATACGGTAACCCCCGTTGGCAAAAGTGGCATAGCCCGTGGCCATTTGAATAGGAAGAACTTGTGGCGTACCCAATGCAATGGTGTAGTTACGCGGAATCTGATCTTCCTGTAATCCAAAATCCATGAACAGTTGGCGGGTGCGCTCAATTCCCACATTTTGCAATAAACGCACCGAAACCGTGTTACGAGATAAATATAGCGCACGACGCAATGGGATCATGCCTAAATGGCGACCATCAGAGTTACGCGGTGACCATTTGCCAATGGTGATTGGACTGTCATTGACCATGGTGTGTGGCGTCATACCACGCTCTAAAGCCAGAGCATACACAAAAGGTTTGATGGTGGAACCCGGTTGACGCCAACCTTGTAAAGTACGGTTGAACTTAGATTGATAGAAGTTGTATCCACCGACCAACGCTTCAATGGCGCCATTATTCGGGTTAATTGCGACCAATTGACCTTGCACTTTCGGTACTTGTACCAATGACCAAGCGGTTTTATTTTCATTTGGACGTAAACGGACAATATCTTTGACTTTTACAATCTGTGCCGCACGACTTGGCGCATTGCCTACACTGTTGGCATTGCGATAGGGGCGCGCCCAAGACATACCTGACCATGGTACAGTAACTGTTGTGCCATCTTGCATTAACGCTTCAAAAGAATTATTCAGCACTTTGCTGACTTGCGCAGGGTAGGTGTTGGCATAAGCACGAAACTCATTCAGCGGTTTGTCGTGTGCCTCTGCACCACGCCAGCCGTGGCGACGGTCATAGGCTTCTAAGCCTTCTTGTACCGCCTGTTCTGCATACATCTGACGTTTGCTGTCTACCGTGGTGTAAACTTTATAGCCCGAATCAACCGCTTGTTCGCCAAATTTACTAACCAGTTCAGCACGCACCATTTCACCAATATACGGATGTTTATTGCTGATGCTGCGGTCTGGCATATCTAAATTAATGGGTTCAGCAATGGCTTTTTGGTATTCATTTTGATTGATATAGCCCAGTTGCAGCATACGCCCCAAAATCCAGTTACGACGTTCTAAAGCAC
>OFDN01002457.1_pt1 | contig 10176 bp, 8 predicted proteins | sample 1520971 | NCBI WGS metagenome assembly OFDN01 (sample SAMEA94257418, study PRJEB24077) | hot springs metagenome | biome: Aquatic biome; feature: Geographical feature; material: Water | place: India | collected 2012-06-12 | depth 5 m | reverse complement strand
TGCTAAACTGGAATTTTCCAGCTTTGAACGGTCCAGGAAACCGGGGGCAGGTCACTGCTGGTGTGTTCGTAATGCTTCTCCAGCATCGCAGCGCTCGTACCCATGTTCCTAGCCAATAGGTATTGGTTGACGCCTTCGTGCAGACGAAAGGTCGCGTACGTGTGCCTAAGGGAATAGATTGTGCGCTTCGCTCCGCTTGTGTCTGTTTCCAAGCGGGCGCTCTTCAGCAAGGCGCTTAGAACGGGATGGCGTTTTAGTTTCGTTAGGTTCGACGTGACCTGCCACTGATTTGTCATCCAGCGGCGATTAGAGCCTCAGCTGGTTTTACGCCGCGTGGTAGCAAAGGGCGATCGGCGGAGCTGGTCCTATGCTCGCTTGCTCATCTGATCCGGAACCCCGCCGGCTGCGGAAGGTTATTCCAAATACCGGGCTTACTGGCTGCCGCAATGAACCAAGCCATTTGCCCTTACTGAAGGTTGCGTTACCGTATGTAGGAGGTGAACATGAGTATTACCCAAGACGGTAAAACTGAATTTTCCCAACGGCAAGATTCGGGGGCTACCAAAGCTAAAGATGGTAAAACAATAAGTTTTCTAAAAGTCGATCAAGCGGTTTACTGGTGTGCATTCGTCATGTCATTTGCGTGGATATTCAGCTTGATAGCTTTTGGCTACGGTTTCGGCTCGTTATACATGATGTTGCGGTGATTGGTGCTGTGTTCTCGCCTTGTCTGCGGAAGGAGGGAATCGTGGTCGGGAAATTAATACATCGGCTCCTGGATCAAGCGCAGAAAATTGACGATCGGGCAAAGTCTCGTGGCATCAAATTTGTTGAATGCCGCCTGATGAGAGAGGCTGCATATTTCCTCGCCCGTCAAGCTGAGGAGATCGCACGTGAGCGAATTCTTAGATTTACTGCGGCAGATGAGGCCCGTAGACTAGTAGCGGAAGCGGAAGCACGCGCCCTTGCTGCTGAGACGTTTTGCGCGCGGGCGACATTGTCAACTTATCATTTCACAATCCACCCCGCGCACGGCGATGGGACGTGTCACAACGATGACGGTATGTGTGCATCCCTTACATCCGCAGAACTTTAAGCGGGCTTGAAGGTGAAGCATGGCGGAGCTAGGCCGGAGCAACGCCTTCATTCTGTCGGAATTGAGTTAGGGCGCGTCGGATTAGATCCTTCTCATCCAAAGCAAGGGGTGCCTGATAGGCAATAAGACAAGCTAGTCTGGCGTGTTCTCTTTCCCGTTCACCAGCTGGTATACAGGCGGCGATTTCATCCCAGGCCGCCTCCAAGGCGCGGTACGCGCGAGCTACGTCGATTGGATCGTGCAACGATGAGAAAGCCATGGACCCCTCCTATGCAAGGCCACAACCCGAATCTGGCGATTGCGTTCAAACTCGCAAGACTGGTCGAGTGTAAGAAGTTTAACCCGTGGTGCGTCCCTTCCCGCCTTATCGGCGGTAACTATGTGCGCCAATCGCCGGGTTTCAGCACCACTAAGCTGGATGGCGCTTAGGATGCGCGCGTTGGGCCCTGGCTGCGATTTAGCGTAATCTATCTCGCCCCGCGTCTTGCGCGCCATTCAGCCCGATCCACCGAACGACTGGAGATTCAAAGCCAGTTCCGGAGAAAGCGGTAGGTTCCTGGCGTAGAAACGTTCAATCTGTTCGACGCTCGTCCCAGCATTTTTGGCCAGGTTGAAGATGTTCACCTGCCCCTGGCTTTTGATAATTCGCAGGCAGATTGCTGTGTGTCGCAGTGAATAAACCGAGTGCTTTGCCCCTGAGAGGGTGTCGTGGGTGAGGGCGGCCGCTTTCAGGACGGTATTGAACTGCCTCTGAAAAATACGTGACGCCGTAGTTCGGTTTTTGTACTGCGGGAGAAAGAGGTAGTCCTCGCCTTTTGACTCAGGGTACCGCTCCTTGATGCGTTGAAAAACTCCGACCGCGGCCTCCATCGAATTCGCGACGCGGAATCCGGTCTTTCCATTTCGAACTGTGACGAGCAGGCGTTTGGGTGGCTCCGTTGCAACGTGGATGTCGTTCATCCGAAGCGCGTAAAGCTCTGTTGTGGTTGGACGTACAAACGTGTGCACAACGAACAAAATCAGATCACGTAATTCGATGGTGATCGTGATGCCGCGGACCGGCACGCCCTCGTCGGCGAGTGCTTTGGCTGTTTCCAACAGCTTCTTGTAAGCATCCTGATCTTCAGAGACCAACGGATGAAATCTGAAGAATGGCCGGGGATTGTCGCGAACTGGAGTTCTGGGCGTGGCCGGTACAGCGTCAATCACGCCGTCATCCCTGGCGACCTTCAGCACGTTTCGAAACGTGGCCATCAGAGTGTTTTTCGTCGAAGCCGACAAATCAGGCCTGCTCAAGGCCACGCGGTCTATGAACTCTGCCCAGTGACGCGTTCTCAATTCGCGGACATCTGTTTTACCGAAATGCTTCAACAAGCCCCATTTATCATTGTCCAAAAACATCTGTGTTGTCCGGATATAATTCGCGTTCCGTTCGCCGCTGAGGATCATCCGTTTGCCTTTCGCAATGAAGCGCCTGGCAAAATATTTGAATGTGAAATCAGTGGGTACGGCCTTAGTGCGGCTCAGGATGTCGTGCGCTAGTTCTTGAGCAGCTTCGCGTGCCTTGATGCGAGAGGTTTCTTTAGTTGAGCGGACTACATATTTTTTCGCTTGGGGATCGCGAATTCGCGCGTTCCAGTATGGCGATTTGTAGGTCTTGTAGATTGCTACGCCTTTGTGGACGTGTATGATTGGCCCGTCCAAGGAACTCTTCGTTTTTGTCTTTTCTTCGGTCACGGCCGGCCCCGTAGAAATCCGAAAAGTATAAACCCAAGTTATAAACTGTGTCTAAGTCATTGAAATTGCTAAGTCAACGGCTAACTCTTAATCAGCGGGTCGTAGGTTCGAGCCCTACATCACCCACCACGGACCTCCTTTGGAATCAGTGTGTTAAGTGGGCGTGCCTCATTTTCCGGCTGGGGCACATTCGCTTTAGGTCACAACTGGGTCACACGTCTGCAAATTTCCCAATTTGTTTTTGTGGCTTTCTTGCCAAAAGCGCCTCTTTTCGCCTGATTTGACTGCGCGTCGCCTGCTGGTATGGCGCGTTGCACGCCGACTTTTAGTAGGACTTGCATTTCCCGTTCTAGCGTGACGCATGCCGCGAAAGCGAAAAATGCGTGAGGCACTTATGGCGGTCAGTCTCTGGCGTCTAAATCGGATGCTAGCGGCCGTCTCCCACGATCTCGCCGGCGCTAGCTGACGTTCTGCATACAACAGTGAAAGCCATGCTGGGCCAGCGGCCGCGACAGCTTTCGGCAAGCCTCGCCCGTTGGCCGGGAGCAAACTGCACAATGGCTTTTAAAATGGGGCGATGGAAACTAAGGCAGAATCTCCAGAAGGGACCATCTTCTTAAATGCGGCCAAGCCAAATTGAACCAATCCGCCCGCGATTCGGTCTAGTGTCATCGATGGGTGTGAGTCGCCTTCACGCCATCATTGTTCGATGTCGCAGCCTAGGCGCGCGAGCGTTGCGTCGATCCAGCTGCGGTCGTCCTTGCCCTGCTCGATCGCCGCCATCTTCTTCTCCTCAGCCACATGCTTCTTGGAAGCAGCCTTATAGATCTCCTCGGCGTGATCGAAGGGGACGGACAAGAAGCCGTCGTCGTCGCCGATGACGAGATCGCCGGGCTCGATCACCATTCCGTCGATGGCGATCGGCACGTTGATCTCGCCGGGACCGTCCTTGTAGGGGCCGCGATGGCTGATACCGGCGGCGAAGATCGGCAATTCGTTTTCTCGGATCCAGGCGGAGTCGCGCACTGCGCCGTTGAGCACGATGCCGGCGACGCCGCGCATGCGCGCATGGGAGATCATGAGCTCGCCGATCAGGGCGTTGGTGAGGTCGCCACCGCCATCGACGACGATGACGTCACCGGGGGCGGCGAGGTCCAGCGCCTTGTGGAGCATCAGATTGTCGCCGGGACGGGTCTTCACGGTGAGCGCGGGGCCGGCCATCACGCCACCGCGGTGCAGCGGCCGCAGCGAAGCTCCGCCAGCGGTCATGCGCGACATCGAATCGCTGACATTGGCGACCGGGACCGTGCGAAAGCGCGCGACGAGTTCGGCCTCGACCTGGCGGCGGCGCTTGAGGATGCGAAATCCGATCATGGGATGTCCTTGGTTGTCGAGCTGGCCGACGGAGCGAGTGGGCCGGCGCAGCGGCTTGGAGAAGGAAATTCTGCGATTTGGCAGGTCGTGCGGCGCGCTCAGGTCGCGCCGGCTTCCTCCTGATCGACGCGGGCCTTGCCGCGGCGGATCGCCGGCAGGGCCATGCTGACGAGGAGCAGCAGCGAGATGACGAGGAAAGTCAGGCTGATCGGGCTGCGAACGAACATGGAGAGATCGCCTTCCGACAGGAGCAGCGCCCGGCGCAGGTTCTCTTCCATCATCGGGCCGAGCACATAGCCCAGCACCAGTGGCGCGGGCGGACATTTGAGCTTGGCCAGCACATAGCCGAGCACGCCGATCGCCGCGCAGAGGTAGACGTCGACCGCGCTGTTGTTCAGGCTGTAGTTGCCGAGCGCACAGAACATCACGATCGCCGGGAACAGCCAGCGATAGGGAATGCTGAGCAGTCGAACCCAGAGGCCGACCAGCGGCAGGTTCAGCGCGACGAGAAGCGCGTTGCCGATGAACATGCTGGCGATGACGCCCCAGAACAGCTCGGGGTTGCGTGTCATCACCGAAGGGCCGGGCTGGACGCCGTTCATGATCAGGGCGCCGAGGATCAGCGCCATCGTCGCGCTGCCCGGGATACCGAGCGTGAGCGTCGGGATGAAGGCTGTCTGCGCGGCGGCGTTATTGGCCGCTTCCGGCGCGGCGACGCCCTCGATCGCGCCCTTGCCGAAGCGGGATGGGTCCTTCGCGAGCTTCTTCTCCAGCATATAGGCCGAGAAGGAGGAGATCGACGGGCCGGTGCCGGGCAGGATGCCGAAGAAGGAGCCGATGGCCGTGCCGCGCAGAGTCGGCAGGAAGGAGGCTTTCAAGTCGCTCCAGCTCGGCATCAGGCCGCCGACATTCTTGGTGAAGACCTCGCGCGTCTCCTTCTGTTCCAAGTTGAGCACGACCTCGGAGATCGCGAAGATGCCGACGGCGAGCACGGTGAAGCCGATGCCGTCGGCGAGTTCTGGCAGGTCGAAGGTGTAGCGCTCGACACCCGAGTTCACATCGGTGCCAACGAGCCCGATCAGCAGGCCGACCACGACCATGGCCAGCGCCTTGACCATGTCGCCATGGCTCAGCACCGACGCGGCGACGAGGCCGAGCACCATCAGGGCGAAGTAGTCTTCGGCGCCGAAGCGCAACGCCCAGGAAGCGAGCGGCACGCCGAGCGCGACAATCAGCAGCGTGCCGATGCAGCCGGCGACGAATGACGAGAGAGCGGCGATCGCGAGCGCTGCGCCTGCCCGGCCGCGACGCGCCATCTGGTAGCCGTCGAGGCAGGTCACTGCGGACGAGGTCTCGCCGGGCAGGTTGACCAGGATCGCCGTGGTCGAGCCGCCATACTGCGCGCCGTAATAGATGCCGGAGAGCATGATTACGGCCGAGACTGGTGGGAGCCCGAAGGTCATTGGCAGCAGCATCGAGATGGTCACCAGCGGGCCGACGCCCGGCAGCACGCCGATCAGGGTTCCCAGCAGCACGCCGAGGAAACAATAAGCCAGGTTCTGCATCGACATGGCGACACCGAAGCCCAGTGCGAAATGATCGAGGATCTCCATGGCTCAGAAATTCCACGCGAACAGGTTGTAGGGCAGCTTCAGCCCCCACACGAAGACGGCGGTGGCAAAGACCGACATCACGACCGTCAGGACGAGCACTTCCAGCGCCTTGAACTCATGCCCGGCACGGGCCGAGACGAAGAAAAGGGCGGCCAGCGCGGGCACGAGGCCCACACGCTCGATCAGGAAGCCGAAGAGCAGGAGCGAGGCGCTCAGCAGGAGAAGCGGCAGCCAGGCCCAACCGCCCTCGACGAGCATGCAATTGCGCAGTCCCTTGATGAAGGTGACGATGCCGAAGCCGATCAGCACGAGGCTGAGGATGCGCGGGAAATAGCCCGGCCCCATGTCGATCGTGGTGCCGAACTTGTAGCCGAGTGCGATCGCGAAGCCGAACGCACCGAGCCCCATGAACAGCAGGCCGGCGAGGGCGTCCTGGCTCTTGAAGATGCTGGTTCTCATGGGCGATGTCCGACGTTATGCCGGGCGGCGCGGCATGGCTCCGCCTGGACACAGACTTTCAGGATGGGGATGGGTGCGCCGTGCCGGCACCTGCAGCAGCCGGCACGGACTTCAGAGCTTCTCGCCCAGCGCCTCGCCAGAGCTTCCCCTGACGGGCGCAGATTGCATTCGCGGCCGCTTCGGAAGCCGCCGCCAATCGGCGCGGCGTCGCGGCCTGGCGTCGCCTGCTTCAGTCGGAGACCTTGACCTCGGCAGTCTTGATGACTGCGGTCCATTTTGGCACGTCGGACTTGATCAGCGCGCCGAACTCGTCGCTGCTGCCGCCGAGCGCCTCGGCGCCGGCCGCGCGCAGCTTGGCCCGGGTGTCGGGCATCTTCAGCACCTTGTTAAGCTCGGTATTGATGCGCGCGACGATCGGCGCGGGCACGCCCGTTGGCGCGGCCAGCCCCCACCAGGTCACGGCCTCCGAGTTCTTCAGGCCCTTCTCGTCGAAGGTCGGGACATCGGGCAGGTCAGCATCGCGTTTGGTGGCGAAGACTGCGATCGGACGCAGCGTGCCTTCCTTGATCTGCACCATCGCGGAGGGCACCGACGAGATATAGATTTCGACGCGCCCGCCGAGCAGGTCCGGCAGGGCCTGCGCCGCGCCTTTGTAGGGAATGTGCCTGAACTTGACGCCAGCGAGTTGCTGCAGGAGTTCACCGGCCAGATGCGAGCTCGTCCCGACACCGGGGGAGGCGAAGGTGAGTTTGCCGTCCTTGGCCTTGGCCGCAGCGATCAGATCCTCGACCGTCTTCAAGGGCGAATCCTTGGCGACGACGAGGACTTGTGGCGCGGAGGCGACGAGGCCGATCGGCGCGAAATCTTTGATCGGGTCGTAGTTGGCCTTGCCGAGGATAGGGTTGATGACGAGGTTGGCGTTCTGCGCGAGGACGACGGTGTACCCATCCGCAGGGGCCTTGCCTGCGAGGCTCAGGCCGACGCTGCCGCCGCTGCCCGGCTTGTTTTCCGCAACCAGCGTCCAGCCCGTGGCTTCGCCGAGCTTCTGGGCGATGACGCGTGCGACGACGTCGGTGCCGCCGCCGGGCGGAAACGGAATGACGAGGCGGATCGGCTTCTCGGGATATTGCTGCGCCGATGCCGCCGTCGCGAGCGCCGACAGGGCGAATGCTGCGAGCGCCTTGTAGATAATCCTCATGGTCTTTCCTCCCGTTTGCTTATGGTCGTCCGGTATCTGGTCCGGATCTTAGGCTGCGAGTTCTGCCAGCCTCGCGAGGCTGGCCGCATCCGGCTCACCGCCGTCGAGCACGGCGATGACGTGCCGGGCGGCAATCTCGGCCATCGTCTTGGCCGAGCCCGCGGTTACGCCGGCGATATGAGGTGTTGCGATCAGGTTGGGCAGCGTCCAGAGCGGGCTGTCCTTGGCCGGCGGCTCGACCGCGAAACTGTCGAGCGCCGCGCCGGCGATCCGGCCTTCCAGCAGCGCAGCGCAGAGATCCGCCTCGTTGATCAGGGCGCCACGCGCCGTGTTGACGACCAGGGAGGTCGGCTTCATCAGGCGAAAGCGGCGCGCATCCAGGAAGTCGCGCGTGGCATTGGTCAGCGGGCAATGCAGGCTGACAATATCGGCTTCCGCGACGAGGCTGTCGAGATCGCGTTCGCAGTCCTGCCCGAACCGCGCGATCGCCTCGCGGGCATGAGGGTCGTGCAGGAGAACGGCCATGCCGAGCCCCTGCGCCATTCGGGCGACATGCTGGCCGATCGAGCCGAAGCCGACGAGGCCGATGACGGTGCTTTCGATGTCGCGCCCGATGAAGGTCGGCTTTGGCCAGGCGCCGGCCTTCACGGCGCTGTCGAGACGCGGGATTTCCTTCAGCAGCGTCAGCGCCAGCGCGATCGTATGCTCTGCGACGGCGCGGGAGTTCGAGCCCATGGCGCGGATGACGGGGATGTTGCGCGAGGCGGCGGCCTGAAGGTCGATATTGTCGACGCCGACTCCATGCTTGGCGATGACCCGCAGGCGCGGCGAGGCGGCGATGATCGCCTCGTCGACGCGACCCTGGCGGACGATCAGCGCATCGACCTGCAAGGCGGCGGCGCGCTCTGCAACCTCCTCGCTGGGCGCATAGGCCGGCGAAAAGAAGACATCGACGTCATGGGCATTGAGAAGCTGGATGGCATTTTCAGCCAACCGGTCATGCGTGACAAGCACGCGCCTGCCACGGGTGGCGGCACTGGTATCGGTCATCGTTTCGTTTCCTCGCGGCGGCTTCGCATCCCGCTTCGCAGCGGTTGGGCGCCTTTCGGGAACACTATTGACCAGCGAGGTATCGCTCGTATGCTGAAATAATGGCATATATCAATGATCTTTTATCATGAAACATCCGATCGACGGCATCGAGGCCTTCATCCAGATCGCCGAGCTCGGGAGCTTCAACAAGGCTGCCGAAAAGCTGCATGTGACCCAGACCGGGCTGACGCGGCGCATCCAGCGGCTCGAGGCCCATGTCGGCCTCAAGCTGATCGACCGCACTACCCGCACCGTCGCCCTGACGAGCATCGGCCGCGAATTCCTGCCGGAAGCCCAGCGCATGCTCGATGCCGTCGACCGCTCGTTCGAGCGGCTCAAGACGATGTCGCGCTTCTCGACCGGAGACATCACGATCGCCTCGGTCCCCTCGCTAATGTATGGGCGCCTGCCCCGCATCTTGCGCAGCTATGCCACGCGGCACCCCAATAACCGCGTCGAGATCCTCGACCGGACCAGCACCCTCGTGATCGAGGCTGTGCGCCGGCGTCAGGCCGAGTTCGGCCTGCATGTCCAGCCGCCGAACCAGCAGGACCTGCACAACGAAATCCTGGTCCGGGATCCCTTCGTCGTCTACTGCCGCGCCGACCATCCGCTGGCGGGGCGGGAGACAATCGCCTGGGCAGATCTCGCCGGCCATGACCTGATCACGCTGGGCGGCAGCAGCGGCAACCGGCTGCTGATGGAGGCGCAATTGTCGCGCTCCGGCATCGAAGTGAAGACCAAGTTCATCGTCGAATACTTTTCCAGCGCGATCGGACTGGCCTCGGAAGGGCTCGGCATCGCTATCCTGGTGGCATCCCTTGTCGAGAATCTGCGGTCCGACCTCGTTCAGATTCCGTTGGTGGACCCGATCGTCGACCGGCCCGTCTCGCTGATCCGCCGGCGCGGCGAGACCCTGACCCCGGCCGCCCAAGCGCTCTATGCCCTGATCGTTCGGGATCTGGGGCCGCTCTGATCGACATCAATCGGTCGCTGCGCGCCAACTCCGGACCTTAGATGCCTCCCGAACAGCGGACATTCATGTGGCCCATGGAAACTAAACGGCCCATCCGTCCCTTACTTTGAAGGCGGTGTGCCTCCCGAGATAGCGTTCTCCCGCGGACCTCTCCTGACAATCCGTAGAATACGATCGCACGACTGACCCACTTGCGAGACATTTTCGACGCTAGGTTGTACTATGTTGACGCACCTTTTTCTTGGGAGACGATCGACTGTCGCAATCGCCTGCCGCCACCTTGAAGGTGGCGTGTGATCGCGTCCTGGGCCGCCTCACCATCGCCAGCCATATAGGCGGCGAGGATCTGTTCGTGCTCCACCAAGACCTCTTCAGAAGGCGCTCCACTGGCGCTGCGGGTCAGATAGAGTCGCGACTGCAGCAGAATGATGTGTAGGTTGGCGTAGATCTTCGACATTGCCGGATTGTCGGCGCTGTCGACGATTGCCTGGTGGAAACGGGCGTCCTCATCGGTGAACTTGCGATAGTCTCGATACCGAGTTCCGAGGCGGCGGATGCCGCGCATCTTTCTGAAAGACTGCTCCATGAGCCGCAAGGTTTCAGGTCGGCGCTTGGGCGCTCCGACCAGAGC
>OFDN01002455.1_pt1 | contig 10187 bp, 13 predicted proteins | sample 1520971 | NCBI WGS metagenome assembly OFDN01 (sample SAMEA94257418, study PRJEB24077) | hot springs metagenome | biome: Aquatic biome; feature: Geographical feature; material: Water | place: India | collected 2012-06-12 | depth 5 m | reverse complement strand
CCGCCGCACCAGATCCTCGTCCAGCGGCTTGGCGAAGCGGGCGTCGGCGACCGTGGTGGAGAAGCCGCGCACCGCCAGCTCCTGCGCCGCCTTGCGACATTCCGCCAGGCGCGTGCCGTAGCTGAGCAGGGCAACGGTCGTGCCCTCCTGAACGATGCGGCCCTTGCCGATCTCCAGCACCTGACCGCGCTCCGGCAGGTCGAGTCCCACGCCCTCACCCCGCGGGTAGCGCAGGGCACTCGGCCGGTCGTCGATGGCGGCCTGGGTGGCCACCATGTGCGTCAGTTCCACCTCATCGGCCGCGGCCATCAGTATGATGCCCGGCAGGCAGCCGAGATAGGCGATGTCGAAGGACCCCGCGTGGGTCGCCCCGTCCGCGCCGACCAAGCCCGCGCGGTCGAGCGCGAAGCGCACCGGCAGCTTCTGGATGACCACGTCATGCACGAGCTGGTCGTAGGCTCGCTGCAGAAAGGTCGAATAGATGGCGCAGAACGGCTTGTACCCCTCTGCCGCCATGCCGGCGGCGAAGGTCACCGCGTGCTGCTCGGCGATTCCCACGTCGAAGCTGCGGTCGGGAAAACGCTTGGCGAACAGGTCCAGCCCGGTGCCCGAGGGCATGGCGGCGGTGATGCCGACGATGCGCTGGTCCGCCTCCGCCTCCTTGATCAGGGCGTCGGCGAAGACGCGGGTGTAGGTGGGGACGTTCGACTTGGACTTGGCCTGCGCTCCGGTCACCACGTCGAACTTCGCCACCGCGTGCAGCTTGTCGTCGGACGCCTCGGCGAAGCTGTAGCCCTTGCCCTTCTTGGTCACAACGTGGATCAGGACGGGCTTGTCGTCCTCCGCGTCGCGGACGTTCTGGAGCACCGGGAGCAGGTGGTCCAGGTTGTGGCCGTCGATCGGGCCGACATAGTAGAAGCCCAGCTCCTCGAACAGCGTGCCTCCGGTGACGAGGCCGCGGGCGTACTCCTCCGCCCGGCGGGCGGCGGTGCGCAGCGGGCGCGGAAGCTGCTCGGCGATGTCCTTCGCGAGATGGCGCAGGCTGAGATAGGGCTTGGACGAGATCAGCCGCGACAGGTAGGCGCTCATGGCCCCCACCGGCGGGGCGATCGACATGTCGTTGTCGTTGAGGATGACGACCAGCCGGGTGTTCATCGACCCGGCGTTGTTCATCGCCTCATAGGCCATGCCGGCGCTCATGGCACCGTCGCCGATGACCGCGACGACGTTGGACCGCCGGCCCTGGAGGCCGCGTGCCACCGCCATGCCGAGCCCGGCCGAGATGGACGTGGAGCTGTGCCCGGCGCCGAACGGGTCATACTCGCTCTCCGACCGCTTGGTGAAGCCGGACAGGCCGCCGCCCATGCGCAGGGTGCGGATGCGGTCGCGGCGCCCGGTCAGGATCTTGTGCGGGTAGCACTGGTGCCCGACGTCCCAGATCAGCCGGTCGTCGGGGGTGTCGAAGACGTAGTGCAGGGCGACCGTCAGCTCGACGACTCCGAGCCCGGCCCCCAGGTGACCGCCGGTCACCGACACCGCGTCGATGGTCTCGGTGCGCAGTTCGTCGGCGAACTGGCGGAGCTGCTCCGCCTTCAGCCGGCGCAGGTCGGCGGGATCCTTGACACGGTCGAGGAGGGGGGTCTTGCTGGGCGAGGTCACGCTGTCCGGTCTCCCCTGTTTCACGCGCGCCGCGCGACCACGAAGTCCGCGACGGCCTTCAGCATATCGGCGCGGCCATCGAAGATGTCCAGGTGGGCCTTGGCCTGGGCCGCCAGCGTCTCCGCCTGGATGCGGGCGCGGTCGCGGCCGAGGATCGACACGAATGTGGCTTTGCCGGCCGCGGCGTCGCGACCGACCGTCTTGCCCGTCTCCTGCTCCGTGCCTTCGACATCGAGCAGGTCATCGACGATCTGGAAGGCGAGGCCAAGGTCGTGGGCGTAGGCGCGCAGAGCGTGGCGCTGGTTCGGTGCGCCCTTGCCCAGGATGCCGCCCGCCTCCGCCGAGACGGCGATCATGTCACCGGTCTTCATGCGCTGGAGCCGGGTGGTTGTGCCGAGGTCGAAGGTCTCGTGCTCGGCGATCAGGTCGAGCATCTGTCCGCCCACCATGCCGTGCGGCCCGGCCGCCTTGGCGAGAGCGGTCACGAGCTGGCAGCGCACGTTCGGATCCTCGTGCGTGTCCGGATCGGCCAGGATTTCAAAGGCGAAGGTCAGCAGCCCGTCGCCAGCCAGGATGGCGGTCGCCTCGTCGAACTGGCGGTGCACGGTGGGCCGGCCGCGGCGCAGCATGCCGTCGTCCATCGCCGGCAGGTCGTCGTGGATCAGCGAGTAGCAGTGCACCAGCTCCACCGCCGCCGCCACCCGGACCGAGCAGGATGGGTTCACGCCGAACAGGTCGGCCGAGCTCATCACCAGGAAGGGCCGCAGCCGCTTGCCGCCGCCCAGGCTGCCGTAGCGCATGGCGTCGATCAGCTTGCCCTCGGCCAGATCGGTGGGGGCGATCAGACGGTCGATTTCGCGCTCGACGAGGTCGGCCGTCTCGGCCATCGCGGTCTTGAGGTCGGTTGCCACGTTCGTTGTTCCGTCAATCCGGCCCCCCGGGGAAGGAGGAGCCTTGTCTGGTGTTGGATGGATCGCCGGCTCACGCCGGGGGCGGGTCAGTCGAGGCGTGCCGGCTCCGTGCCGATGCCGCCGTCGGCGGACACGGTGATGCGGTCCACCTTGGCCTGCGCCTCCCGCAGCTTGGCTTCGCAATGCCGTTTCAGGGCGGTGCCGCGCTCGTAGGAGGAGATGGCCTCGTCGAGCCGGCCGCGCCCCTCCTCGAGCTGGCGGACGATCCGTTCCAGCTCGGCGAGCGCGTCTTCGAAGCTCAGGGCGGCGATGTCGGGGGGAATGGGTGCGGTGTCTGTCATGATCGCAATGCGGTGACCGGTCCTGGGACCTTAGCCGCGCCATCCGGGACCGGCAAGCTCCGCGGTTGCGCTGCGGCGACCTAGCACCTTCGGTCGGGCACCTTCGGTCGGGCACCTTCGGTGGAGTCAGCCTTGGCCGACCTCCCCCTGCCCGTCAGGCCGCCATCAGCTCGCGCACATGCGCCGCGCAGGCCGACGCCAGCGCACGGAGATTGTAGCCGCCCTCCAGCACCGACACGATGCGGGCGCCGCAATGGGTGCGGGCGAGTTCGCCCAGCTTGCGGGTAGCCCAGACGAAATCATCGTCGATCAGGTGCAGACCGGCGAGGGGATCGCGGGAATGGGCATCGAACCCGGCGGAAATGATGATCAGCTCCGGCTTGAAATGGTCGATGGCCGGCAGGATCGTGTGCGCCATGGCGTGGCGGAATTCCGGGCTGCCGGCCATCGCCGGCAGGGTGGCGTTCACGCAGTTGCCGTATTCCCCCTTCTCGGCGGGGTCGCCGGTGCCGGGGTAGAGCGGCGCCTGATGGGTGGAGCAGTAGAGCAGGTCCGGATCGTGCTGGAAGATGTCCTGCGTGCCGTTGCCGTGATGGACATCGAAATCCATCACCGCCACCCGCTGCAACCCGTGCGCGGCGCGCGCGTGGTAGGCGCCGACGGCGGCGTTGTTGAACAGGCAGAAGCCCATCGCGCGCTCGCGCTCGGCATGGTGCCCGGGCGGGCGCACCGCGCAGAAGGCGTTGCGCGCCTGGCCCGTGGCCACCGCGTCCACCGCCGCCACCACGGCCCCGGCCGCGCGCAGCGCCGCCTCGCCCGATCCGGGCGACAGCACGGTGTCGGCATCGACGCCGGCGTGCCCGTGGGCCGGCACCATGGCCAGCACGCGCTCGATGTGGTCGAGCGGGTGGGCCCGGGCGAGCTGCTCGATGGTGGCGGGCGGCGCCTCGAAGCGGTCGAGTAGGAAGAAATCCTCCGACTCCAGGGCGGCAAGGACCGCGCGGAGCCGGTCCGAACATTCCGGATGGCCGAGGCCGGTGTCGTGGTCGAGACAGGCGGTGTGCGTGAAGAGCGCGGTCTGCATGGCTTTGTGTCGTTTTGGTTTGTGCCAGGTCGTTTCCCGGAAGCGATTTTCCCCGGAATGCACGGCAAAGTACAGATCCATGACAGTTCCTAAACGTCACACCCTCTTTTCAATGTCGATGCGAAACACACCCTCATCCTCGGTGTTCGTCAGCAGCCGGTTGCCGGTCGCCGTACAGAATGTGGCGAAGTCCCTGGGTGCCCCGGGGTCCGTCGCCTGCACCTCCAGCACGTCGCCCGGTTCGAGCCCCTTCAGAATCTTTTGTGCTCGAAGGACCGGCAACGGGCACCGAAGTCCCTTTGCATCGAGCTGATGTCGTGCCATTGATCGCGTCTCCCGCGGGGACCGTGCGTCACTGGGGATCGTAGGGGGCGCCGGCAGCCGGAACAAGGCCGCGCCGCGGGTGGAACGTTGTTGTGTGTCTACAGAGTACAGTGTACGAACAGGGGTTCCGGTCCGGAACCGGTTCGGCGGCGCGACGAGGGACGGCACGTTGGTGATGAAGATCGAGGACCTCCAGGCGAACGCGCGGCGGGCAAGCGCCCTGCTCAAGGCCATGGCGAACGAGCGGCGTCTGCTCATCCTCTGCCAGTTGGCCCTGGGGGAGCGGTCGGTCGGCGAGTTGGAGGAGGTCGTCGGCCTCAGCCAGTCGGCGCTGTCGCAGCATCTGGCGCGACTGCGACGGGATGGGCTTGTGCGGACCCGGCGCAGCGCCCAGAACATCTTCTATTCCCTGAAGGGCGACGAAGCGCAGACCATCATGGCGACGCTGCACGGCCTCTACTGCGTTCCGCGCGCCCACGGCGCCGCCGAGATGGCGAAAGGCGACCATCCCTCCGCCGCGCAACCGTGACGCGCCGGCCCCCGCCGGTTATACGCTGACGTCCAGCCTCATGCCCCGGCGCGGCTGACCATAGCCGACACCGTTCGTGCGTGCGTTCACCGCGCCGGCCATTGTGTCGATCTGTTGCGACGTGTTGGTCGCGGTCTGCGCCGAACGCCCATTTTCCGCACGTCCCGGAGCTTGCGCCGCCTGAAGCGTCTGCGTTCGTGTCTGCGGCGCGGTCTGCTGTGCGGCCGCCACCGCGGGTGCGATCGCCGCCTGCACCGTCGGGGTCACCAACGGCTGGGGTTTCGGCACGACCGGCGCGTATGTGGCGGCGTTCAGTTGCATGCCGCTAATATAGACCCGCCACGCCCGCGCTTCAACGTCGGCACGCCTTAGGGTGCGGCCCGCTCTCCGGCTGCGACATCGGACCACATAGTGCAACTGCGAATTATTCGCAATAAGGTGCTTGGCGCGGCTACCGGCTCGCCGCCTTTTTCCGAAACGACGCGGGATGCCGAGCGATGTCCGATTCCCTGGTACTCACCCCGTCCACCCGCGCCCTGGTCGTGGCGATGCGCCTCTGGCATTTCGACCGCGAGACCTGGTGGACGAAGATGCAGCCCCTCGCCGCGCGGCTGGAGCGGCGAGCCGGCATGGAGCTGCTGATGGCGCTGGACGGGCTGATGACCGTGCTGGCCGAGCACGCCCGATGCGACATCGCCCTTCGCCCGGCCGCCTGCCGCCGCATCACGGAGGAGGAACGTGCCTTCGTCGCGGCGGTCGAGCACGCCGCGTCCGGAGACCATGACGGGTGCCGCCGCACGCTCCAGCGGTTCCTCGATGGCGAGAACCTCCGCTTCGCGCAGTCGCTGATGATCGACATCGCCGGCCATCTGGGCAGCGTCGCCGCCACGCTGGAGGCGCCGGAAGTCCCCGCCTCCCCAGCACTCGCCGCATCCGCGACCGCCCACTGCTGACCCCACGGAAGGAGCCCCGCCCATGTCCGTCTGCCAGTGCTACGACCTCACGGAAAAGAGAATCCGCAAGGCGGTCGCCGACAAATCCCTGGGCGACGCCGATGCCGTGTACGCCCATTTCAAGGTCGAACCCTGCGGCGCCTGCCAGGACGACGTGACCGCCCTGGTCGAGGACGAGATGGCGAAGTCCGGGGCGTAGCCGGTCAGGCCGGGCCGGACACCGCCAGCAGGCGCACGCCCGGCCGCCCGTCCAGGGCAACCAGTTCGCCGCAGGCCACCACCCGATCCTCGGCGCAGACCTCCAGCGGATCGTCCAGGCGGCGATCCAATTCGAGCAGCCCGCCACGTGCGAGGCGCTGCACCTCCTCCACACTGCGCTCGGCGGAGCCGGCGATCACGGACAGGCGCACGCGCGCGCTGAGCAACGTCGTTGGCGCGAACGCCCGCGGCGTCGCCCCGGCCGCCGGAAGGTCCAGCGGCACCGGGGCCGGTGCACCCACCGGCAGCGGCTCGACCGCCACCACCGGGCGGCCCTCGACGGTGCAGAGTCGCCCGCCGGCCGCGACACTCCCCCCGACCTCCAGCCGCACCGCGCCCACAATCGCCCCGTCCAGGGCAATCACGCTGCCGGGGCGCAAGGCCAGGAGATCGGCCAGAGGCACCTGCGCCTCCCCCGCCACCGCCCGCACCACCGTCCGGCTGCGCAGCGTTTCCGTGCGCAGATGCTCCCGCCACAGCGGATCATCCCCGAACCGTTCCCCCATGAACATGGCACGCAGGCGCGGGCGCACCGGCTCCAGCAGCGCGTGGGGCAGGATCACGTCCATGCCGCCGGGACGTCCATCGACCGAAACGCCGAGCCGCACGCGCATACACCCGCTGAAGGGACGGGCGATGGTGGCGAAGCGCGGGCAGCGCTCCACCCGGTCGAGTTCGAAACGCACGGCGGCGACCGGCCGGAAGGCGGTGCCGAGATCGTCCAGGGCCGTCCGCGCCGCATCCTCGGCCAGCGCGAGGTCCAGGTCGCTGAGCGGGCGTCCGGGAACGCGCTCGCCGGAACGGGCGGGATCGCCCCCCAGCAACGCCTCGCCGACCGCCTCGATCAGTGCCCGGTCGGGGGCCAGCAGGCCGAAATCGTCCCAAGGGTCGGCGCGGAAGGGGATCAGCGGCCGCTCCCCGGTCTCCCCGTTCATCCAGTCGCCGAACCGCAGGGATCGTATGGCGAGGAGCGACACGTCCACCACCCCGCCCATGCGATTGCGCAGGGAGCTGGCGAGCATGCGCACGAAACGGTCGAACACCACCTCCAGCATCGGCATACGGTCGACATCGACGCGGGCGCCGTTCACCAGGGCGGCGATCCCTGGGGGCAGATCCGGGGGGATCCATCCCTCATCATCCTCCCGCCACACCGTGCCGGCGGCAGGGGGTGTTTCGCCCTCCAGCGCCGCCGTGAGTTCGTCGCGAAGCTCGGGCGTCAGAAGTCCGCCCATCCGATCCAGCGCGGCGAGGCCAACGGCGGTGCGGTGCACGGCCTCTCCGCCCAAAATCCGGTCCAGAGCCGCCAGCGCGCCGGGCGCCGGCGGACGGGTGCCAGACAGGCAGCGCGTAGCGCGCCGCCGTTCCTCCGGCTCCAAGGTGGCGAACAACGCCGCGGCACCTTCCGGCGGCAAGGCCATCATTACCGCCGCGGTGGTCTGTGGCGCCTCATTGCGCAGCAACCGCGCGAGGTCACCGGCCGGCAGCGTCCGCAAAATCTCCAGTTCCACAGCGTCGGCGGCAGCACCCGCGTCCACGCCAACCTCCCCGGCAACGAACTGCGCAGGAATGCTACACGCGGTACGGGTGTTCCCGCCATGGATTCGTCGTGGCCGACGGCCAAACGCCCGACCGTCACTCCACCGGGGCGGACAGCGGGACCGGCGCCGCGCCTGCGCCGGGGAGCGGGGCTGGGAGCCAGCCGGAGAGTTCCCGTTCGATGATGCCGGTCAGCAGCGCGATGTGGTCCGGGTCGGCGTTCAGGCAGGGGATGTAGGTGAATTTTTCCCCGCCATGCTCCAGGAACAGCTCACGGATCTGGCCGTCCACCTCCTCCAGCGTCTCCACGCAATCGGCGGCGAAACCGGGGGAAATCACGGCGAGTTTCTTGATCCCGCCCGACGGCAGCGCCTTGACCGTTTCGTCGGTGTAGGGCTTGACCCACTCCGCACGGCCGAAGCGGGACTGGAAGGTGTGACGCAGCCGGGATTCCGGCCAACCCAGCCGCTCGCGCAGCAGGCGCGCCGTCTTCACGCAGTAGCAGTGGTAGGGGTCGCCCTTCTCGAGATAGCTCTGCGGCAGGCCGTGGAAGCTGGCCAGCACCAGATCCGGCTCGAAATCCAGCGACGCCAGATGCCGCTCCACCGACCGCGCCAGCGCATCGATGTAGGCCGGATCGTCGTGGTAGGTCGGCACGGTCCGCACCGCCGGCTGCCAGCGCATGGTCATCAGCTTGCGGAAGGCGGCGTCGCAGGCGGTCGCGGTCGTCGCCGCGCAGTATTGCGGATACAGCGGGAACAACAGGATTCGGTCGCAGCCGGCGTCCTTCAGCCGCTGGATCGCGTCCGCCGTGGACGGCAGCCCGTACCGCATCGCCCACTCCACGACCACGCAGTCGCCATGGCGCTCGGACATCGCCGCGGCAACGGCTTCACCCTGGGCGCGGGTTATCGTCTTCAGCGGGCTTTCGTTCCGCTCCTTGTTCCAGATGGTGTCATAGGCCTTGCCGCTCTTCGACGGGCGCGTGGTGAGGATCACGCCCTGAAGCAGCGGCAGCCAGATCGCTCGCGGCACTTCGATCACGCGCCGGTCGGACAGGAACTCGGACAGGTACCGGCGCATCGACCAGTAGTCGGTGCCCTCCGGGGTGCCGAGATTCAGCAGCAGCACACCGATCCGGCGTGCCATGACGGGGTGAGGCGCGGCGCCCGCAGGCGTGCCCAAGGGCGTTTTGGTGGCGGGTGTTGGGACTGACATGATCCGATCCGGTCGAAACTAGCCCCGATCAGGTAGGGCCGTCGGACGGATTTGGCAGTCCACGTCCCCGGCATTTTTTCGCCGGAGACGAAACGCCGCGGTTCAGCGCGCGTGCATGGCGGCTTGGCGGCGCCCGGTGCGGACGACGACCGGTGCCGCGCGACCGCGCCGCTCGACCACACGCGCCGGCGCCTTGCGACTGGCTTCCTCGACCGACCGGCGGAACGCCGGACCCAGCGCATCGAGCGCCGCCTGCAGGTCGGGATCGTGGCTGGTCAAAGCCTTGGGTTCGAACGACATGAGAGTCCCTGTGGGTTGTTGCCACCGTGGCGGTGCGTCGGCACCGTCAGAACATGAGATAAGCGATCACCATCGCCGCGATAACCAGGGCGAGGGAAATTCCCAGAACGTAGCGCACCACGCCTTCGCGGCTTCCCTGGCGGGCGGCCGTGGGGGTCTTGACGGGCGCTTCGTTGGTTGCCATGCGGCCCTCCGTGATCGTTTGTGCACAAGGAACACGGTGGTTGGCAGTTTGATCCATCGGGGTGCGCCGGGAACGGCCTACCCCGAAGGCATAAGTTGCACCACCGCGCACAGCCCGCGATCCGGCTCTCCGGCAACCACGCGCACGGCTCCGCTCCGCAGCAGAGCCGTGCCGCCCGCCGCGACGCCGAATCCGGCTCCATCGGTCGTCCGCACAGCCAGCGTCCCGACCAGCGCGTGCACGATCAAGACGTCGCCCCGTCCCTCCCACGCGCCGCCGGAGGCCAGAGCGAACAGCGTGCCAGCCGCAGCACCCCGGTCCACCATCAGGTTGGCCGCCGTCACCGGCCCGCCGTCAAGGGCACAGGCCACCCCGGGATCGCCGGAAAAGGCGAGCCCCAGCCCCTCACGCGGCACCGCCACAGCAGGCGCGCCGTCAATGGCGAGCCTCATGCCGGCCCCTTCCGCGACTGCGATCACCCGGTCGATGCCCGGAAAGGCGGAGAAGGGGCCATCCCCAGTCACCGCGGCAAGGCTGAAGCGCCAGAGGAAACCACCCTTCCCGTCCGCTGCCTGCGCGATCTCCGTCGTCATGCCGCGACCGTTGCGCCAGGGCACCCGGCGGTAGTCCGCCGGGCCGAGCAGTCGGGGTGCGGTCATGCCGCCAGCCGCCGGACCGCCGCGGTGAAGGCGGCCAGCGTCGCCTCCTCCGCGGCGTGATGGCCATCGCGCACCACCCAAGCCCCGCCCACCGCGACGTCGCGCACCACCGGCACATTGCCGGCGAAGACCAGCGAATCGAGCAGCCGGTCCGCCGGTCGGCCGGCAAGCACCGGACCGTCCGAGTCCAGCACCACCAGATCGGCGCGGCATCCCGCCTCCAGCCGG
>OFDN01002453.1_pt1 | contig 10193 bp, 9 predicted proteins | sample 1520971 | NCBI WGS metagenome assembly OFDN01 (sample SAMEA94257418, study PRJEB24077) | hot springs metagenome | biome: Aquatic biome; feature: Geographical feature; material: Water | place: India | collected 2012-06-12 | depth 5 m | reverse complement strand
CGAACCGTCACTTTTGACACTGAAATCAAATGGACCCCGTTCGGGGGAGCCGGCCGTCAGGCACTTCGACTGGGTGGTGAACTGCACCGGGCTCGACCCCGGCACTGCCTGGCGGTCCAACCCCTTTCTGAATGCCCTCGCAGACCGCGGTTGGCTGCGGCTGGACCCGACCGGCATCGGCGTGCATGTGGGGTCCCACTGCGAAGCGCTGGATGCGGCCGGGAACCCGCAACCCACGCTGAGGGCCGTCGGTCCGCCTACCGCCGGAGTGTTCGGCGACCCGCTTGGGGTGCCGTTCATCTCCGCTCAGGTCCGGCGGATCCTGCCGGACGTGCTGCGCACCTTGGATTGCTGAGTTCGGGCCGCTCACCTCGGCAGCGCGTGCGTGTGACCCGCGAACGCCCCCACCGGCGGCGGGGGCGAGGGGCGCCGCATTGACAGCCCGCGGGCGCCATCGAATAATAGCGAACCGCAAGTAATTTTCGTCCGAGGTCACACATGCTGAATTCCGAGAACAATGAGATCCTCACCCGCGTCGGCCCCGGCACTGCCATGGGTGGCCTGTTCCGGCAGTTCTGGCAGCCCGCGCTTCTGTGCGAGGAGCTGCCGGCGCCCGATTGCGCTCCGGTGCGGGTTCGGCTGATGGGCGAGAACTTCGTTGCCTTCCGGGACTCCAGCGGGAAGGTCGGGCTGCTGGACGCGCATTGCCCGCACCGCCTGGCCGAGCTCTTCTTCGGGCGCAACGAGGAGGGCGGCCTGCGCTGCGTGTACCACGGCTGGAAGTTCAGCGTCACCGGCGAGCTGCTGGACATGCCGAGTGAACCTGCCGGCAGCCCGATGCGGTGCAATCCGAACATTCGCGCCAAGGCATACCCGGTCCACGAAGCCGGCGGCATCGTCTGGGCCTACCTGGGCCCGCAGGAGTCCATCCCGCCTTTGCCGCAGATGGAATTCATGGGCCTGCCGGCACAGAACTTCTACACCTCGAAGTGCCTGATGAAATGCAATTACCAGCAGGCGCTGGAAGGCAGCATCGATACAGCGCACCTCACCTTTCTGCACCGGTCCATGGCACCCATGCAGAAGGACGTGTTCAACGTCGGCCACCTGCAGGAGTACGGCGACGCCGACGGGGCGCCACGCTTTTTCTGCGAGGACACCGAGTACGGCATGCGCATCTCTGCGCGCCGGGACGGAGGCGAGGACACCTACTACTGGCGCATCACGCAGTGGCTGATGCCCGCGGCCGTGCTGGTGCCGACAGCCGAAGGCCTGGTCTGCAGGGCCAACCTGTTCATCCCCATCGACGATGAGAACTGCTGGTGGTACCGCATCCGCTACCACGCCGGACGTCCTCTGAGCGACGATGAACTCGCCGAGTACAAGGGCGGCGGCCTCGACTACGCGAAGCTGGTTCCGGGAACGTACATCCCCGAAGGCAACCGCGCCAACGATTACCTGATGGACCGCACCCTCCAGAAGAGCGGCTCGTTCACCGGCATCCTGAGCGCCCAGCTGCAGGACCTCGCAGTGCAGGAGAGCCAGGGCGCGATCGCCGACCGGACCAAGGAACACCTGGGCTCCTCGGATACCGCGATCGTCAAGTGCCGCCGGCGCCTGATCGAATCCGCGAAGAGGTTCGCCACGGAAGGCACGATCCCGGCGGCCGTCGCGCGCGCCGATCTGTACAAGCGGCGCGCCGTCGCCATACTCTTGCCCAAGGAGATGACCGCAGACCAGGCGGGAACCCATCCTGCGACCTTGCCGAGCGCCTGAGCGCGCCGCTGCAGTGGTCGGGCGCGCGCCGCCGAAGGGCGCGCCCGTGCATCGCCACCAATCCAAAGGAGACTCCGGTGAATGTTCTCGTGAAGTTCCGCCAAGCCCTCGCCCTGGCTGCCGCTGTAGTGGCGACCGCCTGTGCGTTTGCGGCGCAGGCCCAGCCCAGGGATTCCTGGCCGTCCAAGCCGATCCGCTTCGTAGTCCCGTTTGCCGCAGGCGGCTCAATCGACGTAGTGGCCCGTCTGATGGGCCGGCACTTGGAAGGACGGCTCGGTCAAAACGTCGTGGTGGAGAACCGCCCCGGCGCAGGTGGAACCGTCGGTGCGGACTTGGTGGCGCGGGCCGCGGCCGACGGGCACACCTTCCTGTTCACGGCGCAGGGGCCGCTGGTGCTCAATCCCTTCCTGATGAAGCGCCTGCCTTACAACGCCGAAACTGCGTTCGCGCCGGTCACCATCGTGGCCGAGGCACCGAATGTTTTGGTGACCAACCAAGCGTTCCCGGTGTCGAGTTTTTCCGACTTGCTTGCTTTTGCCAAGTCAAACCCGGACAAGATGACGTTTGGCACGCAAGGAGTGGGCACCACCGGGCACGTCACCGGCGAACTGATCAATCAGCTGACTGGGCTTGGTCTCACTCACGTTGCCTATCAGGGGTTTCCTCCCGCCCTGACGGACGTTCTGGCCGGGCGGGTCGGCATGATGATCGGGGACACGATCAATCTCGTGCCGCGCATCCGATCCGGCCAGCTGCGTCCCATCGCGATCGCGTCTGCCCGACGCAGCACCGTGCTGCCGCAGGTGCCGACCTTCGCCGAGGCGGGTCACCCTGAAATCGTCTCGGGCCCATGGTTCGCGGTGCTGGCACCCGCAGGCACCGGCATCGAGATCCGTCGCAAGCTCTCCGATGAGATGCGCCAGATCCTGAATCAGGGTGAGGTCCAGGAGAAGTTGAAGGAACTCGGCGTGGAAAGCCGAGGGATGACTCCGGAGGAGTTCGATGCCTACCTGAAGGCCGAGTACAAGCGCTGGGGCGGCGTGATTCGCAAGGCGGGGATCACGCTGGACAAGTGACCCGGCTACGGATCGCAGGCGCCAAGCCTGCCGGCTCGGCTTTCCAGCAGGGACATGGTGGTGAAGAAGGTACTCAGATCATCGGCGGGAATCCCGGCGAGAAGGTCGGCTTCCACCAGGTTGATCATGTCCTCCACCTGCCGGTGGACTTTCCTGCCGGTGGCCGTCAGGCTCAGTCGCAATCGCCGGCGGTCCTCGGGGTCCACGCCCTTCTTGAGGTAGCCCTGTTCGACCAGCTTGTCGATCGCCCGGCCGACGAAGAAGGCATCGGTGCTGGTGCGCTCGGCGACCTGCATCGCCGAGAGGGGCTCGTAGCGTCCGATGACGGCCATGACACGCCAGCTGGTCACCGTCAGGCCGAACTCGCTCTTCCACCACGGGGCGAGATGGCGTGTGATGCGCGATGCCACCGACAGGCAGCGGTAAGAGATTCTGTTTTCAAGAGGCACACGGGGAGCGTTGCGCATGCGCAGATTCTACGGATCGGGACAGCCGCGTCGGCTGCCGGTCCGCAGCGCGGCGCGAGCATTTCTTCGTCTGCCAGTCGGGAGAAGTCGAGACCATGAATGCGCAAATGCTGCAAGTGCGCGTGGCGCGCAAGATTGCCCTTGCGCTGGACATTGCCTTGTTCGAACTGGTGAGCACCGACGGCAGGGCACTGCCTCCGTTCTCTGCGGGCTCGCACGTGGACGTTCTGTTGCCCTCTGGTGTCACGCGCCAGTACTCGCTGTGCAACGATCCGGCGGAGTCGCACCGCTACCAGATTGCCGTGCTCAAGGACCCGCGGGGTAGGGGAGGGTCGCGCGCGATGCACGAGCTCGTGCGCGAAGGTGATGTGATCACCATCAGCGCACCCCGCAACCATTTCCCACTCACTCCGGGTGCCGAGGAGACCTTGCTGATCGCTGGCGGCATCGGCATCACGCCCTTACTGTGCATGGCCGAGCGGCTGTACGTGCTCAAGCTGCCTTTCACCCTTCATTACTGCACGCGTTCGGTGGAACGCACAGCGTTCCGGGAGCGCATCCAGCAGGCCGGCTATGCAGCGCACGTGCAGTTGCACCTTGACGACGGCCCGCAGCAGCAGAAGCTCGATTTGCCCGCGCTGCTGCGCACGCCACGGCGCGGAGTCCACATCTACACCTGCGGCCCCCAGGGTTTTATGGACGCTGTGCTGTCCAATGCGCGCAGCAGCGGCTGGCCGCAGGACCAGCTTCACTACGAGTTCTTCAGCGCCGCGCCGCAGAAGCTGGCCACCGACGGAAGCTTCGAGGTCAAGCTAGCCAGCTCCGGTCGAACCATCCGCGTTGCGGCCGACGCCACCGTGACCTCGGCGCTTGCGGCCGAAGGTATCCTGGTGCCGACCTCATGCGAGCAAGGCGTGTGTGGGACCTGCCTCACACGCGTGCTCGAAGGCGAGCCCGACCATCGGGACATGTACCTGACGCCGCAGGAGCAGTCCGCGAACGACCAGTTCCTGCCTTGCTGTTCCCGCTCCAAGTCAGCTTGCCTTGTTCTGGACCTTTGAGGCCGACGACGCGGCTGCGCCGCGTGGGCCGGAAGCCCGAGCGCGAGGAGTCGACCGGATGCCCAAGGCCGCTAGCGAGATCCTTGCGCCAAGCGCGCACGCCAGCCCGCCCCTGCTGCAAGCCTGGCTTTTTCAGGACGTCCGCTCGATGCCGCCCCCCGCAAGCGGACCGCACGCGCTCCTGGGAGCGGTTGCTTGGGCCGGTGGGCTATTGCGGATCTTGGCCATCGCGTACAGCGCAAAAAGACCAGCGGCCGCCAACCAAGCAGGGGCAGCCGCATCATCGCAGTCCAGCGCACTGGCTACATCGCTGACCTGCAGGGATGCCGGTTCACCCGCCCGGCCATCGCGGCGGGCTCCTGACGCCTGCGCACGGCGCGCGAACTCCGGGCCAGCAGGCACTTGCAGGAGTTCGAGTCGCATCGCCATCGGAAGCGCTTGCCACTGTTCCCGCGACAGCCGCAGACCGCATTCCTCCAGCTTGTGGGCGTACGGCGAGCGGCAGCCGGCGATTTGCAACTCCGTCGCTGCTGCTGCTCTGGCTCACACAAGCAGGGCAGGGCCGGTTCTGCACCTTACTCCACACCGAGAAGCACCTCGACGAAGATGATCACTTTGACAGGCAGGCGCTCGCCCTTTTCACTGGGTGCGTGTCATTGATCGGTAAGTCTCAGCAAGCATCCTATGGCAGAGCTGCATCCGAAGTCGCACCCCCCCACAAGCCCGATGTCGAGTGACAGCTCGGTGCGTTCCGTGGAACGCGCCATCGATGTGCTCTTCAGTTTCACACAACAGGAGCCGGTTCTCGACATTCCTGCGCTGCAGCAGCGCACCGGGCTGTCCCGACCCACTCTCTACCGACTGTTGCGAACACTGGAAAGCAGGGGGCTGATCTACTCGTTCGGCAACCCGCTACGTTTCCAACTGGGCGCCCGCATCGGCTTGCTCGCGAGCACGTGGACGCCTGCGCCTCCGCTGGTCACGCTGGCTGCCGGCCCACTGGAGCAGCTTTGGCGCAGCACCCAGGAAATCGTCGCGCTCATGATGCCCGTCTCCGCTTCCCATCGCATGTGCGTCTTCGAGCGGAAGAGCCCTCAGGCCCTCTCGTTCAGCCGCGGAGTGGGTTACACCGAGCCGCTGCACAACGGTGCCAGCGGCAAGGTCATACTGGCGCACTTGACGCCGGACCAGCGGCGGCAGTCGCTCAGCAATCTCAGCCGCCGTGCACGCGACCAGATCGCCCGTGACATCCAGACCGCGCTCCAGGACGGTGTGCTCGTGACGCACGCTGAAGTGATGGCGGGGACGGTGGCCGTCGCCTCGCCGGTGCTGACAAAAAGCGGCCAGCCGGTGGCGGCAGTCTGCGTGTTCGGGACGGAGATGCGGCTGCGCGGCGCCGCACTGCGCTCCTGTCGCAGCCAGACCGCCAAGGCGGCGCGCGACATCTCGACGCGACTCTGATCTGTCCACGCTCCGGACATTTTGAGGGTAACCCGCAAGACCCCGGCCCGCGGGAACGACTAGAGTAGGCCGGCAATCAACGATCGCAGCCGCGTCGACAGACGCGCCATCATCCTCCTCTAGGCTTCCCATGCGCCAAATATTCACGCTGATTTGCGTTGCTTCGGCCGCTCTGGCCTCACCCCTTGCGTTCGGGCAATCCTGGACACCGAGCAAGCCCGTGCGCATCGTCGTGCCGGCATCGGGCGGAACGGTTGATCTCGTCGCGCGTGCCGTGATCCCGGCGTTGCAGCAGGCTCTCGGTCAGCCGGTGATCGCCGATGCGAAACCAGGCGCGTCGGGCAACATTGCCGCTACCCTGGTTGCGAAGTCGCCGGGTGACGGTCACACCATCCTCACCGGTTTCAATCCGCTCGTCATCAGTACGTTCCTCTCAAAGAACCTGCAATACGATCTGCAGAAGGATCTGAAGCCGATCACGCTGGGTGTTACCTCCGAGCAGGTCCTGGTGGTCAACTCTGAAGTCCCAGTGTCCACCTTGGCTGAGTTCGTGGCGCTCGCGAAGAAGTCCGATGGGAACATGAACTTCGGATCCATCGGCACCGGCAGTGCGTCGCACCTCACGATGGAGCTGTTCAAGTCCCGTGCGGGCGTCGAGATCAAGCACATCCCCTACAAGGGGGCTGCCCCCGCCATGACCGATCTCCTCGGCAAGGTGACCCACGCAGGGGTATTTGCGGCGGCAAACGTCATTCCCTACGTCAAGGACGGCCGGCTCAAAGCGCTCGCGGTCACCGGCAGCAAGCGGCTGAAGGCGCTTCCCAATGTCCCCTCCATGGCGGAGGCAGGCTTCCCGAATTTCAGTGCCACCATCTGGATCGGTTTCCTTGCTCCGGCCAGCACGCCGGACCCGGTGGTGCGCGACATGCAGCAGCAGTTCGCGCGGGCGCTCATGAGTCCCGGAGTGCAGAAAAACATGGAAGCCAACGAGTTCGACGTTGTTGCGAACTCACCGGAGGAATTTGCAAAGTTCCTGAAGCGGGAAGCTGAAACCTGGGGCAGGGTCGCCAAGCAGGCGGGCCTCGTCGCCGAGTAGCGTTACCGGCCACCGATTTTTTCCAAGGCGCGCGCTCCGCGCCGAACCAAGCAGGTACATCCCATGCAGAACCCTGGCCACTTGCCTCCGGCATTGCCGCCCACCCACTATCTGGACAACCGGATCTTCACCGATCCATCCATCTTCCGGGAGGAACAGGAACGTCTGTTCTCCAAGGTGTGGCAGTTTGTCTGCCATGAGAGCGAGCTGCCGAACAGCGGTGACTTCCGCACCACGCAGGTCGCGGGAAAGCCACTCATCGTGGTCCGCGACGAAAGCGGCAGCATCCGAGCCTTCTTCAACGTCTGCCGGCATCGTGCCGCGGAAGTGGTGCGTTCCGAGTCCGGCAACGCGCGCTCGTTCACTTGCTTCTACCACCACTGGAACTACGGGTTGGACGGAAGCCTGCGAGCGGTCTCCAAGCCGGAAGGATACGAGCGCGCATGTCTAGACAAGGCTGCGCTCGGCCTCGTTCCGGTGAGGACCGAGTCCGTGCTCGGGCTGGTCTTCACCTGTCTGGATCCGCAAGCGCCTGCGTTGAGGGAGTACCTCGGAGAAATCCTCCGCCCATTGCAGGACCCACTCGGGTCGGTGCCGATGCAAGTCATCCACTTCCACAAGGCAGTGGTCAAGACGAACTGGAAGCTCTGGCAGGACAACAACAGCGAACGCTATCACAGCATGCTGCACGCGATCAACCGGGCGACGCAACCCTGGGTGTTGGGCAAGACCAGCCCGATGAAGCTGCGCCTGTTTCCCAATGGCCATAGTGGCTACTGGTCCGAGGGCGAGGCCGCCGTCGCGTACGAGCGCGGCGGCTACACCAATGTGACCGGGGGCACGTTGCCGGGCATGCGCGACAATGAAATGCGGGTGGTCAACTTGTTTCCTGATCTGATGGTGAATATTCGCTCGAACGTGGTGCGGATCGACCGCATGATTCCGATCGACGAGCAGCACACGATGGTCGAATGGCGGGGGCTTGGTGTCGCCGGCGACGATGCCGAGACGCGGGAGCTAAGGCTGCGCCATCACAACATGTTCTGGGGCCCGGCGGGGCGCAACCTGCCGGAGGACCTGATTGCGGTGGAATCGCAGTACCGTGCCATGCGTGCCGACGCAGTCCGCTACAGCATTCTCGCGCGAGAGGAAGACCTCAATCCGACGGACGACGCGAACCTGCGAGCCTATTATCAAGAGTGGAACCGGCTGATGGGGCGAAGCGCGTCAGCACCGTTCGAGGCGCACGCACAAGAGGTGACGCTGTGAGCTACGAGAATCTTCTGGACGCGTTCGAGGTGCAGCAGTTCATCCAGCGCACGGCCGCGCTGTTGAACGCCGAGAAGCTTTCCGAATGGCTGGAGCAGTTCCATTCGGATGGCTTGTACGAGATCACCGCGTACAGCACTGAGCTTGGCAAGGAGCTGGCATGGTGGAAGCAGGAATTGCCGCTGCTGCAAAAAACCATCTCGGAGGTGCCGAGACACGTGCGTGATCCGGCCAAGCGTCTGCACGTGCTGGGACCGCCGCTGGTGAGCGTGACGGGTGACGCGGCGCGAGGGCAAACGGCCTTCTCGGTATTTCGCACCCTGCCAACAGGGGAGACCAGCCTCTTCGTGGTGGGCCGCTACCTTGACGAGCTGGTGCGGGTCGGGAGCGGCTGGCGCTTCAGCGTCCATCGGGTGCAACTGGAGACACGCGTCCTCGATGCATTTACGCATCTGCCGCTGTAGATGTCGCAGCCAAGCGGTTGCTCACAACGCGAATGCTCCTGATGGGCGGCTTGCAATGTCGCGGAGTGTTGGCCAAACGGCGAGTTCGTACGTGACGAATGCCCAGGTATCGTCGCAGAGCGAAGCTTGAGCCAGGCTGCCGACTGAACATTGAGCGAGGGCTAGATGCCTTCCGCGAGCGTTCGGCACGCGATAAGCCTCGAGATCGAATGCTTTCCAATGGTGAACACCTTTGAACGCTGGACATGCAACGAATGCACACCCCGCTGGTTCGGCAAGCCATTCAGGTGCTGAGGACACTCCAGATCATTTCCGGTCGCCCAGGGTTGCACTTTCCTGGCGAGAGGGGCGCATGAGCGGCGCCCAGGTCGCACTGTTCATCGCTTTCGTGGTGGTCGCGACCCTGGCGCAGGGGCTGACAGGCTTCGCGTTCGTGCTGGTACTGCTTGGGCTCGCCGGCCTGTTCCAGCTTGCGCCCGTGACCGACCTGGCGAACGTGGCAACCACGCTGGCCGTGCTGGGCGCGGCGGCAATGCTGCGCACCTCGCTGAGACACGTCGACCGTACTGCCTATCGCGAGGCGGTGGCTGGATCCGCGCCGGGGGTTCTCGCCGGTGTGCTGTTGCTACAGTGGCTGAGCGCAAACGTCATGACCGTGTTGGGCGTGCTGCTCGGCGTGACCATCTTCGCATGCGCGATCACCATGTTGCGGCCGGGAAACGTGCTGCCAGTACGGTCCAGCGGCATCTGGTTCGGCGGCTTCGGCCTGCTCTCGGGAGTGCTGGGCGGCCTGTTTTCGGCCGGCGGCCCCCCGCTTGTGTACCACTTCTACCGACAGCCCATGGCAATGGAAGCACTGCGGGCCACCTTGGTCGCCGCGCTGACCACGATGAGCGTGATGCGGATTGTCGTCGTCCTGGCAACGGGACAGTTCAGCCTGCTTGCGCTGAAGATGATCCTGCTCGCCGCCCCTGCGGTGCTGGGGACGTCCTGGCTGCTGCGACGCTATCCCCCCCGCTGGCGACGCGAGACGGTGCTCAGGATCGTGTGCGTGTTGCTTCTCGCCACCGGCGTCAGCATCGCCGCCTCAGCCCTGCTGGGACGTTGAGTCCGCACGCATGAGGAACCTGTGCAGGCGCGACTGCGCGGCATCGATGAGGCGGCACACTACCGCCGCGTGTCACGCGGGTCGATGATTGTCCTCCACGCTGAAGGCTTCTGCAGTGAGGAACGAGGAGGTGAGCTCGCTCAGTTCCGCCTCCAGCTCGCGTTCGCGTTGCTTGGGATCGGCCGCCGCACTGATTCGCGCTTGTACGCGTCCCCTTCACCGCGCAGCGAGCCCCACTCCGCCGGCGGCCACCCAAGTTTTAGCCCGATTCCGCCTGCTGAGAACATAGTGCGCAAAAGGCGTCGCAGCGGCGAGCCAAGCACCGGCCGCGGCGGCATCGCAGTCCAGCGCCTGGGCGACCTCGTAAGCCTCCAGGCGCGCCGGTTGCCGCAGGCGCGTGTCGCGGCTGGCGCCG